>Ga0082212_10012821_pt1 | contig 10532 bp, 7 predicted proteins | sample TergutNt197P3_FD_71548 | JGI IMG/M metagenome (GOLD analysis project Ga0082212, IMG submission 71548) | Neocapritermes taracua P3 segment gut microbial communities from Petit-Saut dam, French Guiana - Nt197 P3 | ecosystem: Host-associated > Arthropoda: Insects > Digestive system > Gut ...
GGAAGCAGCACAGGTTCTGTCTTCCAGGTTACTTCGCCTGCTGAAACCGGCATCTTCGTGCTGTATTTCCATGCATGTTCCATTCCTTCGGCCAGACGCCGGGCTAATATCAGACGGTTTTCGTGCGAGCCGTCGTTATACTTTCCGGCGCCGATATTTGCGCCTGCGCCTGTAAAATGGATATGTAAAGCATCCGGAACGGCTAATTGACGGTAAAACCGCGCAACGCCCGGAAAATCCGGATTGGCAATCTTTGTCAGGTAATAGCTTTGCGGATGCGTGGCATAGAAAGTCATGATGACAACGGGTTTATCTCCTTCCCAAAAAGCAAGCAGCGTGACATCCGGGTCAATCAGTCCTTCGGGTTCGTCCCGCATGGCCGGATCCGTGCATGTGGTTGCCCTCATGGCGCCCACTTTGCCGTCTTTTACAATCCTGCGGTTGGATGCTACTTTGTAAACGGGCGCTTTTCCGATGCTGATGTCTGTTACCGGTCGAAGCCGGTTCAGGGAATCTTCAGCCGCCTTACCTAACCGGACTAAAAATTCCCTTGCGAAGCTGCTTTCAAAACTCATTGGCTCCATGTTCAGTTCTTTTAGCATTTTTTCCACCGAGAAATCACAGATGGGAGCATCATGCTGGTGCAGGGTGTGTACCACCACCCGTTTCGGATCGGTTTGAACAGCGTCGGCTAAAGTCTTTTTGAATACATCCTGACTTTCATTGGCAATGCCGATCCAGTCAATGGCACAGATGACAACGGGTGCGCCCGCTCCGGTCAACACAATGCCTTTTGCTCGCAACCCCATGTCCCATACATTGGCCATTTGGTCATACGTAAGATAACTCCCGACAGGCGGCGTGGCATCCACATCAAATACTGCTATTTTCAGCGGTCCGTCAGCAGCAGCTTGACCGGCAACAGAAACAGCGTTTCGAGCAGCTGCTGCGCTAATATTGCCGCCCAGTACGCTACCTAAAACCACGCCAGCGCAACCTAATGCGTTCTTTTTAATAAATTCCCGACGTGAATAATCTGATCCGGAGTTCATAGACATAATGCATTATTAATTAATAATTATTTTCAATTCAGACCCACAAAGTTAGAATAAAATTTACATAATCAAAAATTAAATTTGTTTTATGTGAAAAAATCTTTATCTTTGCAGGTAATTCGATTATCTTATTTTGTACGGTTCATGGTAAACAAGCGATTAATTATTAAAATATGTAACAATGAAAAAAGTGTCTTTATTGATTTTATTAGTAGTAGTGTCGTATGCTGAAATGTCGAGTCAGAAAAAAGAGCCTGAACGTTTGCGTCGCGACCAGAGTTTTTTTGGTATTCATTTCGACTTCCATGCGGGTGACGACTGTACGGAGGTCGGGAAAAATACTACTCCTGAAATGATCCATGCCATCATCGACATGGTGCAACCCGATTATTTGCAAACCGACTGCAAGGGTCATGCGGGCTATACAAGTTATCCCACGAAGGTGGGCAACCAGGCGCCGGGCTTCGTCGGCGATCCGTTGCGTGTTTGGCGCGACATAACAGCCAGACGCGGTGTCGCGCTTTACATGCACTATTCGGGCGTGTGGGACACGCGCGCCATCGAATTGCATCCGGAATGGGCGGCGATACGCGCCGACGGTACGCTCGACAAGGAAAAAACGTCCGTCTTCGGGACTTATGTCGATCAGTTGCTCATTCCTCAACTGAAGGAACTGGCAGGTGATTATGAGGTGGACGGCATCTGGGTGGACGGCGAATGTTGGGCGACTATTCCCGATTACGGCGAACGGGCAGTGCGTTTATTCAGGGAAACGACGGGGATAAAAAATGTTCCGAAGTCAGCTGCCGATCCGCACTGGTATGAATGGATGCAGTTCCATCGCGAAGGTTTCCGTAAATACCTGCGTCATTATGTGGCGGCAGTACGAACGGAATTTCCCGCTTTTCAGGTTTGCAGCAACTGGGCTTTTACGCACCACATGGCCGAACCGGTTTCGGTGGCGCTCGATTTCCTGTCGGGCGACTATTCGCCGAACAACAGCGTCAACTCCGCCCGATATGCCGGACGCTATTTGGTTCACCAGGGCGTCCCCTGGGATTTGATGGCATGGAGTTTTTCCTATAATCCGCACCCGCGGGAACAAAAACCGGCTGCGCAGCTGAAACGCGAAGCGGCGGTTATTTTGGCGCTGGGAGGCGGTTTTCAAGCCTATTTCACGCAGAACCGCGACGGATCGGTAAGGCTGGAAGAAATGAAAGTAATGGCAGAAGTGGCTCAGTTTGCCCGCGAGCGGCAAGCTTATTGCCATCACTCGGTACAGATTCCGCAAATAGCGCTCCTGCTGTCAACAAGCGATTATCAACGTACATCGAAGAGTTTGTTTCCGCAAAACAGAGGCCGGTCCCAGGGAGCGCTTGAGTGCCTGCTTGAAAGCCAGCACAGCGTCGATCTGGTGAGCGAGGAGATACTGGCGCCCGATATGAGCCGCTTTCCGCTGGTCGTCATTCCGGAATGGCAGCAGATTTCGCCGGCCTTTCGCGACGATCTGATTGCATATACGAAAAACGGCGGCAGCCTGTTAGTGATCGGTAAGGAAACATCAGCGCAGTTTGCCGGACTGGCCGGAATACGTTTACAGGGTAGCAATCAGGAAATTCAACCGCTTGGCAAGGGGAAGATAGGTTTTCTGCCCTTCGCGGTAGGTGAAGCCTATGAGAAAAACGGCGATGAATCATTACGGAAACAAGTGGACGCTGCCGTTCGTGCGCTGTTCCCTAATCCGTTGGTTGAAGTCGGCGGTTCGCCGTGGGTGGACGTGTCGGTCAGCCAGCTGAACGGCAAACGGCTTGTCCATTTGGTAAACACATCCGGCGACCACAGGGGCGCAGGGATCATCCGGACGATAGATCCGGTCGGCCCGTTGCAGGTTTCGATTCGTTCCGATAAAAAACCGTCAAAAATCACCCTTCAGCCTGCCGGTAAAACATGTGATTTTTCTTATGCGGACGGGAAGGCAAGCGTTAAGTTAGATGCGGTGGAAATATACGATATCCTGGTTATTGAATAAGATTTCTTCCGTGTCATTGAAAAAGAACATATCCTGTATCCTGATAGTAGCGCTTTTTCTCCTGCCGTCATGCAGCACGGGCGTGAAACTGTATGTGTCGCCTGCCGGTAATGACGCAGATGCGGGAACGGTTGACAAACCGTTGCAGACGCTGGAAGGCGCACGAAAAGCTGTACGTTCGGTACGGACGGCGCATCCCGGTAAAAAGGTGACGGTTTATTTCAAAAATGGCATTTATCCGGTGGAACAGGCGTTCATACTGACTGCCGACGATTCCGGCAGCGAACAGGCGCCGGTTATTTACAGGGCGATGGATGGAGATACGCCCGTTTTCACCGGAGGAATAGCCCTTGCGCAATGGACGAAACTAAAGAACGAACTTGAACTTGAAAGGCTTACACCATCGGTGCGGGATAAAATCTACCAGTGCGATCTGGCGGCGGCGGGTATTGCCGATTTCGGCGACCCAACCGATGCCGGACAACGACCTGACTTGATTTGTAATGGCCGGTTACAAGACCTTGCACGCTGGCCGGATAAAGGTTTTGTGCATGCTGGAAAAGTGAGCGGAGAGGTTTTGCGAAAAAAACATGCTTTCCTTGATTATAGCGCTGTGTACGGATCGGAGACACAAGGCGTCGAATTTGAATACTTACATGCCGGTCAGGACCGCTGGGCGCAGGAGGAGGATATCCGTCTGGGCGGTTACTGGTATTGGGACTGGCAGGACGAGTATCAGAAAGTGGCGCATTGGGATGCATCCGCGCGTACAGTCAGGCTTGGCGAACCGTACCACGGTTATGGCTACCGCGACAGCCTGCGCTATTTCGGTCTGAACCTGTTCTGCGAAATCGACAGGCCGGGCAAGTGGTATCTGAACCGTTCCGCCGGAAAACTCTACTGGTATCCGCCGGAAGGCATCGACCCGCAACAGTCGGAGGTCAGCCTGACCTGTTTCCGCGACCCGTTTATGCTCGAATTAAATGATTGTTCATATGTTACATTTGAGGGATTGACTTTTCGTGAAGGACGCGGTTCGGCTGTCCGGATAACGGGAGGAGCTCACAATTTGCTGTCAGGTTGCCGTATTGAGCGGTTCGGTCGGGACGGCATCCACATCAGCGGCGGTACATGTCATGGCGTCACCGGCTGTTACCTGTCGACTTTCGGCTATGGAGGACTTAGGATCACAGGCGGCGACCGCAAAACGCTTACGCCGAGCAATCATTTTGTGACGCATACGGTGATGGAAAACTTTTCCATTTTTCAGCGTACCTATACACCGGCAATCTATCTGAACGGCTGTGGTATGCGGGTTGCGCACAACCGTTTTTTCAATTCTCCGTCGTCGGCAATGGAGTTTTACGGCAATGATTTACTGATCGAATACAACGAAGTAAGTCGCGTGGTCAACGAATCGGACGATCAGGGCGCTTTCGACATATCCTATGACCCGTCGTACAGGGGTGTGGTGATACGCTACAACCGCTGGTCGGATATTGCAGGCGGTACAGTGCACGGCGCAGCCGGCGTCCGGTTCGACGATATGATTTCCGGCATGACGGTTTACGGAAACCTGTTTGAACGGTGCGGTTCAATTCATTTTGGCGGCGTCCAGATTCATGGCGGTAAAGAAAACCGTATCGAAAACAATGTCTTTTTCGAATGTCCGTTTGCCGTCAGTTTATCGCCCTGGGGCGAAGAACGGTGGCTGCGAAATTTAGACAGCGAACTGATACGGAAAAAGATTTACAGCGATGTGAATATCAACTCGGACACATACCTGAAAAAGTATCCTGAATTGCAGGATATCCGCCTCCATGCGGATGTGAACAGCATCACGGACAACCTGATGATTTCCTGCCGACAAATGTTTCGTAACCTGAAAGATAATCAGATTGTTCGCAACAATACGGAGATAGAAGCGAACGGAAAACCCGTCGAAGCTTTCTGTACGAAAAAGGAAATGGCTAAGTACGGTCTGCAACCAATCCCGCTGGATGAAATCGGGCCGAAGAATAACAGATGGGTAAGGCATGGAAAATAAATATAAATTGAAAAAATAATTAATATGAATTAATATGAAGAAAAATTCTTGTATACTGATTGCAGCTCTCTTACTTTTCGCATCATGCGGCGAGGGTGTGAAACTGTATGTATCGCCTGCCGGTAATGACGCCGGTGCAGGCACGGTGGACAAACCGTTGCAGACGCTGGAAGGCGCGCGAAAAGCTGTACGTTCGGCACGGGCGGCGCATCCCGGAAAAAAGGTGACGGTGTATTTCAAAGGCGGTGAATATTCGTTGGAGCAGGCTGTCAGACTGACTGCCGACGACTCCGGAAGCGAACAGGCGCCGGTTGTTTACAAGGCGATGGATGGCGAAATACCTGTTTTCACCGGAGGGAAAGCGCTTGCGAAATGGACAAAGCCAAAGGAGGCGTCTGAACTTGAAAGGCTTGCGCCATCGGTACGCGGTAGCATATACATGTGCGAACTGGTAGCGGCAGGTATTACCGGTTTCGGGGATCCGACCGATGCCGGACAGCGACCGGAACTGATATGCAACGGACAGCTCCAGACGCTGGCACGCTGGCCGGATAATAACTTTGTGCGTGCGGGCAAAGCAAAAGGCATGACTGAACTGCCAAGAACCTATATCTCCGAGCACGGAACGAAGGAGGGCGTGTTCGAATATCTGGACGCATACCAGGACCGGTGGGCGCAGGAGGAGGACGTCCGTTTGGGAGGTTACTGGTACTGGGACTGGTCTGACCAGTATCAGAAAGTGGAGCAATGGGACAGGGACACGCGTACTGTCCGGATCGGCGAACCGTACCACGGATACGGATACAGGGACAGCCTGCGCTATTTCGGGCTGAACCTGTTCTGCGAAATCGACCGGCCGGGCGAATGGTACCTGAGCCGTTCCGCCGGAAAACTCTACTGGTATCCGCCGGAAGGCGTAGACCCTGCAAAGGCGGAGGTTAGCCTGACCTGTTTCCGCGATTCGTTTATGCTCGACCTGAAAGATTGCGCCTACATCACGTTTGAGGGATTAACCTTCCGCGAAGGACGCGGTTCGGCTGTCCGGATAACGGGCGGCACGCATAACCTCCTGTCGGATTGCCGGATAGAGCGGTTCGGAAGGGACGGTATCCACATCAGCGGCGGTACGCATCATGGCGTAACGGGCTGCTTTCTGTCGACTTTCGGTCATGGAGGATTCAAGATTGCAGGCGGCGACCGAAAGACGCTTACGCCATGCGAACATTATGTGGTACATACGGTGGTGGAAAACTTTTCCCTTTTTCAGCGCACCTACGAACCGGCTGTCCATTTAGACGGCTGCGGCGCCCGGATAGCCAACAACCGTTTCCGTAACTCATCATCGTCGGCGATGCGCCTGGAAGGAAATGATTTTATTATCGAATACAACGAAGTGAGCCAGGTAGTCAACGAGTCGGACGACCAGGGAGGCATCGACACGTTTTATAATCCGTCGTACAGGGGCGTGGTGATTCGCTACAACCGCTGGTCGGACATTAACGGCGGCACGCGGCATGGCGCGGCAGGCATCCGGTTCGACGATATGATTTCTGGCATACAGGTCTACGGCAACCTGTTCGAACGGTGCGGCGCCGTACACTTTGGCGGCGTGCAGATTCATGGCGGGAAGGACAACCGCATTGAAAACAATGTATTTTATGCGTGCCCGTTTGCCGTCAGTTTCTCTCCCTGGGGAGAAAAAAGATGGTTGGAGATTTTAGACAGCGAGGTGATTCGGAAAAAGATTTACGGCGATGTGGATATTAACTCGGAGGTGTACCTGTCGAAATATCCCGAACTGAAAGACATCCGTCTGAACGCCGATGTAAACAGCGTCACGGACAACCTGATGATTTCCTGCCCGCAGATGTTCTACAACCTCAAAGACAATCAGATTGTAAGCAACAACACAGCGCTGGAAGCCGGCGGAAAACCCGTCGAATCATTCTGCACAAAAGAGGAGTTGGCCAAATACGGCCTGCAACCGATACCGGTCGAAAAGATTGGCCCGAAGAACAACCGGTGGATAAACGATGATTCGCTTCGCTCACGGTAAAGGCTTTCGGCGATAAAAATTATGGCAGAGAAAAACGAAACAGGCAGACAGGGTGAATCTGTTGCACGTCAATACCTTGAAGATAAAGGGTATACAATACTTGAAACGAATTGGCGCTTTCACCGTTTCGAATTGGATATTATCGCTACCAACAATAAAGAGATTGTTGTTGCTGAAGTGAAGACGCGTTCCGATAAATATCTCATGGCGCCCGAGACGGCTGTCGACCGGAAAAAAATTCGACGGATCGTCACCGCTTCCGATGCCTACGCCCGTCAGCATGGCATCAGCCTGCCTGTCCGTTTCGACATCCTTTGCCTGATAAAAAAAAGACAGACGTTTGAAATTGAACATTTGGAAGATGCTTTTTATGCTCCGTTGCGATGATTGAAAAAATTCCGGAAGTGGATTCCACAAACAGATACCTGGCTGAAGAGCAAAGCAAAAGAAAATTTCCTTCAGGATTTGTGGTATATGCTGAAAAACAGACCCGGGGGCGCGGACAGGCAGGTAATTTCTGGGAGGCGGAAAAAGGGAAAAATCTTACATTCAGCGTTTTTTTTCAACCGAAGAATCTGCAGGGCAACCTGGCATTTGCGATTGCTGAAATTGCGTCCCTCAGTGTTAAGTATACGCTTGACAGATACATACCGGAAGTTTCTGTCAAATGGCCGAACGATGTCTATTACAGGGATAAAAAAATAGCAGGCATTCTGATTGAAAACGTCTTCATGAGTGGAATAATAGAACATTCAATCATCGGGATAGGCATTAACATCAATCAAATGCAATTTTTAAGCAATGCGCCCAATCCGGTATCTTTGTCGCAGATAACGGGCGTCACTTATGAAAAAACAGACATTTTAGATGAATTTGTTGAAATCTTTACAGAACAAGGCAGACGACTGGACAACCATTGTTTCGATGAAATCCATCACGGTTATCTTGAAGCAATCTATCGCAAAGAAGGTTATCACAAATACCGCGATTCCTGCAGCGACTTTGATGCAAAAATTCACACGGTAGAACCAGCCGGACATCTGATTCTTGAACGTACAGACGGCCGCCTTTCAAAATATGCTTTTAAAGAAGTTGCATGGTTGTATTAACGGATTGCAAATTCGAATAGACGGAGAATGATGAATTATGAAACTGAAAACTTCAGTACGCTTCGCGGTATTTTCCGCCGTCTTTGTCTTCGAGAATGTTAAGGTAGCTTTTGTAGCGTGATTCGCTGATAAATTGATCGTTAACGGCTTTTATTACAGCGCATCCCGGTTCATTCCGGTGGGTACAGTTATTGAAACGGCAGCCGGATGAAATCCGGAATATTTCCGGGAAGTAATGCGCTACTTCGGCGCCTTCCATCTCGATTGTTCCGAATCCCTTGATACCGGGCGTATCAATGACATATCCGCCGCCGGGAAGCGGTATCATTTCGGAGAAGGTGGTCGTATGCATGCCTTTCTTATGATATTCGGAAATGCCGGCGGTCTTCAGGTTGACTTCGGGTAGCAACCGGTTGATAATGGTCGACTTGCCTACGCCGGAATGGCCGGAGAATAGAGACGTCTTGCCGTCAAGCAGACTTTTCAATGCGTCAACGCCTTCGCCTGTCAGGGCGCACATCTTCAAACACGGATACCTGATGGAGGTATACAACCGGATCAGCGCGTCAAGGTATTCCGGATCATCCGCATCATAACGGTCAATCTTGTTGAATATCAGTTGCACGGGAATTTGATAGGCTTCGGCGGTAGCCAGGAAGCGATCGATAAAAACAGTGGTCGTCTGCGGGTAGTTAACCGTGACGACGAGGATGGCCAGGTCGATGTTTGCCGCGAGGATATGCGACTGTTTGGACAGGTTCGACGCGCGGCGGATCATGTAATTCTTACGGTCAAGTATCTCCGTGATGTACGCTGTCCCTTCGGGATTGATTTCAATCTCAACCCTGTCGCCAATCACGACAGGGTTTGTGCTCCGGATACCTTTCAGGCGAAAAGTACCCTTCACTTTACATTCAACCGCACGCCGGTCTCCGGTATGAACGGTATACCAGCTTCCGGTGTTTTTAACGACCAGACCGTGCATCAGACCGTCATGATTTCCTTTTCTTTGGCAGCAAACAGTTCGTCAATCCGTTTGATAAACCTGTCATGAATTTTCTGGACTTTATCTTCCGCATCCTTCTCCACATCTTCGGGCACGCCGTCCTTCACTGATTTTTTCAACAACTCATTCACTTCACGGCGGGTATTACGAATGCTGATTTTCGCGTTTTCGGCTTCGTGCTTTGCCTGTTTCGCCAACTGCCGACGCCGTTCTTCGGTCACGGGAGGAATACCGAGACGGATCACCTCGCCGTTGTTTTCCGGCGTGATACCCACGTCCGAATGAAGAATAGCCTTTTCAATGTCTTTTATGAGCGGCCGTTCCCATGGGGTTATCAGTATGGTTTTAGCATCGGGCGTAACAATCGAAGCGACATTTGAAAGCGCCGTCATCGAGCCGTAATACGACACCCGCACATTATCCAGAATCCTGGGATTCGCCTTTCCGGCACGGATTCGCGCCAGTTCGTCATCCAAATAAGTAATGGCAGATTCCATCTTTGCTTCTGCCCCTTTAACGATTTGATTTGTGTCTGTTGCCATAATATTATGTTAATAAAGGCGCAAAAATATAAAGAAAAGTTGATTTTACAAAATATTTTCAGATCAGGATGTTTCTCATAAACTGAACACAGGTTTTTGTTTCTCTCACCTGATTGGACCACGGTTTGATATCGTATTCCAGTTCAATATCAACATAGATAGGCCAGCCTTCTTTTTTAATCAACAGCAGTATTTCGTCCAGTTTCATTTCACCCTGGCCAAAGACCTGGTTTGCATCGGGCTGAACGGCATGAGGCCCTGTTTTGTCTTTGATGTGAATACTGAAAATACGGTCATGGTATTTCCGCATGAAATCGCACGGGTCGAGGCCGGTTGAACCCCAATAGTGACCGGTGTCGAAATTCAGCATGACGGCGGGTGATACTTTCAGGAACTGATCGGCGGTGAATCCTTGCTGCGCATACTGCGCGTGGTTGTGAAAGATGGCATACAAACCATGCTTTTCAGCATAGGGAGCCATCCGCCTGACAGCCTCTTCGCCGATCTCCTCGGTGATACCCCTGGCGCCCATCGCTTTGGCGGCGCGGAAAGCATAGTCGATTTCTTCGTCCGACCACTTGCCCGGCGTAAATTTCACAATGTGAATATCGATGCCTGCGTCATCAAACAGTTTTTTGGCAGTAGCCACTTTTTCCGGGGTAGCCGCGATGCGCCATGCTTTCAGGTC
>Ga0082212_10012822_pt1 | contig 10531 bp, 6 predicted proteins | sample TergutNt197P3_FD_71548 | JGI IMG/M metagenome (GOLD analysis project Ga0082212, IMG submission 71548) | Neocapritermes taracua P3 segment gut microbial communities from Petit-Saut dam, French Guiana - Nt197 P3 | ecosystem: Host-associated > Arthropoda: Insects > Digestive system > Gut ...
CAGGAAATCGTCGCCGGTCAGCTCCAGGCGGAAGCTATAGGAAAACTCCTTAACGGACAGGGCGGAGTTTGTATCCTGATGGGTAAGCTGGACAATGAAGGGGCAATACTCCGGACTAAGGGTAATGAGGATACCTTTAAATCCAAATTCAAAAACATCAAGGTTTTGGCTAAAGAAACCGGTAACTGGCAGCGGGATCAAGGTATGAGTATTACCGAAAACTGGATCACCACCCATGGAGCCAACCTTAAAGCCGTACTGGCCAATAATGATGAAATGGCTCTGGGTGCAGCTCAGGCGCTGAGAGCTGCCAGACGGACTGATGTTATTGTCATGGGAGTAGATGCAATTCCCGATGCATTAACTGCAGTTGGCAATGGTACTCTGGCAGCCACAGTGTTGCAGGATGCCGCCGGTCAAGGCAGAGGCGCTGCGGCAGCGGCTGTGAATGCTTTAACTAACAAGTCTCAGAAAGCGGTTACCTGGATTCCTTTTGTTCTTATCGATAGAAGTAATCTGGCACAGTACAGGAAGTAAAGAAAATGGGGAGTGGGATATTCCTGCTCCCCTTATTTTTAGGAGATAAAAGGTGAGTGAATATCTTCTTGAAATGAAAAATATTAAAAAGACTTTTCCCGGTGTTCTTGCCCTTAAAGGGGTAGATCTTAAGGTTCGTTACGGAGAAATCCATGCCTTAATGGGGGAAAACGGAGCGGGAAAATCAACTTTAATGAAGTGTATAGCAGGGATATACAAACCCAACGGTGGTGAAATAATCTTTGACGGGAAAGTGCAGGAACCTTATACTCCGTCGGAGGCTCTGACCAAGGGCATCTCTATGATACATCAGGAACTTTCTCCGGTGTTTCACAGACCCATTATGGAAAACGTCTGGCTGGGCCGGGAGCCGTTAAACAAATTCGGCCTGGTTGATCATAAAAAGATGTACGAACAGACCAAAGTAGTTCTTAAAGAAATTGATTTGGACGAAAATCCTTCCTCTTTAATGGCAACACTTACCGTTGCTAAGATGCAGATGGTGGAAATCGCAAAAGCTGTTTCCTACAATTCAAAGCTGATCATCATGGACGAGCCAACTTCTTCTTTAACCGAAAAAGAAATAAAACAGCTCTTTGCCATTATGCGCCGCCTGAAGTCTCAGGGAAAGAGCATTATATTTATAACCCATAAAATCGATGAAATTTATGAAATAAGCGACCGGGTAACGGTATACCGGGATGGAGATTATATCGGATCAGAAAGCACTCCCGACCTTAAAGTAGATAAGCTGATAAACATGATGGTTGGCCGGGATATAAAAGAGATGTTCCCAAAAACTCCTTGTCCTATCGGAGATGTCAAGTTGGAGGTAAAGAACCTTTCTAACCGGAAGTACTTCAAAGATGTATCCTTTACGGTACGCCGGGGTGAAATTTTAGGTATTGCGGGCCTTGTAGGGGCCGGCCGAAGTGAAGTGGTGGAAACGATCTTTGGTATGAGACCCCGAATCGGAGGAGAAATTCTTGTTGATGGAAAAAAAATAGAAATTAAAAGTCCTGCAGATGCGATTAAAAATGGCATGGCCTGGCTCACCGAAGATCGCAGGCATTCCGGACTTTTTCCCATGCTGACGGTTCAACTTAATATTGCCATTGCCGTTATTCCCAAATTTCTCAATAAAATAGGACTTATCAGGGAATCCGCCCTTAAACAGACTTGTTCAGAATATGTAAATAAAATTCAAGTTAAAACTCCCAGCCTGGATCAACGTGTGGAAAATTTAAGCGGCGGAAACCAGCAGAAAGTACTGGTAGCCCGGTGGCTTATGACTAATCCTGATATTCTCTTTATTGACGAACCAACCCGGGGCATTGATGTAGGAACCAAATCGGAAATACACAGGCTGATTTCCAATTTGGCTGGAGAAGGGAAGTCTATTATCATGGTTTCTTCAGAACTGCCGGAAATTATAGGAATGAGCGACCGGATCGTGGTAATGCACCAGGGAAAGGTTACGGGAATAGTGGAAAATTCCAAAAGCCTGACACAGGAAGAGTTGATGGCTTATGCCACCGATACTGTAGAAGAATATAAAAAATCCAAAGGAGGAATCTAATGGCTATCGATAGTTCTGTTATTATGAACACAATGAGAAAGTACGGCATCGTCATTGTACTTATTCTAATGATTATTTTGTTAAGTATCATTCAGCCGGCATTTTTGTCTCCCGTTAATATTTTCAACGTTCTTACCCAAAGTTGTATATTTGGGATCATGGCTTTGGGAATGACCTTTGTAATTATCTCTAAAGGAATTGACCTTTCAGTCGGTTCTGTTCTTGCCTTTTCGGGAGTAATCGCTGCCAGCTTTGCTCAGGAATTGGACGCTACGGAAAAATACTTTCCTAATATGCCGCTCCTTCCGGTAATCGTGCCGGTTCTTATTGCTTTGACCATAGGAGCGGCTTGTGGCTTTGTTAACGGTTTTCTTATCGCAAAAACCAAGATCCCCGCCTTTATTGCTACTTTGGGGATGCTTACCGTGGCCCGTGGTTTTGCCCTGATCTATACTTCAGGCCGTCCGGTAAGTAATCTGATTCCTTCTCTTACTTTTTTGGGCGAAAAGTTATTCAACATCATACCTGTTCCGGTAATCGTTTTTTTTATTATGATTGTAATCAGCCATATCCTGTTAAATAAAACCCGGTTCGGAAAAAATACTTATGCCATAGGCGGAAATATTACCGCAGCGGAAGTATCGGGTGTTAATGTTTCAAAGTACCTGATATTGATCTATACATACTGCGGACTTCTTGCAGGGCTTGCTGCACTGGTGTTTGCCGGGCGGGTTGGCAGCGTTCATCCTGGCGCTGCTGACGGATATGAACTTACCGCCATTGCTTCCACTACCATTGGGGGTACATCCCACTCCGGTGGTATCGGAACAATCATGGGGGCTTTTGTCGGCGCCATGGTTCTGGCAGTATTGCGGAACGGATTTACTCTTCTGGGAGTAAATGCTTACTGGCAAAAAGTAGCGGAAGGCGTAATTATCGTTGTAGCGGTGATTATTGACATGAGGAAAAACGCAAAGCGGGATTAATATGAATAATGTCAGGATTGGCTCAGTTGGGCTGGGACGACTTGGACTTCAGCATGCTGTTAATATTGCAAGCAGGATACAACATGCAGAATTAATTGCCCTATGTGATGTGGATGAAACAAAACTGGAAGAAACCGCAGACAAGCTGGGAATAATACACAAGTTTTCTTCTTTTGATGATTTGATTGCCTGTAATGATGTAGATGCAGTGGTGATTGTTTCACCTTCGGCGCTGCATACCGAACAGATTGCTTCTGCTATGGCTGCAAAAAAACATGTGTTTTCCGAAAAACCTCTGGGGACTACCGTAGCGGAATGTAAAATTGCAGAGAAAGCAGTAGAAGAGCATCCCGAACTTATATTTATGCTTGGCTTCATGCGGCGTTTTGACGAATCGTATAAATATGCCCGCGACAAAGTAGCAGCGGGAGAAATCGGGAAGCCAATATTGTTTCGTTCTTACAGTCAGGACCCGGAAAAATTTATCGAGGGAGCAATTGCCTTTGCTCCCCATTCCGGAGGCCAGTTCCTTGATATGGCAGTTCATGACATAGATCTGGCCCGGTGGTTTACCGGCAGTGAACCAGAAACGGTTTATGCAATTGGCGGTTGCTATGCCCATAAGGAATTTGCCGCTTCAAAAGATGGGGATAATGTTTCGTGCCTTATGAAATTCAAAAACGATTGTATGGTTTTTATTTTTGCAGGACGCACGGCTCCCCATGGATACAATGTGGAAACCGAAATAATCGGAACAAAAGGGATACTCCGCATCGCATCGATACCTCAGAAGAATCTCGTGGAAATATTAGACGATAACGGGGTACGACGGGAATGCAGCCAGAATTTTCTTGAACGCTTTGACACTGCCTATGTAAACGAAATACAGGAATTTGTAAACTGTATAATCGAAAACCGTAAACCAACGGTAAGCGTATACGACGGAACAAGGGTTTCGGAAATTGCTTATACCTGCAAATCGGCTTTTGAGTCAGGGGAACTCATCAAATTTTAGGCAGAACAAGAGAGTAACATGGTAAACATAAAGGACATCGCTAGACAGGTAGGTGTGTCGCCATCAACCATTTCAAGGGTTGTTAATGGGAAAAAACATGTTAATTCCGAGAAGCGTGAACAGATTTTAAAACTGATTGAAGAAACAGGTTATGTACCCAACAGGGCCGCCCGCAGCATGGTCCTTAAACGGAGTTTTACCGTTGGTATTATAATCCCCGACACCTTTAATATGTTTCAGCGGCAGCTTTTTTCTATTATAGAACGTCATCTTGAATCTTTTGGTTACCATACAATGTTTTTCTTTGCCAAATTCGATGAGCAAAGCGAAGAAGCATGTCTTAATAGAATTAAGGCTGAAAAACCCGACGGTGTAATCATGATCCATGAAATAAAAAATCCTGTTTTCTATGAATATATAAAAAAAACCGGTATTCCTATTGTAACCTCAACCTTCCATTATCCTGGGATTAGTTCAATTCATGTAAACGAAGAAAGGGCTTCCAGAGATGCTGTTAACCATCTTATTGGCCTTGGTCACAGGTGCATATTAATGATATCGGGAGATGGTTTTACTTTTGGACGGCAGCGGGCAGAAGGTTTTTTCCAGGCCCTTACCGAAGCTGATATTACCTGGGATGAAAACAGAATAGTTTATGTACGCCACTATATTGCAGAATTCGGTATGTATGGGATGAGGGAACTATTGCTGCGGGAAGGTAAAGGAAATTTCACAGCTCTCTTTGCCGCTACCGATGAACTTGCAATCGGAGCTATACGGGTTCTAACTGATGAAGGACTGCGTGTACCGGAAGATGTTTCTGTAGTGGGTTTCGATGATATCGATATTGCACAGTATATAAACCCCCGACTTACCACGATTTGCCAGCCTCTTACAGAAATTGGTGAAAAAACAACCTTGGTTTTACACCGCCAGATCACAGGCAGCAATCTTGCCGAAGAAGAACTAATCCTTCCATATAAGCTGGTTATACGTGAATCAACACGGGCGCTCAGAAGTACTTGACTTCTAGAAACCCGGAACTACATCAGGTATCGTAACACAGCCGTCAGACAATACAAGAATTTTTGGTAATGAAATTCCCTTTACTTTCAGATGATCCATTGCTTTGTCCAATGCTTCCTGCGGACTTGCCGCTTTTTCAATGAACATGCCGTTCAGGGTTTTACTGTTCAGTTCGGATACGGCAATAATAGTGGCTCGTCCGGAAACTTCGGCCATTTTTGCCGCTTTATGGTAACCCAGCTTATATCTGTCGCAGATCTGTTTAATGGCATCGGCAGGGCTGGATGAACGTTTAAGAAGATTAGCATAAGCCTCATCCCCTATTCCATTACGGCACGAAGAAACAAGGAGTAAAAATCCCCCGTCTTTAAGCGCTACAGCGCCGTTATCAATAGCCTTTTGCGATTGATAGAGGTCTGTATCCATCGGGAACTTTGCAACCGATACGACAATATCCGCTTTGGAAGGAATAGCCACACAAAATATTTTCTTTGCGATTGTTACTGCCTTATAAAACGAAGCCATAAGGTCTCCGGTGCATGCAGCTGCGATTCCCTGTTCTTTGTCAAGCACTGTCATCACCGAAAAAATCGGTGCCTTAATCAGAGGCAGGGCATCCATCATATCTTCGTGAACAGGGTTCCCTTCCAGAGCAAGAGATTTAGCTTTGGGTGACAGCGCCTGTTTGTGGTTTGCTTCGATGGTTTTATACGAAGCAATTCCGGGAAGAAAAGCCTTGCGTCCCCCGGTAAAACCCGCAAAGTAATGAGGTTCCACGCTGCCTGTTACAATAATCCGGTCAGCTTCAAAGAGCTTTTTGTTCAACAGAATGGGGGTGCCGTTTCTGGTTGTTCCGATGTCAACCATTTCTTCATCATTACGGGCATTGTGAGATACGCAGAATTTACGGAGTTTTTCGTAATGACAGCCGAGGATCTGATGATATTCTTCGTCAGTGGGCTGACGGTGGGCTCCGGTTGCTACCATCAATACCAAAGAAGAATCAAGCCCGGCGCTTTCAATTACCGGTAAAAGCCCTGACAATATAGTTTCTGTCGGAGTAGGACGGGTGGCATCATTAATAATGATAAGGATTTTCTTTCCGCCTATTAAAAATTCAGGAAGAGTTATACCGTTTTGTTTATCATCGAATCCGTAAGGTTTGTCCAAAGCAGCGCTAATCAATTCTGTTGTACCGGTTTGAACAGGATATTCATTTGGTTCCGCTAAAGCCAGGAGGTTTTCATCGGGAAATTCCAGGGGAAGTGTCTTTTTAAGATAAGGTAGTTCCAGTTTCATATTTTTAATTATAAAACCTATTTTTGCAAAAGTCGATGTTCTGCTGTTTTAAGTACAGAGGGATACAGTTTTACCAGTGCAGGAATTAATGTAACAGCGCATAAGGCGGACACACCGACTCCCAGGGCACTTACCAGTGACAAAGTTTTTACTACCAAAGCAGCATTGCTTTTAATAAAAAGAAAAGGTATTGCTGCTGTTACGGTGGTAAGTGTTGTTGCAGCCAAAACCGGAAGACGGCGTCGGAAAATACAATAGTATGATGTTACATTTATTTCTGCATTTTCGACGGCATCTGCAATCAGCGCCGCCGCATTTATTGCCAAACCCGAAACTGCAACAAAGGCCGCCGCCGATATTGCGTTAAGGGAATAACTATGGATAACCATATAAAACGCTGGTACAGCAAGGGAAGGAGGTGCTATAACAAGCAGAATAAGAGGATAGCTGAATGACTCCTTTAGGGCGGCAATAGCCATATAACAAAAAAGCAGAACCAGGATAAAAAGGTAAGCTTGTTTGCCAACTCCCTCGGCAGTTTTAATAGCCTGTTGATCAAATTCAATACTATAACCGGGAGGTAATTCCAGCTCGGAAAGAGCTGCCATTACTCTGGTCTTTACTCTTCTTGGATCCATTACTTTGGTCCGAATAGAAAACGATGCGCTCCTCCTCCGATTTTCCCGTTGAATGGATCCCGCTTCTCTGGCGCTTTCGCTTGTTACCAGCGCCGAGAGTTTAAGCGGAGAAGAATTTCCTTTTACGAGTATCTCCAGAACTTCTTCCCTGCTTTTTGGTTCCTGACCTCCTCGTATTCTTACGTCAGTTTCTCCACTGCTGTCGATACGTTTGTATGCTACCGGCCCGTGAATACCTTGCCGTACTGTCTGCCCCAAGTTGCCAAATGAAAGTGTGTTCAGGGCTATCCTTTCCCGTTCAGCAATCAAATTGATCCGTGGACTTCCATCTTTAAAATTCAAAACGGTCTCGGAAACAAGTTCTATTGAAGAGCAATAGCGGGCTGCTTCAACAGCCAATTCACGGCATACCTCTTCTTCATTACCGGCAATTCTTATTCTCCAACTCCTTTCATTTGGCGATGATTCCATTATATATACAAATCCGCCTGGAACGGGAGTATTCCGCATTAAGTTCCGTACAGAACCGCTGTTTGTCAATTGTGGATCAAAACAAATCATCGCCGATCCCGTTCCTGTTCTCGCTACTGTCTGAACAGTTTTTATTCCTGTTAATTTTATTAATTCATTTCCGTATAAAGCCAGGTTTCTGTCTGTTTCTTCTATATGAAGACCTCCGTCAAATTCGATCTGGGCATAAACTGAATCTTCAGGACTCTCCTCAGCAATATCTGCCCCATTCAGGTAAAAAGCAGTAATTCCCAGTATGCTTAATAAAAACCAAAAGCATACTACATACAGCGGTTTTTCCAATATCAAATGTATCAGAACAGCAAGTTTTCTGCGATAACAGCGGAAAAATGGAGATGTTACTGAAGAAAAAACGGATTTAAAATGAATATTTTTTAAATCCACCGTTTTATTCGAACAACTCCAAAGAAATATCGGTGGCAATAAAGTCAGGGCCAATATCATCGTGACCATATTAACCGATGCAACAGCCCAGGCTACGGAATTCATCCCTGATGCTTTCTGAACCATTAATGGTAACATTGCAATCACCGTTGTAAGAATGCCGGAAACAAGAGGAAAATACAGAGCTTTCCCGGCAGTTTCTCCTTCTTCTATAGTTTTGCATGAACGGAAAAATTCAGCGCTGAGTATGGCAGTATCAACTGCCGACCCCATTCCGGCGGAAAGGCCTGCAAGTACCAGCTTATCCAGAGAAAAACCCAGAAGAATAAGCAGGGCAGTAGTAATAAAAAATGTCAACGGAACAGTAAGAGAACAAACAAGAGAAAAAATTCGTTTTCCGGAACAAAGCAATGCACAGAGCAAAGCCACCATACAAGCGCCCTGAAAAGCTGCTTTTAATGCTGAAGATCGAGCCTCCCGTTCAGTTTTTCCTCTGTCTGAAAGAATCATAAATTCCAAATCGGGGAACTTTGCTAACTCTTCTTTTATCTGCAGGGAAAGTTTTCCCAGATCGGCTTTTTCGCTGCCCATAAGAGCTATGATCACCGTTTCTTTTCCGTTAAGCCTGGATCGGCTTTCATAATCCCGTTCCTGTTCGGTGATTATTGCTAAGTCTTCAAGCTGTACATAATTCACTCCACCGCCGGAATTCCGGACAGGAATCAATGTTTCACGAAGATCGTTAATACGGCCGTCTACCATTACCGGTATTTCCAGATCCGGGTATCCATCTGTTCCAAGATGTCTCAGTGTACCGCCAGGAAGCAAAACATCATTTTGTGCCAGGACTGCGGCAATATCCGAAGCATCAATTTTTCTGGCAGCAGCTTCCTCACTTTTCAGGGTTATTACTATTTCCTTTAAACCGGTTCCGGAAATCTCAACATTACCTGCGCCGGGAAGTCCTTCAAGTGCAGGTTTAACGGCTTTTTCAAGTACAGTACCAATTTTTTCAGGAACAGATTTTTCTCTTCCATTGACAAGCGCCGCAGTCCAAACAGGAATACGCGAATCTCCGGAAGATATTATTTCGGGTCTTTGGGCAGCTCCGGGAAGAGATTCGTATACCTGTTGCGCTACTTCACGGACAGCTTCATAACGGCCACGTTCTCTTCCTTCGAAATAACACAGTACTCTGGTTCTGCCGTTTTCGCTGGAACTAAATATATGTTTCAGGCTGCGAATACCTGACAGTGCATCTTCCAGCGGAATCGCAGCGATTCTTTCCATTTCTGCTGCATCTACTCCGTAAAAACGCTGGGTTACCGTAAAACTTTCGTCTACTACGCTTTGATTTTCTGAAATCTCTCTTCCCCAAATCTGAATTATAAAAAAAGCGGCCGTACATAACATCAGAATTATACAGAGAGCTCTTCGCGGTTTATTTATCACATTTTCCTGCTTTGTTTTTGTAAAAAGCGGATCAACACCGGCGGCAGGGCAAATAGTGTTAATGCTGTGCAGGCTATGATCCCTCCAAGCATTGCGGCAGCCATGGAGTGTTCCTTTGCACCAAGAGGACTAATCATCAAAGGGAGCAATGCAAAAATAGTTGTTAATGCGGTTGTGAGTACGGAATGAGTCCTTTCCAATGCCGCTTCATATACTGCCTCATCAGCTGTTTTCCCATGTTTATATTTCTCTGCAGCCAATTCATAAAGAACCATGCCGCTGTTTACCGACAAACCAAAAAGAACCATGAGGGCTAAAACCGATGATGAATCAAGTCCTGAACCGGAAAGAAACAGCGCTGGTCCTGAACCAGCTAAGGAAAAAGGAATTGCCAAAAAAAGTACGAGGGGCAGAGTGAGGGATTCGAATTCCGCTCCCATAGTCAGATAAAGCAGTATTAATACTAAAACTACGGTAAGGACCAGAGAGCGACGGTAGCGGGTAAAGGCTGATTCATCTGCTCTGACAAACCCGTTTTCTTTTCCCTCCGAGCAAAGTGAAGAAAGAGTGGCGTTTAAATCTTTTCCTGCTTGTAAATATGCTTCAAGATAGATTGCATCGCTCCGATCAAGACGTGCCAGAGTTGCCGAAGTTTCCCGTGGAATAAAACTATTTATGCTTCCCGCAAACACAGGTCCGCTGTCGCGAAACACAATCGGCATTAATTCCAGTTCGGGTATTACCGCAGCAGATAATTTCATTGTCAAAGGTTTTCCTTCCAGTTCCAGTTCGCCGAGTTCCAGTCCTTCCGCTGCAGCATAGAGTGCCATTGCTGTTTCCATAGTGCTTATTCCCGCATGAGCTGATGCTTCCCTGTCGGGAACAACTCTGATTTCCGGACGGAGACCTGCAGGCCTCCGTGTAACAACAAATCCTTCCCGGCGTATCAGATTCTCTGCCAAAGCGGCACGGCTTTCCGTTTCTTCCCGGTTCCGGCCTTTTACTGCCATCGTTGCAGAAGATGAAAGACCTAATAACTTTTCTGTTTTGTCCTGAGGAAAGCGGATCGTACATTCATAGTCCT
>Ga0082212_10012823_pt1 | contig 10531 bp, 8 predicted proteins | sample TergutNt197P3_FD_71548 | JGI IMG/M metagenome (GOLD analysis project Ga0082212, IMG submission 71548) | Neocapritermes taracua P3 segment gut microbial communities from Petit-Saut dam, French Guiana - Nt197 P3 | ecosystem: Host-associated > Arthropoda: Insects > Digestive system > Gut ...
TTGACACCATAATGGTCAGCACCGTGGGAGAGTTTGCCGTCTCCGCCGTTAACATCATCGACAACATCAACAACCTTTTGATAATCGCCTTTACCGCCCTCTGCACGGGCGGCACGGTGGTGGTCAGCCAGTACATCGGCAGGCGGGATTATGCCAATTCAAAACTTGCCGCGAAGCACCTCGTGTATATCGTCACGGTAATATCAATAATAATAATGACGGGAGCGCTGCTGCTGCGCTACCCCATAATCCATCTGCTCTACGGCAGAATCGAACACGACGTTATGGAAGCCGCCGCCGTTTACCTGTTCGTTACCGGCCTGTCCTACCCCTTTCTCGCCGTCTACAACGCCAACGCCGCCCTGTTCCGCTCAATCGGCAACAGCAAGGTTTCCATGAAAATAGCGCTTACGGTAAACATTATGAACATCGGCGGCAACGCTTTTTTTATATTCGTGATGAAATTCGGCGTAATGGGCGTGGCGCTTTCCACCCTTATTTGCAGAATAATCGCAGCGTCAATTACAACCATCATGCTTAACCGGAAAAAGAATATACCCGTCTCCCTTTCGGGAATGTTCAGGCTCCGTCCTGCCCGCTCCATGATAAAAAACATCCTCTTTGTGGGAGTACCCAGCGCCATTGAAAATTCAATGTTCCAGACGGGAAGGCTCATGACACAGCGGATATTTACCTATTTCGGAACCTCCGCCATAGCCGCCAACGCCATCGCCAGCGTTATCATATCATTTTCGTTTATGCCCGGAATGGCTTTTGGCCTGTCGCTTCTGACCATTGTCGGGCAGTGCATCGGCGCGGGAGACTATGTTGAAGCAAAGAAGCAGACCCTCAAGATCATGAAGCTCGCCTACCTTACGCTGTTTGTCATCAGCGCGCTGATCTTTATCTTTTTAAGGCCGCTGACCTCGTTGTTCAACCTGAGTCCCCAGGCCCATGAGATGGCGGTTTCGTTCCTTCGCATCCATTGCATCTCAATGGCGATTGGCTGGCCGATGGGTTTCGTGCTGCCAAATGCCCTGCGCGCCGCCGGGGATGTCCGCTATGTGATGATTGCCGCAAGCACCCCCATGTGGCTTGTGCGGGTAAGCGCCTCATACATCTTTACATTTGCCCTCGGCCTGGGGCCGCTTGGGGTTTGGCTGGCGATGGGGGCGGACTTTATCGTTCGCGGCACCCTTTACTGCGTGCGCTGGATAAGCGGCAGGTGGCGGGGAAAAAGAGTCATTGCCGATTAGACATAAAAATCGTAATATCCCCGTTTTTTCACAAATATCCCCGTTTTTTCTTGACAAAAGCACTTATTGCTCGTAGAATAACTTTACCCGGCATCTTGACGGGCATATTTACATAATTTTGGAGGAACTTATGGCAAAAAGGAGAATTTTGCTAAGAACGGCCAGGGTGATCGGAAGCGGATTATTGCTGTGCCTGGGGCTTCTGGTTGTATCGTGCGCGACGAAAGCAGAAGCTTTCAAAGACATCGATAAAGCGGTACACGATTGGGAATTCCAAAAGGCAGCTGATGCCTTAAGGACCGCGCAGGAGCAAAAAAAGCCCCTCTATTCGGAGAAGGACTCCATTTTGCTGTTTCTGGACAAGGGAATGCTTGAGCATTATGCGAGAAATTACGCCGAATCCGCCAAGGATCTGCAGGAGGCCGAACGGCTGATTGCGGAAGCCTATACCAAAAGCGTCACCCAGGAAGTCGGCAGCTATATGGTTAACGATAACACCCGCGACTATCCCGGAGAAGACTACGAAGACATTTATATCAACGCCTTTAACGCTCTCAACTATTATTTCGAGGAAAACATGGAAGGCGCGATGGTTGAGATTCGCCGGATGAACGAAAAATTGAAGGCCCTCGCAACCAAGTACGATGTTGAGCTTTCCGAAGTCCAGAAAAAGGCTTTGGAAGACGGGGCATCTGAAGTTCCTCCGGGCGAAAGCACCCTGACAAAATTTAACGATTCGGCGCTTGCCCGCTACCTTGGAATGTTATTTTACCGGGGCATCGGACAGCCCGATGATGCAAGGATAGATCGCGACTGGCTGCTTGCGGCTATGGCGAACGCCCCCAACGTATATTCAAATCCGGTACCCAAATCGATTTCCGAAGAACTGGATGTTCCGAGAGGAATGGCAAGACTTAACGTAATAGCCTTTTCCGGGCTTTCCCCCTTAAAACAGGAAGAAGTTACCCGCATCATGCTGCCTGTAGGGGGTACGCAGATCAAAATCGCCGTACCGATAATGGTTCGCCGCCCCAGTGAAGTTGCTTCAATAAAAATTACCGTTGATGGGAAAGAGATCGCCGAACTTGAGCTGCTGGAAGATATTGAAGCGGTAGCAATAGAAACGTTCCGTTCAAGGGCGCACCTTATCTACACAAAGACGGTTCTCCGCGCCACGGTCAAGGCCGCCGTTGCAGCGGCATCGCAGGTTGCCGGAGAAAACGTGGGCGGCAATGTGGGTCTGGCCCTCCAGGTGTTTAGCCTGGGCGCAAAGATATTCAATGAAGCCAGCGAGCAGGCAGATATCCGCATTTCCCGTTATTTTCCCGGGAAGGCATATGTTACCGGAGTCAATTTGACACCGGGAACCCATTCTATCAAAATTCTCTTTTATAACAGAGCAGGAAGAGTCATAGCAGAAACTGGTTCGTTCGATTACGATGTGGAAGAGGGTAAACTGAACCTTATCAAGACAGCGGGACTAATGTAGCGACTCTCATGGTGCAGACGCACCATGATAATAATATCTTACAGGGGGTTTTTGTATGAAAAAGTTTTTTAGTGTTTTTACAGCGATGATGGTTCTTCTGCTGCTGTCTTCATGTACTTCCGGCCCGAAAGTTCAGCGGGTAGACGCAAGTACGCAAACCGACTTAAGCGGCTACTGGAACGACACAGACGTAAGGATCGTTTGTGAAACGCTGATTGCGGACTGCCTTAATTCGCCGAGGGTTGACCAGGCGATTCGGGCAATGGGAAGAAGAACGCCGACTGTCATTGTCGGCAGGTTCAGGAACGAATCCAGCGAGCATATTGACACGTCCATTATTTCAACAATCATGGAACGGACAATATTCAACAGCGGTAAAATGGACTTTGTCGCCGGCGGAAATACAAGGGATGAACTCCGCGCCGAACGGCAGGACCAGCTTAACTACGCCAGCGAAGATTCCGCGAGCGCGCTTGGAAACGAAACCGGCGCCGACTTTATGCTGACAGGATCGGTCAAGACAATTGTCGACAAAGCGGGCAATCAAACCGTTCGGACCTATTTTGTCACCGCTCAGATGACGAGCATCGAAACCAACTCGCGGGTTTGGTTGGGCGAGAACAGTGAAATTAAAAAAATAATCGTTCAGCCCAAAAACAGGCTGTAAAATCAGGCAGGGTGCTTTTGCACCCTGCTTTTTTTTTATCTATTCCTGCTATTCCTGAAACGCGGTATCCGGTAAGAACGGCTGTCCTTGACTCTCGGCGCCTGCCCCTTGATGTTTGCTATCCGTTCAGCGGGAGTCGGATGGGTTGAGTTAAACCCGCCTTCTTCCGAGCCTTGCACCTTAAGCAGTATTTCCAGTATTTCCGTTAGCGCCGCGGGATCATAGCCGGCGGCGGCAAGTATCCTTAACGCTTCCTTGTCTGCCGCAAATTCCTGGGGCTGGGAATAGCCGCTTAAAACCATCGTTTCTACTATATCGGAGATCGATTTGCGGAACGCTACAAGCCTTTGGGCACCAGGGGGATTTCCGGCAAAATCCGCCGCCTTGTTCATCATTAGCTCCGCTTCATAGACTAAGCTCATGTCGGTAATCAGGCTTATGCCGTGCTGAAGAATAATGTGGGCAAGCTCATGGGCAATGACTGCCGCCAGCATATCTTCGGACGAGGCCGTTTCGACAAGCCCCCTGGTCAGAAAAATATGACCGCCCGGACTGGCAAACGCGTTAAATTCGGGGGTATCAAGGATCGTAACAAAAAACCCGTTGAATGAAACCGCCGGGTGGGGGGAATTGATTACCAGGGCCTGGCAGATCTTGTTCACATAGCGGATAAGTTCCTGGTTTTGGGTATACGGCCTGTATAAAGTAAAGAGATTCGCCGAAACCGCCCTGCCCAGATAGTACGAATCCTCCAATGACAGTTCCATTTCTTCAAAAGCGCGGTCCATATCGGCGAAGGCTTCTCCGATAAAATCCCGGCCGCTTGGCGGCCTGGCCGGAGTCTTGCCCGCCGCCGGCTTATCCGGTTCGGGCTGCCCATTCGCAAACGACAGCGACAGCGGTAAAAGCACAAAAAGGAAGAAAAACAGTTGCCTCTTCATAAATCCTCCTGAAATTCGGTAGTAATGGTACTATAATAACAATATCCGAAAAAGGTTACAAGGTTTTGCGGTATTTTTTCCTCAAAATGACAAATATTTATATATTGTCAATAATAAATATTATGCCGATGCCGGTCAATATACTTGAAATATGAGACAAAAATGTGATATATTCTTCCAGGGGGTGTATGTCCCCATAAAAATTTACAGGAGTGTGTTATTATGAAGAAAATTGCATTGACCCTTGTTGCCGTATCGGCCCTGGCGCTAGTTATTGCGAGCTGCGGATCGAAACCTGCCGTTGGACCTTCAGCCCCCGGCCTTGGTATGCCTGGCTGGGTACGGGAACTCAGAAGAAACGCGCCGGAAGATGTATTGGTAGGCATCGGGCAGGCAAAACTTGCTACACCGAATCTGTCCATGACTACTTCTGAAACCCGCGCCAGGGCGGAAATTGTCCGGGCGATGAATTCAATGGTAAAAAACATGATCGAGGATTATTCGGCCGGCAGCGAGCTGGATCAATCTGCGGCGCTTTCTTTCTCCCAGACAATAACCACGGCGCTTGCCAAAGCCCAGCTTACCGGCGCGGTTATCAAGGATCAGGATTCCGACGAAAGCGGCATTTGGTGGACGGTTATCTACCTGAGCAAGTCGGATGTAACCAAGGAAATTAACCAGGCCCAGGCCGCAGCCAAACTGGCTGTTCCGGCAATGGCAGCCTTCTTCGCCGAAGAGCGGATGAATGACAGGTTCAAAGAAGCCGCCGAAGAGGATTGGGTAAGCAATTTCTAGGGTAGTATGACGGGGTGCGGCTTTCCGCACCCTGCCTTTTTTTGGGTACAACAACATCAATGAGAAAAGAGCCAATCGTTATTTACATCATGCTTGTGCTGTGCGCTTGTTCAAGTTCCCCTGCCAAAACTGCTTCAACAGCTCCGGGAAAGGCTGTTCCCCATCTGAACCATTGGGTTACGCTGCCGGAGCCTGGGCATCTGACAATCATCGGAATATCGGCACGGCAAAGCACGCGGGAAAGCGAAATTGCCATTGCCCAGGAAGACGCGGCAAAAAAAATCTCCATGTTTCATGGCGTTACCGTCGCTGCGGAGGCTGTGCATAGCATAGGGGCGGGTTTTCTGGATTATTATGTGGATTCCAATGCCGACCTTGACTATGACCGTGACCTGGAAAAATACATAGAAAAATTATCCTACGATCCAGAGCGCGATATTATGTCAAACGACGGCGTTATATACGTCCGTTTTACCTATCCCGCTGTTTTTCCTGGAGCAATAAACTACTCGCCCGGAAAGAAAAGGCCGGACGGCAGCCCCGAATGGACAACCCGTCCGCCGTCAAATATGGGAGACTTTTTTGTCGGGGTCGGCCATTCAGGCAAGCGCCAAAGACTCAGGGACGGCATTTTGAATTCCTATGAGTATGCCGCCGCCGCCGTAGCCGCCCAGATTTCTACTTCCGTAGAATCCTCCCACGTAATAGATTCCGCCACATACCGGAATGATACGCTAATCACCCGAAAGAGTGCGGGAGAGCTGCGTTACTTTACCGTTATTGAAATCTGGATAAATCCGGACAACGGAGAAGTATGGACTTTGGCAGTTGCCAAAAACGCGGAATAACCGCGAACTTATTATGGATAAAGGAGTGGTTATGAAAAAAACCATGCGTTTCTTCTGTTTGAATTTATTGTTAGCCATTTGTCTGTCTCTGGTTTTTTCCGGGTGCACGACGACCGGTTCCGCCGTTGCCTCGGGGGGTTCGGGAGGAAGCGGCGTTCCGGCAGGTGCGCCAAATTGGGTCCGGGATCCGTACAATAAATATGACAAACAAACAAATTTTGCCACGGTCGGCAGCGGCAAAAGCCGGCAGGAAGCGGAAAAAAACGCCCTTGGCAAACTTGTGGCGATATTCGGCCAATCAATACAGGTGGACGAAAAAATTGCCAATTCCTACCAGGAAGCGGTAAAAAGCGGCGCTGCCGCCACCTGGACAGAAAATACATCTCTGGACAGTACCATAACAACTTCTGCCGGCATGGATACCCTTATTGGCGCCGAAACCGGCGAAGTATGGGACGACGGCAAGAACAACCATTATGCGGTGGTGGTATTGAATAAGACAAAAGCCGCCCAGGTTTATTCCGGAATGATACGTTCAAACCAGGCGATGATTGAAAACCTTATCGATATCCCCGCCTCGGAAAAAAACACCCTGGAAGGATTTGCCCGTTATCAGTTTGCCGCAACAATAGCCGACATAAACGCCAGCTATGAAAGCGTGCTTGCGGTAATCGGCATGCCTTCGTCCATTTTGGGAATCCAAAAAGGAAACGACCTTCGGCTTGAAGCGGCGAATATTACCAAAACGATTCCTGTTAGCGTTGTTGTCAAAAATGACAGAAACAACCGGGTACGGGACGCTTTTTCCAAAGTCCTCTCTGATATGGGATTTCAGAGCGGTGGAACCAATTCCCGATACCGTGTGGAAGCAGAGGTCAATATCTCGGAAGCTCCCAGCAATACGCAGAACATATTTGTCCGTTACGAAATAAATGCCAATTTTATTGACGGAAACGGAAACAGGATACTGCTGCCGTTTAATATTAACGGCAGGGAAGGACATCAGAGTCAGGCAAATGCCGAAAACCGCGCATTTTCTGCGGCAGAAAGAACGATAGGCACGGATTTTTCTGAAGCCCTGGAAAGCTATTTTGCCCGGCTTTTGCCGCGAAGATAAAATGGATATACTCCGCCCGCAGGACAGGCCAAACTGGGCACGCTGGATACCGCTGTCATTTCAGCATGTATTCGCGATGTTTGGGGCGACCATTCTGGTCCCCATTTTAACCGGCCTGGATCCTGCGACCGCGTTGTTCACCGCGGGAACCGGCACGCTGATATACATCCTTTGTACCGGCGCAAAAGTTCCCGCGTTTTTGGGTTCCTCCTTTGCCTTTATCCCGCCCCTGATCGGAATAACGGCCAGCCACGGGCTTTCATTTGCGCTCGGCGGCGCGATAGCGGCGGGTTTGTTCTATTGTCTGGTCGGGCTTGTCATTCGTTTTGCCGGAATTAAGTGGCTGGACATTGCCCTGCCCCCCGTTGTCATCGGTTCGGTTATCATCGTTATCGGCCTTGTACTCGCCCCCGTCGCAATGAACATGGCGATGAACGACTCGGATGGAAACTACAGCCTGGTCTATCTATCCATCGCTGTGGTAACGCTGGGAGTTACGATTGCGGCGAGCATATTCATGAAAGGCTTTTTCAAAACCATCCCCATTCTGATCGGTATGCTCAGCGGCTATTTTTTCACCCTGATCATGGGCGTCTTTTTTCCCGCATATGCCCTGATTGATTTTCAGGGAGTGAGAGATACTCCCTGGTTCGGGATGCCGACCTTTAATGTTCCCCGTTTCAGCTTTATACCGATTCTAACTTTTATGATCGTTTCGCTTGCGACGATCTGCGAGCATTTGGGCGATACCCTGGTGACAAGCAAAGTTGTAGGGCAGGATTTTTACAAAAACCCCGGCCTGCACCGCACCCTTGCCGGCGACGGACTTGCCACCTCATGGGCAGCCCTTTGGGGCGGGCCGCCCAATACCACCTATGGCGAAAACATCGGCGTTATGGCAATAACCCGTGTCTATTCGGTATGGGTTATCGGCGGCGCGGCGGTAATAGCGGTACTGCTATCGTTTTTCAGAAAATTCGGCGCGCTCATTCAAACCATCCCCACGCCGGTCCTTGGCGGCATTTCCATGCTGCTCTTCGGAATAATCGCCGCCAGCGGCCTTCGCACCATTGTTGAAAGCGGCGTAGATTACCGCGAAACCCGCAACCTTACCATTACATCGGTGATCCTGGTTATCGGCATAGGCGGCGGTAGGCTTGCTTTTTCCATTACCGGAGATTTACAGTTTGAACTTGCCGGTGTCGCCCTTGCCACAATCGTCGGCATAATCCTTAACCTGTTATTCCCAAAAAGCAAAGGGACCTCTGGCACAGAATAGTTGCGCATACACCGGCGTCTGGAAGCCGCCCTTTTCACACGGCCAGGTTTTCCATCTTGTATTAACATAGGGCAACCTCTAAAAACTAACACAATAATATAAAAATATGATAAAATAAGCAACATGAAACAGAAAGGATTTTTTGACGAAAATGATCGTTTGGAAGAGCTGAGCAAGATGGGCGATCCATTGGAAAAGCTCAATAAGCATATACAATGGGACAATTTTCGAGGAACGCTAACCAAGGCATTTAAAAAGGAGCCCAAAGGGCCCGGAGGACGGCCACCTTTTGATTATGTAATGATGTTCAAAATACTGATTTTACAGAAGCTGTACAATATAGCTGACGATGCGACTGAATATCTGATAAAAGACCGGTTAAGCTTTCAAAGATTTCTTGGGCTGGCATTATGCGACACTGTACCGGACGCGAAAACGATATGGAACTTCAGGGAAGTGTTAAAAGAAACCGGTGTTCTGGACACGGTATTTTACCGGTTTGTACAGCAAATGGAAGAAAAAGAGATAATAACCCATAGCGGGAGCATAGTGGACGCGACCTTTGTAGAAGTCCCCCGGCAGCGGAACACGAAAGAAGAAAACAAAGAAATAAAAGAAGGCAAAGTCCCCTCGAAATGGCAAACCGGAAAAAACCGGCATAAACGGGCGCAAAAAGATACGGATGCCCGCTGGGCGACCAAAAACAAGGAACGGCATTACGGGTACAAAGATCATATCAAAATGGACAAGAAATCAAAAATTATAACAAAATATCGGGTAACCAGTGCGGAAGCACATGACAGCCGTGAATTGAAAAATCTGATTGAAGTAAAAAAGGACAAAAGGCTTTACGGTGACAGCGCGTATACCGGGGAGGAAGTACAAAAGTGCCTGCCGAAAAAGATACTGAACCGGATACACGAGAAAGGATACCGAAACCGCCCTCTGACTAAAACCCAGAAAAGGAACAATACCGCAAAATCACGAATACGCGCACGGGTAGAACACGTGTTTGGGAGGATGAACCAATTCGGCGGGATACTCATCAGAAGCATAGGGATAGCGAGGGCTGAAATGCAAATAGGATTATTGAATATGGCCTATAATTTGACCCGATATGCGTATCTTATGGAGGCAAAAGCGTAAAAGATAAGGTACTGAGGCGGATAATACCGCCCTCGAGGAGAAAATTAAAACACTTTTTGTCAATTGACAAAAAAAGTTACATCAAATTATCATGGAAAATAGAAGAAAAGATTATATGTTAAGAAACTGATGTTTTTAGAGGTTGCCTAAAGTAAGTATAGAATGGCAATAAAGGAGCTTTTTATGAAGCAATTTATCTCAATAATCTTTTTACTATCCTTATCTACATTGTGCTATGCACAGTCCCAATACTGGACTGGTGATGGCGGAAGAGGAAAGAGTATCGGTATTTTATTACCTGAAAGTCAGGGGCTTCCTACAGAACAAGATTATATACCAGCAATGGTTCAGGGTAGCTTGGTAACCAATATATCAAAGTATTCTGCTATATCGGTTCTTGACCGTGTAGCTCTTGATAAAGTCATAACAGAAACTCTTGATCCAACCTACCAAGACAACTTTGATATTGTGAGCCTTGGACACGTAGCTCATGTTGGATATATGATGACAGGGCAGATCAGGCGTACTTCCACTGGTTATAATTTGCAAATTAATGTAACGGATACCACTGATGGTAGGACAGTAGCCTCATATTCTGGCGTAAGCACTATAGCTGATCTTGACAATCTGACTGCGATCCAAATTGTGTCAAAGGAATTGCTTACCCAAATGGGTGTGTCTTTAACTCAAACTGCAATAATTGAACTTGGTGCAGTAAGAACTCAACAAGCAATAAGCGCAGAAACTGCTCTTGCTCGCGGTATTACTGCTCAGCGACAGGGTACAGAAGTAGCTGCATTAAGCTACTTCTTCCAAGCCGCCTCTCTTGACCCTTCCTTGTTAGAAGCGGCAAACCGTTCTTCAATTATTTCAGCCAATATCAGTAGTGGAAACATAGGCACAGATGCTCGCAATGATATTCAATGGCGTAGGGCTTGGATTGCCAGACTTACTGAAACTGAAGAATATTTTCACAAGATGCTCACTACCGCT
>Ga0082212_10012824_pt1 | contig 10530 bp, 9 predicted proteins | sample TergutNt197P3_FD_71548 | JGI IMG/M metagenome (GOLD analysis project Ga0082212, IMG submission 71548) | Neocapritermes taracua P3 segment gut microbial communities from Petit-Saut dam, French Guiana - Nt197 P3 | ecosystem: Host-associated > Arthropoda: Insects > Digestive system > Gut ...
CCTATTGCAACCTGCAGCTTTTCTAGCGTTTTTGAAATCTAGCGGCATAAATACCTCTAATTTTTACAGCTCCTAATCTTTGTATGTCATCAGCATTGACATATAAGCCAATTTTATCCCAAGCAGATGTTACAGAGGTTTTACCGGAAGTTTGGTCCGGCAAAGACAAGTATTTGCATAGTATCAGTCAATGTCGTACACCCTCCTGCCGTCAGGGTATTCGAGGTACGGGCGCGTCTGGGTTTCATCGTACAGTGCAACAGGCGAGCCGGACGAGATAGTAGCGGAAATCTTTTCAGATACGGCGTCCTGCATACGGCTTTCAAGCGTATCTTTGCCTAATTCAAGTGCGAATGGAATCGCTCTTAGGCGCGCCACCTGTGCTAAAAAAATGTTTATACCAGTACTCATATTCATCCCAAGAGCGGCAAATACCGCCTCTGCTTGTCTTTTTGTAGCATTATCAACCCGAACACTAAGCCTTGTTTCATTCATAACTATTACCTCCAATTCAGTATATGACTATTATACATCCATTGGGTGTACATTGTCAAACGAATTTAGTTTTGACATATTTTTGACAGAGTGTCCGCCAAATAAAGATTCCTCCAAGTTATACTAATGAGCATAAGGTTTGCTTTTACCTTCGCTCTCTTTTAGACGGCATAAGCTGATTAACCTTCGGCTTATGCCGTCAGTAACATTAGGGCAAGAAACACCAATAGAAAACAAGATTTTGGTTAATCCTTTCGCGGAGCGAAAAGTTACCAACATTCTTAATTCTAAATTCTTGCAGGCAAAGCCTGCCTTAGTAACCTGGGAAGGAGGTGAATGGAGATAGCGGTGAATGAGACAAACAAAACCTTGCGCAAACGTATGCAAAATATCTGGCTGGAAAAAACCGGAGGTTCTTATGCAAAATTAGAGCTATTATCACAAATAGAACAAGAAACATTTCAAAAATGGCTGAGAGGCTCCCGGAAAGTACCAAGAATTGAGTTGGCGAAATTTGTAATTGGGCTCTCTTTGGATAGAGAAACTGCTGATGAGTTATTTAGCTTACAAAGCCAGCCGCTTGATTGCGACAATGACCGTTTTGACTTTATAGTCGCCTGTGCTATCAGAGACAAAGATGATATTGAACAATTCGGAAAGGATGTCTTTACCTATTGCAAATTTCGTCTTTTTTAGGCGCTTACTTACACGATTATAATAACATCACAGCTATTCCTAATTAAAAAAAAATATTTCTGAATGACTGACGGCTGCTTTTTTGGCAAAATCAAAATCCACTCGCAAAACCCATCTGTAACAGGATGGGTTTTTTTGTTTTGGACTTACTGTCCGGCAAGTAGTTATTCGCTAGTGTTATATTCAGAGCACAAGAAAGCCACCGAAGAGGAGGTGATATCAAACAGAAGATAGATTTTTGTTTCGGACTTACTGTCCAGCAAGTAGTCATTCGCCAGTGTTATATTGAGAGTACAAGAAAGCCATCGGAAAGGAGGTTCTTGCTATAAAAAGATTGGCGAAAAATTTAATTTTGAAAGGAGCGAGAAAAATGTTTTTTCAAATTGTTCACATCATTGGTCGATTATTCTCTTAAAACGTGGATACTCAAGCAAAGGGGGAACGAAAAATAATCTGTTTCCCCCTTTGCTTATATTATAGTAGTCATAGTGATTCGGATATTGGTTCAATAAGATTTTCATCTAGGATAAGCCAAGTTGAAAATGCAAAAACACCGTCCTCGTGTTTCAAAGACATGCTTCCCGAATATTTTTGCACAATACGTTCAATATTACGTAGCCCAAATCCATGAAGTGCACTGTTCTGCTTGGTAGTAGTAATCATATTTCTCAAGATGTTCACTGGCCCTGCAACAGGATTATCAATAAAGATAAACCAACTGTTTTTCTCTATTTTTGATTGAACATTGATGCTTTTCATTCCTTCAAGCTTCGAACAAGCTTCTATTGCATTATCAAGTGCATTTGCTATAATAACGCAAAGGTCAAAGGTTGAAATTCCCATTGTAGGGATGAGTCCGTTAAAAAGGATTTTCGTACCATACTTTGCCGCCTCCTGGCTCTTGGCGTTGAGTAAGGCATCCATTATATAATTACCACTATCGAACAGCTTATTTTCCACATGCAAAATTCCTTTGTAGTTCTCAATGTATTCCATAGCTTGTTTAGAATCTCCGGATTCCAAAATAACCATTAGACATGTCATCATATTATTAAAATCATGGCGGAACCTCAGCACCTCTTGATCGTACAGCTTTAGCGTCTCATAATGATTGATTTGAAGTGTGATCTGTTTAGAGAGCATATCCACCATTTTTTCTGAAAAGGTCTTAGTGCTGTTGATGAGCAAGAGATAAATAATAAAAATGACAAACAAGGCTACCAGCATAACCGTGAGAGCTTGAGAAAGGGCAGCTACATTCTGTGGGTAAAGCGTGTTGTTTTCGAGTAAAGCGACACAGAATAAGGTTAGTACGATCAGAACTGATATATTCTTTGGCAATGTAAAGGCATTTGGAGTTTTCGTTTTTAAAATAATCCTCTTGTCAGCCAGAATAAGAAATATAAGTATTATAATGCCCCAAGCTATTTCAGCTAAGCTGAGAAGAGTTAATGTTTCCGCGTTAATGGTATTAATTGTGATATTAAAAGCAAACAAGCTGGTCTGTACAATTATAGCGATGGCGATCTCATAGGTAACCAAAAAATATAATGCATTCCTTTTTTCACCTGCAAATCCGGCAAAAAGAAAAATAATAGTTCCCGAATAGTTGTAAATAAGTGCTAACAAGCTTACGAAAATATTCATTTCGGCTAGGGTATATGAATAAGCGCATAAAAACAAGAACAGAAGAAAAATGGGTATGGTGATTAACATACGTTTAAGTGTTGGCTTGGGGGTCAATGAAAAAAATACGCGCATGATAAGTATGGCGCAAAAAAGATCAACGATACTGCGAGCCAGAAATAAACCATAATAAGTGAGTATTTCCACTACATAACTCCACCCTTTAATTTAGTAGCTATGGGACGCAAAGTTCAATAAAAAACAGGATTTTTGTTCAATCTTTTCGCGGAGCGAAAAGCTACAACAATTCAGCATTCAGAATTCAACATTGCGGCCGCAGACCGCTTTAGAATCCGTATTGCCTGGTATAATCAAGAAAGGCTTCTTGAAACGGTTTGTATTTATTCCGGCTTATAGGTATGATTTCATCATTTTTTAAAGCAATTTCCTGATTATTGAAGGTGTTGACATATCTCATATTAACCAGGTACGAACGATGGCATCTATAAAAGGAATCTTCCGGCAACCTCTCTTCCACGGCAGCCAATGTCTCATGGCATTCTAATTTAGCAGGGTGATCCAGGGAATGGATAAGGCAATATTTACCATTTCCTTCCAGAAAAGCAATGCGCTTGGTATTGAGGTTGATATTCATTCTCTCCAGGCGGATAATAAGCGTTTTATCAATTGATATTGATTTTTGGTAATCATCTAGTGCCTTGAAAAGCAGATCCCGTTCCAAAGGCTTTACTAAAAAGCGAAATGTACTAACTTCAAATGAGCGGAATACCACATTAGGGTAACTTGAAAGGAAAATGATGCCGGAGTCGATGTTTGAGTTCCTGAGTTTTTTAGCTACGGAAATACCTGTGGTTTTGCCCCAAGGATCAAGTTTATAGTCCATAATGATCATATCGTGCTTATGGGGGCTGTCGATCAAATCTTCTCCGCATGCATATTCTTTGATATCTACTTCCAGATTTCTCTTTATTGAGTATTCGATCAGAGTCTCCTTCACTACACTCCTCATTATCTCCTCATCATCGCATATAGCAACCCTTAAGTTCATCATTGGTAATCCACACATCCCCTCAAAAATATAAAGGCACAAGATGCCCATATTTTGCAAATAATCTTAAAAATTCTCTGTTTATTTTCATTTTCCTGCAATAATTCAATAATAAAAACCATTTACTCCCAAAAAACGGGGCATAGCTCTATATGAACACCTGTTGACTCCGTTGATCGTGTTTTTTACTCCCATATTGCGGTGAAGGCAATGGTAATGATTTATAATTAAGATAATACCGGGCGGAAATAAGAATAAAGGTATTAACAATGGTTTTATGGCAAAAAATGTGAATAAGGTCATAGGAAAAACATGACTTTTGGCACTTTCAGGCAAAAGGTTAAATGTGGATAATAGGATATAGAGTAAATCGAAAGCCAAAAAAAAAGATAGCAACTCATTTTCTTTTGAATCTACCGGTGTAATCACCTCTAAGCGATAGGCAAGATGGAATTCTTGATTTATCGCCGGCCAAGGCAAGCAGACTTCTTCATACTAGCTTTCCCCTGCTTTTTGCAGGGGAAAGCAACCCTCCTCTTTGAGAAAGGAACTATATGTGAATATGTGATAATTGACATAGTAGAGTGTGACTGGAGTCACAGAAAATAGTGGATTTGATGGAAAAAAATGTGACCAAGGTCACAGTCAAAATGTGACTTTAGACACTTTCGCGCAAAGGAAAAATGTGGAATAATAAGATATAGAGAATAAATCGAAAGCTAATAAAGAAATCAACCGGTATTATGCAAACAGGTAGGATAGGTAAATTTGTTTTGTGAGGTTTGAGGATGAAGATTTTTTTAATAGCCGGAACTGAACATATATGTATTGCGGAGTTTTTGAAAAAAGAGCGCAAAACAATAATCGTCAATAAAGGCTCGCTTATCCTGGGCGAGGCAGCGGAGTACTTGCGGGAAAATGCTCATGCCTATGACAAGGTTTTGATCACAGATGGAGCGCTCTCAGCCAACCCCGATGAGAATAAGAGTGATTTGGAAGCTTTGCTTGAACTGATAAGCACTGAAATAGTTATTGTAACACGGGACTTTCTTTTTGGGACAAGTAATAAGCAAGTTAGTATATTGATTACCCCTTGGTTTCGGGCAACGGAAAAAGATTTCACAGAAGCGCTGCAACCTGCAGCCAAGATCTCTGAAGCAAAAGTCCCTATCGGGAAAAAGAAAGAAAAAGAACCTGTCCGTACCGAAGAACCCAAGAAAAAAGCTGAAGGCAAAAAGAAAATCCCTAAAATCAGGGGCAGGAATGGGAAACGGGAAAAAGAGGAAGAAGAAAAGGATATTGGCGGTATCAGCATAGCTTCCAGCAAAGCAATTGTTTTCACCGGCCGCAGAGGATCAGGGCTCACCAGCACCGCCGTCAATATTGCCATAGCAGCCAATAGGCGGGGCTTGAATACCATCCTGGTGGACATGGATGTGGATTACCGTTCAATTAATCTCTACTTTAGCGACTTTATCGAGCAGGCAGAAAAAGACGATGCGATAGCTTTTTCTCTTATAAGGCTTTTAGCCCAGCCCCAGAGTTATCAATCGGCAGCGGTAAATACGGACGGGCTGTGGCTGGCTTCCCTGGGTTATGATTTTCATGACAAAAGGCTTTTGGAACAGCACTTTGTAGAAGCAAAAATAATCGGGCTTGTTTCCTCGCTTAAACACAATTTTGACTTGATCGTGATGGATTTTCCCTTGGATAGTCTTGCTAAATTCCCGGCTTTGCTCAACAGTGTGGATGTATTTGGCTTATGTATGGAAAATAACATTTATTCGGCTTTTACGACCCTACGGAATATAGATATTGGTTTTGACGACAGAGAAAGCGCCCCGTATTTTGCTTCCAAGGCCAGGCTGGTTGTTACCAAATATAACGATGAATCTATGTATGATGATGAAATAGTTACCCCGGAAAAGCTCAGCGAACTGATAGTCAATGAAGAATTATCTGAAGACTTTGCTGCGGAATTGCCGGTGGCGGGCAGTATACCCTACATTACCTGGTTTGGTAAACAAATCGAAGATGAGATTTCTGTAATGGATCTGGATAACCAAATGAAACAAGCCTATGATGGCATTCTACTTCGTTTATTGGGGGCGGGAAGATGAGTACAAAAGCAGATTTCAAGAAAAAGGAAAAAGCCGTTGGTAGTAATAGGCGTATAGCAATTAAAATAATTACTGTAACCTTGAGTATTTTAGCCTTGTTTGTTACTTTTTCTTATATGAAGAAGCAAACCGAAAAGCAACTTACCCCTATTACTGTGGTGCAGGTGAAAAAAAACCTAAGTAGTAAAGGCATTATTATTTATGAAATGATTAGCGAAGATAATGTAGAGGAATACGTAATTGCAGAAGCTTACTATAAAGATGGTATGATTAAGTGGGAAGATGTAGAGGATGATGCTTATGGTAAATATGCTGGCCATTTTATTCTAAAAGATACAATTCTTTATAAAGATCAGTTGATTAATGAAAGGCCACCTACCTATCCTCCTCTTGAAAATCTTCCAGATGATTTGGAATTTCTAACTTTTCCTTATAACTCTTCAGAAGCGGGAGGTAATATATTAAGGCCGGGGGATCGGGTTCGTATTCGAATTACTTATGAGACGGAGAAAACAATCCCTGCCGATGAGGAAAACCCCAATTCTCGCCCCACAACGGAAAAGGGTTTGCAATCTGACACTATATTTGAATCCATTATAATTACAGATATGCTTAATTCCAATAATAATTCTGTTTACATGATTTACCAGGAAGCTATGCGTTATGACGAAAAACAGCGCCAGGAAATGATGAAAAGTAGTGATTTTCTTTCTGCTGTTAAGCCTAAATCTCTGCAATTGGCGGCTACGGCGGATGATGTTGAGAATTATGCCAAAAATAAAGCTAAAAAAGGTGATATTTTGATAACAATACTTAGGCGGGAGGAAGGCACTATTGATTGGGGCTTTAATCTGCCAATACTAGAAACAGAGGTCGGGATATGGACAGAAGAAATAAAATAAGCAAAGGTCTCAGCGGCATAAAGGAAAGAGTTTCCACAGAGTTGGAGTATGAAAAACCTAAAGGGTTTGTTGTGGGTTTTGTCCCTGCTTGCGAATTTGTGGAAAACGGAGAAATAATCGCTAACTTGGCCTATGTGATAGCCGGACGTAGCTATACCGTCTGTGTGGTAGATTTTAAAGTCTTTTTCCCTAATCTATTTGATTGGTTGGGCGGTGTTAATTCCAATCAGAAAGGCGAAGGCTTGATCCGTCTTTTCCATAGCGATCGAACCGAGATAAAAGACGTCAGCCAAAAGACAAATAGCGAACAAGTTTTTTTAATCAGTCCCAGTCCCAATGACAATATAGAGGACTATCTAAATTTTAGTATTGAAGATGTAAAGCGAGTGATTTTGTTGCTCAAAGAAGCATTTGATGTTGTTTTGATCGATATCCCTAATAACCCACCTTTGGAATTTTGCCTTGGTGCTTTGATGAATTGCCAACGCGGTTTCTTTGTAGCTTCCGAACGGGTGGATGCCTTGCGCAATATTCAAAAGCTTTCAGATTTTGCCCTGAAGGTTACGGATAATATCACAAGTTTCAATGGTATTATCCTTAGCCGCCAGCAAGAGTTTAATTATGATATTAACGCCTTGTCCAGCATTGAGATGAAAGTTGACGACAGGAAAAAAGATAAAACTAAAGACGATATTAAAAAGAATAAGCTGAGGGTGGTAGCAAAAATACCATTTATCAAAGCGGCTCAGGGATGCGCTTTGGATGGTCAGGTATATATTCGGGATGCTTCTTTTGCCAACAAAGTTTTTACCCGGGAAATAAGCAAACTGGCGAATATTGTTTTGGAGGTGAGTAGCTGATGTTAACTCTGGATAAAATACGAGAGCTTCAGGAAGCCCACTCTTACAACACAAATAGCGGGCGAGCAATAGACGATGCTTTGACTGAGGGAGAAACTGCTCTGGAAGTCAGCGATATCATAACTTTATCTGATGCCGTCATGGAATGCCGGGAATATATTGAAAGCAATATAAGACAAAATGAGGCGGTTAATGAACACCCCGAGGGAATTTTACAATATACCAAGGCTTTTGATTTCGGGAAATTTAATAAGAAATACCGTATTGCCCTGAGACTTTCCTATGAGGAGCAGGAAGTTGACGAGCGAAATGATTTTATCAGCTTTGAATATTCTTTGGAAAGATGCCAGGATTTTATTGCCAAAAACTTCCGAGAGCGGCGTGATGACCGGGACAAGTTGGAAAGAACCAGGGAATATATTAAGGACTATGTATATACAACCTTAAAAGGTGGAGTTCGCAAGCCTGGTGGTGGGCGTTATAAGCATAAGGATTTAGTAATTGCCCTTACCAATGAAATTACCAACTATGGTCCAATTACCAAATATGTTGAGGACGATTCCATAGATGAAATCCGGGCTAACGGTCCCAAAGAAGTGTTTTTGGAAAGCAGCGGTAGAACTTTACGTTGTGATGCTACCTTTCATGATGCCGAGCACATGGAGAGAATTATTTCCAAACTGATTGGAGTTTCAAAAGTTCGTTTGACCCCAAAATCCCCTATGGTCAACGCACGTACTATTGAAGGTTACCGGGTCAACGCTACCTATGCAGGTATTTCACCCTACAATCAACCCGCTTTTGTCCTGCGTAAATTCAGCAAAAAGCAAATCAAACCAGCGGCTATGGTTAAAAACCAAACCTTTTCTGCTAATATGTATCGCTTGCTATCCTTGATCCCCAAGGCTGATCTTTCCTGGATAACAGTTGGCCCCACAAGTAGCGGTAAAACCACCCTTAATGAACTTTTAGTACAAGAAATCGACCCTATGTACAGAGTGATTACCATAGAAAATCCCTCGGAGATGCGTTTGCAGCGCCGCAATGAGGACGGTGTGGTTATCAACGATATTTTGCAATATGAAAGTATTCCTGATGACGAAGGTACTACCTCTGCCGATCCGACCATGGAAAATTTGTTGATCAATACCATGCGACAATCCCCTCACTGGATCGGCCCCGGCGAACTGCGCACCCCGGGTGAATTTGCCACGGCTCTGAGGGCGGCTCAAACAGGTCACTATTTTTTCACCACCCTTCACGGAGAAGGAGACCGGGATGCTATTCTTCGCTTTTTGACCGCATACCTAATGGTTTCCAGTGAGCCGGCGGAGCTGGCTTTAAAAAATATTTGTTCTGCTGTCCGATTCGTCATTTTCCAGGAAAAACTGGCAGATGGTACCCGTAAAGTCACTTCTATTTCAGAAATAACCGGTTCCGATGGCTTGGAGCCCGTTATCAATCAAATCTATAAGTTTGAGGTAGAAGGGGTAAATGAAGACAGCGAAACCCATAAGGTTTTGAAAATAATCGGTCGTCATAAAAGAGTGGGTATGCTTTCAGAAGCGATTCAACAGCGTATGCTGAAATCCGGGATCAAGCGGGAGCGCTTTGAATTTCTGACTACCCCGCCTGATGAGACCGAAAGGGAGGTATACGTTTGACTTGGTTCGTTAGCATTGTTGTAGGAGCTGTTGTTTTTGCTTCCCTCAGCGCCGCCTTCGAGATAAACTTTCTCGCTGATATCCGCCGATTTTTCAATCAACTTTTTGAGTCCTTATGGGAGAACCTGCAAAAGTATAACAAAAAGCGGCGAACAGAAAGAATCAAGAGGGAGAATATTGTCCGGAGCAAAGAAGGCCTAGTGGTCAAATATAACCGCATGGTAGAGGATTTCCTTAAAAGCCTTAATCTGGGCATCCCCTTGGAAACGGCTACTTCCTTGATTGGCATTTTCTTTGTGATCGTGGTTATCTTATTTACGTTATTTTTACGAAGTGTAACAGCTTCCTTAATTATTGGTGTTTCCTTTATGATTGCTCTCTTTACCTTGTTCTCTCGAGAATCGCGGGTGCGGAGAGCAGCCAGAGCCGAGGCTATTGCTGACGCAGAGGATGCTATTTGCCCCCTGGCCAAGGACGGTGTTTTGATTGCCATAAAAAGAGTTATGGAAACCGAGGAGTATATACATAAAGATATTCGTCCATACTTCCGGGAGTTCATTGACAATTGCGAAATGCGGGGATACTCCTTCCGCCAGGCTATGTGGCAGCTTAACCGCCAATTGGGCTCACGTTTTGACAACTTTGCCGAAAAGGCCATCACATTTGAATATAATGAGCGCAAAGGTATGGCTGATGTTTTTTTGGATATTGTGGACGAAAATGCTGTTCTGCGGGAAATCAATGCTCAAAAGGAAGATATCTTCAAAAAAATGAATCGGGACTTCTTAATGAAGACCATGCTTATCATCCTTTTCTTCTTATATGCTCTGACTGTTAAGGAGTTTCGCGTTTTTATGTTGGAAACCTCAGCCGGTAAATTTATTAACGCCCTTTGTCTCAATGTTATTTGCATCAGTTTTGCTTGGGGACAAGTTTTGCAGGGCTCTTTGGAAATGAAACGCCAACTGCCTAAGAAGAAAGTAAAAGCGAAAGGGTAAGCTTATGTCCAGAATAATAGCTCTCGCCGCCGTGATCTACTTAATAAAACAGTTTTTATGGCCTTATTTTCGTCCGGTAAGGCGAGTCCAAAAAAACCGT
>Ga0082212_10012825_pt1 | contig 10530 bp, 9 predicted proteins | sample TergutNt197P3_FD_71548 | JGI IMG/M metagenome (GOLD analysis project Ga0082212, IMG submission 71548) | Neocapritermes taracua P3 segment gut microbial communities from Petit-Saut dam, French Guiana - Nt197 P3 | ecosystem: Host-associated > Arthropoda: Insects > Digestive system > Gut ...
TTGTAGTGGCGAATACACCCTGCCCTTGCCGAGGCAAAAGAATGTTCATACCCTTTGTTGCATAAAATATGTGGAAAATTTGTGCATTACTTGCCGCATTGTTTGCGGCACTAACTGCGATCTTTGCAAAGATTGGAATTGATGGTATCGATTCCAATCTTGCTACCGGTATCCGTACCGTTGTGATTCTCGTATTGATCTGGGGAATCGTTTTTACGACCGTCCCGCTGGCCGATGTGAAACTGCTCACCACAGAAAATTGGACGTTCTTGATTCTTTCCGGTCTGGCGACGGGCTTATCCTGGATGTTTTTCTTCTACGCTATTAAACACGGTCCCGTGTCGCAGGTGGCACCCATTGATAAATTGAGCATCGTCCTGACGATTGTGTTGTCCTTTGTCATTTTGGGCGAAACCGCCTCGTGGCAGGTGGTTGTTGGCGGACTCCTGATCGTGTCGGGAACGCTCTTCATGCTCTGGAAATAGGATATTTTGATTGTTAACACGAAATAACGAAATTCACGAAAATTTCTTTCTCACGAACTTTTGTGCTTTTCGCCTTTTCTCAAATAAGAATATTATTTCCAAGTCTGGGATATAAAAACCCTCGCCTTTAGGCGGCAGGCGGTCTCAGTTTCCGACGGCTTGCTTTCGGTATTGATTGAGGATGCCCGGTATCATTTGCGTCGTCAAATTAGCGTGAAAATTGCCGTCAATGTTGATGACCGGTGCAAGTCCGCATGCTCCGATGCAGGCGACCACTTCAAGGCTGAAAAGCCCATCCCGCGTTGTTTCGCCGGCTTCGGCTTTCAGTTCCCGCTTGAGCGCATCGAGTACCGCCAGCGAACCTTTGACGTGACAAGCCGTTCCTCGGCAAACCTGAATGTGAAATTTCCCTTGCGGAGTGAAGCGAAATTGGTTGTAAAACGTTGCCACTCCGTAAATTTTGCTCACGGGTATATCCAACGCATTTCCCACCGCTTCAACCGACTCACGGGAAAGATAGCCCTGTCGCTCCTGCACGTCTTGAAGAATCGGAATAAGCGAGTCCCGTTGGGCGTTCGGATAACCGGTAAGAATCTCTTGAATTTTTGAAGAAGCGGCAACAGTTGCGGTCATAGATGTTAAGTAGGAAATGTAAAAACAAACTTCTAGGAAATTATATCCTTAAAAATAGCGAATCGCAAGGGCGTCCAATTTGCGGGGTGTTTTCTTTCAGCATGCATTGTGGTATATTGGGGTCCACTGTTCATATTTCACCATTTTTCCACCCCTATTTTCAAGGAGAGCATAATGAAAAAAATCGTTCCGCTACTGCTGGGTATCGCCCTTCTTACGCTGACAGGTTGTCCGTCGGATTCGACCGCACCGAAGTCCAAGTCGTCCGCTGCGGCTGTCGCAGGTAAACCCAAAGAGGTTCTCGACCGAATCGCCGACTATAAAGCCAAATGGGGTGTAACCCCCGATAAAAATGGGCAGTACAAGCCGAAACTGCTCGTTACGCTCCCCGACGACGCATTTCAGCCCGACGGCATGACGGTCAATCCGGCAACGAAAACTATCTTCCTGAACTGTCCGAATTTCAGTTACCGAAAGAACGATGAGGGTCCGAAATTGCATCCCGGTGCTCTTGTCCGCATCAAACTGAATGGTGATAAGGCAACCGCCGAAAAACTCCTCGTCTATGAAGAAAAAGCCCCCTTCCCGGAAACCGGTCAGGTCGGACCGATGGGGATGTTTTTCGGACCGGACGGACATATTTACGTCTGCGAAAACCAGTATTTCTTCAATCCGAACAACAAATCGCGGATCCTCCGCGTTCGGATGGACGGCGATGATCCGACCGGTGTGGTCGAAGTGGTCATCGAAGGCACGAAACTCTCCAACGGAGTGATTTGGACCGAAGACCGGATGTGCTTCACGGATACATTCCTTGACTGGGATGGGGAGTACGGTGTCGGTTGCGTTTGGGCTTTCACGAAGGAGGAAATCCTCAAAGCCGGTACGGACGGCAATCCGCCGATCAAGGTCAATCCGATCAAAAAGATGGGCGACGACCCGCACTGCGTTTCGATTCAAAAGGTCAAAAAACTGCCCGGTTGCGGCAACGGCGGTGCCGATGGAATCACTGCCGACAAGGATGGTGTCGTTTATTTCGGAAACTTCGGCAATGGGGAAATGTACCGGATCGTTTTCGATGCCGACGGCAAAGCGGTGACCGACGTGATTCACGAGGCGGGCGATTATTTCGGCTGCTGCGATGGAATCTTTTACGATGCCGACACGAACAAGGTTTACATCAACGACTCGGCGGCGAATGCAATTCACGCTTTCACGCCGCCGAAGCCGGGCGAGAAAGCCGTATTTGAAACGCTCTGGGAGAACGGCGACACCGATGGTGCCGATGGTTCGCTCGACCAACCTTGCGAGTGCGTCATTGTGAACGGCAAGATGGTGGTTGCCAATTTCGATTGGCCCTTCCCGGAACTGTTGAACACGGAAACCAGCAAACCGAACACGCTGTCGGTGATTAACCTGAAATAGAGAGGGGATCAGAGTCGTAATCTTCAGATTGCGGCTCTGTGAACTCGAAAATACCATGACCCGATTTTGCCTACACATCATAACCGCTTTTTGTGTCGCCGTTTGTTGCCCGCCGATGCTTTACGGACAAGTTTCCGATGCCGACCGGGAGCGGGTCATTACTAAAGGACTCGATTGGCTTGCCGCCAACCAAACGCGGCGGGGAAATTGGGATGCGAGTGGCATGTACCCATCGGCAATGACCGGTATGGCAGGCATTGCTCTGCTCGCCGAAGGTTCGACGACCACACAAGGCAAATACGCTCCGAACATTCGGGAGGCGGTCGAATTTCTGCTCAAAAAATCGCGGAAAAACGGTTTGATCGGCGACGAATTCGATGACCGGTACACTTACGGACACGGGTTCGGACTGCTCTTTTTGTCACAAGTGCTCGGCGAAGAAGAAGACGAAGCCCGGCGTGAAGAATTGATTGACGTGATGACGCGGGCGGTACAGTTTTGCGGTCAAGCCCAAACGAAAGCGGGAGGCTGGGGATATGTCAGTGCCAAAGACGGCAATGACTTTGACGAAGGTTCGACGACGATCACACAGGTCCAGGCTCTTCGCGGTTGCCGGAATGCCGGTATTCTTGTTCCGAAGGAAGTGATCGACAAAGCAATCGGCTACATTCATAAGTGTTCGATTCGAGAAGGAGCGGGAGGAGTTCAGTACAACATTCACGGCGGCGGCGGTCGTCCGCCGATCAGTGCCGCCGCAATTGCTTGTCTGTTCAATGCAGGGGAGTACGACGATAAATTCGTGCCGAATCTCTTGAAATACAGTGATCAAAATTTGGGAAGTTTGAGCAGCAATCACGGACATTGGCATTACGCTCACTACTACTATGCGCAGGTCAAGTACCGGCAAGGGGGAAAAGAGTGGGAAGAGTACCGAAACAAACTTTTCAGAAGGCTGGTTACAGAAGCAAGCAGCGACGGTTCGTGGAACGGCGAGATCGGCAAAGTTTATATCACGTCGATCAATTTGACGGTCTTGCAAATGGAAAACGGCGCACTGCCGATTTATATGCGTTAAAAAAGCAATCATCGAACCGGCAAACGGGTGGTGTGCGCATCACCACACCACCCAGTTTTCCCGAAAATCACTGCCATGCCGCTCCTATTTCCAGAGCATAAAGAGCGTTCCCGATACGATCAAGAGCCCCCCGACGATCACCTGCCATGAAACAGTTTCGCCCAATATGACAAAGGACAAAACAATCGTCAGAGCAACGCTCAACTTGTCAATGGGGGCAACCTGCGACACAGGACCATGTTTAATGGCGTAGAAAAAAAACATCCAAGATAAGCCCGTCGCTACGCCGGAAAGAACCAGGAAAGTCCAATTTTTTGTGGTGAGCAATTTCACGTCGGTCAGCGGAACGGTCGCAAAGACGATTCCCCAGATCAACACGAGAATCACGACGGTGCGAATACCCGTGGCAAGGTTTGAATCGATTCCGTCGATTCCAATCTTCGCAAAGACCGCAGTCAGTGCCGCAAACAAAGCGGCAAGTAACGCACAAATTTTCCACATATTTTTATTGCCGCATCAATCCAGAGACTCGATCATTCTGTCCAACATCGTTTTGCTAATACGTGCCTGTTCAAAGTGCGGCTGGGAATTAAACACATCCCTGCCGTCCTCTCTCTCCACGGTCGGCTGTTCGGATTCGACCGTGTCCATCCGAGTGGACATCACTTCATTTCGCAGTGCCGCCAACCATTCCGGCAACTCAAAACCAACGCCCATAGGGTCTTTTGCAAAAATTTCAATTTGAGCGTACAACTCGTCAAACGCCGTTTTTTCCTCATCCCGCTGCATCTGCCGGATCGCTTTCGGAACGAGTCCGCACATTCGATCGACCTGCAATGGACGGATGAACCGTTCCTGCAAGCGTTCGTGAACGCTCGGCAACCACATTCCATATTTTTCGCTTAACCGTTGATACTGCCGCAGATGTTCGTCCGCCGCTTCCACGCTCCGCTTGGCAATCGCTCTTTCCCAGAGCAATGCCGCCTGATCGCAACCGGCACGAATCATTGAATCGTGAACCCAATAGACCGGCTTCAACCGCCACGAAATCCGTTCGTACTCGACCTGCACTCGGAGCATATCGAGCAACATGTAAAGTTTGTCGCCGTGATCCGAATGAGTCGTCGTGCTGTTGTAATCGACATACTCCGAATAGTTTTCGGCAATCGACTCTAGAACAATTTCCAACATGTTTGATGCTGTTCGCCAATCAATCCGCCGTTTTTCTAAATCATCGAGCAATTTCGCCGCAATATCTACGTCGCCGTCTTCCTTTTTGATTTTCAACAGAGATTTCAAGTATTGTTCGACCCCTTGGTGTAGAATCGCCCGGAGATTGCCGAATCCCATGTTTTGCTGCGTGAAAATGTCATGTCCGTAACGTTGGATGAACTGTTTCACTTCGTTCCAAGACCGGGAATCCAAGAGCGATTCGATGGGGGAAATACGTATCTGCTTGCTGTGCGAAATCCAAAAATCCAGTAGTTCCTCGATGATCTGCTCCATATAATCGACCAACGCCGCATTTTGCATGTCCTGCTCTTTCTTTTCGTTCTTGCTGAACTTCCACGACTTCGCCGAGGCAACGATGCACTTTGTTACAGCCCGCGAGGCGGTTTCTACAAGCCGGTCAAACTCCGTGATCGCTCCTGGACTGACCGTATTGTCTTCTTCCATCGTTTGGATCGTGGCGAGCAGTTTGAAGAGTTCCACGACCAATCCGAGCCGGGGAGCATATTCCAGCAGCCGAATGATTGCCTGCTGGATTTGCCGGCACCGCACGATTGCCGCCGCCGAACCGCCGCGCGAGGTCGGAACATACAAAATCGTTTCGTTCGTTAACACTTTGAGCATCGGATTCCATTCCTTTTTGACCGCTTTGAGATCGCAACGGAAAACCGCTTTGTTCATGTTGAATACCGCTATTTCCCAAAGATCACACTTTTCTTTACGATTGATCCTTCCGAGATACGCTTCGAGAGTCGTTTGCGTATCCAACACCTCGACGTGCGTCCAAATGATTCGGTCGATCAAAATTTCTTTGATCCCGCGATGCCGGTCATATTCCATGAGCGAGTCAGTTGTCCCCCGCGGCGGCGGGACTTTGTACGCAGAGGCTTGCTCTAACAGCGATTTCAAGCCGGTACTGTAAGCGGCAATTTGCGAGAGCCACATTGCCATGTATTGCTCGATTTCCTCGGGAATTTCTGGGGGAAATTCACCGGCTTCGTTTTTCACTGCGGGAGTTTGCCAATCGGAATTCTTCGGCACCAATACGAAACCGGCAAGACGTTCCGTGACGAACTTCCACAGTTTGGACATCGTCGAGATGAATATCAGCCGGTCGCCGATGCGGTCCATTTCGCCGACGATTTCAAAATCTTCATCCCGGTCACGGAACCCGCCTGGAGGGGGGTGATCCAACAAGGAATCGTCAATGCCGTCGTCCGTGGTATCTTTGTACGTAAACTCTTCGTAAGCCGCCCCGTAGATCGAGTCGGAATCATCTTTGCGAGGTCTCTTTTTCTTTGCCGAAGGGGGAGGAGTATTGTCATCATAAATGTCCGAATCCGAATCATCAAATTCTTTCTTCGGTTTTTTGGGCGGTTTTTTGCCTTTGCGTTTTCCTTTGTTGCCTTCAAACAGATCGTCGTCCAGTTCAAGAGCAGGAACACGCCAATACGAATCGGCATTCGCTTCCAACAGTTCGAAAAATTTCCGCGTCAGTTTCCAACGTTCGGCAAACGCCAGCGGCGGGACTTCTTTGATCGTCCGCCGCCGTATCGGTTTTTCTGATTCGTTCTCGCTCTTCGGCGGTTTCCAAAGTTGATCCATCCACCGAACCGCAATGGCGTGAAACGAGTAATCCCCCTCGATCAGTGGAATGTCTGCGGAATGTTCGAGCCAGTACATCATCAAGTTCATCGACGCAACGGGGTCTTGTTGATCCAGTAATGCCTCTGCCAAGAGCACAAATGCCTTGGTTGTTTTGAACCGTTCGACGTGCCGGCTCCAAAACGCCACATCTCCGCCAGCCGTTCCCGCTTTGTGCCAAGCGGCGAGAGCCGTCGAAACAACGGCGGCGGATTCCCAAGTGTCTTCGCCGGAAAAACTGTCGATGTTGTTGACATCGGTGGTGCCGTATTGATCCCACCATCCTGCGAGGTCGCTCATTTGATCGGAAAGGTCGGCTTGCAAATCGCCGTTTCCCGATGCCGCTGCTTCCTTTTGCAATCGGCTGTAAATGTCGAAAATTTCCTCCACGAGGTTGATTAAATCGTCGATCCGATGATCATGAATCGAATTTTCGACGGTATGAAAAAGGCTGAACACGCCGCCGAAACCGAGAATCGTCCACGGGTCAATGATCGCTCCGCAAACGATTCCCCGCCGCATCAAGTCCTCCATTTTCGGCAAATTTTTTGCGGCTTCGGGTAGTTTATTTTGGTCGATCAGCGTATGCGTTTCGGTAATGAGGCAGTCGATCATCGTGAAAAGTCTCGACGAAGTTACCGAAATGGCATTCGCCTGTTTTAAGGCGGCATCGGCGTAACCCATCCGGGCGAAGATTCGAGCCAAGTGCATCCGTTGCAACTGGTCGGCACGCCGTTTTGCCATTTGCCGATTTAAGTCCTGTCGGCAACCGCCGAACGGTTGGAAAAGTTTTTCCTGTTCCGCTTTGATCCGCGGCTTCATCTTGTTTGGAATCTTGTGGATGATCTGATTGTAAAACCGATCCCGATAGTCCGCGATGATCGGCATCAACGTGTTCAGTGACGTTTCCGAATCGTAAGTGGACGGCGTGTCGCCGCAAACTCCTGCTCCCATGAGCATCGTTCCTGCCAGCACCGCGCCCGCTTCGTAAATCAATTCATCGAGCGGAACATCGGCAACGTTCGACTCGCCGGTGTATGCCGTTTCCAACCGGCGATGAATACCGTTGAGCGTAACTTGATGGATCACGAACCGGCGGTAAAACCCCTTGTTGTCGATGTCATTCGGGTCCCAAAGTCCGAAATGATAGTTCGGTTTGCGGTTCACCGGATGATCGAAATCGTATGCTCTTGGATCGAGAACCAACTCTTGGATATTTTCGGGATCGAGACAGGCTTCCCGCAAAATTTCCGGGTCGGTCTCTCGAAGGATGGAAAGTGCTTGTTCCACGATGGTTTCGTATTTGCCGGCGGCAACACCAATGCCGCCGATGTACAGCGGGATTGGAGCGACCCATTCGTGGGCGTAGGGCTGATGTTTTTCGGCACCTTCCAGCACGGGAATGGGACGATAGCCGATGTAATCGTTCAATTTTTCAATCACGGCGGGAACGATTCGGGCACGTTCCGTCCAGGGGGGACTCTGTTGCAGGATCGTTTCAAACACCTTTCCGAGGAAGAGCGAATTGAACAAGAGTTCATCGCTCATGTGGAACAGCAGGTCGGCATGGAATTGCCGATATTCGGGCATCAAGTGTTCACGGACAAGAGCGAGAATGCAGCCGGCTTGGTCGTCGGTGTGAAAGGCTTCGGATTCCTTGGCGAGTTGTGCGAGTTGCTGTTCGAGAAACTCGACGGCACGGAGAGCGGTGCAACGAGTATCCTTTTTTGCGGGAGGAGGCAGGTTGCGAAATAATTTATCGAGGGTCTGAAAGAATCTCGGGTCACGGTTTCCCGAAGAGAAATTCAGGTATCCGAGCAATTCTTTGCAGATTTCCGGGGGCGGTATTGCCGTTTGCTTTAATGTCATGCTCTCCATTTTAGCCGAAAACCGGAATAGATAAAAGGGTTGTCAGCAATAAGACGCAAAGGGCCGGGACTTTTCTTTTGGTGGTGAATATTATAGAATGTTCCCATCAGATGCCGACGATCAGTTCATTTTTAGGAATTACGGTCTATATGTATTGGCGAGACCACAATCCGCCTCATTTCTATGCGGAATATGGAGAACATGTGGCACTCGTGGACATACAAGAGTTATGTGTTCTCGAAGGCAAACTGCCTCGCCGAGCATTGGGACACGTTTTGGAGTGGGCAGAAGAACATCAGCAGGAATTATTGGAAAACTGGGAACTTTGCCGAAATCGTCAGCATCCTAATCCCGTTTCTCCGTTGGAATAATAATGAGATAATGTCATGACACCGTGGAAAATAACCCAACTGAATGTGTTGCCCGACTATCGTTTGGAAGTCGTTTTTCGAGATGGAACAAACGGCATCGTTGATCTGTCCAACGAACCGTTCGACGGAGTTTTTGCGCCGTTTGCCGACCAGAATTTTTTCAAGCAGGCGGCATTGGAAAACGGAGTCGTTGTGTGGCCCGGCGGTTTAGACATTGCTCCCGATGCCATGTATCGGGAAATCAACGAAGGCGTTGCCTGAACAGAGCCTGCCGTAAAGGCGATAACAAAGACTGCGCACGCATCTGATTTCACAGATACAAAGAGATTTACAATGAAACATAATGCCGCAACTTTCGAACCTCCTTTTCGTTGCGATTGCGTTGCAATGAAGCGGTCGATCCAAGCCAAAATTTATGAGGAAACCAAACACATGACTTCGGCGCAGTATGTGGAGCATATCGCAAAATCAGCCGAAGCCGGGGCAAAAAAATTTGGTTTCAAAATCATCGTCGGCGCGGACAACAAAAGGCGATTGGTAAAAATTTAAGGAACTTCCGCAATGAAACGTTTTGCATGTGTCATGTTGGTGTGCGCCGCGTCGGTGGCGTGGACGCAGGAGCAAGAAGAACCCAAGGAATTGTCGCCCTTGGAACAGGCGGAGGCGCAAATCGCGGCCACGCCGGACGACCCGACGCCGCATTACCGCAAGTGCCAGGCGTTGTTCGCCAGCGGCAAACAACAAGAGGCGGTGGATTACGCAAGCACCGCGATGGAAAAATTCATCCAAGCGAAAGACAACCTCGCATGGATGGGCTTGGGTTCCATCAAGACGGACAAACACCGCATTGACGTGCATTTCAACATGGGACCCAAGGAACGCGCGGAAAAACGGGATTTAATCGTGAAGCCCTACAGTTTCCGCGTTTGGACATTGGACGAAGAGCCCAGCCTTGTGCAAATCTTGGATTTTGAAATCGGATACTTCGGCGGTGAACCCATGACCGCGGCCATCGGGGAACAAAAACCCGGTATGCATCTGAATTTTGGAATGCTCAAAACCGACGCGGATTTTGCGGCCGTTAAAACCAAGGTGCTGGCCGTGCTTGGTACGACGGAAACAAAGGAAGCAGGCGAAACAGAGTGAAAAAACGCATCATCTTTTACATCGCATTCCTTACCGTGGTCTTGGGCGGGTTTGCCGGTTACAAGGTGTGGGCCCAGGCGACCCGAACACGTTACACGGTGGATGAGCGGCTTGAACAAATTTACGCGCGGGCGGCGAAGCGGTTGGACGGTGAATTGGGGAAAGGAAAATTGCCGGAAAAAATGCGCCTCGTCGCGCTCAAGCAGGAACGCGAATTGGAATTGCATGTGCGGTTCGCGACGAACGAGGCGTGGCAATGCGCCAAGACCTACACCATCCTCGCGGCCAGCGGACATGCGGGGCCGAAGTTGAAGGAGGGCGACAGGCAAGTGCCGGAAGGCGAGTACGGCATCGAATCGCTCAACCCCAACAGCAATTTTTATCTGGCGTTAAAGGTGGCGTATCCCAGCAAGGAGGATGTCGAAATGGCGAAGCGTGACAAACGCGACACAAGCAACCTCGGTTCGTTCATCATGATCCACGGCAACGGCGGTTCCATCGGTTGCATCGCGGTTTCCAATGACGACATCGAGGAGATTTTCTGGCTCGCGGCGCGCGTCAAGGTGGGCAACGTGGAACTGCTCAGCGCGCCGTTTGACTTCCGAACAAAACCAATCGTCATCCCGTCCGGCGCGCCATCGTGGACAGGGGA
>Ga0082212_10012826_pt1 | contig 10529 bp, 6 predicted proteins | sample TergutNt197P3_FD_71548 | JGI IMG/M metagenome (GOLD analysis project Ga0082212, IMG submission 71548) | Neocapritermes taracua P3 segment gut microbial communities from Petit-Saut dam, French Guiana - Nt197 P3 | ecosystem: Host-associated > Arthropoda: Insects > Digestive system > Gut ...
TGACGTAAACCCGCTGGCCATGATATTGAACGAAAGTGGCGAAATGTTGATTGGGATGAATGATGGGGTGATGATGTACAACGTCAATACCGACCGCCCACAGGAACTTATTCCCATACTGAACCTTTCACAGGTACTGATCAACGATCAGTCATACAATGTTCACCTTCCCGTCGTTTTACCATACGATAAACATAAAGTGCAATTTGATTTTGTCGGATTGCAGTATTCCAATCCTGCATCGGTGTCCTATCAATATTTGTTGCAGGGATATGATAGGGACTGGTCATCGTTTTCAAAGACAACCACGGCTATTTATCCGCGTCTGGAAGAAGGTGACTACAGTTTTTGGGTGAAAGCATGCAACAGCGACAACTGTACACAAGAAACTATGCTGTTCAATATCAAGATACGTAATCCTCACTGGAAAACATGGTGGTTTATGTTGCTGGCAGTTGCAGTAGTTCTAACACTGGGGTACATCGTGATTGCTATACGCGAACGAAATCTTAGAATACAACAGGAATATCTCGAAAATGAATTGAAAGCCCGTACTAAGGAAGTGCGCAAGCAAAAGGAAGAAATCGAAATCAAGAACAGAGATATTACCGACAGCATCAACTATGCACAGCGGATACAATTCAGTGTACTGCCCTCAACCAGTACCCTGCTGGAACATTGTTCGGATGCATTTATTTTCTATCGTCCGCGCGACATTGTTAGCGGTGACTTCTACTGGTTCGACTATTTTCCCCAAAACCAACGTCTGCTGATCGTTTGCGCCGACTCCACAGGACATGGAGTTCCGGGCGCTTTCATGTCGCTCATCGGTACCACGTTGATCAAAGATATAGCCATGCGTCCCGAGGTGCTCAATCCTTCTGATATTCTCTACCGTTTAGACGAAAACATACAATCAACACTCAACCAAAACAGAGATTCGGAACAGGCAAATGATGGTATGGACATTATTGTGTGCGAGATCAATACCGAAACGTATTTTACAAAGATAGCTTCGGCTATGCGACCCTTCATCATATATCACGATGGGATACCGGTAACTTACAGAAGCAGCCGCGCATCTATCGGTGGACAACCCCTTGAAAACAAAGTCTTCGAAACTACCGAAATACAACTTTCGAAAGGCGACACTATTTATATGTTTACAGATGGATATACCGACCAATTTGGCGGTCCGTCAGGAAAAAAACTCAAAATGAATCGTTTGCAGAACATATTGAATGATATTTATACCCGCGATATGAATGAACAATTTCGTGTCATCAAGGAAAATTTCGATCTTTGGAAAGGTCCGGACAGTCAAATTGATGATGTACTGGTGATCGGGGTGAAGTTATAGGTTTCGGGTCTAACTTCGTTGAGGGCTGCGCCGTTCGGGTTTCGGGTGTTGAAAATGTGGCAATCATGCAAAAAGTATTCGTTAAAAAAACATGTAACAAATACCTTAATGAATTTTCAAGAGACGGTACAATATATATATAGTGCATTGCCTGTTTTTCATCACTCAGGAGGCGTTGCTTACAAGCCCGGCCTGCAAACCATCGGCGAAATGGACGACTTTTATGGAAGTCCGCACAGGAAATACAGGACGATACATGTTGCAGGTACCAACGGCAAAGGTTCGGTCTCGCACATGCTGGCTGCGATCCTGCAAGGCGCCGGTTATAAGACGGGACTTTTCACTTCGCCGCATCTGGAGGATTTTCGCGAACGCATCAAAATCCAAGGTGAGATGATCACAGAGGAAGAGGTGGTGGAATTTGTATCGCGCAGCCGTGCGATGTTTGACAAGGTGCAGCCCAGTTTTTTCGAGATGACCACAGCCATGGCATTTGACCATTTTGCGCGGCACGCTGTGGATTTTGCCGTCATCGAAACCGGTATGGGCGGACGATTAGATGCAACCAATATCATCCGTCCGATCATGTCGGTGATCACCAACATCAGCATGGATCACACACAGTTTCTGGGGAACAATCCTGTGGCCATTGCCGCCGAGAAAGCGGGAATCATCAAACGCGGTGTTCCGATAGTGGTCGGTGAAACGCAATCAGGCCCTGCGCAAGTATTCGAGGATGCCGCCCGTGCGGCGGATACTGCCATTGTTTTCGCCGATCGGATCGCAAGAGTAAGCCGATCGTACCATACCGCCGAAGGACAAGTGATGTACATCGAGCAAAACGGACAGGAAGCGCCCACACCGGTAATCATTGACCTGTATGGCGACTACCAGCAAAAAAATATCATCACTGCTCTGGTTGCACTTCAATGTATGCGCCAACATGCAGGCGTGAACATTGTTTCGGATATCATCCTGCCATCGCTTGCGCACGCTGCGCAAACCACAGACCTGCGCGGACGATGGCAGACGCTTCGCCAAAAACCATTCACCGTGTGCGACATCGCCCACAATATCGCTGCATGGACATGGGTGAAACAGCAAATAAAACGGTACACATACCGCAAACTGCACATGATCATAGGGTTTGTTGAAGATAAGGATATTTCGGGCATGTTGGAACTGATGCCCCGTGATGCTGTTTATTATTTCACCAAAGCATCCATCCCGCGTGCATCTGACGAAAACGAACTGATGAAAAGAGCAGCGGAATACGAATTGACAGGAAATGCTTATCCTGATGTAGCCGGCGCAATCGAAAACGCTTCATGCGCTGCCGCAGAAGATGACATGATATACATCGGTGGAAGTACTTTTGTAGTAGCAGATGCGTTAAAAAAATATAAAAAATAATTATTGATCAAATTTTTTTTGAAATATCATCAAAAATTTTTCTTACTTTTGGCCTCAAATTAGGATAAGAAGTCCATGAAAAGAATAATAATTATAATGCTGGTGTTCACTGTGGGGTCTGTTGCCTATGGACAGTCGGATATTTTCCTGACACAACAGTGGTTATCAAGGATTAATATGAATCCGGCCGCTACCGGTAAGAGTAACAACGTGGATGTATTCATGTTGAACCGGCAACAGTGGGTTGGTTTTGATAATGCGCCAAAGACAAGCGTCCTGAATGCACACAGTTATTTCAATACCATCCAGTCGGGTCTTGGGTTAAGTCTGATCTTCGATAAACTCGGCATGAGTTACCAAACGGTAGACGCCGTGTTTTCATACGCCTATCATATTGACCTGACCGAAGAAATACTTCTCTCAATGGGTTTGTCGGGCGGGTTATTCAACAGTCATTGGGATCCAAAGAAAAACCGGTTTAGTCAGGAGGACGACCCTGAGTTGACGATCAACCGATCGAAGCAAACCTCTGCCGACTTTGATGCAGGTTTTGAATTGACGGGTTATGGGGCGATTTTCGGGGCGTCAATCACACATTTGACCAGTTCCAGCCCTCAAAAGACAAATACCGGTAAACCTGCAAGGGAATTTTATGTTTATTCGCGTTATCAGTGGTCTGTAGACCGGAACATTGACATTGCATCTGGCGTCATGTACCGTAACGGCAATCACAGTCATTTTTTCGATATAAATGTCACCGGCTATTATCTGAAAAAATATTGGGCGGGTCTGTCCTTTCGCCCCACCAATTCAGTGGCATTGATGCTGGGTGGCGAGTATGGCATGTTCCGTGCAGGATATTCCTATGACCGTTCAATCGGGGCTGTTTCGTCCCTGGCGGCCAATACGCATGAGATCATGCTTTCTGTGCGAATCCAGAAACCGCAACAAAGCAGAAAAACAACCCGTTTCCTCGATTGATGAAGCATTACCGGTTTTTTTAAACAGTAAATTATTTTATCTTTTCACATAATTATAAATATCAAATCATAAATATCAAGATCAATATGAAAGATTCAGTAGTAGGTATTGACATTGGAGGAACGTTTACCAAATACGGTATTATTGACCGTGTAGGCAATGTATTAATGGAAGGATCGGTTCCCACCGACCAGACAGATGACATCAACGTATATCTTGCCGGGTTGAGCGGCGCCGTGCAAAAAGCAATTAAAGAATTAGGCGACTCCGTTAGTATCAAGGGTGTCGGCATCGGTGCGCCCAACGGAAATTACAAAGCCGGAAGCATTGAGTTTGCGCCAAATCTGAAATGGGCGCACGGTAAAGTAGTACATCTGGTTGAACTGCTTCATCAGTATTTCAACATACCCATCGCTGTGACCAATGACGCTAATGCTGCTGCCATAGGCGAAATGATTTACGGCGGCGCAAAGGAAGTAAAAGATTTCGTTCTTATCACTTTGGGTACGGGATTGGGTAGCGGCGTTGTTGTCAACGGCGAGCTGGTATATGGCCACGACGGATTTGCCGGCGAAATAGGTCACGTGCGCGTGAAAGACAACGGCCGTTTGTGTGGCTGCGGACGTCGCGGCTGTCTGGAAGCTTATGCAAGTGCGCCCGGTATCAAACGCACCGTTTTTGAACTGCTGGCCGAGTACAACGGCAACAGCGAACTTTCCAAGTATTCGTTCGACCAGTTGACTTCCGAGATGATCTTTCAGGCTGCAACCCGCAATGACAAAGTTGCTCTGGAAGCTTTCCGAATCACAGGCGATCTTCTGGGTATCAAACTGGCCGATACAGTAGCGCACACTTCACCGCAGAAAATATTCCTCTTTGGCGGTCTGGCAAAGTCAGGCGACTATATCCTGAAACCTACACGCGAAAGTTTCGAAAGGAATCTGCTCAAAATATACCAGAACAAGATTCCTGTTGAGCTGTCATCTCTCGCTGAAGGTAATGTAGCTATTCTGGGAGCCAGCGCTTTAATCTGGCAGGAATTGAATAAAATTTAAATATAATGTTTCGAAGATCGGATTTTAGGTTTCGGGTCGGCCAAAACCATGTGACCCGAAACTTTTTTTTATTGGTGATACTTTTATTTTCCTGCTCTGTTGTGCTTGCCACAGCCGACGACAGTGTTCGTTCTCCTGTTCGTCCGCGCGTAGGTCTTGTGTTGAGCGGTGGCGGCGCTAAAGGCATGGCGCATATAGGAGCATTGAAGGTAATCGAGGAATCCGGTCTTCCGATTGATTATATTGGCGGCACCAGCATAGGGAGTATTGTGGGCGGCCTTTATGCGCTTGGTTACACATCAACCCAATTGGAAGAGTATATGGAGCAAACCGATTGGGAAAATTTGCTTACCGATCGTGTGATGCGACGACATGTTTCCATCTACGAAAAAGGAGAACGAAAACGCTATTGGTTACAATTCCCGATCAAAGGCCGTAAGATAGATCTTCCGCTGGGTATATTGACGGGACAGAACGTATCCAACCTCTTTGCTCAATTAGCCAGTCCCGCTTATGCCCAAACAGATTTTACAAAATTTCCCATTCCTTTTCTGTGTGTGGCAACGGACATCGAATCCGGCAGCGCCATCGCGATCGAAGAAGGAAATCTTGTTAAAGCGATGCGTGCCAGCATGGCCATTCCTACGGTATTCATGCCTGAAGTGATTGATGAAAAACGTTTGTACGATGGAGGACTCATCAATAATTTTCCTTCCGATCTGGTTAAGGATAAAGGTGTAGACATATTGATAGGTGTAGATGTTTCATCGCAAAACGAAGAAATGGAGTTCAACAATATCTATCAGGTGATGGAGCAGGTTATTTTCATGGCGTCGTTACCACTCAATGAAAGAAATAAAAAGTTGTGTAAAATTCTCATCAAACCGGAAATTTCCGAATACGGAGCTTCGAGTTTTAGTTCTGCCGACAGCCTGATTGTTCGGGGCGAACGCGCTGCCCGTCAGCATGAAGCCGAGTTGAGGGCGCTGGCCGATTCCTTGCGTAACTTTGAATCCGGCACCATCAGAGAGCATGGCCTTTGTCCGCAACCCTTGGAATCATTTTATGTACAAAATGTTGAAATTAGCGGCCTTGAGCAAATTTCAAAGGATTTTTTTCTGCAAAAGTTGGATTTGGATTTTCCACTTGAACTGACGTTTGAACAATTGGATCACGCAATGGACAAACTTAAGGGAACACAGGTTTTTCGCTCGATTGTATATCGGCTCAATCCATTACCCTGTGAAATGGACACGATAAGCAGAGAGTTGCCAATGGTAGAACTTCAATTTGATTGTATTGAACAAAGCGCTAATGTGATCAGGATCGGTTTGCACTACGATAAAGAATATAAGGCTGCCTTACTGCTTAATCTGTCGTTAAGTAATGTTTTGCTGAATCACTCAAAAGTCGGCGCTGAATTAGCCATTGGGGATAATCCGGCCTTTTCGTTGTCGTTGTTTCACAGTCCCAGCATTCATCCGATTGGGAAAAACCTTTTAAAATCAAAATTGGCGCCCGATTGGTTGTTCAATTTCAACGGATACCAGTATGATGCCTATAATTATTCCGGAAATCAGAGAATTGCAGCATATACTTATACAAATCTATCCACAGGATTTCAATTATTATTCAGTCCCTCAATCAACAGCGCTACCGGCGCAGGCATTATCGGAGATTATTCAGTAGTCAATACCAAGATCGGTAGCGACATCGAAGAAGTTAAATCATACTATATGTACCTGACATACAGGTTGTTTTATGAGCGAGATAACTATAACGAGGATTATTTCCCGACAAGGGGATATAAATTCCGTCTGGAAGGAAATTACCATACAGGATTGTCGGAAAATGTCCGTTATTCGGATGGTCTTTTCGGTGTGATTTTTCGTTCCAGTTTTGCCTGTCCCATGACGCAACGGTGGACGATGCACACGGGTATTGATTTAGGGTCTATATTTGGCTCCAACGTTCCGCAACAGTATTTGATGTGTATAGGAGGTGAGCCCGGCAAACATCTGCGTTACGATATGTCTTTTGTAGGAATGCACTTCCTGCAGGAATGCAATAAAAATGCCTGGGTCATACACTTGAATAACCAGATACGCTTGTGGAATAATATATACTTGACTTTTCGCGCTAATATGGGAAAGACCAATAACGATGTGGCTGATCTCATCATTTTTAAAGATTTACGGATAGGTTATGGAGTTTCTGCTCAGTATAACAGTGTGATTGGCCCGTTGGGATTTACCGTTGCTTCGTCGAATCTTACAAAGAGCCCGCTGACTGCTGTTAATTTCGGGTATTGGTTTTGACAATAAATGAATTGAAACGTGTATAGCGATATTCTCACCATAAGTCTTGTACAATATGCACCGCTTTGGGAAGATATACTTGCTAACCTGTCGCGTCTGGGCAAAATGCTTCTGCAATTGCGTGGAAAGACCGATTTGATCATCCTTCCCGAATTGTTTTCAACCGGATTCAGTATGAATATCGGAAAAACATGCTGCAACGATCACTCTTCGCTGGAATGGATGCAGCAGCAGGCCGAATTGACCGGCGCTATGATTGTTGGCAGTATAGCCGTGATGGAAAATACACATTGTTACAACCGGTTCTATTGGGTATATCCCGACGGCAAAACGGGACATTACGACAAACGCCATTTATTCTCTGTATCGGATGAGCCGCTATATTTCACTGCGGGCGCTGAACAAAAACAGTTTGCATGGCGCGGATGGGAAATCAAACCGATTATATGTTATGACCTGCGATTTCCGGTGTGGTGTTACAATAACCGCACAAAACCGTATGATCTGCTGCTATGTCCGGCCAGTTGGCCTGCAGTACGCAGTGACGCATGGTTAACGCTTTTAAAAGCGCGGGCGCTCGAAAATCAGTGCTATACCGTTGGCGTTAATCGTATCGGAACGGACGGAAATGGATTGCAGCATAAAGGCGACACTATTATATACGGTTCCAGAGGTGAAACGATTGGAAAGATACCCGAAAACGAAGAGGGCGTGGCTACTTTTAATATTTCGTTGGTTGCATTACACAACTTTCGTAAAAAATTCCCCGTTTTGAACGATATGGATGAAATCCCATACATAAACTGTTGAAAAATCTGAATTAATTATCCATATATGAATCCTTTTCTGCGATTGCTCAGTTTCGCCAGGCCATACGGAAGATATTGGCCGAAATATGCAGTATTTTCCATCATTGCTACGGTTATGGGAACGCTCAATTTCGTATTTATAGCCCCGGCATTAGAAGTCATTTTTGAAGGTTCGTCGAACGAGATTCTGAATAAACCTGAATTAACCAACGGAATAATTGATTATTTCAAAGACCTGTATTATTATTATCTGTCGCTCATCTCAGCCGAATTTGGTTCGATGGGGGCGATATATTTTGTCATTGGCGTGATCCTGTTTGCGTCGTTGTTTGCCAACCTCTTCCGTTATTTATCACAGCGAACGCTCACTTCACTCCGGACAAATGTGATCCGTAACATTCGTAAGGCGGTGTACGACAAAATCTCTCATTTCAACGTCGGTTATTTTCAGGACAAGCGAAAGGGCGACATCCTTTCGAGCATATCCAATGATGTAGCCGAAGTTCAGGGATCGGTCATCAATTCCTTTCAGGTTATTTTCCGCGATCCGATCATGGTGATCGTCAATGTGGGCGCACTGTTTATCATGTCGTACCAATTAACGTTGTTCACCCTGCTTGCTCTGCCGGTTGCATCATTACTCGTCAGCAGATTAATCAAAAAATTGAGAAGTCATGCCAAAGAAAGCCAGCAGATTATGGGACAAATTGTCAGCATCTTTGAAGAAACCATTTCAGGCATCAAGATCATCAAGGCGTTTAATGCCGAAAACCAGATGACTGATAAATTCAACATCACCAACAACAGGCACAGGGCGCTGAATAAAAGAATCATGAACAGGATTGAACTGGCGACGCCTCTTTCCGAATTTTTGGGCGTAACGATTGTGTGTTGTATTATTTTCTATGCTTCCGCGATGATACTGCATGGAAAGATGGACATGTCGTTCACCAAATTTGTTGCTTATCTTGCGATATATTACAATGTCCTTGCTCCCGTAAAAAATCTGGCCAATTCGTATGGCAATATCCAGCGCGGTCTGGCTTCCGGTATGCGTATTTTTGCCATACTGGATCAGGAAAACGAAATCACAGAAAAAGAAAATCCCGTACCCATTGACAAATTCACGGATAAAATAGAGTTTCGCGGGGTAACATTCCGTTACGTTTCCGAGCCTGTGCTGCACAACATCAACCTCACCATTCCCAAAGGCAAAATGTATGCGCTGGTGGGACATTCGGGCGCGGGCAAATCTACCATTGCCGACCTGATTCCGCGTTTTTACGACGTCACCGAAGGCGAATTGTGCATAGACGGCGTGAATGTGAAAGATTGTAAATTGAATGACCTGACCGGTCTGATGGGCATCGTAACACAGGAACCGATACTTTTCAATGATTCCGTATTCAACAACATTGCTTTCGGAATGAGCGACGTGAACGAAGAACAGGTGATTGCCGCAGCAAAAATCGCCAACGCCGATGAGTTCATTGTGAATCTCGATGATGGCTATTACACCGGTATAGGCGATCGTGGCATGAGGCTGTCGGGCGGTCAGCGTCAACGTATCGCCATTGCGCGCGCAGTGCTGAAAAACCCGCCGATACTGATCCTCGACGAGGCTACTTCAGCGCTCGATACCGAATCGGAACGACTCGTACAGGACGCCCTCACCAAACTGATGGCCAACCGCACATCCATCGTCATTGCGCACCGGTTGAGTACCATCAAACATGCCGACTGCATCTGCGTACTCGAAAACGGCCGAATCGTGGAACAGGGAACGCACGACGAACTGCTCTCCGTTGATCATGGTATTTATCAACATCTGCATTCGTTGCAAGTAAAATAATCAAATCATCACATGTATTCAAACAATATTTTATGGACTATCGGTAACACCCCGATGGTGAAAATCAACAACATGAACACCAATCCCAATGTTCAACTGTATGCGAAATTAGAAGGATTTAATCCTACGGGCAGCATTAAGGACAGGGTAGCGCTGAAAATGATCGAAGAAGCCGAAATCAATGGTGAATTGACCAAAGATCGGATCATCATTGAAGCAACTTCGGGTAACACAGGTATCGGGCTTTCGATGATCGGTCGTGTAAAAGGTTACAGGGTACAGATCGTCATGAATTCGGCTGTTTCCATCGAGCGACAAAAAATGATCAGGGCTTTCGGCGGCGAAATCATCCTGACCGATCCCAAACTGGGAACCGACGGCGCAATCATAAAAGTAAGAGAGTTGATTGCCAAAAATCCCTGTAAATATTTCAATCCGAATCAATTTTCCAACGAACACAACAAACTTGCGCATTACAAAACTACCGCAGAAGAAATATGGACGCAAACGCAGGGAACAATCACCCATTTTGTGTCGTCGCTGGGTACTTCGGGTACGCTGATGGGAGTGGGCATGGGATTGCGCGAAAAAAACAGGGCGATCAAAATTGTTGAAGCCCATCCTGTAAAGGGACATTACATACAGGGGTTAAAAAGTATGGAAGAAGCCATCGTTCCTGAACTTTACGATCCGTCGCAGATTGACGTGAGCGTCAAAGTTGAATCGGAAGAAGCCTTTGAG
>Ga0082212_10012827_pt1 | contig 10529 bp, 7 predicted proteins | sample TergutNt197P3_FD_71548 | JGI IMG/M metagenome (GOLD analysis project Ga0082212, IMG submission 71548) | Neocapritermes taracua P3 segment gut microbial communities from Petit-Saut dam, French Guiana - Nt197 P3 | ecosystem: Host-associated > Arthropoda: Insects > Digestive system > Gut ...
TTTTGGATGAAGTTCACTCGTTGATTTTCAGTAAAAACATCCGTTTTATTTTGAGCGGCTCAAGTCCCCGCAAACTCAAGCGTCATGGCGCTAATTTGCTTGGCGGAAGGGCGTTGAAGGAAATTTTGTATCCTTTGGTGAGCGCTGAAATTCCCGATTTCGACATTCATAAAGCCGTGCGGTATGGAACGTTGCCCCGTCATTATTTAATAGCCGACCCGTGGAAACGATTGAGCGCTTACATTGGCGTTTACCTGAACGAAGAGATAAGAGAAGAGGCTTTGTCAAGACAGTTAAGGAATTTCTCGCGATTTATGGAAACAGCAGCGTTTTCCAATGGCGAAATACTTGTGTACAAAAATATTGCGCAGGATTGCGGAATTGACTATCGTACCGTAAAGGATTATTTTGAAATTCTGGTAGATACGCTTGTCGGATATATGATTCCGGCTTTTACGCTCACCCAAAAACGCCGCAGCATACAAACGCCTAAATTTTATTATTTTGACGTCGGTATTGCCAACTATTTAAGAAACAGACGCAATATCCAACTTGGCTCGGTTGATTTCGGTCATGCTTTTGAACATTTTATCATTCAGGAACTCATTGCCTATTTGGGATATAACGAAAAAGAGGAACAATTGTCATACTGGCGTACAGGCTCCGGATATGAGGTGGACGCAATTATTGGCGACGGGCGTATTGCAATCGAAATAAAATCCGTCGAAGAAATACAGTCGCGGCATCTCAGAGGATTGAAGGCTTTTCAGGAAGAATTTCCCGATTGCCGCCCGATTGCAGTTTCCTTTGATTCACGACCGAGAATTACCAGTGGAGTAGAGGTTTATCCTGCGACTGAATTTTTGAAAAAATTGTGGAAGCATGAGATTGTGTAATCGGCAAAGAAAAGAAAATTTGGAAGCATGATAAAAAAACGTGAATAAACATAACAATCTGCAACATATTCACGAATAATTGGAATAAAATCGTAAATTTGCAGTCGAAAAATTAGAGTATGAAATACGACCCAAACATACATCATCGGCGAAGCATTCGCTTGAAAAAATATGATTATTCGCAGGAAGGACTGTATTTTGTAACCATTTGCGTTCAAAACCATGCCTGTTTATTCGGTAAAATAACAGACGGAAAAATGTGTTTGTCAGCGATTGGTGCAATTGCAGATGTTTTGTGGTATGAAATAAAAAATCATGCAATTAATGTTGAATTGCATGAATTTGTGGTGATGCCCAATCATATTCATGGAATAATTGAAATAACGGCAAATACGGTAAACGCGGTAAATACGGTGAACGCGATGAACGCGATGAACGCGGTAGGGGCAAGGCATGCCTTGCCCCTACAACTACAACCGCCGCCACAACCGCCGCCACCGCCGTCACAACCCCCACCACAATCACGATTTCAAAATCCGGGCAAAAACACGTTATCTACAATTGTCGGGTCGTATAAATCCGCCGTTAGCAAACATGCGCATCGTTTAGGTTTTGCAGAATTTGCATGGCAACGCAATTATTGGGAAAACATTATTCGCAACTCCGGCGACTATGAACGCATATCCCAATATATTATCAATAACATTATTAATTGGAACGAAGATAAATTTTATATAAAATGAACAAAACAACAACAATCGTTTGTCTAATTGCCGCAATAATTGCAGCCACACAAACAACAAACGCACAGCGGATTTTGACCTACGAGGAGTTTATGAAAAACGTCCGCGAAAAAAACATTGAGTATATTGTTGAAAAATATGAAGTATCTATTGCCGAGGCGAATGCACAGGCAGCCAAAATTATACCCGACCCCGAATTTTCCTTAGGTTATGAAACCTATCAGGACTGGGATTTGAGAATGGGACGCGGATACGTTGCCGAACTCGACTATACTCTTGAACTTGGCGGAAAACGCCGCGCACGAATAGCCGCTGCCAAAAGCGAACAGCAGATGACCGAAGCGCTTGTCGAGGACTTTTTCCGCAACCTGCGAGCCGATGCAACGCTATGTTATTTAGAGGCGCTGAAGCAAAGACAACTTGTGGAACTTGCGCTTTCTTCCTGCCAAAGCATGAGGGATTTGGCTCGCGGCGACAGTCTGCGTTATGCGCTTGGCGAAATTGCCGAAGTGGACGCCATGCAGTCGCGACTGGAGGCGACAACCATGATGACCGATTATATTCAAACAGAGTTGGAATATAAAAATATGCTTTCCGACCTTGTTGTTTTTGAAGGAGGTACGGCAACAATAGACTCGCTTGCCGGAAGTTTGCAGCCGGTTATTCGCGCTTATCAACTGCCATATCTGATTGAACAGGCGCAGGACAACCGCGCCGATTTGAAGGCGGCAATCCGCAACCGTGAACTGTCGGCGGCAAACATGAAACTTGCCAAAGCCAATCGCGTAATTGACCTGGGCTTGAATGTCGGTTTTGCGCTTAACAGGGAAGCGCTAACTTTTGATGCGGGCGGTGATGACGAGCAGTTTAGACTTTATTCGGTAGGAGTTACAATTCCGCTTAAATTCTCAAACATGAACAAAGGCGAATTACGTGCGGCGCAGTATTCACAGCAGCAGGCAGAAGCCATGTATGATGCGGTATTGTTGCAGATTCGCAAAGAGGTCGAGCAATGCTACAATAACTGTATTTCGGCTTGCCGTCAGGCTGATTTGCTTCAAAAATCAACTCTTAACGACGCCGCACTGATTCTTGAAAAGAAAAAGTACAGTTACGCGCGTGGCGAGAGTTCGCTTCTGGAGGTTTTAGACGCTCAGCGCACCGCCAACGAGGTATATCAAAGTTACTGCGAGGCGCTTTTTAACGCAAACGCTTCGCTGGTGGAACTGTGCAGGGCTGTCGGGATATGGGATTTAGAATTTTAAATTTTTAATAATTAACAAATTTTTTATAAACAAATCATTAATAAATAAACATAATGGATAAAAAAGACATCACTGCCTTATTCAAGGCGAGTTACGGATTATACCTGCTGTCTGCAAAAAACGGCGAACAGGATAATGGCTGTATAATCAACACGTTTATGCAAATCACGAGCGCCGAGCCTTTCGTTTGCATAATTTCGGTAAACAAACAAAACTTCACAAACGAAATTGTATCGCAAACGCGGAAGTTCAACCTTTCCACGCTTACTGTAGATACGCCGTTTGAAGTTGTAAAGCGTTTCGGGTTTCAATCGGGTCGCAACGTTGATAAATTTGAGGGTTTCACCGGCTTTGCGCGAAGCGCAAACGGTTTGACATACCTTGACGACTGTGCGAATGCCTTTCTGTCGTTCGACGTTTTGGAAACGTTAGATTTCGGTACGCATACCATATTCAAGGCTGCGCTGACCGACTGTCAAACGCTGAATAACAGCGAAAGCCTGACATACGGCTACTATCAGCGCAATGTCAAGCCCAAGCCGCAGCCCGCCGAAAAACAGGGCTATCGCTGCAATGTATGCGGATACGTGTACGAGGGTGAAACGCTGCCGCCGGACTTTATTTGCCCGCTTTGCAAGCATGGGGCAACGGATTTTGTGAAAATTTAAAAACCTCTGGATGTGCCGCATATTCGGATACCGTCATCACGGCGAAAACGCGCCCGATGTTTGCCCATGCTGCCAGCACTCGCAGACGTTTTTCCTGTTGAGAGCGTTCAGGCACAGTTAACATATACGAAAATTTGGATAAAAAGGTTTCAAAAATCGGAAAAATTTTAGTTTTTTTCGGTTTTCGTAATTTTCAAGTAGTCGTCGTGCCAAAGGCTAATGCAAACTAATTTATTTCTGCTCTTGAGTATACGTATATTTCATCAATGATACCGGCATATTTTTCGTTGATTTGTCGGCGTTTGAGTTTGAGCGTCGGGGAGAGTTCGCCGGTCTGTGCGCTCCATTCGTCTGCTACAAGCCGAAAGCGTTTAATCTGTTCGGCATTGCCAACCTGTTTGTTTATCAGGTTTACTTCTTTCTGAAAACATTCTATCACTTCGGGAATCTGTATCAGTTCATCGTTGTCTGAAAATTTGATTTCGTGCGTAAAGCACCAGTTGTGCAGTTGCGTGAAATTTGGCGAAATCAAGGCGCTTGCAAACTTTTCGTTTTCGCCGATTACAATGGTTTGGTCAATAAGCAATGATTCTTTCAGTTTATTTTCAATAACTTGAGGCGATACGTATTTTCCGTTTGAGAGTTTGAATATCTCTTTTTTACGGTCGGTAACTATCAGGAAGTCATTTTCGTCGAATATTCCAATATCTCCCGTATGGAAAAAACCGTCGCTATCAATCGCCCGGGCTGTCAATTCGGGATTCTTGTAATATCCGAGCATCACATTGGGACCCTTGCACAATATTTCGCCATCTTCGGCAATTTTCACTTCCAAATCTTCGAGAATTGGACCCATGGTGCCGGGTTTAGGTTTGCCCTTGCGCAAATCGCTAACAGCAATTACAGGCGATGTTTCGGTAAGTCCGTAACCTTCGAGCAGGTCTATGCCAACGGCGTAGAACAGATTGACCAGTCGCGTTTGAAGCGGCGCACCGCCTGAAACAATGATGCGAACATGTCCGCCCAAAACCTCCAGCAATTTCGGAAAAATAAACTTTCGGGCTATCATCAGCCGCAAACGGTAAATAATATTGTTATTCTTGCTGCGCGGATTGTATTTAACCGCCACGTCAATAGCGTCATTAAATATTTTGCCCTTTACGCCTTTCAGTTCCCTGCCTTTCTTTATAATACCGATATATATCCGCTCAAGCAGTCGCGGAACGGTAGTAAAAATGTGAGGCTGCACCTCTTTAATATTTTCCATTATGGCGCCCATGTTTTCAGCGTAATACACTGCAATACCGAGATATTGAAAATGATAGTTCAACATGCGTTCGTATATGTGGCTGATAGGCAGAAAACTTAAAGCACGCGAACCTGCTGTCAGGTAATTGCGCGCGCCGGTAGCCTTAAAATTGCTTACAATGTTATTGTGCGACAACATCACACCCTTAGGCGTGCCGGTAGTACCCGACGTATATATCAGCGTGACCATGTCGTCGGGCGAAATGGAATCTTTTATCTGCAATACCTGCGGCAAAAACTCATCCGAGCGTTCATGCCCCTGCCTGCCAATCTCTTTCCAGTTGTTTGCGCCTTCTATTTTATTGATGGTAAATACGTGTTCTATTGTCGGACTTGATTCAAACAATGGTCGCAACTTTTCGAGCAGCAATTTGTCGGCAACTATCAACATGCGGGGAGCGGCATGATTTAAAATATACTGGTAATCGTCCAGACTGATAGTCGGGTATAGCGGCACGGAAACCGCGCCAATCTGCGCAATTCCCATATCCAGAATATTCCATGCGGGTCGATTGTTTGTAATGATAACAATTCTGTCGCCCCGATTGTATCCCATTGACAGCAATCCGCAACTGATGTCGTTGGCAAATTCGATATATTCATCTCCGCTGAATTTAACCCATTTGCCCGCTAATTTGTATGCCAGCGCGTCTTCCAGTATATATTTTGTACGATATTGATTCAGTATGTCAAATGTTCGTGTGACCATTATCAACTTATTAATATTTATCAACACTCATATCCGTAATATCGCGCAAAGCGCCTGCTACCCTGATTGCGTATCCCTTGTCGTCGCGGGTGGTTGCGCCCCAGGCATGAAAATATCCGTATTCGCCGTTCTTTTTCAGAAGTCTGTATTCGAGGTCGTAAGGCGTTTTTCCTGTACGGTCGGTTAAGTGACTTGCAAAGGCGTTCAGCGTTCTTTCCTTGTCTTCGGGATGAAGTTTGTCGCTCCAGCTGCCCAGAACATTCGGGAAATCCTTTTCGTTTGAATATCCGAGCATTTTCCTGAACTCGTCAGACCATGTAAAAGTATTGTGCGGATTTACGGGGTCGCCCTTTATCACTTGCATATCCCACAGTCCAAGCTGCGAGGCTTCAATAACCATTGCAAACTTGGTCATCTGATATTCGTTTTCAACCGCTATTTTCTTTGTTTCCGTAATATCGCGCACAGCGCCCGCAACCATTATGGCAATTCCTTCGCTGTCGCGGGTGGTCGTGCCTAAAGCGTGGAAATATCCGTATTCGCCGTTCTTTTTCAACAGGCGGTATTCTATGTCGTAAGGCGTTTTTCCTGTACGGTCGAGCAAATGACTTGCAAAAGCGTCCAGTGTCATTTGCTTGTCTTCGGGATGAAGTTTTTCGCTCCAACTGCCGAGAACATTGGGGAAATCCGTTTCGTCCGAATATCCGAGCATCTTTCTGAACTCGTCCGACCATCTAAAAGTATTGTTCGTATTGACGGGGTCGCCATGCACTACATGCATATCCCACAGCCCAAACCGCGAGGCTTCCACAACCATTGACAGTTTTGCCATTTGCTCTTCGCTTGCAACCTGTACTTTCTTCATTTCCGCATGTATTACTTCAAGTTCCTCGTTTTTGCGGCGAATTTCTTCCTTTTCCGTTTCGAGAATCGCCAGAAGCATCACCCGCAGCAGATTTCCATTATTATCAAGTATCGGAGTGAATTTTTGATGAAACACATCAACTTTTTCGGCGCCTGTTTTAACGTTTTGCATATTTTCAAACGGTTTACCCTTTTCGAGATTTTTCCATGCCTTTTTTGCGGCTTCTTCGCCAATGACGGTTGAAAGCGGTTTACCGATAAAATCATCTCTGGTCGCATTTTCAAAGATGTCGAGAAGATTTTGGTTGATGTCTACGATGACGCCTTCGGGCGAAAACTTAACGACATTGAACGAATCGTGCACCATGCCGTCAATCTGTTTCATTTCGTATTGCTGTTCTTCTTCGGCAGCCTTTGCTTCGTTCATTTGCACAAGCGTTTCGTTCAGTTCGCTTTCGCGACGGCGCATTTCTTCCTGCGTTGCCTGCATCTCTTCCATATTTTGCCGAAGTTCTTCCTCGTGGTTTGCCATCTCTTCGGTTTGCGACCGCGTTTGTTCGAGCAGCCTGTTTGTACGAATGGTAACGTTTACGGACGATATTGTTGCGGCAATGCTTTCGCTGACCTTTTCAACAAATTCAAGCTGGTACGGCTCAAATTCGGTGAAGGACGCTATTTCCACAACGCCGTATACAACGTCGTTCAATTTCAGCGGACAAATAAGTATAGCCTTCGGATTTGCGTCTCCCAGCCCCGACGTAATAGTTACATAATCTTCGGGAATTTCGGTAAGATAGACTGTTTCGCGTTCCTTGAAGCAGGCGCCTACAAGCCCTTCGCCCGACATGATTTGTCTTACGTCGTATTTCTTGCGGTCAAAGGCGTAGCAGGCTTTCAGTTCCAAAACCCTGTCTCTTTCGTCTTCTGCGTCGTTCAAGATGAATATCCCGCCCTGATTTGCGCCCATATATTTTACCATGTTACTGATAATGTTGTATGACAAGGCTTCCATATCGTTGTTGTCCTCTCGAAGTATTTCGGCAAATTTTGCCAATCCTGCCGTTCCCCAGTTTCTGCGTTTTTCTTCATCTGCATGAAACGCCTGGTCGGTTTGGGCTTTCAGAAGACTTTGGCGCATTCCGAGCAAAGATTGACCAAGCGTGTCGTCGTCGCTTAAAATATCATATTGAGCGTCAAGACGTCCCTCTCCGATATTGTGCGCAAATGCGGCAGTATTTTTCAGATTATCGACCAGCATACCAAGTTCGTCCGTCATCTGTCCGAGTTCGTCTCTGCTGTGGTGGGCGTCTATTTGCAGGTTAATATGCCCTTGCGAAAGTTTACGGATGATAGACGTTACAACCCGAATAGGCTTCACAAGTAAAAAATTAAGACTTAGCGTGTTTACGATAATTAATGCAAGCAGAATCGACGCCGCAATAATGATAATAAGCATAACCTGATAGACAAGATTATGCGAAATTAAATCCAGTATTTTTGATATTTCTATACCGATGAATAGAATGCCGATAACATCTTTATTATTAGGCGCAAAAACAGGTCTGTAAAGGGTAAGGTAATCGTTGCCGAGAATAACCGCTTTTCCGCTGTAATCAACGCCTGAGATTACAGAGGAGTATGCGGCGCTGTTTAAGCCCAGAAAGGTACCCACCGCCCGTTCGCCCGAATCGTTCACGACGCTTGTGCTTATTCGCCTGAAATCATTGCCTTCCCTGATAAAAACAGTCGCAACAACTCCCATTGCCGCGCTTAATTTATCTACGAGTTCATAATGATATTGCGGGGAAAAGCCCTGCTTGCTACTGACGAGTTCTCCGTTCTGGATGCTTAATCGTCCGTATTCTTCACTAACCATAACCTCAAAATACCTCATATCTCCCAGTAACTTTTCCTTACCCATGATGACGGCGGTTTCCATACTTGACGTCCGCACGGAATTGACGCTTATCACGGAAAAAACGACTATCGCAAGGAGTAGAAAAAACGTTGATATACCCGATAATTTTACGAGTAAACTCATACCTTTCTTATTTTCTTTATTACTTTTCATATTCAAAATTTTAAACAATACACAACAATGGCAGGCATTTAGTCCTGTCCTCATTTTGAGCGGATATTCCGAAAAAAAACATCTACCCGATTACAAGTGCAAAGATAGATTTTATTTTTGATAAATGCAAAAAAATTTATATGACCAAATTATATTTCGCCTGTTTTTTATGCCTGACTTCTTTGATGGTTCCGCAAGAAAAAATGAAAAAGTTTTTTTGTTTCAAAATACTCACTATCTTTGTGCATAAATTTTTAATGATGAAAAAAGTAAAAAGACAAATGAAATTTAATCAACCAATTAAAAATAGAACATATATGAATAGTAGACGTAATTTTTTAAGAAATCTATCTCTTCTTTCCGTTGGTGGTTTACTGGCTGGAAATACGAGCTTTGCTAAAGCAATTAACCATTCCGTTGCTTCGACAACTGCCACCTCAAAATCGTTAGGATTGCAAATTTATTCTGTTCAACGAGAGCTTTTTAACGACCTTCCCAAAAGATTGAGAGATTTGAAAGATATGGGGTATGTCAAATTAGAACTTGCAAGTTACAACAACGGAAAGATTGGAAATGTCGAAATGATGGAATTTAAAAAAATGGCTGAGGATGCAGGATTGATAATTGTAAGTTCGCACGATAATCCAGTGATTACAGGTCAGGCAGGCATGATTAGCGGACAGGAGCAAGATTTTCCGCGTTATACAAAAGAGGTTCTTCCGCAGGTGAAAGAATACTGGAAAACCTCTGCCGCAGACCATGCGAAGTTAGGTTGTAAATATTTGATTCAACCGATGATGCCCGCTGTAAATACACATGCAGACGCCTCCCTCGTTTGCGAATTTTTTAACGAAGCGGGTAAAATTTGCAAAGAAGCCGGATTGATATTTGGTTATCACAATCATGATTTTGAATTTAAGCGAATTGTAAAACCGGAAGACGCCGACAAAAGAGCTTCGCCATGGTTCCAAATAGGCGATCAAATCATGGACCTTTTCATTGACGGAACAGACCCCTCTTTGGTAACTTTTGAACTGGAAATGTTGGCTTGTATGAAAACACTAAATGCCAGCCTGTCCACAAAGAGACTAGGTACTGTCTGTCACACATGTTTTGTTACAAATGAAGATAATGCCGTTCCTTTGTATCTCTCTTTTACTCAGGCACACAAAGTTTCTGAGGAGGAATGAGGAAATAAATTTGGAAGTTAATAAATAACTCATAAGACTTGAGGTTTTCACAGGGACATTGTTGAGGATTCAGGTTTTTTTTGGTGATGTGACCCCTCAACCCTTGAAGATGAAGACACTACATTCCTTCAAACATTTGGAAACATTAGCATCGTGACATGGCATCACAACTGGGAAAACATGAATCCTCAGACAACAAGGAGTTTGTAAATAATATTGATAACCAACTAGATGCAACAATGACAATTTATTAACAGTTTCAATCAGCTCAACATATTTCGGGCAATTATTTGCCCATCTTCAGGAGCACTAGAGTGTGTTTCGCAGTTTGAGGTATAATGCACCCCAAGTTGTGGTTGGCCGGTAGCCTGGATGTGGGGACCTGCTTATTTTGTCGGTGTGAAGGATGTTTCTCAACTCCTTCACAACAACCACATGAGCAGGTCCCCACATCCAGGCTACCGGCTGACAACAACTTGGGTGCATTATACCTCAAACTGCAAAACACAATCTAGCACTCCTGAAGATGGGCAAATAATTGCCCGAAACATGTTGAGCTGACTGAAACTGTTAATAAAACTGTCACTGTTGCATCTAGTTGGTTATTGATATTATTTACATCAAGGGTGCACGGTCAAGCGAACGTCAAATCCAATGGCAGTGTTCATACAGAGTTTCATGAAAATCTGTAAAATGGCTCTAAAGTAGGCAGACACCATAATGCGTGAATTAGTTAACATCCTAACAATCAGGTCAAAACACGCAGCATTTTTATAAAATAAGACTTATCGTTTTTTTATAATAAAACAGTTGTG
>Ga0082212_10012828_pt1 | contig 10529 bp, 6 predicted proteins | sample TergutNt197P3_FD_71548 | JGI IMG/M metagenome (GOLD analysis project Ga0082212, IMG submission 71548) | Neocapritermes taracua P3 segment gut microbial communities from Petit-Saut dam, French Guiana - Nt197 P3 | ecosystem: Host-associated > Arthropoda: Insects > Digestive system > Gut ...
GATTGATCTCTTCCGACAAGGTGGACAGAGAAGTCATAACTCTATTAAATGCTGTATATCATTTAGATGAATTCTCTGAAAAATCTTTTACTGCTGCTGCATAAAATAATGAATGTCAATATTTTATAAAACAAACACCCAATTCTTTGATGGATAAGTTGAGGGTGGGAAACTTAAGATACTGATTAATCAAACACAAGGTCAGTAACTGTTTCCGATCTGATTAGGACGCTGATATATACACAACTGCTTTCTATTGTCGACACAGTGAAAAAGAATGGAAAATCATGATTTCAGATGCTGGACATAATCGCTAATGAGGGGTACAGAGAACCCAGTTAGGAAAAATACTTCTCGAAAAAAACGAAAGTGGGAATATGCTATTGGGATAGAGGGTACCTGAGTAGTTACAGTTAAACTTACTTGTAAAACATAAACTGTTATAGGCTACTTATTTACTATTCCTTAATTGATTACAGTATTCCAGTATTTTCTTAAGGTCTTCTTCCTTGTGGAACCATAAATCGTTATCCATAACAAATGTCTCTATTTGTTCCCTGTGATTCGGGAACAATTTCGTAAAGGTTTTGCTGTTTTTTATTAATATATGTCTTCCTTTTGCTCCAACAAGGTAATACTTTTGATGCAACGTGATAAGTACATTTTCAGTTACGGTCAGGTCATGCATCTTGTTGCTACCCGGTATAGCGTTGTATGTTGTAATAGACCCGATAGACGACGAGGTGCCGTAAGCGCTCTTTTTACTGTGAGGCGTTGCGTATGCCTTGTAAAGAACATGTAAATCGTATGTTCCGGTCGTCAACAACTCTTCAGTAAATTCATTACGTTTTAGGGGATAAAACCTGCGGTTATTGATATTCACAAAAGTTATCTTTTTAACTTCGTCAATAGCCATCACATTATTACCTTCCAAAAACTGCATTTCGCCAATTAGCCTGTTATAGTTTAACATTGCACTACCTTTGGAGTCATCAAGAAAATAAACGTCGCCGGTTGTAAATTCAGGAAAAATATATTGCACCTGGGGCAAAACTTTTTCCGCAAGATTCTCACCTGAAGACGTTTCAATTACTTGTTTGTCCTGCGCCGCCACCCATCCTGCGAAAGGAAACAGCGACAATAAAATTATTATGTACCTTTTCATATTAGTTTTTTTGATTATTGTTACTTTATACAAAATTTTTGACTGCAAATATATATTTATTAATTAACTTAAACAAAATTCATACTGTACGTTTTCTATTCACATATCCGGTTGCCTGAAAATTACTCCTCTTTTTTGTTATACTTGTATGTTTCCCACTCCAGCAATGTAATGCTGGCAGAGTTCAGTACTGAAAATATGCCATATCCGTTCTCAATATTACTGACAACGATAATCGGTTCGCTGTATAATTGCAACACATTCTTGTTTTGAGCGAGGCTCCAGTAATAGCGATAGACAGCAGATGGGACATGCGTGACACGCAACGATAGCGAATGGTGTGTCGTAATCTTTTCGTCACTGTCACTGTCGTTGTCATTTTTTGAGAGGTCGGCAGCGCCGGCATAGAATGTTCGTGAGGCGTTTTCGGCGGAGAAGTCGAAGTCGTTTACCAATAGCGTCGAGAATATCGAAAGGTCGTTCGGTTTGACGCCATTCAGCAAATCCTGCAAACTGGAGCCTAATAGTAATGCAGCATCATACGAGCCGATTCCCCAGTTATATTTCTTATATTCGGAAATTGTATTATCGTCGGTATGCTCCGTCTTGAATATGTCCAGCGCGTAGTAATTCATATTATCGGGGTCAGGGTCTGCTATACTGACCGAAACAGACCAGTATTTTTCCGGCATGATATTGTCCGCCCACGCCTCGCTCAGTTCCCACACATAACCCATGGAAAAGATTTGATCGGGTTTAGTCCTGATAACAAACGCCGATGTATCCATACTTGCCGAGGCAACGGGAGCAACGGGAGCCGTTATCGTAGACGACGCGACGGGATAGCCTTCCAGTTCTACCTCGAGGCGGTAAACACTGCCGGGCTTCACGTCGAACCCCGTCAAAACGTAATAATTTACGTGTTGAATAACTGGGTATCTGTCAGATGTGGTCTCGGCTTCGGTGGCTGTATCAAAGGTTCCCTGCTGCGAACGGATTAGCGTGCCATCTTCATACAGTCGTATTTCGCCGTCGTGTATTTTTTCAAAGAAAAAATAGAACGGTTCTTCGGTGTTGTAATCTGTCAGCGGGCGTCCCTCCATTAGTGAAACATACAAACTGCCGCTTTCGCTGTCGAGAATTGCAGTAACGGACAATTTGGGCGAAAACTTGATATTGTCGTTAAATTCCAAGTAGGTTATCATCTCGCAACCTACATTCGTTATCAGTACGGGAATGATGTAAATGATAATCGTTAATTGCTTAAATACAGTTTTCATGACTTCTTAAAATTTAAATTGATAACTAATCGAAGGAATAACAGGTAGCAGGCTAATCTGCCTTAGCCTGTATTTGGTGTAATATCTATTTGGCGCTGCATCCACATAGTATGGGTTTTTGCGGTTATACACATTATAGATGCTCACCACCCAGCGACTTTCGCCCCACTTCATTTGTTTGACAAATGCAACGCTCAAATCTAACCGATGATAAGACTTCATACGGTATCCGTTTCGTTCGCCGTAATCAATATAACGGTTCAGGTCGCCGCTGTTAATGTCGATAAGGAACGGGTGGCTCACGTCAAATACTCCAACAGGCAACGTCATACAATTTCCTGAACTGTAAACCCAGACTCCCGACAATTCGTGCTTTTTTCTCCTGCCGAAATGCTTCATTCCGGTGAGGCTTATGTCATGGCGGCGGTCGTACTTGTATGGGAAACGTCTGCCATCGTTCAATTCGTCGAATTGCCTGTCTGTCCACGACAGCGTGTAACCGATCCATCCCGTATATGCGCCTGTTTTCTTTTGAATGAACAGTTCCATGCCGTATCCGCGACCGGCTCCCTGCAATACTTTTTCGTCCCATGCTTCGTCAAGATTGAAAAAATTGGCTCCTTCTATATATTCCAACACATGATTCATTGTTTTGTAATATCCTTCAAGGCTTATTTCGTAATCATCCTTTAAAGTGTAGGCAAAACCTGCAGCTATTTGATCTGAAGTCTGTGGACGCAACAGGTCGGTTGACGGCACCCACAAGTCGATAGAAATTCCGGTAGTCGAGCTGGTAAGCAAATGGATTGACTGCGCCATTCGCGAGTATGACGCCTTTGCAGAAAGTTGTGGACTGATTAGGAAGCGAGCGGATATGCGCGGCTGCAACGCTGTATATTTATCGAACGCCGACCAGTGTAGCCCTATGTTTGCTTTCAGGCGCTCGCTCAGTTTGACGTCGTCTTCGGCATACGCGCTGTATTCCCAGCTGTAGCGCATGGAGCCGGCGTCACGTTTTCCGCCAAGGTTGTTGGTTACAACAGTACTCGGATTAAAGGAGTGGTAAATGGCGTTAACGCCAAAACGAATGTGATGGCTTGGTAAGGGAAAATAGTCAAATGCTATCTTACCACCCCAATCGTGTATGCCAGAATTATTCTGCAAATCCGAAAAATCGTGAACGGTAAATGCATCACGTTCTCCGAATCTCTCTGTGACGGTATGCTCTTGTTTCGAATGCACGTTAAAACGGTAACGGCTATAAATAAGCGTAGTATTTCCAAACAGGCGGTTAGTAAAGATATGGTTCCATCTGAAAGCTGACGTGAGGTTGCCCCACTGGTAGCCCTGTGCATACCTGTCATCGTATAGGGTTGTCGGGTATCTTATCTCATCTTTGTCTCCCGTATTTATGTCTTCCCCGTTCTCATATGCAACCCGGAAAGTGGTGTATGAATATCTGGTATCATATTTATCATCACCCATGTATGCGCTCAGGTAGATACGGTCTTTATCCGAGAAGCGATGGTTGATTTTTGCGTTCAGGTCGTAAAAATAATAATTAACCTTTTGGCTTTGTTCGAATGATCCGTTGTGTATCGGAAGAAACGTCAGGTCGATTGTTGAACGACGCGCTGAGACGATAAACGATGAATGGTTTTTCACAATCGGACCTTCCAAGGTAAGTTTGGCTGTTACGATGCCAACCGAGCCTTCGCCGCCAAACTTCTGCATGTTTCCCTCCTTCATATTAATATCTACAACCGACGACACGCGCCCTCCATACCTTGCCGGAAATCCGCCCTTGAGTACTTCGATATTGTTGATGGCATCTGCATTAAACACCGAAAGAAAACCTGCGAAATGTGATGTATTATAAATGGGTACGCCATCAAGTAGAATCAGATTTTGGTCGGGTCCTCCTCCCCGCACGTATAATCCAGTACTGCCTTCTCCTCCCGATTGAATGCCGGGCAGTAGTTGCAACGCCTTCATCACATCCGTTTCGCCCATAAGAGCGGGTAACGATTTGATCTGCGCTATCGGCACGTTCACAGCGCTCATCTGCGTTGTTTCCTGTATTTGCGATGTTCGACTTGCGGTGATGGTTACTTCCTGCAAATGTTGTACTCCTGCGAGATTTATATTGATAACTGTATCGCGGTGAAGTTGAAAATTAACTGTCTGTGCGTTGTAACCGACATACGAATAGACAAGTTCCACATTGCCTTCCAGCAGCGTCAAGCTGTAGAAACCATATTGATTGGTAGATGTGCCCGCCAGATTGGCTTTGTTGTACACCGTAGCGCTAATCAGACTTTCGGTCGTCAGGCTGTCTCTCATGAATCCGCTGATGGTATAGCGCCTCGAACTTCTGCGCGGATTTGCTAGCACTTCAGGATACAACAAGATTTGTCGCTCCATCAGCCGAAAGCTTATTCCTCTGCTGCCGAGCAGTTCGTTCAGGGCGTCGCGCACCGGTTTTGAACTCCATGAAACATCAACCACATCGCCAAGTCTGGCAAGTCCGGCGTCATAAAAAAAACTGTATTCCGTCTGTTTTTCGATTTCCGTTAATACGTTTTTGATGGTCGCGTTTTTCATCTGTATGGTCACTGCGGCATTTTGCGGGTAACCGGTTGCCTGTAAGACCATCATGAATAATAATGTCCAAAGGAATTTTATTTGTTGATTGTAATTCATTTGTTGAAAAATAAATGACTGAAAACTAAAAACTAATGACTGAAAACTATTACCGTATCCTTTTCCATCGTATACTGTATTTTGCCGGAGGTCATGATGAGTTGCAGGATGTTTTCGATGGACTGCTGATTATAAAATGTGCCGGTAAATTTCCGCTGCTTCAATGCTTCGTCGTGAAACACGAAAGTCAGGTTGAAATATCTTGTCAAACGCTTAGTTATCTCTTCCAAAGGCATTTCCCTGAATTGATATTCGCCATGTATCCACGAAATATGCATGTCGGTATCGGTGTTCTGTGCAGAAATTTGCTGCGTCATTTTATCATAAACGGCTATTTGTCCGACGTTTAACTTAAAGTCAATACCATTGGTAGCGGAATGCAGCTTCACAACGCCTTCGATTAATGTGGCAGATACCCGATTTTCGTTTGGATAAGCAGAAACATTGAACTGTGTACCTGTGGCAATGACGTCTAACTTATCGGTTTTCACAATAAAGGGTCGTTTGACGTCCGACGCCACTTTGAACAAACCTTCGCCTTCGAGTTGTATTACGCGGGTTGCAGAAGTAAATCGTTCGGGGTAGACAATTTTCGAACACGAATTGAGCCATATTTCCGAACCGTCGGCGAGCGTCAGTTGAACGTATTGTCCCGCTGGAACCGACAAACTGTGGTAAGCCGTCATTGTAACTTCCTGATGAACAAGATAAGCCGAAACAAACGATGCGGCAACGATAATTCCGGCTACAGCAGCGGCAACAGCAACACGCCATCGCGGCAACACAACGTATTTTTTTCCGTTGATGTTCGGGTAGAACTTTTTCCATCCCTTTCGCGCTATTTCCGCATCGAAGGGCGAAGAAGCCAACTGTGCCGCAGCCCAACTGTTTTTCAGTTTTGCGGCTTCTTCCAGATGCTCTTCATTGGCCTCAAGCGAATCCAATAAGGACTTTTTTTCTTTGGGCGTTAATTCGCCTGCAAAGAATTTTGATAATTGGTCGTAATCCATTTGTTTGAATATTTTTAAAAGAGTGTTCAAAAAAGCCGTCATTCCGCACTTGATCCGCAATGACAAACGATCTCAAAGAGACTTTTTGAACAACCCTATTATATAAACAACCAACTATCCATTTACCCTGATATGATTTTTTAAAAAAATATGAAAAGCCATGAAAGAAAGCAGTCTTTCATCGTTACCCGCAATATTTTCAGCGCATTGGATATATGCGATTCAACTGTTTTGACGGATATTCCCAACCTTTCGGCTATTTCCCTGTACTTTAATCCTTCATAACGACTAAGTTCAAATACTTTCCGGCATTGTTCGGGCAATTCGCCGATGGCTTTTTCGGCTAACCGCTCGAGCGATTCGATATCCATTTGTTCCGGGTTGAATTTGCTGAAAGCATAATAGTTGAACGCCATTTCCTGTTGCAGTTCGGTCATCCGGTTGGCGGAATAACGTTGAACCACCTGTTGATGTTTCAGGTGGTTGATACAATGGTTTTTGACCATAGACAACAAATAGGCGTTCAGGTTGGTATCCAATTGCAACGACGCCCGTTTCTCCCAAAACAGAAGAAAAACATTTTGCAGAATATCTTCGGCATCCTGTAAGTTGCCGGTATATACTGCGGCAAAACGTAACAAACGGGGATAACAGGCTTCAAATATCTGTTTGAATTCTTCTTCCCCGCTGTGCGAAAATATGTTTTTGATGTTCATTGAGGATGCAAAAATATGAAAATATTGCGAAGAAATTATTGGATGATGCAGTTTTTAAGTAGCGTTTCCAATAATTTTTTATACTTTTGAGAAATTTTTAAACCCATATTCCCATGAAAAAAGTACTATTTATTGTTGTAGCAGCGTTTCTGTTTCTTGCTTCATGCACACAGAAATACAAGTATGAAACGGTTCCCGGCGATCCGCTCAAATCGAGGATTTATACGCTCGAAAACGGATTGAAAGTGTACATGACCGTGTACAAGGAAGAACCGAGTATCCAAACCATGATTGCCGTAAAGGTAGGCGGGAAAAACGACCCGGCGGAAACTACCGGACTGGCGCACTACTTTGAACACCTGATGTTCAAAGGTACTCAGCAATTCGGAACGCAGGACTATGCTGCCGAAAAGCCGTTGCTGGATCAGATAGAGGCGGAATTTGAGATATACCGCAACACTACCGACAGCCTCCAGCGCGTTGCCATTTACAGGCGCATCGACAGCCTGTCATACGAAGCATCCAAATTTGCCATTCAAAACGAATACGGCAAGTTGATGACGGCCATCGGTTCTACCGGTACCAATGCGTACACAAGCTACGATCAAACAGTGTACATCGAAACCATCCCTTCAAATCAGATAGAGAACTGGATCAAGGTGCAGTCCGACCGGTTTACAAACCCTGTTATCCGCGGGTTTCACACCGAATTGGAAACGGTATACGAAGAAAAGAACATGTCGCTGACGCAGGACAGCCGTAAGGTACGCGAAACACTGCTCAGCGAGCTCTTTCCCAATCATCCTTACGGTACGCAAACGATACTTGGTACGCAGGAGCATCTGAAAAATCCGTCGATCATCAACATCAAGAAATATTTCGACACTTATTATGTGGCTAACAATATAGCGATTTGCATGTCGGGCGATTTCGATCCGGATGAAACTATCAAAGTGATTGACCACTATATGAAAACTTTACCCAAAGGTGATGTTCCTAAACTAAATTTCAAGCCGGAACCTGACATGACAGCAACAGTGAATAAAACCGTGCTGGGCAACGATGCTGAAAATGTGGCTATCGGATTCCGTATTCCCGGCGCGTCGTCGCCCGATGCGGAAGTCCTCAATGTGTTGGACTATTTGCTGAACAACGGCAAGGCCGGTTTGATAGATATTAATCTGATACAAAAGCAACGAGTGTTAGGCGCAAGCGCAGGCATCAGTACGATGAGCGATTATGGCGCGTTTATTTTACAGGGACGTCCAAAAGAAGGACAAACACTTGACGAGGTGAAAAACCTGCTGCTTGAACAGATTGACCTGATCAAGAAAGGCGAGTTCGACGAGGAATTGATACAAGCAACCATTGCTAACTTTCGCCTGAGTATGATTTATCGCTTGCAGGACAATTATGGTCGCGCCGATATGTTTGTCAATTCGTTCATCAACGATATTCCGTGGAAAGATGTTTGCCGGAGAATAGAACGTCAAGCCAAACTGAGCTCGAAAGATATTGTGGATTGCGCCAATAAGTACTTTGGCAACAACTATGTGGTCGTGTACAAAGAACAGGGAAAAGACCCCAACGAAAAGAAAATGACCAAGCCGGATATCACGCCTATTGTAATTAACCGCGACGTCGAAAGCCAATACCTGACGGACGTCATCAACACCGTTGTAAAACCGATAGAGCCTGTTTTCATTGATTATAACAAAGACCTGACCAAAAAAGAATGGCGGCAGGATATTCCGTTGCTGTACACGCCCAACAAGGAAGATAACACTTTTGATATTTTATACTATTTTGACATGGGCAGCAACAACGACAAGGTGCTGGGTACGGCGTTCAATTACCTGAGATACTTAGGTACGTCGAAATATACGCCTGAACAGATGCAGATGGAGTTTTACAAGTTGGCATGTTCATTTGGCGTGTCCACAGGAAGCGACAATATGTATTTCTTCCTCAGGGGACTTGCCGACAACATGGAAAAAGCTCTTGCATTGTTTGAAGAACTCATCAGCGACGCGCAAGTGAATGAACCTGCCTTTACCAACTTAGTGGCCGATATCAAGAAAAGCCGTTCCGACGCTAAACTTAATCAATCAATGATTTTCAGCTACCTGCGCAATTATGCCACTTGGGGGCCGCAATCGCCGATGACCAACGTGCCTTTGTCCAACGAACTCGACCTCCTGAAGGCTGAAGATTTGACCGCCCGTATTAAGGATTTGAGTAACTTCCCGCACAAAGTCATGTATCACGGTCCGCTGAACGAACAGGAAGTCACCGCATTACTCGACAAGTATCATAAAACGGCACAGACGCTCAAGCCTTATCCGCCGGCTGTCAAATTTGCACAACAGCCTACCGACCAGAACAAGGTGCTGTTCACTCAGTATGATGCGAAACAACTGTATCTTTCAATGGTAACTAAAAGCGTTCCCTACAACCATGCAATGTATGTTCCCGGTTCAATGTTCAACGCCTATTTCGGCGGCAGCATGAACGCTATTGTTTTTCAGGAAATGCGCGAAGCCCGCGGACTGGCTTATTCGGCTTCTGCATCCTATTCGCAGCCGTCAAAACCGTTTTACAATTATACCTTCTCCACTTTCATTGCCACGCAAACTGACAAGATGGACGAAGCGCTGACTGCATTCCTGAGCATCATCAATGATATGCCCGAATCGGAAAAATCATTTGAGCTTGCCAAAGACCAGGTGATCAGCAATATCAGAAAACAACGTATCCGCAGGTACAATATCCTGTTTGATTATATTACCGCACAGGACTTTGGATGGGATCACGATAAACGGAAAGACCTCTTCGACCGGGCACAAAACTGGACGCTTGAAGACGTTAAGAAGTTCCAGCAGCAGTATTTGAAGAATCAAAACTATACCTATTGCGTACTTGGCGACGAAAACGATCTGGACAAGAAAGTTGTGGACAAATATGGAACTTTGCAGAAATTAAGTCTGGAGGAAATATTTGGATATTAATACGATATATCAAGAACGGAAAATCGAAATCTGTTAGAGATAAGGTATTTGGCTGTTCATGAATTTGGACAGTTTTTTGCGTAACTTTTCCTTTTCCCGCACGTATAATTGACTATCATTCATTGAAGAAATAGATAACAATAAAAAAAGGAGTAAAATGAAAAGATTAATTTTTTTCGCAGTCCTCGCAGTATCGGCTGCATTTGCATCGTGCGATAAGGACGATGATGCCCCTGCAACAAGTATCGTTAACAACAATATCAGCGTAACCGTGTCGAACGTTGACGCGGATGTTGAAAATGTGAAACTGCTTGCAAATAGCGAAATAAGTGTGAATTGGGTTTGGGATGATGAAACCGGGAAGATCGTTGGCAGTACAACTTCCGTCACGGGGGAGGAAATTGCAAGAGGTTCCTTTTCCGACGGCAGGCTTACGATGAATTTGCCCGCAACGGTAGACAGCAGGTTTCTGACGCCAATGTATGACGATATGGAAGTTCCTGCCGGAGTGTCAATGAGTAATAATCATGTCAAGGGAACAGGAGGAGTTTTTCTGGTGGGATATGACAGTGATGGAAATGAAACGGGATTGTTTTTTTACGGAAAACTTGACGAAGCAACCAAACAGATTATAATGGCGGGGCTTG
>Ga0082212_10012829_pt1 | contig 10529 bp, 12 predicted proteins | sample TergutNt197P3_FD_71548 | JGI IMG/M metagenome (GOLD analysis project Ga0082212, IMG submission 71548) | Neocapritermes taracua P3 segment gut microbial communities from Petit-Saut dam, French Guiana - Nt197 P3 | ecosystem: Host-associated > Arthropoda: Insects > Digestive system > Gut ...
CCGATATTGACCGTCAACATACTCCTGCCGCTGCATCGGCTGAGTATCCGCTGGCGCACTTGCTCAAGTCTTAAATGGTAATAAAGCCAGACCGGATCGCCGTCTACTACACGGATCACGAAAATACTCTGGCCGCAAATTGTCGGCTCATCCGGCGCAGTTACTACCAGTCCCACCCGGCCGATGGTCGCCTCCGTCCCGCGGTAGCACATCAGGATATCATGACGGCGGAGCAGGAATTTCCCCTCCGGGCCCCTGGGGTCTAATCCCTGGACTCTGGCCAGATGGCCAGCCCCAGGCATGGCGAACCCTGTAATATCATCAAGATGAGAAAGGCTGATTTCCCGACATACTAATCCGGACCCATCTTTTTCGGGATCATGCCTCTCACGGGGCAGATGACAACGGAGCAGCCTGGCACAGTCACCCAGGGGGACTTCTCCATTCTTCTGTTGACCGGCCAAAAAACGCCGCGGAGTGAAATCACCTTTTTCCGCCATCGCGAGGCGGTTTGGGGTAATATCCAGAGTTTTTCCCTCCTCCGGTGGCTGAAAAACGGCGTCCAACACTTCGGACTGAGAAAGATTCCCCAACACGGAGGATTGCTCCCGCACATCCGCCAGCCTAATCACGGTCTGGCCTGACTCAGGGTCAGGCCGACCAGGACCGATCTCAAGCAAGGCCGGGTAATACCTGGCGCTTTGCCGGCGAGGAAGGGGGAGTTGGATAATGGTTCGAAGAAGGCCTTGCTCCAGCCATCTCGATCGCTGAAAACTGTATAGATTTACACCTAAAAAATCCCAATGGCTAAAAATTAGTCCACCCTGGATTTTGGCAAGTTCCTCCAATAGGTCTGAATGCCTCTCCATCAACATTAACGGATCGCCACCTATTCCCAAAGCCCCCTCCATCGAACGATTATCGCTCAGAGCCTTCGAAAGTAGGAGACTCGACCAAGAATCCAATAACCGGGGTGGGGGGACGATTTGGGCGCCAAAGCCCGCAGCCAAAACAGCGACTGGTAGGAGGGCCAGGTCCAGGCAGATTAGGCGCTTTCCAATACAATCATGCCTGTTGGCCAAAATATTGAACGCCGCTAAATTGATGTCAGGAACGGGGAACAGGCCGGGACGTCGACGGCCGACTTGGGCCAGGAAATAAAAGAGGACTTCACTAATAAATATGAGAACGGCTCGGCTGTTAAATCCGTTGGGCCCCTCCAGAAAACCATCATCGAACTCAGCCCAAGACTGGCCGTTGGTCAATTCGGTCAGAATAGACTTGTTTTTTTCAACGGCGGTATTAAGAAAATCTTCATCCGATAACGAGAGCCTGGAATCCGGCCAGGAAAGCTTCTTCCATATCTTTCCCCGATCCATCTGTCGGCTATAAACGATTAAGGGTAAAGCCATACCCCCATATTAAGCTTAATTAGCGGATGATTCAAGCCATGACTACCCAAATATGACTTCATTCCCAATTCTATCTCGGAAGGCAATATCACTTTAATAAAGTGAAATAACATAAAAAAATGAGATTTGACTTCTGTAAAAATAATATTTGACTTTCGAAGAGGAATTTTATATACTTGATTTATTGTTAGTTCGTTCACAAAAGATTTGCCATTCATTTTAAATAAAGGAGCTTTGCTGTGACCCACAACATAATAGATCCGCCAAACGTACCGGAGCCCGTCCTTTTTGCGCCCGGTCGGGTTTTGCTCCAGTTTGATAGCAGAAGGACGATTTCCTTCGAAGAAGGCAATATGCACACTGCTACATTTGGCACAACCGGCGCCGGGAAGACCTTAGCGCTCATTTTACCCATTCTCATAAATCTAATAGCCGCAGGCTTTGCAGGGCTCGTTATAGACATAAAAGGAAATATTACTAGGATGTTACGCGCGCTTTGCACATATTTCAAACGCCAGGACGATGTCGTTGAGCTCGGTGTAGGCCCTGAAGCGACCAGATTCAATTTTTTGGCAAATCTTGACTCCGCGGCCTTATATGAGTTCTTCAACAAACTTACTCTGAGAGATGTAGGTTCAAGCCACAATATGAGCTTTTATAAGGCTGGAATAAAAGTGGCAACAGACTTAGCCCAAGTTTGCAGGTGTTTGGCGACTCGGGACGAACGATTCACCCCTTCTCTGGAGACTGTAGCAGAGCTATTGTCGAATTTTCCCCTTTGCGCTGATTTGTTTAAAGCCCTTGTGTCATTAGCAGATACTCCAGAGGAAGCTAGGCTGATAAACCAAATTAAGAACGATTGCTTCCATCCTTGCCTCTGGACCCCTTACAATTCGAGGACTAGGAGCGAAAACTACGATGAGCAAGCCGAATGGCGTTCATATTCTACTCGTAACCCGCTGTCAGCGCTACTCCAGGCGCCAGGCATTAAACATGGCTTCTGTTCGGCCAAACACGGAGCCCTGAACCTAGAAGACTTGATTTACAACCAAAAGAAAATCGTTGTGCTCCGATTTGGTTCACGGTCTGGAATAGCTGGTGAAGACCTGACTCGCTTTTGCCTTGAAGCATTCTATCAAGCGGTATTCGCCCGAGGCCTTGAACTCCCGGCTGGGGAAAAGACCTTCGCTGTAATGGACGAATTTCAGGATTTTGCTGATTTCAGCAGCAACAATGCCTTAAACGATAATGCTTTCGTTGCAAAGTCGCGGGAATTCAACAATATCTTCGTTGCCGCGTCTCAGTCAGTTTCTGCTTTGATCACTCGCGGATATTTGCCCGCGAAAATCGAAAGTTTTATAAATAACTGTAATAACCGTATTTTCATGTATTGTGACGACCCTTGGACCCAGGAAGTCTCCAGACGTCACTCCATCATCTCCCTAACAAAGCTTGGGCCTGGAGAAGCAGTGACGGTAAAATTTAACGCCGCCCTTAGAAAGCATGAATATGGTCTGGATAGCCTCCAAAATGCATATGATGAATGTCAAGCCCGTTTGGCCGCTGGGGAGGCCTTAGGCCCAATTTACAACGACGAAATAGCTCGCAGGGCTTTAAAGCCCGAAGCAGATGATCCTCTACCCAGCTACCACATTGAAGAGGCTTTAGAGGAAATGGGCCAGCTTCTGGAACTGCCGAAAACAGAGGCCGAAAAACGGAAAATAGACATGGCGCTAGAAGCAAAGAAAGCCCAGTCAAAAAAAGAAGTAGAGATGGCGTTGATGGAATCGGAGTTAAGCGGACCGTTCTCGTCTGAATCCAACTCAAGCCGCGCACAAAAGGACAGGCATAATAGGGGATATGGCTGGCCTGGGCCTGGCGGCTGGAACGACGACGATGACTAAGGTGGAACACAGGGAACTTTAATAAAATGGGAAGAGAATAGAGGAAAGAAGCAGGCGGTGTCCTTTCTTCCTTTACACTAAGGGAAAACTCTTTTCCCTCCCGCCTTCCTGAACGCGATGGAGGACTTGGGGGGCAAAGCTTCCATTTCCTTCTAGTCCCTAGACCGGCCTTGTTAAGGCCAAACCAAGAACAATTGATTAAATCAACCAGAAAGACAATCATGCCAAGCGAACGCATACAAAAAATCCTGGACTTGTGGGAGCAGGACGATACAGCCAACAAGGAGGGACGCCTCCCCCGCTGGCGACAATTAATTGATGATCCGAGGGTCATTTCAGGCGGGGGTAGTACAACGGTTGCTTTCATGACGCAACACGAAGATGACATTGAGCATTTGACCCTTGATGAAGCCCGAGAAACGCTTAGAATGAGAAGCAATATCGTATTGAAAAAATTGAGGCAAAACTGGCCAGATAAGAAAATTCACGATTTATGGAAGTATAGAGAGACCGAAGAGGAGCATTTTTGGGAAATTGAAAGGATGATAACCGATGTTCCTCTTAACCATCGTCCATTTTCCATAAATTTCCTCTACGAAAAAAAAGGAGAAACAGTATTCAAGCAAAACAAAAAATCAGCCGGGTTCATCTCAATCCACAATGGTTCATGGTATTGCGCCGATACCGATGCTGATGAAGTTGCCAAAAAAAATCTTGATATTCCATATTTTAATAAATGGCTCTATATATGGAAAGGCACAGAGTCTTGGCGCCAGGCCTCTGCGGAGGCTGAGGCCTTGGCGAGAGACAGGGCGGCCAGAATCAGGTGGGGCCACTGGCGGTCCTGGTTTGCCGCCGAGGCCGAGGCCGACACCATCGCCTTGGGCAAAGTTGGTCTTGAAGATTTAAAAAAAAGAATTGCCGGCGACCATGTTTCAGATATGGCTTGGGAACTTGTTGGACTTGAAGAGCGGGAAAGACGGCGCCTAGCCATCTGTCTTCCGCCCAGCTGGACCAGATTCCTTGAGATAGACGATTACAATGACAGTCAAGCCTATTATTGGTGGCCAAAACCACCCAAGCAATACGCCAACGAAGATGACCGTAAATTGGCGGCCAGATGGCTACAAAGAGAGGAAGCCCTTGATTATGGATTCGATTGCTTAGACCAGGGCTGGCAAGACTATTGCCGGATCATTAAAAATCCTGAGCTGAAAAAAATGCGGCGCAGACTGAACGGCAGACTCTGCGACGCGGAGGAGTTGAAAAAAGCTATTATCGCCCATCATGAGATGAAATGGACCAAAGGTATTCGCGATCTAGCCTTCAAGCATTTCGAGACACCCGCATTTCGTGTCATTTGCCTGTATGGGTTGGAGCAAATAGTTCTAATACTTTTAGAACCTACTGGGATATTATACCAGAATCAAGTCGGGGGATGTGCCTGCTATCAAGAGTATGCCGAAGGTATTTTAGCGCCTTTGGACCACGGCGCAGGCTTGCTTGATTTCCTGTCAGTTCATATGCGCGATATGACGCGCGGTTGTACAATGACTGATAATGAAGCAGATCTAGTCGACGCGCAACTTAAACACTGTTTATCTACAAAAAATTTGAGGGTCGACCGAAGCAAACTTAATGAATCCTTTGAAGCCTGGCTGCATGTCATAATCGACCCGTATGCGGATGACCCATATATTACAGGATTTTCAAATACCAGAGGAATCTTGACCTGGCCCAATAGCGATTGATTGGCAAAGATTGAAAAAGGAGAGGATCAATGGCTATATTTTTTACCGCGGACACGCATTTCGGACATGCGAACATAATTCGCTATTGCAATCGTCCGTTTCATTCCATCGGTGAGCATGATGCGGCCCTAATAACAAATTGGAACGCCGTGGTCCGGCCGGATGACGAAGTTTACGTCCTGGGCGACTTTATCTTCGCCAAGAACGTCGAGGAGGTGGAGTCAGTCACCCAGCGTCTGAATGGCCGCAAGTATCTCATTCGGGGGAACCACGACCGAACGGAACTATGTGAATCATCGTTCGAATGGATAAAGGACTACCATGAGATGGCGGCCCACAACTTGAAGTGGGTATTATTCCATTACCCGCTTCATGAATGGCACGGCAAGTATCGGCCGAACGGGTTTGTTCACCTACACGGTCATACCCACAACAAAATTGAAAAGAATGGCGATCCCTCGCACCCAGAAACCTCGAATAAGAGACGCATCAACGTCGGCGTCGACTTGCACGGCTTCACCCCCATCAGAGCCAAAGCCTTGGCCACTCGCATCCACAATGAAGCCAATTATGGCCATCACAGCTAAAAGAGATGGTATATTTTGCTGACCAGATAATTGCTAACAATATGCTGATTATAATGCGTATTCTTGCCTTTTCCGACACTCATGGCTACTTGCCGAACCTGGATTTGACCGGCATTGACCGTCTTATGATCGCCGGCGATATTACCCCGCCGGAACTGGTCACAGAGGCGGAGCAACGGCCTTGGCTCGAATACGTTTTCTGTCCCTGGATCGAGGCTCTGGATAAACCCACCTACTTGGTTCTGGGCAATCACGATTGCGTCGGCGACTTTCGGGCCCCTCCGAATATGCGCTATGAGACGGCAGGCATTGTCGAAGATGTGCTCCTGTTTTCCGGGACACCAAAATATGCAGGCTGGGCTTGGGAGGAAGATGAAAGAACCCTGGCTGAATACCTCCAGGTAATCTTGGAAAGTAAAAAAAAGACGCCGCCGATTTGGTTGACCCATAGCCCGCCCTGGGGGGTCTGCGATGGTCCTGCCAACTTGCCTGGATATCATTCCGGGAGCCGTGCCCTCATGGCGGCCCTTAAGGCTTATCAGCCCCGTTTGCTTATCTGTGGGCATATCCATGCCGGAGCCGGATGCGGCCGGATAGGCCAGACTGAAATTTACAATGTTTCCATCCCGGATAGAGATAATCCATGGGATGGCTTGCCCGTCATTATCGAAATTTAGGAGCGGCATCATGGCCATATACATAACCGGTGACCTTCACAGAGAAGGATGGATCATTGGCGACTTTACCCGCAACTGCAAGACGACACAAGAGGATATACTGATACTTCTCGGCGACGCCGGTTTCAATTTTTACGCTGACAAACGGGACCATGATTTAAAAGAAAAGGCGGCCCAATACCCCATCACCATTTTTTCGATCCACGGAAACCACGAAATACGGCCTGAGAACATACCTACATACCAGAAGATATCCTGGAAAGGCGGTACAGCCTACGCCGAAGAAGAGTTCCCCAACCTAATTTTTGCCCGTTGCGGCGAGATATATGATTTAAATGGCATCCGGACCATGCCTATCGGCGGAGCCCACTCCATCGACAAAAATTCTCGAATTGAGTATCGTAGGGAGGATGGCTGGTGCGGTTGGTGGGAGGATGAGGAGCCGACCGATGAAATAAAAGCCCGGGTCGAAGACCGGCTGGACAAGGAAGGCTGGAAAATCGACGTCATACTCTCCCACACTTGTCCGATACAGCTTTTCAAAAAGCTTATTAACACAATGAAAAACTTTTCGGACTCCTCCATACTTATGAAAATAAAGCACGGTGTTCATAGGGCGGAAGAATGGCTTGAAACCATCGAACAGCGCCTCGATTACAAGAAATGGTATTTCGGTCATTATCACAAAAGCAGAGGCTTTAATCGTTTTATGTGCTTATACAACGATATCCTTGAATTTACGACAGATCCAGAATCAGGATACCCGTATGATTGGAAAAAATCCGGGAAGTTTGTTTTCTCCCTGGGGCGTATGCGACGGCCGTGACAAACGTGATAAAAACGGCAGCCAGGCCCTCTGGGAAGCCATTGCCAAGCATCAGCCCCGCCTGGTTATCTGCGGACACATCCATAGGGGGCGGGAGAGGGAATGCTCGGGAAGACCCGGATCTACAATGTGGCTGTCACCAAGGACTTCGCCGATGCCACGACAATGTATAAGCCAATGGCTAGGCAGCCAGTATTGATTGAAATTTAAAGGAGTTGAAATGAGGTTAATCGGTTGGGCAAATTGGCATGACCCGAATTATGCAGAAAGTGTTGAAAATAAAGAATTGGCCATTGAATTGACCATTGAATACATGAAAGAAATGGGGCTGAAATTCACTGGTACTTATCATCAGGGAGGTCAATACGGAGCTCCGGTCTTCGACAACGATGAAAAACTCTGCCTAAGCCAGCGGGGATGGGGAGAGTTGATGGTCTATGTGATGGACTTGGATGTCTTTGATTTTTTTACCTATTTAGTGTGGGCATGGTTCACTCCCCACGGAGAAGAACAAATATTTCCAGATGAGTCCGTTTGCATTTTCAATGAATTTCCGCCGGTGCCCGACTTCTTTACCAAGTTTGCCGCATGATTAGCGGCATTCTGCCCATTGTCTTTCTGGGATGTTTTTGAAGTGATATAAGTGAAGATGCTGGCAAGTGGTCAGGCTTGTTAATGGTCTTTTTGTTCTGGTTACGCCGGGTTTGTCGTAATCAGGACGTATCTGATCCTCATGAAGACAAATTGATGGCCTTTTTCATGTTGTGAACGAGGGCGTGAAAGTGGAACTCCATCTCCACCTTGATCCGCCCGCGATAGCGTGACCGTGTGAAGCCCTGGACTTTCTTCAACAGGCCGAAGGCCCGTTCGATTACCCATCTGGTTTTGCTGATGGCCGCATTCCACATCTTTTCATCATAAGTAAGTGGCTTATTCCTCCAGGCCTTGCGCATCAGGCCATCCTGATAACCACCGGCTTCCAGTAAACGGCGGTTAGGTTCTCCAGCATAGCCTTTGTCGCCTTGAACCTCAGCGCCTTTCGTCAGACGGCATTCTTCGACAACTTGCATGAGTTCGGTGCTGTCGGAAACATTGGCTCCGGTGACGTGTCCGCCAATAATAAAGCCGTGTTCCAGATCGGTGGCTCCGTGGAGCTTGTAGCCGTAGAGCAACTGCCCGCCTTTGATCGTCCATTTAGCATCGACATCATCGGAGTAACTGACCTTGACATCATCTTCAACCGGCACCTCATTCTCCCGGCGATCTTCCGGTGCCGCTTCAACATCGATAACCTTTCTGGGGCGACGATTGGAAGCGACCAGAGTGGCATCGACAGCCACCCCGCGCTTGACCAGAAGACCGTTCTTTTCAATCTGCTGGTTGAATATATCCAAAAGATGCCGATAACGTCCCCTCTCTTCAAGGCGCTGGCGAAAGCGGCCGATAGTGCTGCTGTCGGGCTTGGAACTGTCGAAGGGCAACCCAATGAAATGTATGAAGGAGATGCGGTCGGAGAGGGCGTGGGACAAGGCCTCGTCGGATAAGTTGTAAAGAAATTGCAACAGCAAGGCCTTAAACATCACCAGGTCTGGATACGGCGGCTGGCCGGCCGCCGCCGGACCACGTTTCAACTCTTTAGCCAGATACTTTTCAAAAGGTCGCCAATCCATCAGTTGGTCGATCTTGGCCAAAAACGACTGAGGATCTATGCTCAAATCTATGAAGTGATCGACGAAACCTTTTTCACTTTCAATCCGCGCGCCCATGAGTCATCCTCTACTAAAAAGATGACCAATTATAACCAATAATTTCAATTATATCAAGATATTAAATTGAAAAACAACCTGATTCGCCGTGCGGCAGACTCACATCATAATTGTGCAGGAAATTGAGCCGTTCGAGACTACCCGTATCAGTGCGGGCTGGAGTGTATCCCGGGCTTGGGTCGTCATGACCAAACTGTGGATTACGCGCCACTTGAATCTGGATGATTCCGTTGAAGAGCTGTCCAGCCAACTGGCGGCGGTATCAGGGTTTCACCCGCTGCTAATCCCAAGCAGAGAAGAACTGGTGCTGATAAAAAAGAACACCAAACCTTTGCGTGACTCGCTCAAGGACTGGACTGAACAAATGAAAAAAATTTACGAGCGTTATGGCAATCAGGTCCAGCACTAGGCTTTTACCAGCACAATAACGAAGAAACCACCGGCTTTTTTGTAGGTGGCCCCTTCCGTAGAAACCTCTTGGCCTGCCGGCTTATGCCGCATAGTAAAATATTTTTAATCATTTGGTCAATATTATATAAGGACAGGCTGGGATGACACATAAGTGAAGCCCCCAGTGCACAAGAGGGAATCTACAACCCTCAAGGCTACACACCTCGACCCTCTGGTGGCCGTGCCGAGGCGGCGGGGGCTTAAGTCGAAGGCCGTCACGGCGCTAGCGGCTCTCTGGCTTTCCCAAGCCCCGATGACTGATAAGCCCTTCGGGGACGTTCTCCGCGATCAGCCTTCGTCTATCGTTGACGCGCCGGGTGCGGTTAACGCCCCCGGCGATACGCAGACACGCCCCTCTGGTATACAGGACGCGCTGGGAGCAACGGTTGAGTCTGATTCTAACATAACGGATGGTGATGTCAAATCCTCCCCCCGGGCGAACTATAAAGTCAAGGTCCCACCATCTAACACCATGTTCATTTCTTCAAGCTGTTTCCGCTGTCTGGCCACCTCATTTTCCCAAACCCGCCTGGTATAGACATTCCCTGCCGAAGTCATATCCATTTCCAAACGGGCCAGATGGGCCTTGGCCCGGATCAGGTCGGTCTTATGGGCTCGTGTGTCCGGCGTCGCGCCCTCCCTCATTTCCGCCGCCTGCCGGACCATACTCAGAAAGTCCAAGGCTACCGTGGGGCTGGCCTGGTATTGTATGTGGTTATATCTGGCTTGACTTTGTAACTAATATCGTTACAATGAGAGAGGCTATGATTAAAAGTTTTGCCCATAAAGGACTGGAGAAGTTCTTCTTGACCGGGAATACGCAGGGTATCCAGGCCCAACACGCCGCCAAGCTGGCCCGGCTTCTGGACCGGCTGGACGCCGCCGCCAGGGTGGAGGATATGGGCTTCCCCGGCTCCGGCCTTCATCCTCTCAAGGGTGACTTGAGAAGCCATTGGAGCGTCAAAGTCTCCGGCAACTGGCGTTTGACCTTCCGTTTTGAAAACGGTGACGCCCATATCGTGAACTACCAGGACTACCATTAGGAGGGGGCCATGCGCACGAAAATGACCCGTCAGCCGACCCACCCCGGCGATATTATCAAATTCGACTACCTTGAACCCCTGGCCTTGAAGGTGACGGCCCTGGCGGAGCGGCT
>Ga0082212_10012830_pt1 | contig 10529 bp, 6 predicted proteins | sample TergutNt197P3_FD_71548 | JGI IMG/M metagenome (GOLD analysis project Ga0082212, IMG submission 71548) | Neocapritermes taracua P3 segment gut microbial communities from Petit-Saut dam, French Guiana - Nt197 P3 | ecosystem: Host-associated > Arthropoda: Insects > Digestive system > Gut ...
GGCGACAAGGTCAAGGAGGTGCGCATCTCCCACCGGCTGGCGGACAGCCCGGCCTGCCTGGTTTCGCCCGACGGCATGACCTCCTCCATGGAAAAATTGTTGCGGGTCATGCAAAAGGACGAGACCGTTCCGCAGAAAATTCTGGAGATCAACCGCGACCACCCGCTGGCGCGCGCGCTGTTGCGCATCCACAAGGCCGACGCGCAGGATCCCCTGCTGGCCGACATGGTGCAGGCTCTGTTCGACAACTGCCTGCTCATGGATGGGTATCTGAAAGACCCGCACGCGCTGGCCGCGCGCTCCAACAGCCTGCTGGAGCGCGCCGGGCAGTGGTATGCCGAATTGCGAAAACTGGGGTAGCGGCGCATTGTGCCGTGATGCTTTGTCAGGCTGCTTTTTTGCTCTGGTCATGGGCGGGAGAGTCCACTCCCATCGCCAAACAATTGCCTTCCTTGCCTGACGGGACGATGCGCCGCTGCCCAAATGCCGCAAACTGGGCCGCTACCGGGACAGCTCACGCGTTACGCCTTCGTTCTCTTTCCAGGCCAGTACCGTATTTTTCAACAACATGGCGATTGTCATGGGGCCGACGCCTCCGGGCACGGGGGTGATAGCCCCGGCCTTGGCGCTGACCTGTGAAAAATTCGCATCCCCACACAGGCCGTCTTCAGTCCGGTTGATGCCCACATCAATGACCACGGCGCCCTCGCGCACCATGTCCCCGGTGATGCAGCGGGGCCTGCCCATGGCCAGGAACAGAAAATCCGCTCGCCGGCAATGGTCGGCAAGATTTTTGGTGCGCGAATGGCAGACGGTTACGGTGGCGTCGGCATAGGGCGACTGCCGGGCAAGCAGCAACGACAGCGGCTTGCCCACAATATTGGAACGTCCGACCACAACCGCATCTTTGCCCGAGGGCGAAAGATCGTAGCGTCTGAGCAGCTCCATGACCCCGGCGGGCGTGCAAGGCACAAAGCCGGGCAGCCCCAGGGCTAGGCGTCCCATATTTTCAGGATGGAAGCCGTCCACGTCCTTGCGGGAATCAATGGCCGCCAGGCAGGCTTGGCTGTCGAGTTTTTCGGGCAGCGGAAGCTGCATCAGGATGCCGTCCACATCCGGGCGCGCGTTCAGCGCGCCGATAAGCGCAAGTAATGCCTCTTGTCGGGCGTCCGCCGGAAGCCGGTGGACGAAGGAAAGAATGCCGGTCTGTTCGCAGGCGCGCTCTTTGTTGCGCACATAAACCTGCGAGGCGGGGTCTTCGCCGACGAGAATAACCGCCAGGCCGGGCGCGCGGCAGGCTCGTGCCTGCAAGGCAAGGATTTCCCCGCGCAGTTCCTCCCGGATGTCGGCTGCCGTGGCTTTGCCGTCTATCAGAATCATGCTGCTCCTTCATTCGGTAGTGCCCCAGTTTGCCGTGATGGTGCGGCAGACGACGTTTTGCGCTCCGGTCGAGTGCCGAAGAGTACACTCCCGTCGCAAAAAAACGTGTATTCATTGTCTGACAGCACACTGAGGCGCTACCCTAACCTGTTTCTTTTGCGGGAGTGTAGCTGGAGAAGATCATTTTGGAAAGCCTCGACATGCTGATGCGGCGCTCTTTGCTTACGTGCCGTTTTTGTGTATCGTCACCTCAATGCTGGATAACGGAGAAGCAATGCAGCCGGAATACCAAAAGGAACTCCGCGCCATCCTGAACGCCGCGTTGGCGGCGGTGGCGCCGGACGGAGCGCTGGCGCGTCATGTGCATATACAGGGCGATCAGTTGCTTGTGGGTGGCAGGAGGTATACGCTGGATTCCCGCCGCCTGCTGGCGGTGGGGGCCGGCAAGGGCGCCGCGCCGATGGCGGCCGCGCTGGAAGAACTCCTTGGGGAACGCATCACGCAGGGTTTGGTCGTCGTCAAGGAAGGGCACAGCCTGCCGCTCAAGCGCATCCGCCTTGCGGAGGCCGGGCATCCCGTGCCGGACGAGCGCGGCGAACGCGCCACCCATGAAATGCTGCGCATGGCGCAGAGCGCCCGGAAGCACGACCTTGTGATCTGCCTGCTGACAGGCGGCGCCAGCGCGCTGACCCCGGCCCTGGCTCCGGGGATTACGCTGGCCGACATGCGCCGGACCACCGAACTGCTGCTCGAGTGCGGCGCTGCCATCCACGAAATTAATGCGGTGCGCAAACACCTTTCCGTCTATACCGGCGGTAGGCTGGCGGCAGCGGCTGCGCCCGCCTCCGTGGTTTCCCTGATCGTTTCCGACGTGGTGGGCGACAACTTGGACGTCATCGGTTCCGGCCCCACCGCGCCGGATGCCTCCACCTTTGCCCAGTGCATGGAAATCGTGACGCGTTTCGACATACGGGAATCATTGCCCGGATCCGTGCTGCTGCGCTTTGCGGATGGAACTGCGGGCGTGATTGCCGAAACGCCCAAGGCGCGTGACCCGCTTTTTCTGCGCGTACAGAACGAACTGATCGCCACGAACAGGCAGGCTCTGGAAGCGGCGGCCGAGGCCGCCAGAAAGCTCGGCTATGCCCCGCGCATCCTGACCGCTGCTTTGGTCGGAGAATGCAGAAAGAACGCGCGTGAATTGACGGAACAGGCCCGCCGGGAGGCTGAGGCGCTTAAGATCGGCGATCCGCCCCTCTGCCTGCTTTTTGGTGGGGAAACCACGCTGAACGTGCGCGGCAAGGGACAGGGCGGACGCAATCAGGAAATGGCGGTCATCGCTGCCCAAGGCCTGCGGGGACGCAAGGGCATTGCCGCAGTCTTTGCTGATACCGACGGCACGGACGGCCCGACGGACGCGGCCGGAGGCTTCGCCTCGGGCAGTACTCTTGATGAGGCCGCCAAACTGGGCCTAGATCCCCAGCCCTACCTGGACAACAACGACTGCTATGCGTTCCTGGAAAAATGCGGGCACCTGCTGGTGACCGGTCCGACGCTCACCAACGTCATGGGCTTGGGCATCTTTTTGGCGCATGCGCATGGGAACGGATGAAAGGTATTTTGGTCAAAGTCTACGCGGGCCTGCATCCGGCGGATGCGGCCTGCGCGGACTCCGTCCGCCGGGCCGGGGCCGCAGCCCTGCATGGCAACGGCGGAGTTTGGCTTTTTCATGAGCGCGATCTGCTGCGCATCAGCTTTGAGGGTCTCTTTTTTCCCGAGGATGAGGTGCTCGCGGCGCTTGACGCCTGCCTGCCGGCGCATGCGCAGGGCAAGCTGGACGTGCTCGACATGGAAGGCTGGGAACTGCGCCGCTATGCGCGCGAGGACGGCGCTTTCCGCTTGGTGCGGCGGGGCTTGAATCAGGTCCTGGAATATTCCAAGTAGTGGAAGCAGTTTGCCGCGATTGCCGTCATTTGAAGCTCTCCTGTGCGACAGAAAAAAAATGTTCATCGCCGAAATTGCCGGATTTAAGCGCCAGAGAGACAGGCGCATCAACGGCGCGCACCCATGGTACCCCGGGTGCGATTTGCGGGCCGATGTGGAAAGCCGTGATGCCGAGCGCCTTCACCACGGAACCGGACGTCTCCCCGCCCGCCACGATAAAATGATCAATTTTCGCTTGCTGCAGCAAAACCGCCAGATTTGCAAAAAAACGCTCCACGGCTGAGCCGGAGGCCTCGGCGCCGAATTGTTTCTGGACAGCCGCCAGCTCTTCCTGCCCGGTTGTAGAGTAGATAAGAGGGGCGTTCGCGGCGGGCACAAGCGACGTCACCCATCCAGCGACCTCAGCGGCATAGCCGGTAGCGTCCGCAACACAGCGGCGTACGTCAATCTTTCTTGTTGGCGCGTTGTTTTGATATCGCTTCACCTGAGCATTCGTCATACTTGAAGTGGAGCCGGCAAGGGCCACGCAGTTGCCGCCCGGCGGCCTGCCCGCCGTGGTATTGCTCCGGCTGTCCAGTCCATACCGGTGCCTGATGTGCAGGGCGATACCCATGCCAAGACCCGATCCGCCGGTAACCAGCGGCAGATCCGTCACCGCCTCGCCCAAGGCGATGAGGTGCTCATCCTTGAGCGCATCCGGCACGACATAACGTGCGCCCTTTGCCCGTAGCTCCCGCATACTCTCGCGGATGGCCGCAGGCCCCGCTTCCACAATAGCAACAGAGATATGGGCGGCTTTACCGCGAGACTGTCGTTCCATCAAACGCATGATATTCGCATCCAGCATGGGTGTCACTGGATGGTGGCGCATGCCCGACTCGTTCAAGGGTACGCCGTTTACAAAAAGATACCCCATGTAAACCGTTCTGCCGTTGATGGGCAGGGCGGGTTGCATGATGGTCATATTGCTTTTGAGCGCGTCAAGCAGAGTATCCGTTACGGGGCCGATGTTGCCTGCGTCCGTGCTGTCGAAGGTCGAGCAATATTTGAAAAAAAATTGCCTATACTCTTGATTTTGCAGCCAGTTCAGGGCAGCAAGCGAGTCTTGGACGGCTTCCGTCACCGGGCAGGAGCGACTTTTCAGGGAGATAACTGCCGCATCCGGTTGTGTTCCGATCAGGGACAAAGTCGGTACGCCGATATACTGCGTGACGGAAAGACCGTTTTGGGCAAGGAAGCCGGCAATATCCGTGCCGCCGGTGAAATCATCTGCGATTATTCCTAAATACATAGCCGTGAGGGTTGACAAAAGTGTTCAGCATTGCGTTTCCCACGCGATCCGAGCAACCAGAGAGGCCGTGTCCTGCGACATAATGCGCGTTGTGCATTTTTGATGGCGGCGCTATTAAAAGCTTACTTCGATGCCTCCAAAGAAGTTATGTCCGGTGCTGTTGGCGCGTAAATCGATGCCGTAAGCGGCCTTGACGCCGAAATCCCAGCCCGCGTCCTGTTTGACGCGCAGGTCAAGGCCCGCGCCAAGCTGCGCGGCGTCTTGGTCCAGCGGGACGGATTTGGTGTCGAAAGTCACCGGCGAACCCACGAAGTTGCTGCGCGCGTTGAAGCGTTTGTTGTTCCAGTTGTGCAGCCAGGCGGCGGTGACGCGGGGGGTGACGACAACGCTGTCGTCGGCGACCACAAAGTCGCGCGCCGCGCGCGCCCCCACAGTGGTGGAGAACTGATCGTTGTCAATGTCGCGCGCCTTCAGGGCCAGATTGCCTGATTCGGTATATCCGTCTTGGTGCAGATAGCTATAGCGCCCGGCCACAAAGGGGGTGACGCGGGTGTATTCGTCGGCTGACGGCACATAATCGTAGGCTGCTTCCAGGCCGCCGCTGATCACGTACTGGTTGTAGCTGGCCTCCATCTTCTGGTTGCCGATTATCAGGGGTACGGTGCGGGTGGAATTGTTGCTGATCGAGGAATACGCGAAATCCCCGGTCACGTGCAAGCCCTGTATGTCCTGCTGCCCCTTGAAGCGGAAAAAACCGCCAAAATGTATGGCGTTGCTGTCAATGTCCGCATTGACGCCCTTGGCGCTGTACTGGCCGGCGGTCCAGCCGCCGTAAACGCCTACGGTCAGCTCGGGCGCGACATCTACGGAGCCGCCCGCGAGGAAGCCGTTTTCGTTGGCGTTGTAGCCCGAATAGCCGTCCTTTTTTTGCTGTTGGACGCTGTTGCCCACGTAGCCGCCCCAGACGTTGACGCCGGGGATGCCGGAAGAGCCAGCCGCCATACCCGCGATGGGCGCATTGGGCCTGGCTTGGGCGACGAGCTGCCGCGCCCGTTGCGATGCGGGCTGCCAGTTGTTGAGCACGCTATAGTGCTGCTGGGCAACACTCTGAGCTGGACTCACACGCTGCCTGGCGGCCATGATGCCCCTGCGCTGCTGGGCTTGGAAGGGGTTAGCCTGCTCGCTCATTCGCATGAGCGCAGCTTGCAGGTTGGGCACAAAATTTTGGGCGGAGAGCGGCGAGTTGCCGCCAAAGGCGTAGCCCAGAGCGGCATTGGCGATTTCGATGTGGGCGCGTTGCGTCTGCATGGCATGGTTGACCGCAGCCTCGGCGGTCATGCCCTGCAGGTTGCGCGCCACGTCGGCTTCCAACGCATCCATGCTTTTGTAATTTTTGTCCATGCGATCCATGAAGGGAGTGCGGTGGTTGTTGAACGTGTTGGCAAAGCCGGGGGCGGCCCTGCGGGCGTTGGGACTTGCCGCTGCCAGGAGGGCCAGGTTGCCCGCGGACATGGGAGTGTATGTGCCGTCGAAGAGGACATTGTGGATATCCGGCTGTATAATGACGCCCTGCAAGCTGGCCTTGGTAATGGCGAGACCATTGACGCCCTCTATGTCACCAACGGCCTGCGCCAGGAGCCACTGTCCGCTTTGCGGCACGAGGCCGCCGCTGTGGCTCAGGGTCAGGGCATGGTTGCTGAAGATGATATTTCCGGTAGCTGTAAGGGCCGCGCTTGTCGGCGGCCGGTTGAGGTCGATGTTGATGTTCCCGACGCGGCTGGCCCCCAGGTCGAGGTTGCCTTCGGCGTGAAGACGGCCGCGTTGGCTGATGGTGAGCGGAGCATTGTTGAGGTTGAAGGACGCGCCGCTCTGGGCGTCGGCAACGGATACCGTGACCAGTTGGGTGTTGCCGCCGACGATGGTCATGCCTTTGGAGGAGAAATAGCCGCCACTGCCGGACTGGGCATTGATATGGGCGTCCTTGTGGAAAGTTGCCAGACCGTCCAGATCGACCACGCTGCCGGCAGCCTGGTTGTAATTGCCGTGTACGGCGAGTTGCCCGCCATACAGTGCGCTGTAACCGTCAAGCGTGACATTGTTGAGATTCAGCGGGAGTCTTGTGTCTACTGCCAACGTGTTGGGCTGGGTCGAGATGCCGCTGTCAGATATATGCAGCAAGTTGCCGGGGTTGAAATTGGCCATCTCCGCGACGTTCACAATGGTGCCGGCGCCGGTAATGACCATATCGTTCGCCGCGAATGTTCCACTGATGCGGTTTGCGTCTTGGTTGTCAAACGTGGCTGTGCCGTTCAGGGCCACGACACTGCCAGGGGTATCCGTATATCCGCCGTGAAAAGCCATGCCCGCGTTACTTATGAGCGTGCCGTCCTGAAGATCCAGGAGACCGTTTAGAGTGGAGGGGGCACCTGTGAGCGTGACGTTCGCGTTGTTCAGAGTCAGGGTTTTGTTGGGATCAACAGCCAGGCTTCCGGCGATGAACTGGGTGCTGGTTATGGTGTTGTTGTTGCCGCTGAAGCGGACCTCCTTGTCCACCCGGACGGTGCCGTCAATGGTATTGGAGTCGGTCCCGTTGAAGACGACATTGCCCTTTGCGTTCAGGAAGCCGTTACTATGCACGGTATTGTCTTTGCCGTTGAATTTGACGTCTTTGTTCGCGTTCAGGGCACCGGTGCCGTTCACGTTGGTGTCGCCGTTGAAGGTAACCGGGCCGTCGAACGTGGCCGTGCCGTTGATGTTGGTCTCGCCCCCAAACGTGCTGGGTCTGGTTCCGCCAGTTCCTTCGGCCTGGAAGGTGCCGTCAATGGTGGTGTCGCCGGCGATGTTCGCGATGCCGGTCAAGTTGGTAGTGCCGCCGTAGTCCTCGAACTTGTCTGCGAGAAGGTCATTGCCTGTAAGCAGGCTGCCTGCGCTGAGCGTTACATCCTTCGCGTAGGTGTTGCCGCTACCCAGCAGTTTCGCGTCTTCCTTAATCGTCAGGTTGCCGCCGATGGTTCTGTCGCCCTCGCCGGTATCGACATTGGCGGCATTTCCCGTGCCATCCGAGTCCAAGGTCAGGTTGCCGTTCGTGGACAGTCCGTTGGAGAAAAAAGATTCACTTTTGATGAAGGTATTGGGAGCACCGGTAATATTCGCCGCCCCGCCCAGGGTGACCGCGCTGGTGTAGTCGTCGGCATAGCCTTGGGTCTTGAGCGTGCCGCCTTGGAACTCGGTATTTTCTCCCAATATGAGAGACCCTTTGACATCCGAGACGACATCGGGGTGTGTCGCACCCAGCAGTTTCGCGTCGTCCTTCAGCGTCAGTGTGCCGTTGATGGCTCTAGCGCCCTCGCCGGTATCGACATTGGCGGCATTCCCTGCGCCATCCGAGTCCAAGGTCAGGTTGCCGCTCGTGGACAGTCCGTTGGAGAAAAATGATTCGCTTTTGATGAAGGTATTGGGAGCGCTGGTAATATTCGCCGCCCCGCCCAGGGTGACCGCGCTGGTGTAGTCGTCGACATAGCCTTGGGCCTTGAGTGTGCCGCCCTTGAGCGCGGTATTGTCTTCCAATATGAGATAGCCGGTGACATCCGTGATAACATCGGGATGTGTCGAACCCAGCAGTTGTGCGCCCTTGTCTGGGTCCGGACTGCCTTTCAGCGTCAGGTTGCCGCCGATGGTTCTGGCGCCCTCGCCGGTATCGACCACTGCGCCGCGCCACTCCGTGCCGACCAGACTGCTGCCGAGGGTCAGGGCGCCCGCCGTGGTAATGCCTTGGGAGTCGAATTCACCACTGTAGATGGTGGTAAGCCCGCTACGCGCGAATTTTGCCTCGCCGCCTGTCAAGTTGACCTTGCTGCCGAAAACATCCGTATATACACCGCCTACGGTGAGGTCTTTGCCTTCAAGCTGGCTACCGTTTTCCAAGGTCAGAGCGTTAGCGACGTCTATTCTTCCGGTTAATTCAGCGTTGCTGCCGTTGCTGACTAAGAAGTTGTTGGCGCTAAAGTTGGTGCCTGTAAGACTGCCGCCGCCGCTGCCGTCGCCGAGCATCACATTGGTCGCTGTGGTATCGCCGTTGCTGGTCAACCGCGCTTTGTTTCGCACCCACAGGGTTCCGTCGATGTTGCTTGGGCCGTCGCTCAGTACCGTGGCCCCTGCGTCGAGCGTCAGGTTGCCCTTTGCGTCGATGCTGCCGGCTTTGAAGCCGGGGCCTGCGGGGTCCGCAACATCGCGCTTTGCGCGTATGATTGTGTTGTTATGGAAGGTAGCCTTGTCGTCAATGCGGACTATACTGTTCGGGTCGTCGGTATACGTGCCGCGAATCTCCAAAGAACCGCCGGTCACCGTGGAAGAACCGGTAGGACTTGAACTGGAAATATTCAGTTCCGCGCCTGACTCCACCGTTATGGTTCCGGTGGTTTTGAATTCCGCGTTGTCTATCTTGAACGTACCCGAGTTAACGTTGGCATCTCCAAAGACGTTCACCAGAGTGTCAGCCGCACCATCTCCTATGGTGAAGGAGTCACTCACCCAAAGCTCGCCGGGCGTAACCCCGTCGTCCAGCCCGACGATATTTAGTGTTCCGTTTGAGATGCTCCAGTCGCTCGCATTTTGGACGGTTAACCAGCCTATGGTGTAGTTGTTGCCGTCCAGCGTCAGTGCATGTTCAGCGAGTGCGGCGCCAAGGATGACCTTGTCGACGCGGTCGGGTTCCAGTTTAGATACGAAAGCTACATTGCGCCAACTGTCGAAGGCTGTGTCGACCCATGAAAACCCCGCGCCCCCCCGACGGTATACGTCCTCCGCAAACGCCTGCCCCGGCCACAGCAGGACCGCGCCAAGGATCAGGGGAAGCAGATATCTCACAATGTCAAGGGGCCGGGAATGAAGATCTATGCGCAAATATTTTTGGGATTGGGAGGCCATGGCGGTCTTCCTCACATGTTATTGCAATATGCCGTGCCACGGATGCGGTCAATTTTTCTGGATAGTTGAGAGGGTGATGCGCGCCGCCTGTAATATTGCGGCAGTCGCGGCACTCCTCCAACAAGCCCTATCGTCAGGAACAGGCAAAACTATAGGCGCTCGGGCATCCCGTCCTGCATATTTTTCCGGCCATGGCGGCTATTTGCAAAAAATAGGCCTATGATTTCAAAAATTTTTCGTCCGGCGCGCGCGAAAGCCGCAGTCCGCGTGTTGTCGCAATGCTTGAGCGCGGGAGAAAAATTCGGTAGTGGATCATAGATGGCTTGGAGGCGCAGTCATGCATAAAAAACGGATCATCGTGGGCGTTAGCGGGGCGAGCGGCATGCCCGTGGCCATTGATGTGCTGGAAGCCCTGCGGGCCTTCCCGGACTGGGAAACGCACCTCGTCCTTTCCAAGGACGCTGAGCGCGCTCTGGCCTGCGAAACGGACTTGGCGCCCGCTGCCCTGCGCGCCTTGGCGGATTTCAGCCATGACCCCGAAGATACCGGCGCGTCCGTTGCCAGCGGCACCTTCCAGACAGCGGGCATGGTCGTTGTGCCGTGCAGCATGAAGAGCCTTGGAGGCATCGCCTGCGGCTACGCGGACAACCTGCTGCTGCGCGCGGCGGACGTATGCCTGAAGGAACGCCGTTCCCTGGTGCTGGCGGTGCGGGAAGCCCCTTTGCATGCCGGGCATCTGGCGAATATGCGGCGTCTTGCCTTGATGGGGGCGGTGATCATGCCCCTGATGATGAGCTTTTATTCGCGTCCCTGTTCCCTTGAGGACATGACGCGGCATATGGCGGGCAAGATTCTGGATGTTTTCGGGCTTGAGGCGCCCGGCTTTACGCGTTGGCGCGGCGAGGGATAGCGACATGTCCGATATCCGCATCATGGAGGTCAACAACGCCGGGCGCTTGAGCGCGTTTCTGGATCTGTCCCACGAGGG
>Ga0082212_10012831_pt1 | contig 10528 bp, 5 predicted proteins | sample TergutNt197P3_FD_71548 | JGI IMG/M metagenome (GOLD analysis project Ga0082212, IMG submission 71548) | Neocapritermes taracua P3 segment gut microbial communities from Petit-Saut dam, French Guiana - Nt197 P3 | ecosystem: Host-associated > Arthropoda: Insects > Digestive system > Gut ...
GAGAACGGTCGAGAAACTTGTCATCAGGATCGGACGAAAGCGTTGGCCGGAGGCGGTACGAATGGCTTTAGCCTTGTCATCGCCCGCTTCCTGTCGCTGATTCGCAAACTCAACAATCAGGATTCCGTTCTTGGCGACAAGCCCTATCAGCATGATGATACCGATCTGGCTGAAAATATTCATGGTGATACCGCCCATGTTCATAAACCACAGGGCGCCCGCAACGGCTAAGGGTACGGTAAACATGACGATCAGCGGGTCCTTGAAGCTTTCGAACTGTGCCGCCAGCACAAGATATATCATGATGAGCGCCAGCACAAGGGCAAACATCAGGCTGTCCGAACTTTCGCGAAACTCTTTCGATTCGCCTGACAGCGCGGTGCGGAAACTGTCGTCCAGCACTTCGGCTGCTATGCGGTCCATTTCATCCAACCCGTCGCCAAGCGTATAGCCCTTGTTTAGACCACTCGACACGGTTGCTGCTACAAAACGGTTGTAACGATACAGTTGCGGGGGCGCCACATCCTCGACTAACCTGACTACATTATCAAGCTGATTCATGTAGCCGCTATTGCTTTTTACGTAAATCGATTTCAGGTCGAGCGGTGTATTGCGTTGCTGACGGTTGATCTCGCCTATGATCTGATACTGTTTGCCGTTCATGTAAAAGTATCCCATGCGCTGGCCGCTCAATGCGTACTGCAGCGTTTGCGAGATAGACCGCGTACTGACGCCCAGCAGCGACGCCTTATCGCGGTCAATCTGAATGCGCAGTTCCGGTTTCGTAAATTTCAGATTCTCGTCGGCCATTTGAAATACAGGGCTTTCATTGACCTTATCCATAAATAGCGGCAGAAATTCCTTTAATTTATCAATGCTGGTTGTCTGTAACACGTATCGTACCGGCATTCCGCCCCGACGGCCTCCAAAAGTGGACTGCTGCTGTACAAACCCCCTTGCCGTCGTCTCTGTACGGATAGCAGCAGTTAATGCGTCGGCAACCTCCATTTGCGAGCGTTCACGGTCTCTGATATCGGGCAATATGACGGATATGAATCCATTCCCCCCAAAAGCACGTGTCGTAATGAATTTTCGTTCGTAAGCAATCGAGTCGGCAATATTTTCCAGCCGTTCCGAAAAATCACGGATATATTCATACGTAGCGCCTTCCTGTCCACGTACATTGATAGTTATCTGCGAGCGGTCTTCAAGCGGCGAAAGTTCGGACGGTATTTTCTGCCAGAAATAGATGATAGCGCCGAATAAAACGGCCACTGTTGGAAGCGCAATCCATTTATTTTTAAGAAACACATGCAGCGACTTTGAGTAAGCCTTATTCAAGCCCTCAAAAAAAGGCTCTGTTTTTCTGTATAGCCAGTTTTTTGTCTCTCGCCGTTTCAATATTTTGGTGGATAACATCGGTGAAAAAGTGAGCGCTGCAAAGGCAGAAATGGCAACCGATCCGGCAATCACGATACTGAACTCTGTAAATAATCGGCCTGTCATCCCTTCCATAAAGACGATGGGAATAAACACGGCAATCAGGGTGATCGTAGTCGAGATGATGGCAAAAAATATTTCTTTCGAGCCTTCTATGCCAGCTTCGCGCGGTTTCATGCCCCTTTCTATCCGCACATATATATTTTCAGATACAATGATTGCGTCGTCGACCACCAGCCCGACAGACAATACGATGGCAAGCATGGTCAGCACGTTAATAGAGAAGCCGGCAATAAACATCACGAAAAAGGCGCCTACAAGCGACACCGGGATAACTACAACAGGGACGAGCGTCACACGCCAGTCGCGCAGAAAAAGGAAGATAACGATAACCACTAAGATGAACGCAATGTAAAGCGTTTCCTGCACCTCGCTGATAGAGGCGCGGATAAACTGTGTATTGTCGTAAATCATCTCAATTTTCACGTCCTCCGGTAGGTCTTTTTTCAACTGTTCGATACGTTTGTAAGCTTCGTTGGCAATTTCAATATGATTGGCGCCGGGTTGAGGCACAATGGTATTGATAACCATCGGTTCTCCGTTACGTTTCATCAGACTTTTGATGTCTTCGGGCGACAGTTCTGCGCGTCCGACGTCCTGAAACCGGACAATGCTATTTTTATTTTCCTTGATAATGAGATTATTAAACTGTTGAGCGGTTGTCATCAGCCCCATGGTTCGGATGGACAGTTCCATCTTGTCGCCTTCTATGCTACCGGATGGAAGTTCAATGTTTTCGGCGTCGATTGCATTTTTAATATCTAACGGCGTGACACCATACCCGGCCATTTTTACAGGGTCAAGCCACAGTCGCATGGAGTAGCGTTTTTGACCCCACATCTCTACAGCGCTCACATTTTGAATGGTCTGCAAACGTTCTTTTACTGTTAGTTCCGCAATTTCAGTCAGTTCCATCAGATTGCGCTGAACGCTACTGATTCCGATCTGCATGATCGGGTTCGCATCGGCATCGGCTTTTTCTACGGTAGGCGGGTCGCAGTCGCGTGGCAGATAGCGCTGTGCGCGCGATACCTTATCACGCACGTCGTTTGCAGCCGTTTCGAGGTCGACCGACAATTCAAACTCGACTGTGATACGACTCATACCCTGCTGACTTACGCTGCTCAGTGAACGTATGCCGGGAATACCGTTAATATTCTGCTCCAACGGCTCGGTAATCTGATTCATGATTACTTCTGCATTTGCGCCGGGATAGGTGGCCATCACCGTAATAATTGGCTGGTCGACGCTGGGGTACTCGCGAACGCCAAGCGAACGGAAACCAATCAGTCCAAACAGCAGGATGACAAGCACCATCACTGTCGCAAAGACCGGTCGCTTGATACTCATTTCTGAAATATTCGCCATAACCGTCAGTCTTCTATCAAATTATCAATCGTCACTTTCATTCCTGTACGTAGCTGCATCACGCCGGTTGTAAGGACAGTATCGCCAGGCAGCAGTCCTTCCAATGCGTGCGTATGACTTTCTGTGCGCAAACCCGTTTTGATCTCAGTCGCTCTGGCATCTCCATTTTTGTACAGGTAAACGATGGTTCGTCCCATTTCCGGGATAATCGCCTCGCTTGGTACTGCCAGCGCATCAGTTATTTCCTGTCTTGTAATATCAACTGAAAGGTAGCGGCCGGGTAAAATGGCTTCGTCCGTATTCGGGTATAATGCGCGTACTTTTAGTGAACGCGTCTCCAGCGCCACTTTACTCTCTACCGCATACACTTTTGCGTTGTATTTGATTTTCATGCCACTTTCATCTTCCATGTAAAAAGTCACGTTCGTGCCATTTTTAACGTCGGTAGCGTAGCGCTCCGGAATGGAAAATTCGATTTTCAGCGGACTGATTTTAGTTAAATTGACGATGACAGTTGCAGGTGTAGCATAAGCGCCTTCGCTCACCTGACGGAGCCCCATGATCCCGTCAAAGGGAGCGCGTAACTCTGTTTGCAGAATCCGCGCCTTTACCAACTCTATGTCGGCCTTCAATTTTTCAAGCTCGGTTGTAACCTGCTCGTAGGCCTCCTGACTGACCGCATCTTTTTCCAACAACGTCTCCTGACGAAATACACGCTGGTTAGCCAGCGGCGCTTGTGCTTCTAATTTTTTCAATTCAGCCTGCAAAGGTTTGTCATTGATCTTTGCCAGCAAATCACCTTTTTTAACGTGGACGCCCTCTGTAAAAAAAATACCGACAACCTGCCCCGACGACTCGAATGACAAATTGACTTCTTCATCAGGGATCGTTGTTCCAATCGTGACGAAATGATCGGTAAGCGTCTTTTTCTTCATCACCACGGCATTGATGTTTAGAGGCGCCCGTCGCTGCAGCATGGCAGCCGGAGGCGCACTGCCGGTTTCACCCGGATTTAATTTTTGCTTGATGCGTGGATAAACAATCATGCCGATGATTATCAACAAAATGATGCCTAACAAAGTCCATTTAACCGGTTTTGACATGTCTTTTAGTTATGTGTTCTTAAATTAACAATTCGATTATGACTGCTAAATAAAGAAAAGGTTTAATACCTTGCAAAAAATTTTCAATTCCTAATTATTATATTATCTTTGCCCCCTATTAATATTTACAATTATGCAAGATTACAAACTTTTATTGGAAAAACAAAGAGCCTTTTTTTCCACAGGCAAGACAAAAGACATCTCATTCCGGATTGAACAGCTGGGTAAACTGCGTCAGGTGGTAGTTGATAAACATCAGGACATTGAAGAGTCGTTGAAAAAAGATTTAGGGAAATGTGAGTTCGAAGCATTTGTGATAGAGGTGACAGCTATTCTCGATGAAATCAACAACACAGTTGAAAACATGGCATCATGGACAAGTCCGGTTGAGGCTGATAGTTTGCCCCTGTTCGGACAGGGTGAAAGTAAAATCTATTACGAGCCATATGGCACCGTGTTATTGCTCAACACATGGAATTATCCATTCGTACTTTTGTTTAAACCGCTTATTGGCGCCCTGGCAGCTGGCAACTGCTGTGTTGTGAAGCCATCGGAAGTAGCGCCGGCCACATCGAAAGTATTGGCAGACATTATCAAAACTGCTTTCGATGAATCCTATTGCGTAGCTATAGAGGCAGATGTGGAAGGTACTACCGAATTGTTGAAAGAACGGTTTGACTTTATCATTTTTACGGGTGGAACACATATTGGCCGTATCGTCGCCCAAGCCGCCGCCAAGCATTTGACGCCCACGGTGCTCGAACTCGGCGGGAAAAGCCCCTGCATCGTCGACCAGTCGGCTGATATTGCAAGGTCGGTTGGCTTGATCTGTTGGGGCAAACTCCTTAATGCCGGCCAAACCTGCACTTCGCCCGATTTTATTGTAGTTCACAAAGATGTCAAAGATACACTCATCGCAGCGCTCAAGAAGCAAATTCTGACATTTTACGGAGAAGATATCAAAAACAATCACGAGTTTGGACGGATCATCAATCAACGTCATTTTAAACGATTGCAGGGGCTGATGGAAGAAGGAAAAATTGTTTTCGGCGGCGAAACAGACGAAGACCAACGGTATATTTCGCCTACCATCATCGACGAAATCACATGGGACAGCCCCATTATGCAGGAAGAGATATTTGGGCCTTTGATACCGATCCTGACATTCGAAAAGATGGAAGAGGTTGCCAGCGAACTCACCAAACGTGAAAAGCCGCTGGCCTTGTATCTTTTTACGACCGACAAGGCATCGGAGGAGTTGATAATCAACAATGTTTCCTTCGGTGGCGGATGCGTCAACGCCACCCTGATGCATATGCTGAATACGAATCTTCCTTTCGGCGGCGTAGGGAGCAGCGGTTACGGCGTTTATCAGGGACGGTGGAGCTTCGAAACGTTCTCTCACAGGAAAAGCATTTTCAACAGAGCGCTGACCGACGAACCGGCGCCCGTTTTTCCACCTTACAAAGACCATGCGAAGATGCTGAAACAAATTTATTTGGGCAAATAAATATCAATTACAAGCTAGAAATTCAATGGAAACAGTATAAATAATGTGAATTGTTTAGGTTTTTTGTGCATTTTTGTTAAAATAATATTATTTTATTTAGACTGTTTGAAGATATTATTATCTTTGCCTCAATTTAATGAGTGAAAATTTTGTGAGTATTCATTTTAAAAATAATAAATTATGAAAAAATTGTTTCTGTTTTTAAGTTTTTGTATGTTCTGCTTTATGAATATACAGGCACAGGTTGGCGTTGAAGCTGTGAAACTGGATACTAATTCCATTGTTTTAGCGATTGGGGGAAGCGATGTAATTCTGGAAGCTACCGTTTTACCTGATAATGCTTCAAATAAAGATGTGACATGGCACATCCTTGAAGGCGCAATTGTCATTGATACGATTACATCGGGTAACATTTGTACAGTTAGCGCGGTAAGCGTTGGAACTGCATCTGTTGAGGTAAGAACTAATTCAGGCAATCAAAGAGATACCTGCGATATCCTCGTGATTCAAGCCATCGATGATATCAGTATTAAAAGAGATGATGATACCCTATCCATTCGTGTCGACAGCGATACGATACTCATAGCGGCGATTAACCCGCTTGATGCTTCAATAGATTCAATTCTGTGGACATTTAGCGATCCCCATCAAAATATCGTATCCATAGAAATTGAGGATGATTCCATTTGTCACCTGCAGACGCTGTCAATCGGAGAAGTTACCCTGTATACGATAGCTTACGATGCCATCAACTTTGACGGTAAGAAAAAAGATTCATGTGTAATAAAAGTTATCTCCGGCCCCATCGAAAGTCTTATTTTTGAAGAGGATAGCATAGATGTGACGATTGGTATGGAGGCCACCTTGACGGTTCACCTGTTGCCTTCGTCGGGAATAGACAAGCGCGTGGAATGGTATTCCCTGAATACAGCAGTAGCAGATGTAAAATCAGCCGGTTACGATACTTTTTACGTTATTGAAACATATATGGTCGGCGAAGCCAAAATCGTCGCACAATCTGTTGCCGACCCTGACAAAACCGATACATGCGTCGTTACCGTTAAAGGTATTCAGGCAGAAAGCCTGTTTTTGAATGTAAACACGCTGGTACTGGAGCTTAATGCGGATTCGAGTTTGATAGCGAACTTGTTACCGTTGAATACTACAGATAAATCCATTGAATGGACTAGCACAGATTCTTCCATCGTTGATATTGTATCCGTCAATATCCATGACATGATTTGCCTTATAAAAGCGGGCGACATGTGGGGAGAAGCGACAATCTATGCAAGGGCCATTGACGGCGATGTGTATGATTCGTGTATTGTTCAGGTGATTGTGCCGGTAGATGATGTAGTCATGTCAATTGACAGTATTACACTTGATATTGATTCAACATACCTTTTAAAGGCAATCGTCTATCCCGATACGGCATCCTATCCGTCGTTAACGTGGACGGTCAGCGATTTTTCGATTGTTGATACCCTGTATACGGAGTTCGATTCGCTCTGTATGATCAAAGCATTAAAAGCGGGCGAGGCCATTGTATATGCGATATCGTCGGATGGCATTATCAAAGATTCGTGTGTCGTTACCGTCAATATCATGCCCACCGAAAACATCACAATCAGTCATGACATCCTCGAACTGCACTGGGATGAAATATTTACGCTGAATGCCACTGTTTATCCTGCCAATGCATCCGACCAGTCGATCCTTTGGACCAGTAGCGACTCTGCGATCGTGGATATCATGTCCACAGGAAACGATAAATATTGCGTGATAAAAGCGATGTACCCCGGCGAAGCGACCATCTTTATCCATACCAGAGACGGCAATCACAAAGATTCCTGCGTTGTTACCGTTAGCGCTGCCTTATACGAGGTTTATATGTCAAATGACAGTCTGACGGCCTATCTCGACAACGATATTAACACCTTTGTTTATTTTTTGGAAGCAGCTGCCCTACCCGTTCAGCTTGTTCAGCCTGTCATTGAATGGACAAGCAGCGATTCGTCGGTTGTCGATCTAACATCCATGAGCCATGATACAATTTGTATGTTGATACCGGTACGTGTCGGAACGGCTATTATTTATGCCACAACACCCGACGGCAAGAAAGATTCATGTTTTGTCACGGTGAAAGATCAGTATGTTTTGCTTGATACCGATACCACTTCTGCTAACAACGGCGTCATTGAGGTTGCGCTATTGTTACCCGAAAACCTCATTTCGGGTTCCTTTACCTTACATCTGCCGAATGATTTCGGTCTGGCACGCGATGGAAGCATTTACCGCACCTTCCTGTCCGATGATTGCAAAGACCACTATGATTTAACGGTTACCCAACTCAGTGATAGCATCTATCTGTTTGATATCCAACCCGTAGTTGCGACTTCATCGATGCCGGACTTGCGTTCAGGATCCTCACTGATAAATCTGATGGATATAACTTATACAATCTATAAAGATTACTTGTTTGGCAGTAATGATGTTTTCACCGCCAAATTCGTTGATGTCGTTTTAGAATTGGAAGGAGATACTACCCTGGTTGATGATCGGATTGACTTTATGATTAAATCATTCAAACATCCGACCGGAAACATCGTAATAATCAATCCAACCACACTATCTTATATCTACAATCATCGTCTATATGTAAATTCAGACAAGGCGGAAACCGTTTCTGTCTATTCATTAAACGGCCAGTTACTACTCACTGGAAGTAAAAATGCCGGTCAAGCCGAGTTCAATATCCATTCGCCGGAACAGATACTCATTGTCAAGGGAAGTACCGGATGGGCTCACAAAGTGATTAATAATTGAAATGAAAGATAATTATTGCGTCATCATGGGAGGCGGCATCGGAAGCCGTTTCTGGCCATTCAGCAGAGAGAGTTATCCGAAGCAGTTTCTTGATTTCTTTGGGGTGAGACGGTCGTTGTTGCAAATGACGTTCGACCGTTTCACCAAAATCATCCCATTAGAAAATATCTATATAGTTACTAATGAGATGTATGCCGGTTTAGTCAGAGAGCAGTTGCCACAACTTCTCGAAAGGCAGATATTACTTGAGCCTGAACGCCGTAATACGGCGCCCTGCATTGCATATGCCGCTTATCACATTCAGGCGCGTAACCCAAACGCCAATATTGTTGTCGCGCCTTCAGACCATCTGATCCTGGAAGAAAAGGAATTTCTGAAAGCGATTCAAAAAGGGCTTGATTTCATAGGCACGCATGATGCGCTTATGACGCTTGGCATTAAACCCGATCGCCCGGAAACAGGATACGGATATATCCAAAGCAGCGATAATATGATAGGAGAATTTACAAAAGTGAAAACCTTTACAGAGAAACCCAACCTCGAACTGGCTAAAGTGTTTGTAAAGAGTGGTGAGTTTTTCTGGAACTCGGGTATTTTCCTGTGGAATGTGAATGCAATCATAAACGCCATCCATACCTTTCTTCCGGCAATTTCATCTCGCTTTAATTTGGGCGCTGAAAAATTTAATACGCCTGAAGAACAGGAATTTATCAATACGCATTATCCTTACTGCCCCAAAATATCCGTTGACTACGGAATCATGGAGAAAGCCGGTAATGTCTATATGCTATGCGTTAATTTCGGTTGGGCTGATCTTGGCACATGGGGGTCTCTGTTTGATATTGCAACCAAAGATGCTGATAATAATGCTGTTCTGCAAACAAACGCATTACTTTATGAAAGTAAAAATAATATCATTAAATTAGGCGATAACAAACGGCTTGTCATTGTACAGGGATTGGAAGATTATATTGTCGCAGAAAACGGAAATGTACTATTAATTTGCAGAAAAGATGATGAATCGCGTATCAAATTTTTTATTGCTGATGCGCAGTTGAAATACAACAACGAATTCAACTAAGGGTTCTGAGACGGATAATTATCCGTCTCAGAACCGCATGCTACTCTACACGCTACTCCAGGGACGGTCGCCTTCAAAGAAGCCGATCACATTGTTGCTGACTGCACGCGCCATGGCAATACGCGTATAGGCTGTCTGCGTCCCGATATGCGGCGTAAGTACTACATTATTCATTTGTAAAAGTTCCGGTGAAGGAAAATCGCCAAACTCGAACACATCCAACCCTGCGCCAAGTATTTCTCCGTCCTGTAATGCTTTCACCAGCGCTTTTTCGTCAACTAACGGCCCTCGTGCCGTATTGATAAGAATAGCAGTTGGCTTCATCTTTTTTAAAGCGCCTTCATCGATGATATGCCGTGTCTCAGGCGTATATGGCGCATGCAAAGAAACAAAGTCCGATTGTTGGAGCAGTTCATCCATGGTCGCAAAGAGCGCACCCGTTTTCGTCTCTTCATTCAAATCCAGCCGTCGACGATCCGTATAGATCACCTCCATGCCGCAGGCGCGGGCGCGCTTACAGAGCGCTTTTCCGATTCGTCCCATACCGATGATCCCTAAGGTAGCGCCTGTAACCTGCATGCCTAAGTTTTCAAGCATACCAATTTTCATATTCGTTCCAAATGTTCGCAACGTACGGTCAAATTCAGTTACGCGGCGTGCCGTATCTATCAGCAGCGTAAGCGCAAGGTTAGCCGTCGGATCAGTAGTCGGAGCAGGCGTATTCGCAACGGCAATCCCTTTCTCTATCGCATAGGATACATCAATATTATCGTATCCTACACCATAATTGGCAATTAATTGCAGTTTTACTCCGCAATCGATCAGTTCTTTTCTTACCGGGTAAATAAACATCGGACACAAAACATCGTATTCCGGAAGAATTACTTTCACTTCGTCATACGTAAAATCCAGCTCACCTGCCGGAAACGTTACGTCGTATCTCTCTTCAAGTTCGGCAAATCCCTCCCGAAACATGTTATAAGTCACTAAAATCTTTTTCATCTTGTAATTCTTTTTTTATTCGAATGCGGGTAATAAATGCTCCCATATCAGGTTTATTTCGGCCTGCATGTCGGAAACATTCGCGGTAACGACAATCACGGCGTCTTTTTCGGGCAGGATGATGATATACTGTCCGTT
>Ga0082212_10012832_pt1 | contig 10528 bp, 18 predicted proteins | sample TergutNt197P3_FD_71548 | JGI IMG/M metagenome (GOLD analysis project Ga0082212, IMG submission 71548) | Neocapritermes taracua P3 segment gut microbial communities from Petit-Saut dam, French Guiana - Nt197 P3 | ecosystem: Host-associated > Arthropoda: Insects > Digestive system > Gut ...
ACTGAGATTTCTTGTAGAAATCTCAGAAAATGTATTGACATTTGTGTTTACATATGTTATAATGATACTCAGAAAGGGGGAATGCTTATTGAGTTCGGAGCAGACGGCGCTGATGACATCGATAATCGGATTGACTACAGCAGCAGTCAGCCTGATAGCAGCGATAATCAACGCCAAGGCAAAGGCTCCCCGCCGTAAGCCCAAGCGAAAGCGCAAACGGTGAGAAGCCAAAGGGAGTGGGGAGGGAAACCTCCCCAACTCTCCCGATTATATCATAAGGAGGGCTTTATGGTCAAGAGACTTGTCAACACAGGGATCATCATACTGTTCGCGGTATGGTTGATGATCTACAAGTGGCCCGATAGTAAGGCGGATGTTTTGTCGACGCTTGCTTTGATTGTTTTCTCCGTTGCTGCCGGGGTAGTATTATCAAACCTTTGTGGGGGTGCGCGTAATGGCAAAGAAAAGTGAATTACTGACAATCAGGATCTCCCCGGAAGTAAAAACGATACTGGAAAAGAAAGCAGAGTTTCTTGGCATGACAATGAGCGAGTATGTCCGCTTGCTTATTCTCGAAGACGCCAGAAAGTCATTAGCAGTATCGCCTGAAACAGTTTGACAACTGCGATCGTCGGTGTTAGGATATGCGCACAACAGGCGTTGCCGGTAAGCGGTTAGCTTAATGAACAAACGAAATAGTCGTCTATCTTATCAGGGACTGGCGGCTATTTTCGTTTATCCATTTTGATTCACCGCTCTGCTTAAGGCGGTGTTTTTATTCTTCGTCCTCTTCGCTATCTTCGGGGTCTGGTTCCGGCGGGTCCGGATCACTTACCGGTTCGCCTGCCAGAACAGTCGGTTTTGTATTGACAGTATAGTCAAGCGTCGCCATATCCTGTGATATCATCGGGTGTCTTCCTATCCCCTTTGGATATGGCGGCTTATTATACTCGGCGCGTATTTCATCCGGAGTCTTCCATGCTGAGCGAACAGCCTTATAATTCACTTCTGCAGTTGTGGCGGCGTCTGCCCTCAGCACCGCGTCCATGTCAAACTTGAAGCGGTACCCATTACGCCGCTGCGCCTTCGTCAGCAGCTTGCGGCTGAGCTCCTGCTCATACGCCGTTACAATCGGCAGCATTGTCAGCGTCAAGAACTCGAGCATTACCTGTTCCTGCGATTTGAGCGTCGATCCCGAGTAGTCGCCCAGAAGATGCGGCGGTATGTTATACACCATAGCCACTTTTGAGCGCGTAATTTTCTCAACTTCAAAAATCTTACTGTCCACGGGTGACAGGTTGAGTGATTTTGCGACGACGCCGGACTCGAGAAGGAGTACGTTGCCTGATGTCTCATGATAAGTCTCCCGGAAGTCTTTTAGCATTTCCTCACGCTGCTGCTTCCCAAGGTTCGCCGGAGCTTCGAGAACTACTTTGACGTTCAAACCTTCTTTCAGCTGCTCAGTGCTGAACGTTGCGATACTGTCATTGTAATCGAGAGTATTGTGCAGTACTGATACCGGATTTATACCTGTATATCCGTTCGTAGACAGGAACGGAACGTGAATGATGTAGAAGTTATGTATGTAATACTCGCTTCCCTGCTCGGGGTTTATCCTGTAGTATAGCTCTCCTGAGACAGTATCAAGAGCTGGTGTTACACGGAGCGGGTCAAGGATATCTATTCTAGCCAGCGTACCGTCAGGGTCGTATACCTTAATGGCGTACCCGTTACCTGACGTGCATCGGCAAGCTTCAAATGTCTTTATGAACTGGCAGCTCGTCATGTTTGGGTTCGGTTCAAAGCCGACCATATCGTTGAGGTCGTTTTTGACCGGGTTTGAGCCCTTATACATGCGTATTGGCATTGTAGACAACGAGTTTGATATACGGGAAACGGCCGCAAATAACAGCTCACTGTTCCGAAGCGAATAATCGCCGCGTAACCATCGCGGCCACCATGTATATGCGAGGCGGCTTATACCGGGCGCGCTCGCACCTGAGGTCTGCGCTGCTTTAACGATACGTTCTCTTCGACGGTCCGCAAATCGCGAGAATATACTCAATCGGTGTCACCTCTTCGTTAGCTTAATGACCGTTGAAACGGACTTATCAGGTGGTATGTAGAACTGGTTTTTACGGAGCCATTCAGTATGAGCGTCTAAAAGCGCTGAAAAGCCATCTATTTTCCTATTTATGTTCCTTTTTGTCGGCATGTATGTCGCGTTCGCGCTGCGCTTCGTCAGCCTGACATTCCCAAGATACCAGTTGAACAGCGCGTTGTTGTTATGGATGATCTTGCCGTCGATGAAGCGCTCCTTCAGGTTATCGAGCGAGGCTGTCAGCGTGAGTTCACCCTGCCGTACCACGTTCATAACGAAACCATTATCAATCATGAGCTGAACAAGCAGAAAAGCTTTCGCGGGGTCATATCCGACGCTGTCTATCCGATATTTCTGCTGTTGCTCAATAAACCACTGAAAAACAAGATTATAATCAATATACTCACCGTCGATGACTGTGAGCCAGCCCATTTTCTGCAGGTAATCCCAGTCGAGTTTCTCTCGGTCCTCTTTGACTTTGTGGATCGGCACCCAGGTATGTTCAAGTACAAAAAAGCTGTCCTCTTGCAGCGGGAACTCGAGGCAGGCTGCCGTGAAGTCCCCGGTGCTCGACAGGTCGAAACCCCCATAGCAGCGCTCTCCGGTCAGCGAGTCTATGTCGATCTCCCTGTTGTTCTTCCGAATGATTTTTACGTCAAGAAAAGACAGCTCATCGACTGAAGTGAATACGTTGAGCTGTTTATTTATGAAGTTGCTGCGCTCCGCAGGGATAGTTTTAACGCGTTCCCATTCGTCTATGAGGTCTTCGATATCCAGCAGTGTACCGAGAGACGGGTTTGCCTTACCCCAACATGAGACATCGTCTGGTTCATCCTCTTCGTCGATCTCGTCAATATAAACGAAAAAGCGGTCTGCGGCTCTTTGCGCTATCGCATCGGCTCCGTCGAGGATATTGCAACCGAGCGTGTAGTAGTCCATCAACGGGCCATCTGTCACGGTTCCTAATGTTGTGATGTATATGATGAGCGGCTGTTTTCGCTTCTTTGTTTTCCCCTTTATTACATTTATGAGCTTGTAGTCTCTGTACTCGTGGATCTCATCGAACACGCCCATATGGACGTTGCGGCCGTCAAGGTTCTTTGAGTCGGACGCAAGCGGCTGGAACTTGCTGTTGGTCTGGTCGAAGAACATTCCGAGTTTCGTCGTCCGGATCTTTTTAGATAGTATCGTGCTCGCTTCAATTTGTGCTGAAGTTTCACCAAAAATGATTCTTGACTGGTCCTTTGAGTTTGCCAGACAATAGATTTCCGCTCCGCGTTCTCGATCAGCGGTTAATCCATATGCAGAGTTTCCGGCAATCATCGTCGACTTGCCATTACCTTGCCCAACGACTATCAAGCCTTCTCGGAAGCGTCTATACTTTGTTTTTCTTGACAGCCATCCGTATATGTTCGCTTCAACAAAATGCTGCCATGGCAGTAATTCCATTTTGCTGTAGTCGCCTTTTGTTGGCATAAGATACCGCTCGATAAATTCTATCGGGCGATAAGCAGTTTCTATATCAAATTCCCATGGATAAGCGGGGTCGGACATCGAACGTTGAATTTCATATATGAATCTGGAGCATGCTTGTATGCGACGTTTTCCTGAGACTATTCTCCCTTCACATACATCGGCAGCGTACTTGTATGCAATTGATGACCTTATCAGATTTGGAATAACGTGACTACCTGATGAAGCGGTCAAATTCGTCGTCTTCATCACCTTGATTTTCTTTCTGTAAGAAATCTGTTAATTGTTTCATAACGGAAAACAGATTCTTACTGTAAGAGATATGTAGCTCCGCAGCTGCAGTTTTCTTCTTTCCGGTTTGGTTTGCGCCGTTTTGATATTCTTCTTCATATCCGTTCTGCAGTATATCTGCTTCAAGCCGGTCAATCGTAATCGATAAAAACGCTGCTCTGTTTATGAGTTTTCTTATTACTTCGAGATGCTTCTCCGGCGCATCGCCAAAGAGTTTATAGAGGCGCTTATACTCGCCAATGATATCTTTGTCATCAGGAAGTCCGTGTGAGGCAGCGACGATGATTTTCTTTAGCATTTCTTCTCCATTCCTTCGGCCACCTACACCCCCCATGTAGAATTCTTGTATGTGCAAGGTGAGGATAACGCGCGGTCGCAATATGGTATATACAAGTTGTAGAGGGTAGGGGGGTATGCGCATACTCAATCCAATATGGTGCTCATAATTTAATTACGTTTCATTTTGTAATACCCTGTTCTCTCTATAGCGCATTTTTGCAATAGTTCATGAGTCTAGCGAATAGCGATGACCCGCACTTTTGCACCACTGGCCAGTGTTACATGTGTTACTATCTTCCCCCTTGACTTAGTATCCTCATGGCAATACCTACAAAGAGATTCGAGGTTATCAAGAGAAAGCGCAAGTGTTGGATCAGCGTCAACAGCGATGATGTGATGAACCTCAGTAGCTTTTTTATACACCCTTTTTCTCATGCACCCTTGGCATAGGTAGTGGTCACGTTGGAGGGCCAACCGGCGAATACGCCGCCAAGCGGTTGTTTTATAGAAGCCGCTATTCTTGAGCGTCTCTTTATGGACGGGGGAATACCCGGCGCTCATAACTAACACCTCCTCAAGCCCGAGTGCATCAGAAAACAGCCCTCATTTCTGAGCGCTGTCGCTTGCAGAGACTTCTCTACATGATAAAAATATCACAGGTAAAACCAATCATGCAACAACATTTGTTAACATGAGACCTCATTACATAGCATCTTTTTGTATCTTTTTAAAAAATTCTGTAAAAAGGCGGCTTGCGTGCTGTTCGCTGTACCCGGAGAGCTTCGCCGCTTCCTTGAGGTTTCGCCCTTCAAGATACCTTCTCGTGAGCAGTTGAAACATATCCGTGTCTTCAAGCGACTCAATGTACTGCTCGATTGCCTCGCACTCCGCAGCCTTTTTCGCGCGTATGGCTTTAAGTCTCGGGATCGCGCGCGTGCTGTATCCTTTGACCGATATGCAGCGCTTTGCGAATGCAGGACCGTCATCGGACGCCTGCACTGTGTCTGACAGGTACTCGACGCCGCCATCTTCTGCGTCGGCTAGACGCTCGTCCAGCATAACGATGTCACCCCGAAGCTTTCTGTATCTCTCAATGCGTTGTCTTGTCATTGGTTATTCCTCTCCGTCGTCGCTCGCTTGCTCATGGCTTTCTCTGTGTTTCTTTAATACTTCTAAGAAGTCGTCGAATACACCTTGCTCTTCTTCAGCCCACATAGCCAAACAGGTAAATGAGCAAAACTCTTCGGGATCGCGCAGTGCAAATTCTGACGGCATTCTATTTGTTCTTGCAGTTCTATTTATCTCATAACCTGATAAATGTATACGCACTTCGTTTTCTTTGATTAGTTTTCCGCACCCATCACAACAATATGCTTTTGCCATAATACTATCCTTCCCCGGCGTCGGTCGCCGCGCTGATTATTCGCGTCCAATGTCTGATTTGTGGTCGCAGTTCTTACAGTCTAAATCACAATCCGGATCGTCAATGATATCTTCCATTTCGTCACACCAGCATTGATACATTTCGCACCATTTCACTTCTCCACCTTCTTCCTGTTTTTATTGCGCTCATAGGCTCGGCGGACAAGGAAATGGCATCCAGTGCGAAACGTATGAGCCAATGTCGCTGTCAAAAAGAAAACAGCCTACCAAAACCTTATTCGTATCAGCATGATAGATAATTATATCTTGCCCAAGTGGTGGCCTTTCGTTTTCTACGCTTATCCAATCCATAATAATCTCCTATTCATTCGCCGCGTGGCTCAAAACGTGTTGTACCCTATCTCAATATTCTCTCGAATCAAATTATTTGCCAGATTGCCAGCGAAAGCGTCAAGGTCAACAAAATCATCTTCCATCGGGGGGTCTTTGGAATACCGCGACGTAAATACAATCTCTCCTCTGCCGGGGTCGTCAACATCAATTCCGGCTTCAAATTCTTTTTGTGACAAATTTAACTCCCGTATTTCAGGAATAGGCATAATGTGTTCATATATCCACGCAAGCAATTCTTTACGTGACGCAAAATGCTTTATATAAAAGCTCTCATTGGCATTCTCAAACTCGCACTGGTACACTTTTTTTACTTTGAACGCGATTATTTCTGCATTGCGCGGGAGCGTGGGGTATGTTTTGCAACGTATAGCCTCGTAGATTACGTTGGCTATCAGTTTTCTCCCATTAACCGCTATATCCGCTACTCGCAAATCCTCTTTTGATAAATATGACATTGTTGTTTCTCCTTTTTATTATTCGCCGCGTGGCGGTTGTTGTTTTTGTGGGGTTCAAACATCGTTAACACCCGTTCGACAAGGTGTGTATCAATATCTCGCCTGTGACTTACTTCTATTTCGCCGCTCTGCAACTCTTTCAACCGTTCCGCGCAATGCTCATCGGTTTCATAGCCGGAGCAGAATATCATATTGTCCGGACCTCGCCGTTCTTCTTGCAAGTCAATAATAAAATATTGAACAGTTTGCTGTAAGTTAAATGGTTTCGTCGCTATAATATATCGCTCGTCACGCGCCCTTACTCTGAATGGGCGTTTACACTCTTCTACAAATATTTTGTCTCCGACTTTTACGTTTGATGGGTCAACCATACACTCAGCCCTCCTTTAGCAGTTCGGGTGTGCGCCTGTTCCATGCGTCTCTGACTTGTTGCTTTATTCTGTCAGCGGTATCGGTGTATGTAAGGTCTCTATAATCCGGATAGCCAACATATCGTTTTGTAGAGGACCCACAAGCCGTACAAACAATTATGCTACTTGGGTGTTTTGATGTATAGTCGGTTATTTCCTGCGCTTTTCCTCCGCAAAACGGACATGGCAATAATTCATCATTCATCGTCAGCCCTCCATATACTCCAGAATTTCATCAATCGGCATCCAGCAAACGTGGTCGCAGACGTAAATGATTCCTACGCCTATGTCGTCATAGTTCTTGATAAACGGGCAAGTTTCACATTTGTGGTTAGTCCTGAACGCCTCCGCCCATCTATACTTTTCAGACGCTTGTGCCGCTGTTTCTCCTATTCTCATGCGTCAGTCCTCGCCCTCTGGCTTGTCGCAGCGTTCAAAACGAAATAGCAACTCACGGCCATGAACATCTACATTGAATGTACGCGCAGCTCTTAACATGTCCTCTCCAGTTTCTGGTACTATCCGGCAGGGCCTAAACCCTAAAACTACATATCCGCTCTTGCAATAGGCCGCATCATCCAGAATATAAGTTATCTGAACCAACATACATCTACCGGTGTATATTCCATCGTTAATAGCATGGTTGTACTCATTAAGCGCCATGTAATCGCCAACGTAAAACTCCCTCTCGCTGACTTCAACTTCTCTGATTTCAAATGTCTTTTCTCCGCTCGCTACAACGCTGAAGTATTCTGGAGTTATTTTCAGCTCATGTATCATTTTTCCTCTCCCTCCACTTCTTTTCATCGAACACGTAATGGTCGCCACAGCATTCACTTTCAATGTGACAGCCTGCGTATACCCAGTGTTCGCATAAACCGCATATTGCGTTAGCAGTGCCCATACTTCGTATTGCTTCCTGTAGCGCATCGTACCGGCTCTCAGCGGCTTCGCAGCGTTCTTGCCAATCGGCGGCATCGACGCACGCCTCCGCATGCCAGCCAATCGTCTGTAAATGGTTTGCTCTTTCGTGGTCATAGTTGTCTTTCAATTCTTCCAACTCAGCCTGTAGGCGGTCGCGTTCGGCAATTATTTCATTAACCCGCTTTTCGTAGCATTCTGCGTTGTATCTTGCTTGACTTTCCCAATAGTCGCGCCCTTTTCCCGCTTCATCGCCTCTCGCTTCTGCTGATTGCAGAGCGTCGAGCGCCCTATGTAAATCGGACAATATACTGCCGTCATTACCGGAGCTTGCTCTATATTTTCTCCGCAAAGCAAATATATCAATATCCATTTTAATTCTCCAATCCGTTCATATCTTCGCCGTCAACTGCTCCGCGCCATTTCAGCACATCGGCGTGTAATCTTCACAACCGTTCTGGTATCCCGGCTCGCATTCGTTCCCTTTATCACAATGGAAATACGGCTCTCCGTTTTCCGGCGTTGCACTATAATTCGGCTCTGAGTAATAACAATAGCTACAACTTTTTATTTTATCCGGGTTTAACATATCTCACCGCCACCTTTCTGTTCTGCACTTATGCGTCTGCTCATGTATTGTAATCTTCAAATTTCGTACCCTTTTCGCAATGCGCACGTATAGCTGCCGGACGTGACCACTGCCGGTGAAATCTCTTCCATGTCGCGTCATATTCTTTCTTCACATCACCGGGCGGCTGATAAAGCTGGGCAAACGGCATAGCGCCTGAACGGTATATCTCTTGTAGCCGGTTCTCGTTTTCGTCCATATCGTCGCCGATCAGCGCGTAGCATTTGATTTTCTCGCGGTTGTACCCGGCTTTTGTCAGCTTGTTCGCGGCTTCTACAAATCTCGGTATCGCGCCGTCGGTATCGCAGGCAAGCCACAGTTCCGCGATTCTTAGGCTCGTTATGGCGTTGATAAAGTGGTCGTCAATCAGATTGTTTTGTAAACCACCTTTAAAGCATATCCCGCGTTGGGTTTTGAGCATTTCAAAAACTTTATCCTTATGCCCTCGGCTCGTTTGGAGAAAGTTGTTGTCTTGAATGATGTTACCCTCGGTTATCGGTAGTTCCTGTATGCAGCCCTCGCGCTTCGGTACGACGCAGAATGAGCAGTTATTATTGCAGCCGCGAGAAGTGAACGTAATTCCCTTTTTTACGTACATTCCAGGCGCGAACGTGGTGCATGGGCTACTGAACGCCGGACCGCCAATCAAAACAGGCTTATCGGTGAACGCTTGCCACTGGTAAAGAAGTTCCTCACAGTACGTTTTATGCCATGTGAACGTACATGAAACATGTACCTCGTCGTGCGGCGGTATTATCAATCCCGGCGGTTCACCGATGAAAACCATATCGTCGTCAGGTATATAGCTTGTCCGTTCCGGGAACACTCGTATTATTCTGCTCATGTTGTTTCCTCTATCATATTACGAAATATCGCTTCCAAAACGGCGCACACTATGGAGTTCCCCATGACTTTATATATCTGGCTGTAGCTTATCCCGGCAGCTTTCGCAGTAAATGTTTCCGCCGGAGGTAATGGTCTTATGGCATCCTACGCACAAGCCATATGCTTTTGAGAGGTGATATCGTCTCTTGTCGTATTCTCGTTTGCTGGTACCAATCATGTCTCAGTAATCCTTATTCCGTATTTTTCTAAGAGCAGCTTCCGCTTAATGATATAATCGCGAGTACGAACACCCTTGCAATCTTCCACTATCGTTTCGCCGCTATCGGTAATTGTGAAAACGAAGTCAGCCACGTAACTCACGGCGCGCTCTATGGTCTCCCCTGTGTCGTCACGCTGTGCAGGGATTAACTCGTATCTTTTCTGGCGCTTTAGATTGTTGATTACACCGTGCTTTTCAAGCTCCAGAAGCTCACACCACCTGTTCGCTTCTTTTTGAGAGTCAAATCTGCCTAATCCGGCGACTATAACCTTCACATTGCGATATTTCTTCTGCTTACGTTGCAGCTTTTTGTATTCATCAATCGTCATTGTGGCACGTCCATTCTCCCGCTTTTTGATATCGCCAGTTCCAGCGCCTCAATGATCTCGCCGTAGTCTTTCTCAATCTTTGCCTGATATGTCTTGTCGCATTCGCATATCTTCATCAGCGCACGGTAGCGCAATATCTCCTGCCGGTATATCTCTATCGCTCTTTCATTTGTCATCTGTAACCTCTCAGTCAAAAGGAAAGTCGGGATCTCTATCGTACAGTGTCTCAAACTGTCTGCCTCTTCGCTTCTTGCGCGGAACGTATTCTTCCGCAGTTTCCATGAACCGCATGTACTCGCCCTTGTAGTACATGACGACCGTCCCGAGTTTGCCCATTCTGTTTTTCGCTATCTTGATTCCGATTTTCGGCAGATCGCCCCCCTCGGGAAGCCCAAGCTTCCACATGAGCATTACCTTATCAGCGTCCTGTTCCAAGGCGCCAGAGTCTCGAAGATCATTAAGCCCCGGCTCGTCGTATTCGTCCTTTGACCTGTTAAGCTGAGACAGCGCTACAATCGGTATCTTGAACTCGCGGGCCATCCGCTTTAGGGCTCCGCTTATTTTTGCCACTTCGAGGTTCCTCGTCTCACCCTTTTCAACGGACTCCATAAGCTGAATGTAATCTATAACGACCAACCCAACGTTTCGTATGGTTTGCAGCGTTCTCCTGATATCGGCTACGCTTATTCCGGGCTCGTCGTATATGTGGAGAGGGAGGCCGGTCATCTCGTTCATGGACTTCAACGCCCTGTCAAGTTTC
>Ga0082212_10012833_pt1 | contig 10528 bp, 8 predicted proteins | sample TergutNt197P3_FD_71548 | JGI IMG/M metagenome (GOLD analysis project Ga0082212, IMG submission 71548) | Neocapritermes taracua P3 segment gut microbial communities from Petit-Saut dam, French Guiana - Nt197 P3 | ecosystem: Host-associated > Arthropoda: Insects > Digestive system > Gut ...
CCCATCTATTATATTCTATACAGGAAGGAAAGAATATGCCTGATGAAAAATTTATAAGCAAGTGGGAAATAATCAACGATGAGATGACTGGAGAATATATCAGATCTGAATACAGAGATGAAATTATTAAGACTGGTAGAACTCGAGACCCCAGAGAAGAAGTAATTGAGCATCTTATGACCGATGCAAGACATAATTTTACAGAGCTGGAAGCAAATGCTTTTTATGATGAAGCATTAAAAGCCAGAGAAGAATATTTGGAAAAACTTTGGGAAGCGGCAATGGCTGAAATGGATGCAATAGATGCTAAGAATTCTTTGGAAACGCCGGGTGACTGACACCGAATTTATAGTTCATTGACTTCTATTGTAACAATTGAAATATTATCCTTACCGCTGTTTTCTTTTGCTATTGCCAATAATTTTTCGGCGGGGTTTGCAGGAGGCGGCAGTAAGAGCGTATCGGAGATTACATCGTGGGGGACAAGATCGTGCAGACCGTCGGAGGATAGAAGGTAAATGTCGTTAATTAAAAAAGGCTGTTCGATTTCGGCAAATTCGATAAACGCCCTGCCCTCCCCTCCCAAAGCATTGGTGATTATATTGGAAGGTGCGTTGGGGTTTCCACCCGATTCCCTCGGTGAGTGATCTATCGTAAGACGCATTAATCCGCCGTCACGCAGCCGGTAAATCCGTGAGTCTCCCGCGTGGAAACGGAAAACTTTTCCCTGGTAAACAAAAAGCCCGACGAGGGTGGTTCCCATTCCGCCGGACATTAATCGGTGGGTTTCCTGAGTATAAACGTCGAACACTTCTTTTATTTCCTGATTACTCAGATCATCGGGAATTTTTTCAAGAAGTTTTTTTAGCCTGGTAAGCGCTATTTCGCTGGCAGCTTCTCCCTTGTCCAATCCGCCTATTCCGTCGGCTATCGCTATTACCACTCTTTCGTTTATGTCAAATTCTTTTTGCCTTGAACCGTCACGGAAAATTTCACCACCCAGCAGAATTAGATCCTCGTTGTTCGGTTTTTTGCAGCCAATATCGCAAACGCCGTAAACGGAGAGCGCTGTTTTCATAGCCGTGTTGTTCCGCCGTCATCTGTGTTATACGTCACCAACAGTTCAATATCTGCGATTTTTATTGTTGTGTTGTTTGCTATGGGACAGGGCGTATTGGGCGCAAGCCGGTTTCCGTTGTAAAACGTGCCGTTTGTGGAACCCGTATCCTGAATATGCCATCCGGCGGCGGTTTTTACAATTGTGCAATGTGCGCCGGATACATAGTTGAAACGGCCAAATACGCCGGCAAAGGCCCCGTTTTTGCGTCCGATTATATCACCGTTCTGCGCTTCGATCATAATGCCGTGTGTTTGGGATGTGAGTTTTATCTTGTCGCTGCCGCTTGCGGCGGCTGTCGGATTCTGCTGCACTGGCGCAGCCGCCGCTGCCACCGGCTGTACCGCTGGCTGTACCGTTGTAGGAGGAGTCTGAGCGGGTACTGCCGCAGTTGGCTGAACCGGCGAAACTGTTGGCGCTGAAGTGTTTGCGCCTCCGCCTCCCGCCGGAATCAACTCCTTTCCGTCAAAAATACAGCGCTTTCCCTTGCCGGGGCGACCGCATTCCGAACAGACCATTATTTGTCCGCCGCACTGATCGCAATAACAGGAATCATCGTCTATTTGTTCTTTGCATGAAGGGCATTGCATAGTGTAGCTCCTCTATTCTCTTTTCAAGATACTGTCATGTCCAGGTCTTCCGGGCGCATGATCAATATTTCACGCTTGAGTTCTTCTTCGGGTTTCTCCATTGCAAGCACCCTGCCGGAAACGTTTTCCCTTGTTTTGTCAAACAACTGTCTTACCGTTCTGGCATTGGCAAATTGGGCGTTTCTTGTTGCGTACAGAGTTTCCAGCCTTTTCTGCAGGGCTTCGTCAAAGCCTTCGGCAAATTCGATTTTTCTTTTTTTGCACATGCCCATAAAGATTTCACGCATCTCGGAAGTATCGTAATCATCAAAGTTTATATAATCCGAAAACCGTGATTTAAACCCGCTGTTGGATGCCAAAAAATCATCCATCTCTTTGGTATAACCTGCGGCTATAACCACGAATTTTCCACGGTCGTCTTCCATGCGTTTCAGAAGTGTGTCCACCGCTTCCTGCCCGAATGCATCCTGCTGCCCCTGTTTCAGCGCGTAGGCTTCGTCAACAAAGAGGATGCCGCCCATTGCATTGTCACACTGCTGCTGTACCTGCTTGGCTGTATGGCCAACATAGGAGGCCACCAGTTTTCCCCTGTCCACTTCAACCAAATTGTTAGTGGGAAGCATACCCACGGCTTTGAACACATCGCCCATTATACGCGCAACTGTAGTTTTTCCCGTGCCTGGGTTGCCCATGAACACAAAGTGTTTGGTAAGCGTTTCCGTTTCGCCCGTGAGTTTTTGGGCCTGCAGCGAGCTGGCGATTTTGGCTACCGTGTCTTTCACCGATTTAAGCCCCACCAGTTCGTTGAGGTCTTTGAGCGCCTCTTCGATAGAAACCATTTTTTCGGAAGAGGTGGCGGGTATATCTTCCGGCATAAAAGTAAGGGTGTCTTCCTTTGACATATTCGCAATATCAGATGATGAAAGACGTTCCGCCTGGTTTTTCTTCGCTTCATCCATCAGGTTTCTCGCTTCCCTTCCGTTGGCAAAATCCTTGGTTTTGCGTGCGCACCTGTCCTTAAAAAAAGCGGCAACTTTATCCTTTGTTTCGGGCGGCACTATAAAGTGCTGTTTGTCGGAAAGGGATGCGAAAATTGCCGCTAGTTCATCAGGGTTGTAATCTTCAAGGTTAAAGTATTTGGTAAACCTGCTTTTTAAACCTTCGTTAGCTGTAAGAAAATTTTCCATTTGTTTTTTGTAACCTGCAACAACAACCATAAACTTGCCACGGTCGTCTTCCATGCGTTTCAAAAGTGTGTCGATACATTCCTGGCCGAAACTGTCGCTGTCGTTCTGTTTTAATGTGTACACTTCATCAATAAAGAGAATGCCCCCCACCGCCGAATCGCAGGCGTTGTTGGTAAGAGGCGCTGTCTGGCCCACGTAGCCTGCAACCAGTTTACTCCTGTCCACTTCGATAACATGACCGGAGGCCAGTAGACCCAAGCCTTCGAATATTTTTCCAAGGAGCCTTGCCACCGTGGTTTTGCCGGTGCCGGGATTTCCGGTAATAACAAAATGCTGGGCGGGCTTGTCCATTTTAACGCCTTTCTTTTCCATTTCGGTGATCTGGTTAAGCTGCGTGTAAAGGCTCTTGATTTCTTTTTTTAATTCGGTCATGCCGATAATAGCGTCAAGTTCCGCCATGATATCCTGCAAGGTTTTCTTCTCTTCAACTTGCCCGTTGATATCTTCCGGCAGAATCATTTTGTCCGAAGCCTTTCTCAGATAGTAACAATTCGCAACGGACCGGGCTTCCTGAATGGCAAGATAGCCGTTTACGGATTTGATGCTGCTGTCCGGCTTCTTGAGTTCCTTAAAGAGGTAACGGAACCGCTGAAGGAGTTTTTCCGAAAATTCGCCGCCGAATGAAAAGCCCTGTTTTTTCAATTCGTTCTCTGTAATGGCGGTATACTGGTCGGGCGTATAATCGGGAATAATAAAAACATTCTCAAAACGGTTGATAATTTGCCTGTTAGTTGATTCAGAACTTTTTGCAAATTCCCGCAGGCCGGAGGGGAGGCCCGCCAGAAATACAACGGGGTCGTTTTCGTTGGCGTCCATAACATTGATGAATCTGGAAAAAACGGGCAGCGCCTTGCCGTCGGGATCCACCAGCTTTTGGGCGTTGTCAACAAACAACATTCCTCCTTTGGCATTTGAAAAGAGTTTGTTCAGGGCTTTGGCATCCATCGTATCGAGTGAAGCGCCGTCCGCTATTTCCGGCTTGCCCTTGGTGATCATGCCGAAGTTGAAAAACAGGGCGGCAATCAGATTGGAAATGAGCGTTTTGGCGGTACCGGATGCGCCGATGATGATCGTGTCGTAAGGATAACGGGTGCCGGCGTTGTTTTGCTTCATCCCTTCAAGAATATTCTGTAATGTTGATAGTTCATTTTTTATTTCATCAAGCCCAACAAGGTCTTCAAGAAAATTAACGGTACCGCCGCTGGAGTTTACGCTACCCTGGGCGCTTATTGGCGAACCGCACTGTTTGCAAAATTTTGCGGAATTACGGTTGTCTGTATTACATTGATCACACTGCATATTGTTCCCCTATAACTTTTTCCCGCACTTGCCGCAGAATTTAATGTTTGCTTTCAGTTTCTCGCCGCACCCGCCGCAGAACCTGGACTTCGGTGCCGCTTCGGTGTAACGCTTTACCATAGCCGGAAGATCCGCTCCCTGATTGGTTAACCACACACATAACAGGGACTCTTTTTCCGTTATGGCTTTTTTGATTAGCTCTGCCTGGTCTATATCCTCTTCCTGTTCAATTTCCGCGATGCTGGAATACCGTTTTGAATCTATGGCAATGCTCCGGCCGCTGTCACTTTGTAAATTAAAATACACATGGGCAAGCGCGGTTTTGGGGGAATATTCCTTAAAATATTTGCAGAAAGTTTCCGCCACTTCTTTTCCCGCCGAACCTTCCTGGGCGTTAATGTAAAGATAAAAATCGGCATGGGGGTTCTTGAGCGCTTCCTGATAGTAATCCGATTCGGCAATAAGAACGTCCGCTATTTCTTCCGCATTACTGCACGCCTTGCCTCCGTTACTTACAAACGGCCTGTCCCGATCAAGGATGTATATTGCCGCATACAACCCCGCTTTTTTATCGTTGCCGTACTGTGATACGACATTGTGCAGTTCCACACTGAGAATAGGTTCGTTGGCTTTTTCCAGCCATGACTTTAAAATGTCGCTGTACAAACAGGCGATGCCCTTATCGGGGTACTTTTCCATAAGGGCTGCCATTTCTTTAAGGTTTGTCGCATATTCATTGTCGGTAAATTTAAGCGGTTCGTAAACAACGGAGGTAACGGCTATTCCCTGAACAGAGGATTCGCCGCTGAGCCATTTTTTTACCTGGTCGTTCCCCCAGCGGTCTTTAACCTGCGGCTTGATAAGACCCTGAATAACTGTTTTATAATCGACCGGCATATCAAGGGGAAAATCAACATTTTCATTTGCGATCTGGTGGTCGCGTTTTGCTGCGTTTATTTGTTTAAACGGTTTTTCGCCCAGCCACAGTTCAAGCATGGTTATTCCCAGGGCAAAATAATCAACCGCCTGGGTTACAATTACCTCCGTGTTGTGTCCCTTGCGGGCCAATTCCGGTGCGGCATACAAATTGGTAATATTGGCAACAACTTCGGCTTCTTCATCACCGTCTTTGATAAGGCCCGATATGCCAAAATCGGCAAGAACAAGCATCGATCTGCCCGCATCCCTGAAATAAATATTCTCCGGCTTTAAGTCCTGATAGATAACCTTGTAACTGTGAAGCTGCTGCAGCCCTTCGTTAATCTGGCGGACAATGGTTTTTAATGTCTGCATATCCTGTATGGCGCCCTTTTTTTGCAGATATTCGGCAAGGGTTCCGCCTTCGGCATACTCCATAATTTCATAGTCCTGGTTGTGCAATTGGCCAAAATCGAATACTTTAATCACCCTGTTACGCGGGTTATCCCTGATCTTGGTAAGTATCCTTTTGCCGGTGTCGCTTAACGGTGTATCCGGCTTGTAGAGTTTAAAAACACAGGGCTTGCCGTCCATCGTTATTTTATAGACAGTAGCCTCGCCTGAACTGTCGCTTAAAATTGCACCAATGGTGCAGTCTTTACCGTTTATATTGATTGTCTGCCCTGCCGAAAAAACAGCGCCGGCCGCCCCTGTTACAGGTTGTGCAACATCCGTAAGAATACTGGTGTTTTGATCGTCATCTAATCTTGTTGTGTCCATTGTTTTTTCCCGTTATCCGAAATAATCACAGCCGCCCAGACTAGGATTATCACAATCGTTAGGGCCACCGTTAGCGTACAAGTGAACAGTGCCGGTAAAATTGCACCGCCAGCCTATTGCATCGGGGTGGCGCCAGGCAAGATAAAAACGCCGCGCATCATGGTTCGAATCGAAAGTCATGTATGCGCGTTCCTGCGCCTCGGCAATAGCCCTTTCTCTCCGCCGTTCGTTTTCCAGACGTTCTTCTTCCAACTGTTGCTCTAATCTTCGCGCCTCTTCTTCCGCTTTTCGTATTTGTTCCAGACGCTCCTGCTCTTTTCGCTTTCTTTCCGCTTCCGCTTTTCGCTTCCTTTCCGCTTCTGCTTTTCTTTTTTCTTCCGCAATGCGCGCTTCTTCGGCGCGTTTCCGGTTTAATTCGTCTATGTCTTCGCCTGTTTTTCTGATAGTTGCCAACTGCGAATCCGAAAAAAGAGGTTTTCGCACGGCAGGCGTTTCTGTTTCTGTTTCTTCCAGTTCCAATTCCAGTTCCGGTTCCGGTTCAGGCTCGCTGTTAATAATCGATTCCAGTTCGGCAAGTTCCGCCTGGATGGCGGCTGTTTGAGCGGTAGTTATCGCCGGCTCCCGGTTTGCACCTTCGGCGTTGGCAGCCTCTGTAGCCTGGATCGCTTCTTCGGTAACCGGTTTTCCGCAGGTGGAACAAAAATCAAAAGTGCTTAATGTTCCGCATTGAGGGCAGGGAATGCCCTCTTGAGGCTTGCCGCACTCCGCACAGAAAGCCGCTTCCGGTGCCAGTTCCGCATAGCAAAATTTGCACTGGCCAATTAAAAGCCAGGCATGACAAACCCTGCAAATATCCGCCCCCTCAGCAGCCTGAGCGCCGCATTTCGGGCATAACAGGGACGGGGCCATTGCGCCACCACACTCGCAACAATAAAGAGCTTCGCCGTCGTTAAGCGCACCGCAGTTGGCGCATTTTGATTCAGTCTGAACAACGGGAACGTGTGCATTTGCGTTTGCACTTGCATGCGCACTTGAACTTGCGCTTGCGCTTTTGGGCTTTTGGGCTTGTTGATACTCGGCCATTTCTCATCCTTATGATTTTAAATATTATTATACATGAGGCCCGTTATAAATTCCATATGTCGAATAATTTCTCTAAATTCAGTGAGTTTTCTCACTGTTTTACCCTCTTGTAAAATATATTTTTAATTTTTTTGCAATTTTGTGAGTTTTCTCACTGGAGGATTTTGAATAAGAAAAGGTCCACAGATTTACGCTGATTAACGCTGATTATCACTGATTTAACTTCAAAAATCCTTTTAATCTGTGAAAATCTGTGCTAATCTGTGGATAAATTTATTTCAGTATCTTGCTCATGTGTAAGGTGAGTTAATAATTTAGAGGATTAAAATGGCGAAGTGTGGAAAATGCGGAACGGAATTAAAGGAAGGCAACGGCTTCTGCGACCAGTGCGGAGAACCCGTGGTGTGCTGTACACAGTGCGGGGCACAACTCCCCGAAGACGTGGCCTTTTGCGTCAAATGCGGAGCCCCAACGGAAAAGCCGAAAATCCCCTGCGCGCAATGCGGGGCCGAACTTCTCGACGGCGCGGACTTTTGCGGAAAATGCGGAGCAATGACGGAAAAGAAAAAAGAAGGAGCGGCCCAGCCCCTTATCGGTACGGATGAATACGGGGAAACCTGGATATATACCGGCGATATCACAAACGGGTTCCGGCATCTCCGGCACGGAAAGGGGAAATGCGTATATTCTAACGACGCTGTATACGAAGGCGATTGGGTTAACGATAAAAAAACCGGCAATGGAAAACTGACTTATTTTAATGATATTTTAGATACGGATGCCGTATACGAAGGCGACTTTGTAAACGGTAAATTTCACGGAAAAGGAAAAGAGACATATGCAGACGGCGGTGTATACGAAGGCGATTTTGTTGACGGTAGGTCCCACGGCAAAGGAAAAATGATACGTACAGACGGCGATGTATACGAAGGCGATTTTGATGGCGACTGTTTTCACGGCAAAGGAAAAATGACATATGCCGACGGCAGAGTTGAGGAAGGCAATTGGGTTAATGGCAGTTATAAAGGTAAAACCAAGTGAGTGATGCAATGAGGAAGAAAAGATGAAAAAAATACTTGTAATACCGCTTTTAGTAGCCCTGCTTTTAGCAGTTCCTTGTGGCCTATTTGCACAAGGTTATACGGTATTAACAGATGACACCACCGATATTCGTAATAATGTTTGGTTTTGGAGTACAAATTATCTCAATGTAGATGAGTTTCTTGTTAGATTTAATACCACTTTTGTGAAAGAGCGCATTACTGATAGAACTTCTACTTTACCCGAACCTCATTGGACGATTTGCCAGAATTTATTGAACCGTGGTAGAAATATTGCATTACCTAATGCCGTTAATAGAGTAATGATTATTTGTGATGATACTTATGGAGTATTAATTTGGTGGTGGAACGATACTTCTACTTTTGGTGGTTCTACTCCGGGTGAAAGAGTGATGTTGCGTTATTTTTTTAGGTTAAAATGAACCTCCCCGTCCTGAAGGGCGGGGTATTAAACACCACTGCGAATAATACTTAAAAATTATATTACAGAGCGCCGGTCGCCGAATTTCGTGAATTCAGTGAGTTTTCTCACTGTTTTGCCCACTTGCAAAATATATTATTAATATTTTTGCAATTTTGTGAGTTTTCTCACTGGAGGATTTTGATACAGTATGATAAAATTCCGATTAAGTTAATATGACAGAGAGGAGAAAATCATATGAGTAACGGACAAACGGTTGTTATTACCGTGTACGGGCATGACAAGGCGGTTGATAAAATCGCGGTAAATCTGTTTAATCAGGCGGAAGAAGGCAGTCATGTATCGGACGCAAGAAAGTATTGCGGAAATATAAACTGCCTTGAATTGAAGGGGGACGCATGGATGTTTGCAAGAATTGTTTCGCCAAATACCCAATACGCCATAGATGAACTTATTCCGATACGGTTTGATATTATCCTGAAATTGGATGACCGTTCAATTCAAAAAGTAATGAGGGAAGTTGACTCACAGGATCTTGCAAAAGCGTTGAAAGGCGAAAGTGAAGCGATACAGGACAAAATATTCAGGAATATGTCGGCAAGGGCGGCCGGAATGTTAAAAGAAGATATGGAATATATGGGGCCGATACATTTAACTGAAATTACGGAAAAACAGGAAAAAATACTGGACATTATCCGGCATTTGGAAAAAACAGGGGAAATCGTTATCCCCGAAAATGGGGATCTGGTAGTATGAAAGTCGAATTAACAATACCATGTATATATGAATGGGCTGAAGATTTTTCCGAAGGCTTTGCGTGGGTAAAACGTAACGGCAAGTACGGCTTTATCGACAAAAGCGGAAAAGAAAAAATTCCCTTCATGTATGAATGGGCGGTGAGTTTTTGTGAAGGCCTGTCTTTTGTCCGTATTGATGACAAAACAGCAAGCGAACCGGAGCCGTGCGTTAATAACGATCCGGATGAATTAGACCTGGATTTTGACGAAAAAAACAAAAAATACGGTTTCATTGACACAACAGGAAAAGAAATAGCGCCCTGTATTTATGATGATATTAATTTTGATGGTAATGACAGGAAGTATGGTTTTTCCAACGGCTTTGCCCGTGTCCGGCGTAACGGCCAATGGGGCTTTATCGATAAAACGGGAAAAGAAATATGCCCCTGCGTATATGATGAGGTGGGAAATTTTTACGAAGGTTTTGCGCCTGTAATACATAACGAGAAATACGGGTTTATAGATGAAACGGGAAAAGAAATTTGTCCCTGCATGTATGATGACGTGTGGTATTTTTCCGGCGATTTGGCGCGTGTCCGGCGTAACGGCAAATTTGGTTTCATTGACAAAAGCGGGAAAGAAGTAATCCCCTGTGATTATGATTATACATGGGGTTTTCACGAAGATTTGGCGCGCGTCCAATGTAACGGCAAATGGGGCTTCATCGACAAAAGCGGAAAAGAGACAATCCCCTGCATGTATGACTGGGCGTGGGATTTTTTCGAAGGCCTGGCTCGTGTTCAACGTAACGGCAAATTCGGTTTTATCGACACAAGCGGGAAAGAGGCAATCCCCTGCATGTATGATTGGGCGTGGGATTTTCCCGGCGATTTGGCACGTTTCGAACAAAACGGCCAATTCGGTTTCATCGACAAAAGCGGGAAAGAAGCAATCCCCTGCATATACGATTATGCAGAGGCATTTTCCGACGGGCGGGCGCGCGTAAAACGTGACAGAAAATACGGCTTTATCGATACAAACGGAAAAGAAATAATCCCCTGCGAGTATAACAAGATAGATGATTTTTCCAAAGGCTTTGCATTCGTCATGCGTAACGGCACATGGGGTTTTATCGACACAAACGGAAAAGAAACAATTCCCTGTGATTATGAGGAAATGAGCGTTTTCTCCGAAACATTGTCCCTGGTAAAAAACAACGGCAAATACGGTTTTATCGACAAAAGCGGAAAAGAAATAACCCCCTGCATATATGAT
>Ga0082212_10012834_pt1 | contig 10528 bp, 4 predicted proteins | sample TergutNt197P3_FD_71548 | JGI IMG/M metagenome (GOLD analysis project Ga0082212, IMG submission 71548) | Neocapritermes taracua P3 segment gut microbial communities from Petit-Saut dam, French Guiana - Nt197 P3 | ecosystem: Host-associated > Arthropoda: Insects > Digestive system > Gut ...
AGCATCGCTGTCGCTTAGAAAATCTTCACATGAATTCCTATACCACGATCTAAGCATTACGCGCCTTCTTGCCTTCCTACTTTAGTAGTCGCTACTGAGCACTTAGCTTTAGATACTTCTAATAGTACTAGATTTCCGATCGCTCTGACCCGAATGATTACCAAGATAGAGAGAACCCGGTATTATTTCGATAATTGACTGGAATTGATTTCAGCAGAAGTAATTTTTCTTCACAAGGAGTAAACACCTTGCTGAAGTAGCAAGCGTGGGTTCAGATAGCTCATTGCAGAGGTGTCTGTCATTTTATACTGACTCAGTGATTATCTGTACGCTTTTCTGGACACTTATCTTGAAAGCAAAGTATATCCTGTGCCTGAAGCTTAGCGGAATCGACTTCAAAGAATCAAATCATTTCGTGATTCTATCTTAGGAAGGACTAATAAATGGGACTCGGTGCTTTTGTAAGATGTAACTGCTATCGCGATGGCCTAACAACAGAACCGCCATTCCCTCGCGAGGAGCTTCTTCTAGATACCGATGGATATCTCTGCCTTATTACGGCCGAGAATGCGGAGAATGAGTTGCCGTATAAAGAATGGCAGGAAAAGTACGGTGAGGCTTGGTGGAAACTTCAACACTGGAAAGACAGATGTTGCGAACACGACCATATGAAATACGCTCACGAGGACGTGGGTAACTGGTATGGCGTTAGGCACTTCACAGGAATCATTGAATCTCTGGGAGCAGAGCATTTTCCACTTCTTTCAAACATCATACCTGACGGGAATGATGGTAGTTTTCCTCGAGAGGATGCAGAGGCTGCAATCCGAGAGCTCGATCTCTTGGTAGAGATGTCTGGTCAGACAGAAGAAGTGTGTTTGGTCGATGTTGATTCGGGCGAAGAAGTGTACGGATATATCTCTGCATGGGGTGGCGTATTCATGTTCGCTTGGAACCATCAAGTTGGTCTTGACCCAAATGGTGTCTTCGTTGTTGATCCGAGGAACGGGCAGGAGCTCTTTCGTTCATCTCATCTGAAACAGACACTACTTGCTGAAAAAGTCAACGGTGATACACCGGCGCTACTTACCTGTCTTGACACTGGAGCAACCTGCGAAGTGTTCTCAGCAATTGGCAATGAGGAAAAGGATCGAGAGCTCCGAATAGAGAAGCAACCAGTAGATACAGAAAACTTGTATGCGGAAAGAGCTCTGCGCAAACTATTACTCGCATCCATAGAGACAGGTAATCCAATAATATGGTGTTGAGTTTTTCATTTGGAGCCTGCCCAATGAGTTAGGAGTCTAAGTATCCTTTCGATTCTTCAATAATAAAGAGGTTCGCGCTGTTTGGGACAACGAGGGCTCCAAATGGTGGTTCTCCGTCGTCGATATTGTCGGAGTGTTGAGCCAGAGCGCAGATTCGCGGAACTACTGGTATGTACTGAAAAACCGCTTGAAAAGAGCTGGAAGTGAAGTCCTTACAAATTGTAAGGGGTTCAAACTAATGGCGCCCGATGGAAAACGTCGAACGACTGATTGTTTGACCAACGACGGCGTTGTTACCCTTGCTAAAGAGTTCCCCGGCAAAAAGGCCAACCGCTTCATCGAGTGGTTCACTTACAGCGATGAAACCATCGACGGCAAGAGCAAGTCAAAGGCTTACGCTCTTTTCGACAGCTTTAGCAAAGAAAAAGAACCTCCTTTTAAGTAGAACCTTTTTCGTAGATTCCTTAAGTTAATGACAGTGTGTATTCATGCGGGTTTACAGGCTGTCAAAAAGTGCTAATTGTCTACATATCAGCGTTACGATTTCGAGTTTTTTATTTTCTTTCCTATTCTTCGTTTATACTAATAGAGAGTAGTGAAAATTGCTGTTGACATGAAGTGTGATATGTGATATATTTGTCACATTAAGTGATATATATGTCGCAACGGAGGTGTTGATATGTTTAGAAAATCAAAGGCAAAAGCAACACATACAAGAACCATAAGCCCAATGTTTGGTATGTTGGGTCTGTTTGGCTTTACTGGGTTTTTAGGGTTTATGCCTAATACTTTTGGTTTTTCAGGTATGTTTTCTGCGCCGTTTCCTTTCTTGTTTTTTGCATTTTTTGGCTTCTTTGGTTTTTATTATGAAGGAAAAATGTCAAATACAATGATTGATGAACGGTTTTTATCTAACAAATATCGTGCGGGAGCAATCGCAAATAAGACTTCCTGGATTATTGTGATTGTAGTTTCCGTTGTTAGTATATCGGTACTGCGTATAAGCACATATAATCTATTGAGCATTTTAATTGCAACGATAGGTATTACTTTCGGTTTATCTGCTTTTTTACAACAATTTCTCCTATACAGATTTGAAACCGAGGAATAGATATGGCTGAGTTTAAGTGTTATCTAAGAAAATACAGGCAACTAAAAGATTTAACACAAGAACAACTGGCGGAGAAAGTAGGCGTAAGGCGAGAAACTATAATGCGTTTGGAAGCAAGTAAATACAATCCATCATTAAAATTGGCTATTGATATATCACGGATTGTTGAAGCACCTATTGAAGATATATTCTGCTTTGAATAAGTATCCGCAAGGCACGGTGGGTATAATCTACTCGCCGCGCTTTTTGCGCGATAATGTTAAACAAATGCGCTTTTACTTTATTCAGCTTTAATCCTGTCTCTTCACAAATCTGGCGGTTATTTTTCCCCGCCACAAGATACATCAACATACGGGTTTGTTGTTTTGACAGTTTTATAGGCCCTTCTTCAAGGTGTGCCTTATATCCCAAAGATAAATCAGGGGGCTTTACGGCACTGTTGGTAAGTCGAGGCAGGGCGCAACGAAACGCTTGCGGTGCAAGCGTTTCGTGCTTTTATACTTCCAATCGTTCACCCTGAACGGTAATTGTCAAACTGGAGCATCCAGTCCACCGTGCGTTAGCGGATTATTTGGTAATCGTCCGTCGTTTTTTGTGCTGTTTTTACCATCGTAAAGAGGGTAGTTTACTAATACCATTGTCTTGACATTGCGTATCAGCGGGTCAGATAGGTTTCGTGCTTTCTATGAATCTCTGAAGGATAGCCGCGAATTCCGCTCTAGTCGCGCCGGTTTTTGGGTCGAACTTGTTTTCCTGCCTGCCTTCGATTATTTCGGCTTCGAACAACTTCACGACGCTTTCTTTTGCGTAATCTGAAATATCTGAATCATCGTCAAACCCTTGGTACTCGATAAGTTTTGGAAGTTCGATTTCAGTGTACTCGGCAAACCGTGTGAATATCGTCGCAATGTCCTGCCTCGATACTATTACGTCCGGTCCGTATCTGCCGTCGCCGTATCCCAGCACGATGCCATGCGCTTCCGCCCACTTCACTGCGTCATAATAGTACGCATTTTCATCCAGGTCGGTGAATGGGCAGTCAAGATCGGATACGTCAGGTTCTCCCATCATACGGTAAAGCACCGTTACGACCATTCCGCGTGTTATCGGAATGTTCGGGCTGAACATGTTGCCTGATGTGCCGTTCATAAGGCCGAGTCCATAAACATACATCACAGCGTCATAATACCATGCGCCTGCCGCAATGTCGTCAAACGGGTTCTCGCCGGTGAATGCACCAAGCGCCACCTGATCGTCTTCTATTATGGTTTCTTCGTCTTCTTCATCTGTGGTGGGACCGCCACCCGCGCCAACACCGCCGCCACCGCCGGTTGTGCTGCTGAGTACCAGATCATCGATCGCTTTTTCGATCGCTTTTGTTGCCGCATCAATGTCATCCTGTTTCATAGCGTCGAGCCCGCGCTCTATAGCTTTACCAACTCCTACCGCTGTGTCGAGAACGTCAAGGCTCGCTTTCGTGTATTTGCTGCGGTCAACTTCACTTGCCGCATTGATAGCTGCGTCAAGTCCGCTGTAGTCAGCATGCATCAGCATCGGGATTTTTCTCGTGTCTGTTTTCTCGTCGCAACCTGAGCAGTAGATGCCCATCAGTCCTTTGGTTTCGAACGTGGCTGGTGTGATTGTCTTTTCATACGTTCCACCAACGTGATTCAACGGGTCTTTACCTATCTTCGCAATGTAAGTATCGTCACAGTTGGAGCAGGTATATGTTACCTCGCCTTCTTCAACGCAGGTCGCCGGTTTAGTTCCAACTCCGTCATAGCTGTGGCCTGTCGCCTCGGTGAAGTCGTCCTGTTTGGTTTCTTCACATTTCGAGCAGGCATACTCGGTGTAGCCCTGCTCCGTGCAGGTCGGTGCTACCGTTATGCCTGCTACCCAGACATGCACGCCCGTCGCCAGGAGTGCCTCTGTGTCGGTCACATCGCAGCGGCTGCACTTCCAGATGATGTACCCGTCCTGACAGGTGGCGTCTTTGCGATCAACTTCTACGGTGAAGCTGTGACCGAGCTTCGTAAGCATCACCACTTCTTCGTAGTCACAGCGCGAACAGGTGGTCGTCTCCGAACCGTCCGCTTCGCAAGTCGCGTCTACCGTCGCGGTGCTCAGGTCGTGTCCGAGTTTCGTAAGCGTCACAACTTCTTCGTAGTCGCAGCGCGAGCAGGTGGTCGTTTCCGAGCCGTCCGCTTCGCAGGTCGCGTCTACCGTCGCGGTACTGAGGTCGTGACCGAGCTTCGTAACGATGTTGCGGTTTTCGGTCTCATGGCACTCGGAGCAGGTGTATTCTGTGTAGCCGTCTTCCGTGCAGGTCGGGGCTACCGTTGCGCCAATAACCCACACATGTTCGCCTGTCGCCGGGAGTATAACAGTGTCGGTCGCGTCGCAGCGGCTGCACTTCCAGATTATGTATCCGTCCTGACAGGTTGCGTCTTTGCGATCAACTTCTTCAGTGAAGCTGTGCCCGAGCTTCGTAAGCGTCACCACTTCTTCGTAGTCACAGCGCGAGCAGGTGGTCGTCTCCGAGCCGTCTGCTTCGCAGGTCGCGTCTACCGTCGCGGTGCTCAGGTCGTGCCCGAGCTTCGTAAGCGTCACAACTTCTACATAGTCGCAACGTGAGCAGGTTGTCGTCTCCGTGCCGTCCGCTTCGCAAGTCGCGTCTACCGTCGCGGTGCTCAGGTCGTGCCCGAGCTTCGTAAGCGTCACCACATCTTCGTAGTCGCAGCGCGAGCAGGTGGTCGTTTCCGAACCGTCCGCTTCGCAGGTCGCGTCTACCGTCGCGGTGCTCAGGTCGTGCCCGAGCTTCGTAAGCGTCACAACTTCTTCGTAGTCGCAGCGCGAGCAGGTTGTCGTCTCCGAGCCGTCCGCTTCGCAGGTCGCGTCTACCGTCGCGGTGCTCAGGTCGTGCCCGAGCTTCGTAAGCGTCACCACGTCTTCGTAGTCGCAGCGCGAGCAGGTGGTCGTTTCTGAACCATCCGCTTCGCAGGTCGCTGCTACCGTCGCGGTTATGAGTTCGTGACCCAACGCCGGGATAGCCGTATTGCTGATAACCTCCCCGCAGACGGAGCAGGTCACCTTGACATAACCGCCTTCCGTGCAGGTCGCCTCCACCGTCTCTGTGTTTGCGTTATGTTCAAATCCGCTGCTATCGAATACTACGTTGTAGAAATCGAACGAGATTGAAAACGCCAGACTATCATGCATTTCGATAATCGGTACGCCGCAGCCGATCTCGTCGATGATTTCGAAAGTTAGCTTGAGCAGATGCCCTGTTGACGTGGAATCCTCAAAATTGGTGTTTTCAAACGTTAAGCGGAAAGGATTATTCGATAAAGGAGGAGCTTGCGGGAAAGGAATTACAGGATTTGCAACCCGGTCAATCGATTTCAGTCTCAGTTTCGTGTTGTCATAGCCGAAATCAAGTTGAATCGCCATTGTGCCCGGATTTTCATCCAGTGAAAGAATTATCTCCACTTCATCGTCTGATTGCGCTGCAATTTGTGATGAAATCTTTACTTCGTTACCCATGCTTTCGCCGAGCGCTGTAAAGCCCATGGCGCTGAAGCCGGGTATCATCCCTTGAACGCCGCTGACCGCTATAAAAGGTTCCGTAAAAATATCCGTTCCGGCTCCACTAGTCCAACCGGCAACGATTCTCCTCAGGAAGATAATATCAAGTGCGTTTATGCTGTCATCTTCGTTCAAATCCGCAGCGTATTCGCATATCTCTACGTTCCATCCGGCGTTGAACTGTCTAAGCAATATCGTATCGATCGAGTTGACAAGCCCGTCGTGGTTCAAATCGCCTTTTATACAGGCCAGAACCTCGACGCCGCCGCCAGCAAGCGCACAGAACAACTCCGTATACCCTGTATACGTCCTTGTTCCCGTCAAGCTTATGGGCGCAAACCCTTCTTCAGCGTCCTCTTTAACCCGAAATTGCAGTGTGACAAAAACGCCGTTTTCATCCGTTACGTCTATTTCCTCATTTTCAAACACAAATTTTATAGGATTTGCGCTGAAACTGGGCGGATTGACCGGAAGGATGAATATATCGCCCATGATATACGTCGGCAGCAGTTCCAATCTGGTACTATCGTAATTGACCATTAACTCAATGCTATACAAACCTGGGTTGTTTTGAATACTTACCGGTACAGATACGATATTTCCCTTGAATGTGTTGTGACTCACTTCAGCCGCTGTTATAGTCGGGGCGCTGCCCAGCGGCGTCACAGTGATGCTAAAACTCGCGATTTTTGTGATTCCGTCATCGGTGTAGCTAACGATTACAGATGTTGCCTCTGCAGATAGTGATTCGCTGGCGGAAGGACTTGTAGAGTAACCTGTGACAACCTTCGCGCTTCCGTCAAAGTATTTCGCGGTGATTACCATTCCGGAAAGATCAAGTGAGTCGCCTTCCTGATAGATGGTTTTTACTGGACGGCTGGTAATCGTTATTTCTGATAACTGGGCTCCCCACTTCGCCGTCAGCACGACATCATCCGTGATCGGCGCGCTGAAGTCGAAAGCTTCCTCCGCGCCTTCCGCGAACCAGCCGAGGAAGGTATAGCCTTCCCTCTCCGGCGCTTCCGGTTCTTCGGCGGTTTCGCCTTCTTCCACCGTCTGAGGCGCGACTTCGCCGCCGCCGTCGCTGTCGAAGGTCACTGTGTAGTATACGACGGGTTCCTCATTCTTTTCCCACTTCGCCGTCAGTGTGACATCCGCAAAGATCGCGGCGTTGAAATCAAACGCTGCCTCTGCCCCGTCCGCGAACCAGCCGAGGAACGTATATCCCTCTTTCTCCGGTTCTACCGGCGCCGCAACCGTCAGCCCGTGTACCGCTCTGATCGCGACTGGCTCGCCGTCTCCGTCGGTCAAGGTCACTGTGTAAAAGCCCCACGCGCCGTCCGCCAGTGTGCGCGGACGCATCTGCTCCAGCTTCTCCGGCGTCATGCCGTTTGCCGGGCGATAATCTATCGCCGGGAAGTCGTCAAAGTTATCGTCTGTGTCAACGAATCCGACGCGCCGCGTGGATTGCTGCTTGGAGAACTTGGCGGCAGGCCCGGCGCCTTCATAGTAAGCGGGCGCCCAGTTATTTGTCGCGCCGATAAAGTCCACGACGCCAATCGCATTGAGCGGCTCGGTTGTCGGTAGTTTATCCTGATTTCCAACCAGGGCGAACATAAACGTATCGTTACCGGGCGTGATCCCCCAATCCAAATCGGCTTCGGGTAAGTACAATGTGGTTTCGGGCAGATCCAGGCCGCCATTCATCCGGACCAGATAAGAGTGCTTCGCGGGGATCGTTCCGGAGAGCTGCAGGACATTCCAGTCTGCGATGGTCCCGCCGTTTGCGTTCTGCGCGTGTTGCAGCGTCCAGCCCTCAAGAGAAACGTCTTCGTCAGTGGGGTTATAGATTTCTACGAAAGAATACTGAATCGCGCCGTTTGGATTGCTGCCGGTTGCCGTCGCCTGATTGATGATCAGCCGGGCGGCGTACCTTGCCGTAACCGTCGTATCCTCGGTGATATAGCTGAAATCCTTGTCCCAGCCGGCGAATATATAGCCTTCTCTTGACGGCGCTTCCGGCGCGGCGGCGGCTTCGCCGTAGGATACTTCCTGGACGTCGAGCTCCGCCCCGTCCCAGTCAATAAATGTCACGGTAATTGCCGTTTGTATAGCCGCGACACCGATGAAGGAAACCATCGCCCCGTCGCCGTCGACATTATTGAACCTTATGGACAATTCGCCGTCCGCGCTCTGGGTGAACTCGTATGTTCTTATATAGGTATCGCCCAAATACTGCATATTGAACGTATCCGACATGACGACGCCGTTGAAGCTGATGTTCATCTCGCCGTAGTGGCCGTCCGGGAACCATTCGTCTACGATATCTCTTCTATCGCTGAATAAATAATGCCCCGTGGTGATCCGGTACTCTCCCTTTGGCAGATACAGCTTATACTCGACGTATTGCGGCGCATCCGGATTGTACAGTTCGTTATTGATGTCATTCGTCTGGAAGGGGTTCCAACCATAGTACAGCGACACAAGTTTATCTGTGGAATGACGGCCGTCAAGCTGCGGCGAGCCGTCCGCCCCTTCTATGAATGAGCCGTAGATAGTTTCATGGATCGCGCCCCAGCGCCCCGATCCGTCGCTCGCGCCCTCGTCGTAGTATTTATCGAACACTTCGTTTAATAGGGACAAGCCCTCTTCGCCGAGCTTCCCGGCTACGGCGTCATACGCGGGCGACGACGTCCTGTCGGGCTGCGCCTCGTTCGTTTTAAGCCCGGAGTCTATGAAATAAACCAGGCCCTGAGGAATGATTTCCAATCTGGCGCTTACTTCCAGCGCCGTCCCCGCTACCGTGCCGGTAATATCGATCACATCGTAAGGCTCGGCAGCCATGAACGCGGAGACGTCCCATTCCACTTCCGCCAGCTCAAGCCTGCCGCTCAGATAACGTACCATGACCGCAGGCAGCGAATCGATTTCACCTGCGTAAGCGGCTGTGTAGATAGGGCCGCCATCCACTGCTACGATATAGTCTTCTGTCGCCGCAACGCCGATGAAGGAGACGATCGCGCCGTCGCCGTCGACGGAGTTGAACCTTATGACCAGCTCGCCGTCCGCTTCCTGCGTAAAGGCATGTGTCCAAACTCCATAATCGCCCAGATACTGCAGCATAAAGGGCTCCTGCACGACCACTCCGTTGAACTCGACGTCCATCACGCCGTAATGGCCGTCCGGATACCACTCGTCCTCAATGATGGTCCTGTCGCAGAACAGATAATGCCCCGTGGTTATCAGGTATTCCCCTTTGGGCAGATACACCCTGTACTCCACATAAAGCGGCGCGTCAGGGTTATAGAATGTCGGGTTGTTTTCATCCAACACCTGGAAGGAGTTCCAGCCGTACAGGTTCGAAACCAGCTTGTCCGCCGGATTGCGGCCGTTGAGCTCGGGCTCACCCTCCTTCCCGCCTACGAACGAACTGTAGACCGTCTCCGGGATAACTCCCCATCGGCCCGCTCCGCCGCCTGCATTATCGTCGTAGAATTTATCGAAGGTCTCGTTGTACAGCGATATGCCGTCCTCGCCCAACTTTCCGGCTATGACGTCATATGCGGGTGACGACGTCCTATCCGGTTGAAAGGTTTCTATTTTCATGCCGGAGTCGATGAAATAGATCAGGCCCCGGGGTATGATTTCCAGCTTGGCGGTCACTTTCAGATCCGTCCCCGTCACTGTACCGTTGAGGTCGATCAAATCGAAAGCATCAGCCGCAAGGAACGCGGCGGTATCCCATTCCACTTCCGCCGGCTCGATCCTCCCGCTTAAGTACAGCACCGATATTTCGGGCAGCGTATCTATTTCACCTGCATAAGCAGCCGTATATATGGGGTCGCCGGCGACCGCTATAATCATGTCTTCTACTTCGCCGCCGTACAGCGCCGTCACGGTATAGCCCCCGGCGGACATGACCAGTTGTATGGTCTGATCCGTTGTAAAAGTGCTCGCGCCGGTCGTGTTGTCTATAATCCGGAATCCCGTGAAAGTCTCGCCGCTGTTTGGCGCCGCCGTCAGCGTCTGCGTGTATCCGGTAAAGTATTTCCCCGACCATAGACGCTGATTGCTTACGCCGGGGTATCCGGTTTTCAGCGCCATTCCGTTGAGCACGATATGGCCGAGACCGTCCTGATTGATCAGTGTAAGAGTAGCAATATTTGTGTTTTTCGCGTGGTTTACCAGCATGACCGGTATCGCACCAATGCCGGGGTTCTGCGACGCGCGCCCTTGCAGCCATGTTTTGATATTGGCTACATTCTGCTTCCACGCTTCATAGCTCAAAGAGTAGTTCCATCGCGTCTGCTGATCCTGCCGCATAACGCTGTCCATAGCCTCTTCCATGCCGTTGACGACCTCCACCGTGACGTCGCCCTGCAGGCATGTGTTGAGCACATCCATGTACCGGTTGATGAACTTGTCCCTGAATTGCTGGTTTTCCCAAAGCTTCGTGAAGAAAACCAGGTTTTCCCTTCCGTTGCCCAGAAGCTTGGCGAGCACGTCCTGGTCGTCGGTGGTCAGTATAGGCCATGGGTACCTGGGATCGGCGCCGCCGCCGAAG
>Ga0082212_10012835_pt1 | contig 10528 bp, 13 predicted proteins | sample TergutNt197P3_FD_71548 | JGI IMG/M metagenome (GOLD analysis project Ga0082212, IMG submission 71548) | Neocapritermes taracua P3 segment gut microbial communities from Petit-Saut dam, French Guiana - Nt197 P3 | ecosystem: Host-associated > Arthropoda: Insects > Digestive system > Gut ...
TTTGTACCGCCACGTCGGGAGTCAGGTAATAAACACAAGTATCCAGCGCAGCAACAAGGACATAAAAACCGGTTGCCAAAATTATTGATAAAACTATCTTTTTCATAATAATGTATATTTTTAATTTCTATATTCTCTTCTTGTAGAGACGGATAATTATCCGTCCCTACCATTTACAAGTTAATGGTAACCTTTACCATGCCGGCCTCCGAGGTTAATTCCTGCGAGCGGTCGTTTTTTTCGAACGATGTATAAAACTTCAGTTTTAGCACAACGGGTTTCGATGTGTCGCCCACCTTGAAAAAAACAGGTTTCGGCGACGATTGCACCTGTTCGAATCCATTATCGAACCAGGTATATTTATCCACATTTTCCGACTGGTCGAAAAATGATTCTAATCGGGCAATTTGTTTTTTGAGTGATTTAGCCGTACCGATCTGTTTGTTTCTTTTCAGGAAATCGTTTAGCGATACGGTTTTGTCGAACATCCATACAGCATGATTACCGGTCACGCCGTTATTGTCGCCGACAAACATAAAAAGGATATTGTTTTGTGTGATATGAAACGTGAGAGGAAGTTCGAGTAGAAAGTTGCCTTCGTTATTATCGTACAACCTGACGGACACAGTTTCGCGGTTATTGTTATTCTTGGCATTAAGCTGTACCTCCTGCGCTCGTAAAAACGTTCCTCCTCCCGTCATTGCGAGGAACGAAGCAATCCAAAATAAAACACAAAATCGATTGCTTCGTCCTGTCGAATTTGCAATCCGACAGTTTTGAATATCAGGATTTGTAATCCGGTTTCTTCCGCAATCTTTTATCTCTTTATCCATTCTTAATTCTTAATTTTTAATTCTTAATTGAATTTCGTCCATCCTTTCGGTTCCCCCTGTTCGCGGACCCATTGCGCTACTGTTTGGTCTTCGGGATACGGTTCTTCATCGAGGGCATGATATTCGTCATACCGAAGATAGGCGGCAACCTTGCCGATATATTCGGCTAAGGGAGTGGATGTGCCGCTATTCAGAAAATTCAGGCATACATGTCCTTTGAACTCTCCAAAAAACCGTATATTCGGATGCCATACATCGGTAACAAACTTGAAATCAGGGTATCCGCCATCGGCGGAAGGGTAATTGTTCGGTATCGTAATGCGGAGGATATGTTTATCGCCAAAGACAGGTTTTTGTAAGCCTTGTGCATCGGGGCTTTCCACGCCGGTGATTGATTTTACAAGAAAAGTGATTTCGTAGGCGAGCGGCATGCCCGACGGACTGCGTTTGGTAATGATGTAGGATATCGCATCATGCGACGCATATTCCGCATCCATCATTTTCCATTCGTTATACAACCGCGTTTCCCTACCCGGTTTCACTTTGTCTTTATAATAATCTATATCCATCTTTATCAATTATGAATAACTGAATAACTGAATAACTGAATAAAAATTCATAACTCATAATTTATCACTAACCATTAACCACTATTTTCATCCTGCTACCACCTTCTGAATTATTTTCAGTTTGTCGCCGGGTTTGACGCCGTAGTCTTCGAGGCTTCGGTCTTCGCCGGTAGCGGCAGTAGAAAGAAACACTGCCTTACTTTCCTGTTTTCCAAGATAGTAAGTGATTCGCTGGCCATTGGTATCATATTCGGGTAAATTCCAGAATTTATCCGGATACATATTGGCCAATTTTTTCAGGTTTTCCATTGTTACCTTTAAGGTATATAAAGGATTTGCGCTGAATAAAACCGTTTTTTCCTTAAAAGTGATATACACTTTGATACGTCCTTCTTCTTTTTTTTCTTCTTCCTGATTCATAGTATATTGTTATTTGTGTTGTAGTTTTTTTCTCTCCAAAATTTTCAATTTCCCCTCTTTTGGAGGGGGCATGGGGAGGTGTCAATTTTCATTTACTTTTTTTTCGCAGCTTCCTCCATCTCTTTTTGTATTTCTTCATTAGCCTGTTCTTCGGCTGCAGCTATGGCGTCGTCCATGCCTGCTTCAAATTCTGCAATAAAGGCGCTCATGTCGGGGGCTGCCATTTCGCTGCTAATGGAAGTTTGGCCGGCATCCGATATGGTTATGACGCCAAAATAGGCGCAGGTGTTTATACAAAAGTCCATCAATGCAGGTTGATTGGCCATCAGAGCGTCGGGTTTACCCGGCATCCATGGCGTTAAGACTAACGGGATACATTGTTGCGGTTCCAATACACCCGAGTTCTTTGCGGTTGCGACTGCAACCACAGGGTTTACTAACGATGAACATTGTCCGAAATCGCCAATATTCACCATTGGCGCAAAGTCCATGATACATGCTGCCGGATTGTTTTCCAACTGAATACGATTTGTCGGCAAAACCGACAAAGAACCTGAACTTGAACCAAATGTACACATCATTTTTGCTCCGTTACATACATAATTTGGCATGGTTTTTTATTCTTAATTATTACTTTTGTTACTATTTTCCTAACTGCCTTTTTAATTTTTCTATCCTTATATTCTACTACGCCGGATTGCAAATCCGGCGAGACGGGAGACTTAAAATCCTTTTCATTGCTATTTTTTATTCTTTAACCCGGGAAATGATGAGTTAATAAATCCACGAGTTTATAAATATACGTTATTTTTTCTATGTTGCTTTGACACTGCAAATCACGCAATATATCCTCTTCCTCTTTTAGCTTAGTCTGTAACTCCGTTAATTTCTTAAATATTTCCTCCATATCTGGTGGTAACCTCTTATTAGGGTCGTAATCCATTATTAACATGTTTATTGCCTCTTCGTTTTTCATATTAAAATAATCAAGATCACCATGAGCATTTATTAGACGGAACCACGCTTCTCCCATCTTATCTAATATTTCCATAACCTCATTACTCAACTCCGTTGCCCAACTTGTTCTTAAGTCGATAAACCCATTTATAAAAAAATATGCTGTAGTATCGAAATCGAAATTACTTGGTTTCCATGATACCTTTAATTCGTTTATTATTCTATGAAATCGTTCCGGATCCATACTCATCTGTTCAAAATCACTTCTGATTGTTGCCTGAAGTTTCCGGCTTACCGCTCTTATTTGTTTGTTAATTTGCTCCTGTGCCTTTTTTGCGTTGCTATATCTAAAATAACTGTTACTAACACAAATATATTTTTTCCCTTCATAGCTGTGTATAGCATTCGTCTCCCACGGCAAAAAATCGATAACGGCATCAACCGTTCGATCTCCTCCCAACAGGAAAGAGGGACCTGTCAAAATATTAATTTTGTTATTTAGCTCAGTTCTGCTGCATTCGCCTTTTATGAAATGTCCGCCCATATTAAGAAGTGTCTTCAAACGGAAGTCTTTCACAGACGCCTGAATTTTTTTGTAGATATCTTCTCCTATTTCCACTTCATGAAAATAAAATTTATTGGAATAATCAAGCGCAACTCTTGCAATCCTATATACCCAATTGTAATAAACAAGTTTGAATTTTTTTTTAAATCCCCCCCAACACATAGTTTCCAGATCAAATTTGATCTTTCTATTATCCGGCATCATCCAAATACCATTACGAGTAGGCAAGCTCACTGTGTAATGGTCCATATTCCTGATCATTTTTTCAAAATACCAACAACGATGATTATTGGTGGTTTCGCATAAACAATCAAAGATAGCCTTTCTAAACATATCTTTACTGTGAATTCCATAAAAATGAGGGAACGCTTCAAAGGTGTTCTGAAAATATTGGTGTAAACACTCCATATACTTCTTTTTATTTATCTTAATTAATCTTTACCATTCCCGCTTTGGCTTCAAGCGATCCGCCGCCGTCCAATTTCATGGAAGCGCTTGCCGTTTGTTCGTGGTTCACAGATTTGAGCGTCATTTTTGATGTGGCTTCCAACGATATGTTCGAGTCGGCTTTTTGGGTAATGTCCGACCCAGCTTTCATTTTGATATTCCCTCCTGCTTCGATAACGACGTCGCTCTTGGCGTGTAACTCGATATTGCCGGTCGATTCTAATTTGATCAACTTATCGTCGGTCGAAAATGTCAGGATATAATTTTCTTTGTTGTAGTCGTATATGCGGATATAGCCGCCGCTGCCTTCGTCGTGAATCTCGATGGTATGTCCGTTGCGGGTACGAATCGCTTTGATATCGTTGCCGTCGGAATACCATGCCGTGTCAGGTCGCTGTTCTTTGCCATGATACAGTGTGGCTACGACGTAAGGTTTCTCGGCGTTGCCGTTTTCAAAACCCACCATTACCTCTTCGTCGATTTCGGGAATAAAGTAAAAGCCTTTATCGCCGCCTCCGTGCGGCTGGGCAATCCGAATCCAAGGGGTCATCAGGTTAGGGTCTTGCTCCTCCTGCCAAAGAAATTGAACGCGGATACGTCCCAACTTTTCAGGGTCTTGATTATCCATCACTTTGGCTCGCTGAACCGCCGATACAGGGAACAGATCGCTTTGATAGTAGGGAGGAAATTCGCTTTTGGCAGAATAGGCCGTAAAAGAGTTGGAATAATGTCCATCCGGTTCGGCATAATGTGTAATGCCTGTAATAATCAGTTCATCGTGCTCTATCTCGGAATAGTCGTCTTCGTCTTTATATAAATAGTCTTTAATCAAAACCACGCTACCAATGGTCAGATCAGCGATATTGGTCGATCCGGTACATAAAACCTGATTCATCTTTTCGCCCCACAATTGCGCCTTTGTCGATACTTCGAGTTCGTCTATATCGTTATCTTCGGGAGCGCTGCATTGCAGATGCTGAAATGTCTCTTTTGTAAACAGTTCGGCTGACTTGTCAAATGCTTTATCGGTCAATGTATGATACCCGGATGACGTCAATTCGGAAACATCGGTATCGCTTGTGGAGGGGTTTTCGTATTTCAGGTAATCATGATGCGCATGTTTGAGCGTATGATGACTGAGAGCAGACTGAAAACAATAATCAAGAATGTCGTACCGCGGATCTAATTCTTTTGTTTCCTTTTTCTGTATTTCACCGAAAATCCATTTTTTGCCATTGCTATACATCCATTCGCCGTAACGCTGCGCCAGCCGGACTAAAAATTGATAATTCGATTCGTTGTACTGAACGGTATAGGGAATCGGATCGGTTGTTCGCGGATTGATTTCGTTTGGTATATCGTAGGGATCAAGCGTTGCGGAAATGATTGTTTTCAGGCTATCGTTTTCATACGAAAAACAGTGTGGATGGTCCATCAGCAGAAAATCGGGTGTTCTGGCGCTAACATCTATCAACTGTTCAGATAGCATACCCGTTCGATGACGGATTCCGACATGGTAGATGATACCCTCAAATCCCGTTTCCGTTTCTTCTTCACCGTCAAAACGTGTGGCTATGATCGTTAATTCTATTTTTGCACCAATCAATTTCTTAGGTATTTCAAATTGACTGTCTGCAATGTTCTCACTTTCCAATCCCCTCTTTTGCATTGTAAAACTGAGTTCATTGGGTTTCAAAAGTTGCTGATCGAATATAATGTCCGAGAAATTATAATTTTCCCCATAATCATCGCCTTCAATTTTGATTGCTAATTTTCTTACTAAAGTTCCCATACTTTTTTTCTTTTATATTGATTATACCCGTTCAATCCTTTTATTTAGGCGTCGTATCATCCTTAGGCTCGTCCTTAGGATTGCTTTGCTTCTCCTTAAGGGTCGTAAGAGGATCGTTGTAAAACGTCAGGGAATTACCAAAAATCATCCTGGTTGCGACAATAGTGACTTTCATATACATCTGATTATTATTATAACTGCCGTAAAATACTTGTAACGAGGTGCAGTAAGCCAGTTCGAATTTTAAATCTATTGTCTCATGTTCAATACCCTTAATGATTGGTAATACGAAATAGCCATTCTTAACTGTGGCTAATTCTGTTACCCATTCCTGAAAGAGGCAATTATCTTGATTGTTAGCAAGGATTGTAAAATTAATCTGTCCGCCTTGGGTAAGTCCCGTAGGTTCATTTTTATCGCCGGTAGGCTGAACGAGTTTGTAATCCAAGTCCCGAACATCGTAGAAAAAGGAGGTGCCTTCTATTTTTAATGTAGCTTTAAGTGCCATATATGTAAATTTTTTTAAAAAAATTAAACGTTTGGTAATATATGAATTGGGGCTGTCTATTCTTCTATAATTAAATCCCAATTGTTTTTAAACAACTCCTGGTTGTCAATTTTGATTTCCCTGCATGAGATTGTGATTTCTTCAGTATGGGCAAGGGAGGTATTGGAAATAGTGTCATCCCATTTTTCTGTATAGCTCACACAATAAGCATCCTTGAAACTTATTATTTTCATTACGATACCGGTTGTCGTATTTTGAAATGTAATGGTACCACTTTCTGTTTTCTCTTTATCAGCTGCCCAATGTACCATATCGGTAATGCCAAGGTTTAACGTTTTCAGTGTCATCGTGATTTTTCCTCCGATCGGAAGCGCTGTTACCTGACCTGAGTTGTCGGTCTGCTGCGTGAAGGTCATCCTGAATGATGAGACTTGTCTTTTGGGCATTCTAAATTTAGGTATGATAAGTGTTACTGGAGATATTAATGCCATAATTATCTGTTTTAAATTTGTTGTTGTTTTTTAGAAAGAACGATGGGACTGTTCAAAAAGCAAAAAACATTAACCGCAAAGGTCGCAAAGGATTTACGCAAAGATCGCAATGTTTTGATTTTAAAACAATTGTTCTTTGCGCACTTTGCGAAAAAACTTTGCGTCTTTGCGGTAAAAAGACTTTTGAGACAGCCTCATCGTTCAAACCTTTCATCATTTCCAATCGTTCTCGTAAGTTGCCGCTTGATTGATGAGGTGCTTGCATGTGATGGTGATTTGTTCCCAATGTGCAAGGTCTTTAGACGCCGTGTTGTCTTCCCACAATTCCTGAAACTCATAGCAATAAGCTTCTTTGAATTCAACGTCTTTCATCTTTTTCGAGGTGTCGGATGCGTTCATAAATTCGATTCTGCCGTCTTTGGCGAGCGATTTGTCTAACATCCAACCGAGCAATTCACAATTGCCGTCATTCAATGCTTTTACCTTGAGGGTAATTTGACCGCCGCGAGGGATACCGGTCGTCATACCTTCCTTGTCAAGTCCCTGCGTAAAAACGTAGGATACACTAGCGACTTCTCTCTCTGCGAAGCCGTCCACAAATAATGTTACTGGTGTCTTTGCCATAACTAAAAAAATTAAAATGTTAATAAAAAGGTTATTAATAAAAAAAAGTTGTTAATAATAAGTTGTTAATAAAATCATCATTATATACGAATCAATCCCAATCGCTTGTGTACGTCAGATCATTATTTTTGATTGTCTTGCAGGTGATCGTGATCTCTTCCCTGTGGGAAAAGGCTTTTTCTCCATCTTTATCCAGAATATCGATATCCGCCCAAAATTCTTTATAATCAACACAATTAGCGCCTGTAAATATTATTTCTTTCATCTTTTTTGATATGTCGGAAGGGTCCTTAAATTCGATTCTGCCGTCTTTGGCACACGCTTTATCCAACATCCATGCGAACAGTTGATTATTACCGTCATTTCTCGCTTTTACCTTGATCTTCATTTTTCCGCCACGAGGAATACCGGTCGTCAGGCCATCCTTGTCGACAGGTTGCGTAAATTCGTATTCAAACGTTAAGACATTTCTCGAATCAATATCATCAGCAAATAATGTAACCGAAGTTTTCTCTGCTTCATTAGCCATAACTAAAAATGTTTAAATTGTTAATAAAATATTATAAATAAAATTATCATTTATACACAAATCACAGCCATTCGTTATTCCACATGACGGCTTGATTGATGATTTCCTTACAGGTTATCACGATATTTTCCCAATGGGTCAGAGAATTTTTACTGTTGCCCGGATTTTCCCAATGTTCGGTATAACCCACACAATAAGCGCCTAAGAACCGTATATCTTTCATTTTGATACCTTGGTCGTCTGATCGCATAAATTCTATTTTTCCGTTTAATGCAAGCGCACTATTACACATCCAATTGAACAGTTCGCAATTGCCGTCGTTCAGCGCTTTTACCGTAAGTTTAATTAGCCCGCCACGCGGAAGACCTGTCGTTTGACCTTCCTTATCGATCGCTTGCGTAAAAGTGTACTCTATTGCGTCAACCTGTCTGTCTTTGAAACCATCTACTTTTAATGTTACCGGAGACCTTGCCATATTTATTTATTTTTAATAAAGTGTAAATAAAATGATTAAGATACATCGCAATCCTTATCAAAACCGGCGCCTTTGTTTTTGGTAGCCGACAGCTTGACCACAAAGTTTTTAGCCGAGAAATAAGGCGTGATCTGCATATCGACCGTAATATTCTTCGTGATAGGGTCTTGCGACGGATTGCCTAACGTGTAGTCCTGAAACAGTTTGCCATAGCCTTTGTGCTGATTGAGGAAGTCCTGAATTTTTTCTTTGAGCAGTTTGGGCGATTTGATGGTATCCCAGTTTTGCAGCGCTTCGTCGTTGAGGAAATTCATCAACACTTTCTTGATCCAGTCGAAAACGCGGACGATAGTGTAGGACTGCATCGCCTTGTTGTCGCCGTTGAACAGGGTGGTATCGTTGAATGCCATCACCCTGCCTTCGGAGAAGACCATCGGTACCACCTGCTTGTCCATCAAACCTGCAATCTCGGATTTGAGCAAGTCTAAGCGAACGCCTTTCACTTCGTTCAACGTACCGTGCTTTTTACCTGCCGAAGGATCGGCAATGTTACGCGATTCGTCATACATCATCCCTGCCAAAGCGCCCGAAGGAGGCACATAGAGATTGTCGTCCTCTAAGGCTAATTCCTCTTTCTTGCGGCCAAGCAACCAGTTGGAAGTCAGGATAATATTTTGCAGATAGACGTCGCTGTCGCGATAGCGCTCGGTATTATCGATCATATTATCATACAGGGTCTCGTCGGCATGGTCGGTTACCAGCATCACTTTGTACTTGTGCGCCATCTGCGCCCATAAACGGAGGATAGCATTGTCTTCGAAGATATAACCCGGCATAACCATCAGGCTGTAACTGTCTTTGAGGCTGAGACGGTCGTAGGAATTTTTGAGCAGTTCGTTGATTTCCTGTATAAATTCCGAATTGGAATCCTGCAATTCGTTTTTATCGACATTGATCAAGCGGAGGTTTCGAATCTTGTCGCTCCCAGTGTTTTTATAAAACATATCCAGCGTACGATACTCTGTTTCCATCTTTTTGATACATTCGGCCGCTATACTCAGGTTATTGCTGAATAGCTCCTTGTATTTTTTCTCCTTCTGCTTGCAAGATTCCGCAAATTCCATCGGCGTCTTCTTGTCTTCGTCCAGCAGTTCCAACCATTTTTTCAGGTCGTTGGCCAACTTTTTCCGTTTTTCGGCAAATCGTTGTTCGTTCAGGAAAATATTGCGTTGCGCTTTGTTTTTGAGGTCCAGATTTTCGGTTTCCGGAATAAAACTTTTGAGTGCGTTAAACCCGCCAATCTTGGACAGGGAATCTGTGATACTGCGCTCCGGCCGTTTTTCTATTATCACTTCGGGCGCTGCCTGCCCTGTTATCTGTTCTTGTAATTTTGCTTCTGCCATAATTTATAGTGATTAATGGTTAGTGGTTAGTGGTTAATAATTAGTGGTTAACCACCAACTTTTAATTCTTAATTTTTAATTCTTAATTCTTAATTAATTATTTCCCTCCCTCCAATTCGTCCAACAGATTTTGCAGGACATTGCGCAATTCCTCTTTCGATTCCTGATTGCCTATCAGGTCTCTTAGCCGTTTGTTCTGTTCGATTTGCTTTCTGATTTTCGCATTGGTGTCAATGTTACTTTTTGTTTGAAGCAGGAACGAACTGTTTTGCACCAACTGCCCGCTGCCATTGTTGATCTCAAAATCTTTCATCTCGTTGAAAGACAGGGTTTCCTCGACATACTCGCCATCCTCTGTCTGAAATTCTACATTGGCCTGGGGTTTAAACTTTTCAAACACATCCTTAATCGTGTTTGCTTCCTGAAACAGTTCCGGTTCGTTAACCGCATCCGTAAATTGTCCGATGTAAAGGGTTTTGTTTTGTGAAATAGCGTTCACTTTCCCCCCGGTTTCTTCATCGGGCGCATCTGAAATAAAATTTTCTCTTAAACTCATTTTGCGTTTTGTTTTAAAATTAATAATATTTTTTGGTTGTTTTTTTATTTTTTCGATTTTGGTCGATATGATTCGATTTCAGTCGATCTTATTTTTAATTTCCCCCCATTCGTAATTGCTTCCCTGCGGAAAGCCAAACATTAATTTTTAACACTAATGTAAAGTCGTAATTCATAATTCGTAATTGATTAGTGTTTCCATTTCAATTCCTCATCTTTCAACGTCAGAACCACCTCGTCGCCTCCTTTGATCTCTCCTGAGATGATCATTTTGGATAATGGTCGGCGAAGTTCTTTACGTATTGTGCCGATAATCGGGCGCGCGCCGAACTGCGCATTGAAGCCCGACCTGGCAATAAA
>Ga0082212_10012836_pt1 | contig 10527 bp, 8 predicted proteins | sample TergutNt197P3_FD_71548 | JGI IMG/M metagenome (GOLD analysis project Ga0082212, IMG submission 71548) | Neocapritermes taracua P3 segment gut microbial communities from Petit-Saut dam, French Guiana - Nt197 P3 | ecosystem: Host-associated > Arthropoda: Insects > Digestive system > Gut ...
AATAAAACCGGCGTCTCTTCCCATCACTTCAATAAAGAAGACCATATTGTGGGAGTCGGCGGTGTCCCTTAGTTTGTCGATTGCCCCCAGTGCAGTATTGATTGCCGTATCGAAGCCGATGGTAAAGTCGGTGCCGTAGATGTCGTTGTCGATGGTTGCCGGGATGCCAACCACCTGTAGTCCATGCTCTTTTTCAAGTAATTGAGCGCCACGGAAAGAGCCATCTCCGCCAATCACCACCAAGGCGTCAATCGCCGCATTGCGCAGGTTCTCCATTGCCTGCGCTCGACCCTCCGGCGTATGAAAAGAGGAACAACGGGATGACTTCAAAAAAGTGCCTCCCAATGAGATGATTTTGGAGACGGAATGGGATTCCAACGGGATTAGTTTATTATCGATTAAACCGCTGTAACCTCGCTGAATACCCATAGATTCAAGACGGTAGTAGATGGACGTTCGTACCACCGCACGAATGGCGGCATTCATTCCGGGAGCGTCTCCTCCCGATGTTAAAATTCCTATGCGTTTGATTTGAGTTGGCATCGTATATCTGTGATGATGAATAAAAAATTTCGCAAATATAGGGAAGATTTTGCTATCTTTGCCCCGATGAGCCCAACATTCAAAAGCGAGAGCGGATACCGTTTTAGCATCTTTTCAAAAGAAGAAAAAAGGATGCACGTTCATGTTTTTAAGGAGCATAAATATGCAAAGATATGGCTTGAACCGGTTGCAGAACTTACTGATAATAAATGATTTTCAACAAAAGAGATAAATAAAATAGTCAAAATTACAAAAGAAAATGAGGAAGATTTCAAAACAAAGTACAGAGAATACACTGGTTAACGTGCGCTCTATTACGTCTGACGGAATATTTCTGTCAGTGCTTGACTGTGATTATTTTTTGTCTTATGACAAATTGCCATGGTTCCGAAATGCTAAAGTTTCGGAAGTTTTTGATGTGAAAATGCTTGGCGAATACGGCATCCGATGGGACGTTCTTGATATTGATTTGGAAATAGACAGTTTAAAACACCCCGAAAAGTATCCGCTTATCATGAAGCGTTATCCGGAAGAGAGATTGTAGTTGGGTTCGCACATTGGAAACATAGACTTGGACGCATATCCCCTCTTCTTAGCCCCCATGGAGGACGTAACGGATGCCTCTTTTCGCTTTATTTGCAAAGAGTTTGGGGCGGATGTACTCTTTACCGAGTTTGTATCTTCGGACGGATTGACCCGTGATGCGCAAAAGACGGTAAACAAATTGCGGATTTATGAGTATGAGCGCCCGATAGGGATTCAACTCTATGGTCATTTGCTTGATTCTATGGTAGAAGCGGCAAAAATAGCAGAAATGGCAAATCCTGACTTTATAGACCTCAACTTTGGTTGTCCGGTACATAAGATTGCCCACAGAGGTGCGGGAGCGGGTATGTTGCGCACCCCAGACCTTATGGTAGAGATAACACGCTCCATTGTACAAGCGGTAAAGTGTCCCGTAACGGTTAAGACGCGACTTGGGTGGGATGAGCAGAGCAAGATCATTGTGGCGTTGGCAGAGCGTTTGCAGGATGCAGGGATTGCCGCCCTTACGATCCACGGACGTACCCGTGCCCAATTATATAAAGGTACAGCCGACTGGACGCTGATTGGCGAGGTGAAGCGCAACCCCCGAATGGTTATCCCCATCATTGGCAACGGCGATATTAACAGCCCCGAAAGCGCCAAAGCCGCCTTTGACCGCTACGGAGTGGATGGCGTGATGATTGGACGGGCAACGTATGGGCGCCCCTATCTTTTTAGAGAGATAAAACACTTTTTGCAAACGGGCACGCTTTTGCCGCCGCCAACGGTAAGGGAACTTGTGGCGCTGGCGCAGAAACACTTTGCAAAATCGGTAGAGATCAAGGGGGCGCGGGTAGGGGTGTTGGAGATGCGCCGCCACCTGAGTGGTTACTTTAAGGGGTTGCCCAACTTTAAAGAGATGCGCTTGGCGTTGGTAACCGAAAACGATCCGCTACGGGTGTCTCAGTTGCTTGACGAGGTGGGGGAGCGGTGGGGGTAGCGCTGCCACCAAGTGATCACCCTCCTGTGTTGTAGGATATGGAGAAATTGATCGCCCCCTTTTGTTGTAGGATATGGAGAAATTGATTACCCTCCTGTGTTGTAGGATATGGAGAAATTGATCGCCCCCTTTTGTTGTAGGATACGGAAAAATTGATCACCCTCTTCTGCTGTGCAAAACTCCGCTTGAATGGGAATGTAGTAAAGTGCCGCCTTTGTCTCTTGGGAGAGGTTTTTGGCTTCCAAGAGGCGCATGGCGTCTTTTTCGGTGGTATAGATTACGGCATGTGGGTATTGGGCAACCGTTGCGTTGATGCGGGCGCTCTCTCTTTGCGAAAAGCGGTGGTGGTCGCCAAACTGCAGGTGCTGCACAACGCTTCCCAACTTGCTCACCTCTTGCAGAAAGGGCTTAGGCTGAGCAATACCGGTGAGGGCAATGATCTCATTGGCGGCGCAAGGCAACAACTCCTCCCCGAAGAGCGGAGAGGGGGCGCCACATACAAAGGTGGTGAAGAGCCATTGCTGATGCGGCTTGGGGCAAAGCGCCTGTTGCTGCACTTCGCGATTGGCGGGGGAGAGGCTACGTGGGCTTTTGGTTACGATAACCATATCTGCCCGCGAGGCTTGAGACGGGAGGTCGCGCAAACGCCCAAAGGGAAGGAGCAGATCTTGGGTATAGGGACGATGGTAATCGCTTAACAAAATGGAGTAGGTTGGTTTTAATTTGCGGTACTGAAAGGAGTCGTCCAGCACAACCAACTTGATATGCGGGTAGTCTTTTGCAATTTGTTTGATGGCTGCAATCCGGTTGGCGCACACTGCCACCACAACGGAGGGGAACTTTCTCTTTATTTGAAGCGGTTCGTCTCCCGCATCGGAGGCTGAATCGTTGGGGTTCACGTACCGGAATCCTTTGGTAGTGCGTCTGTATCCACGAGAGAGCACTGCAAGGGGTATTTGAGGGCTTAATAGCCTTAAAACAAGTTCTGTATGTGGCGTTTTCCCTGTTCCGCCCACAGTGATGTTCCCAATGGAGATGGTTTGAACATCAGGCGTTACACTCCTCATCAACCCCCAATCGTAACACGTATTGCGTAGCCACAAAACCAACAGGTAGGGGCAGGTAACTATTTTAGCAAGCAACTTCATTCGTGTTTGGCGTAGTACAAAAACACAAAAGTAAACAAATTATTTTTATCTTTGTCGGTATCATCCTCGACAGTTAAACAATTAAACGCATACAAAATGTTCTCAAAAGAAATTTACGTACAACGGCGCAAGGCGCTGTGTGCACAACTAAAATCGGGATTGTTGCTCTTTTTGGGCAACAAAGAGGCTCCTTCCAACTATTTGGACAACACCTATCGCTTTAGGCAAGACAGTTCGTTTCTCTACTTTTTTGGATTGGATGAGCCTGATTTGGCGGCGATTATAGACTTGGACGCGGGTGTCGAAACGCTCTTTGGGGATGACATTGGAATTGATTCTATTGTGTGGATGGGTCCTCAGCCCCTTATTCGTGAGAAAGCAGACAGGGTGGCGGTGCCCAATGTGCGCCCCATGTCAGATGTGGCAGACGTGGTAAAAAAAGCGGTAGCAGCAGGCAGAACAGTGCACTTTTTGCCTCCGTATCGCTACGCTAATAAAATTATCCTCACGGAGTTATTTGGAATACCCCCACATGAACAAAAGGCAAAGGCTTCGGAGGCGTTCATCAAAGCAGTGGTGGCTTTGCGCGCTATTAAGCAGCCCGAAGAGGTGGCAGAGATGGATAAGGCGGCAAATATAGGGCACTTTATGCACTATGCCGCCATGCGTATGGCTAAGTTGGGGATGTTAGAGCAGAAGTTGGTAGGTGTAATGGAGGGGATTGCCATTAGCCACGGTTATATGCCCTCATTTCCCATTATCCTCTCCCAGAACGGCGAAACGTTGCACAACCACACCCATCATCAAATTTTGACTGATGGACGGCTGTTGCTGATTGATGCCGGTGCAGAGACAGGAAACCACTACGCATCGGACTTTACCCGTACCATTCCTTGCAGCGGCTCCTTTACGCCTCAGCAAAGGGCGCTCTATACATTGGTTTTAGAGGCAACCAACCACGCCATGAATCTGTGCAAGCCGGGGATCCCCTACAAGCAGGTACACCTTGCTGCCGCCCGTGTTATTGTGGAGGGGTTGAAAGGGATGGGTATCATGAAGGGAGATACCGAAGAAGCCATTGTCAACGGTGCCCATGCCATGTTCTTTCCCTGCGGTCTGGGGCACAATATGGGGATGGATGTACACGATATGGAGGATTTGGGAGAGCAATATGTGGGCTACGATGAAACCGTTACCCGCTCCACCCAATTTGGCTTAAAGTCACTGAGGATGGCTAAGGCGTTGTCGATAGGGAATGTGATGACGGTGGAGCCGGGAATCTACTTTATTCCCGCCTTGATGGATAAATGGCGCGCCGAAAAGGTGAACACCCAATTTCTCTGCTTTGACGAAATGGAGAAGTTCCGCACCTTTGGTGGGATTCGCATCGAGGAGGACATCCTCATCACTGAGGACGGCTATCGGATGTTGGGCAGTGAGCGGTTGCCGGTTACGGTAGAGGAGATTGAGCAGACGATGAAGATGGAGTAGTTATTCCGACTGCAATAGCAAGGTGTAGTGAGGGCGCTTCATCAAAAAGTTGTAGAGGAGTGCATCAAAGGAGTGTTTGGTTTTCGCGTTTGAATCGGAGACGCAGGGTGCCGTGATCGTCTTTGCCGGAAGGCTCAGTGTAGTCGGCGGACAAGATTTTAAAGAGACCTATTTGTGAGGTGTTTTCTACGTGGGGACCAATGCAGGGGCAGGCGTCGAAGTTGCCGATGCGTACAATGCGGATGGTGTCTCCGGCATCTTCAGGCAGGCGCGAGAGGTTGAATTGTTGCATTGCCTCTTGGCGGGAAATAAAGACCTCAGAAACAGGAAGATGAAGTGCAATCACATGATTAACGGTGTTTTCTATTTGTGCCAACTCCTCTTGCGTAACCGCACGGTGAAATCTATAGTCGCACTTTGACTTTTTGCGCTCCACGTGGCTGCTAAATGCCCTCCCGCATCCAAATATGCGGTGCATTGTCTGATTCAACAAATGTTCTGCCGAGTGCATCGGTGCATCGTACTCTTTTTCCCCCATGACGTAACAATTTGGGGCAAAGATAGAGAAATTGGTGTTCATCGGCGATATTTGTTACTTTTGCGCCTGAAATTTTTAACCCCATAAGTATGACGTACAATTTTGATAAACTTCTTGACCGTGGCGCCTCGCACTGCGTGAAAATTGATTTGATGAAGGAGATTTGGAAGCGCACCGACCTCTTGCCGCTTTGGGTAGCCGACATGGATTTTGAAACGCCCCCCTGCATTGTTGATGCCATTAAAGCGCGAATGGAGCACGCAATTTTAGGTTACACTTCTCCGCATGAAGGATACTACTCCTCTATTGTTCATTGGGTGCAGAAGCGATATGGGATGGTGGCGGAGCGCCGAGACATTCAGTTTGTGCCCGGAGTCGTACCTGCCCTCTACATGGCGATTCAAGCCTTGACGGAAAAAGGGGACAAGGTGATTGTTCAGCCTCCTGTATATCACTGTTTTAAAAAGGTTATTGAAAATTCCGGACGGAAGTGTGTAGTAAATCCGCTCATCTATAAGGAAGGCTCTTTTTCTATCGATTTTGAAGATTTGCGTGAAGTGATTGAGGGATGTAAATTACTTATTTTCTGCAATCCACATAATCCGGGCGGAATGGTGTGGGGACAAAAGGAGCAGGAAACGCTTGCCGAAATCTGTGCCCGGAACGGTGTTACGGTCATTAGCGACGAAATCCACGCCGACCTCACCCTGCCGCCCCACAGACACTCCCCCTTTGCCATGGCGAGCGAAACGGCAAAAGAGATTGGCATCACCTTTATGGCGCCCAGTAAGACGTTCAACATCCCCGGTATAGTATCCGCTTATGCCATCGTACTCAATGAGGGGTTGAAGGAGAGGCTGTTTCGCTATATCAGAAATAACGACCTCGACTTGGGGAATGTGTTTGCCTATATCTCGGTTGAGGCAGCCTATACGTATGGGGAGGAGTGGCTAACACAAATGATTGCCTATTTGCAGGGAAACATTTTGTATGTGGACAACTATCTGAAAAATAGAATACCCAAGATAAAGATGATTTGTCCCCAAGCCACTTATTTGCTCTTTTTGGATTGTCGCGAACTGGGCTTTGCTTCGCAGGAGGCGCTTGAACACTTTTTTGTGGATAAGGCAAAGTTGGCGCTCAACAGTGGCACCCTCTTTGGAAAAGGAGGTGAGGGGTTTATGCGAATGAATATTGCCGCGCCCCGCACGGTACTGGAGCGGGCAATGCGGCAATTAGAGGAGGCGTATGGCGCGTTAATCTGATATTTGGAGTATGGATTACTCAATGAAGGCAATGGTGGCGATGGAGAGTTTGCAACCGCACACTTTGAGCAGTTCGATGGCGCAGGCACGAAGGGTGGCACCGGTGGTGAGCACGTCGTCAACGAGCAAGATGTGCTTTCCTACAATGCGTTCAGGGTGAAAAAGGCGAAATGCACCCGTTACATTCTTTTGGCGCTCCTCGCGGTTTAACAGCGTTTGCGTGGCAGTGTGCCGAATGCGTTTTAGCACTTCTACTTCTAACGTCCATCCTGTTTGTTGGGCGATACCTTGTGCAAAGAGTGCGCTCTGGTTGTAGCCGCGTTTCCGCTCCTTTGTGGAGTGCAACGGAACAGGGATGATGAGATCTATGGTTGGATCAAGGGGAGTGCCTTTCAATTCAGCCCCAAACCAGATTCCCAACTCAGTGCCAATGTAGTCATCTCCTTTGTACTTAAGCCGATGAAGTAATTGGTGGTAGGGACTCTCTTTGGTGTAGGTTAAGAAGGAGAAGGCGTGCTCAATATGAAATTCAGGCTCGCCAATTACCATAGACTCGCCACCCTCTTCCGGCGTTTCTTGAAAAATACGGGTAATTACTCGCTCTTCCTGTTGCCCATAGTTGGATCGAGGCAAGTCTGAGACACATCCCAGGCAAAGCAATTTTTCTCCTGAAATCAGCGATTTGCCACACACCACGCAGAGGCGCGGGAAAAAGAGGGAAAAGAGTTTTGACAGCATGGCTGCAAAATTAGATGAAATTTTGAGATAGAGGAATAAACATCCCGCCCGTAAGAAACAGTTTCTAAAGTTTCAAAGGTTTTTGGTAACTTCGCGCTTTTATGGACAACCGCATCATCAAATTCTTCAAAAAGCACCACGTTTTTACATTGGCAACCTGTTGCGACGGACAGACTTGGTGTTCGTCTGTGTTTTATGCTTTTATTGAGGAGGATGCCGCGCTGATTTTTACCTCTGACCCCACCACCCGACACATCGCGGAATCGATGCAAAATCAAAGAGTAGCCGGCGCTATAGCCGTGGAAACTGAAGTGATTGGGTTGATTCGCGGCGTACAGTTCAGCGGTATCCTGTTTGAACCTCCCACGCTCGAAGCGAAGAAAAAGGTGAAAAGGACGTATCTCAAGCGCTTTCCTTATGCCGTGCTTAACACTTCACCGTTATGGATATTGGAACTCCACGAAGTAAAATTCACCGACAATGCATTGGGATTTGGGAAGAAGATGCGGTGGGTTCGGTCGAAGGAGGAGTGCCGTTGAATCGCGTGTACATCCTTCCGTTATTCCTGTTATCACACGGAGTTGCTGATATTGCCTAACTATGTGTCTTTGAAAAGAGCCTCTTTATCTCCCCAACCCAAAGCACCACCGAAGTGCCCCCAATAATGATTCCCCAATCAACTATATGCAAAGGCATTACGTTAAACATCTCTCCCCCGATGGTAACAATCAACCACTGCCCCAACACAACAATGAGGACGATGAAGAGGAACCCTTTGCTTTGACCAAGCGCTGCAAAGGCTGACTTACCACTCATAAATGCTTTGGCGTTGAACATATTCCAAAACTGAAGATAGACAAAGAGGGTGAAGAAAAGGGAGAGTTCGTAGGGGGATAAACCGTCTCCGGGGCTGAAGTCAAAGAGGGTGCGTCCAAAGCCGCCGAGGGTGAGTTGGGTGAGGGAGGTGATGTCGGCGTGTTTGAGGTATTGGAGCAATCCAAAGAGGAGCACTACGAAGAGAAGACCTACACTCAAAACACTCTTTGCCATTGGTTTGTTGATGATATGGTCGGTGGTTTTGCGGGGCTTGTTCAGCATCACTTTTTCGTTGGGGGGCAGGGAGGCAAGCGCTAAGGCGGCAAAGGTGTCCATAATGAGATTCACCCAGAGCATTTGCGTTACGGTCAAGGGCAATTCAGTACCGAGAAATGCACCAATCAACACAATGAGACATGCAGCAACGTTGATGGTCAGTTGAAAGAGGATAAAGCGCTGAATGTTTTGATAGAGTGATCGCCCCCACATCACCGCCCGTGAAATGCCGGTAAAGGAGTTGTCCAATATGGTGATGTCGCTTGCCTCTTTTGCCACCGAGGTGCCGTCGCCCATAGACAATCCAACCTGTGCCGCACTTAGGGCAGGGGCATCGTTGGTGCCATCTCCTGTAACGGCAACTACTTGATTTTTTGATTGGAGCAGATGTACCAATCGCTGCTTGTCCATGGGACGGGCGCGGGAAAGGAGTTTCAAACTCAATATTCTCTCCAACAACGAATGGTCGCTCATGGCTGCAAATTCGGCTCCCGTCAAGTGGTGTGCTTCAGGCTCATCTTGGTGCCACAACCCGATTTGACGCCCAATCTCTTTTGCCGTTCCGGATGTATCTCCGGTAACAATAACGATCTTGATTCCGGCGCTGAGGCACGATTGTACCGCTTGGGATACGTCAGGGCGCACGGGGTCGGAGATGGCTACAAAGCCCAAAAAGGTGAGGTTGATGCCCTGCAACTTGCCGTCTGCGATACAAACGGAGTCATCTTCGATGATTTGACAGGCAAATCCCAGTGTGCGCATCGCTTTATTTTGATATTCAAGTAATTGTTCGTGTATGGTCTGCACGCTGCCTCTCTGCTCGCCCTCAGGGTGGGGTCGGCACAAATCAAGCACAATTTCCGGCGCCCCCTTTACATAGAGCACCTTTTTGTGGAGCGCCTGCGACTGAACAAGGGTTGCCATATACTTCCGCTCGGTGGAGAAGGTGAGTTGCTCCACAATTTGAGCCTGTTCCCGAATAGGAAGGTAGTTTACCCCCTTTTCGTGGAGCCAATACAGCAGTGCGCCTTCGGTGGGGTTGCCCAATGCCCTAATTCGTTTGGAGTCTGAAAGGTCGAGGTGTGCAGTGGAATTAATGGCGATGTTCTCTATGATCAAATCTTCTGTTTTGGATTTCACGTTAATCGCCGATTCGCTTCCGCTGCCATTCGGACAATCGCCCTCAACATCTTTAGGAACCTCATAAAACTGCGTGGCAAACACTTTCATCCGATTTTGCGTGAGTGTTCCTGTCTTGTCGGTACAGATAACCGTGGTGGCGCCCATCGTTTCGCAGGCGTGCATTTTGCGTACCAAATTGTTGTTGGCTAACATTCGCTTCATACTCATAGCCAAACTCAAGGTAACGCTCATGGGCAACCCTTCGGGCACGGCAACTACAATCAGCGTTACGGCTACCATAACCGTATTGAGCACATAACTTCCAAAGAAGAGCCAGTCATCTACCCTCAACGCTCCTGCCCCCAAAAAATAACTGACAAAACGCCCCAAAAAAACAAGGGCGGCTATGGTGTAGCTCGCTTTGGTTATAAGGTTTGCCAATTTTTTCAATTGTTGGTTAAGCGGTGTCTCTACCTTGCTCTCCATTTGGGCACCGCGATACACCTTCCCATATTCGGTGGCGTCTCCCACCTTACGCACCTCTATCACGCCGTGCCCGTCCGCAACAGTGGTCCCCTTCATGGCGTAGTTAGAGGGGTAGGCTGCGTCCTCTTCAAAGAGGGCAGGGTTGGTCGTTTTCTTAACGATTGGCTCACCGGTGAGGGTTGATTCGTTGATTTGCAGCGAGACGGCTTCCCATAGTTCACCATCTGCCGGCACCTCTTCTCCCGTGTCAATCAGCACAATATCTCCTACTACCACCTCTTTTCTCAAAATTTGGCAAACATTCCCGTTTCGAATCACCCTCACAAGGGTGTCGTCGTTCACTTTATTGAGCACCTCAAACTTCTTACTGGCGCTCATCTCAAAGCAGAAGCCCGTAATGGTGGCAAGGAGAATGGCGATAAGGATTCCCGCCGGCTCCAAAAAGAGGCTTAGGGTAGCGTATCCCGTAACATATTCGTAGCACGCCACGCCAATGGACAATAGTAATGCCACCAAGAGGATTACAATGAGTGGCTCGGTGAACTTCTCCAACAACGCCTTCCACCACGGCTCTTTTGG
>Ga0082212_10012837_pt1 | contig 10527 bp, 11 predicted proteins | sample TergutNt197P3_FD_71548 | JGI IMG/M metagenome (GOLD analysis project Ga0082212, IMG submission 71548) | Neocapritermes taracua P3 segment gut microbial communities from Petit-Saut dam, French Guiana - Nt197 P3 | ecosystem: Host-associated > Arthropoda: Insects > Digestive system > Gut ...
GGCCAGCAATATAGAGGAACCAGGCACCAGCCCTCCCCCCAGCACATTATCCAACTCGTTAAGCCCGGATAAGTGCCTCGCTTCCGGCTCCCCGTTTAGCTTTGCTAAGGAAACAGCCTGCTTAAAGGGGCGCTCTTGCTTGCCCTTAGCGCCGCTGACCTTGACCACCCGCTCCTCCACCAGGGTATTCCACTCCCCACAGTGAGGACAGCGCCCCTGCCAGCGTATGCTTTCCCCACCACAGGATGTGCAGAAAAACACAGTTTTTTCTTTGGACATGGGATACTCCTATTCTTTCAAGTACAAAAATCAATACTGAATTTATGACAAAACTACGCAGATCAAACTTCCCGTTACTGTTCACACCGCCTAATTATGTCATCCTGAGCACAGCGAAGGATCTTTTCTATTGCTTTGTATTACTGCGCGATAAGATTCTTCAGGCTAAAGCCCTCAGAATGACAAATTTCGGAATACCTGTTAACAGTAACAACTTCCCGCGCAGCTCTGTACGGAATTTCAAGGTTTATGTATTATTCTACTTTACCACCGATAAATACCGATACAGCATAGCCGCCACTTCGGCGCGGGTGGCGTTGGCCTTGGGGTTGAAACCCACCCCCGGTATATCGCGGAATATGCCCTGCATGGTCAGCTTTGTTACCGCGCCTTTGGCGTAATCGCTTATACTGTTAAAATCCGGGTATTCCCTGTCCATCAGTATATCCGGGGGTATTATTTCGCCCCTTTGCTGCAAGCGGTAGAGTATGGCCGCCAGTTGCTCTTTGGTAACGGCATCGTTTGGGCCGAATTTGCCGTTGCCGTAGCCAGATACTATACCGTTTTCCGCCGCCCATTTCACCGCTTCGGTGTACCAGGTTCCGGCGGGCACGTCGCTAAACGGGTTAATAAGAGCGGAAACATCCGGCTCTTTGGCCTGGCGGCAAAGGATGGTCACGATCATAGCCCGCGTAAGGCTGTCTTCCGGGCTGAATTTATCTGCGGAGGTACCGTTCATCAGGCCGTGCCCGTAAGCGTACATAACGCCGTCGAAGTACCAGGTGTTAGGCTGTACGTCGGAGAAGGGATTTTGCGTGACAGTGGGCGGAGTGACGGTTGCTGGCTTGCCGTAGGCCGTGTTGTGCAAAATGCCCCAGCGCCCATCTTTTGGTGCCAAAACATAGCCTTCGTTAAAAAAGGATATAAATTCGTCGTACTCTAATGGTACCATGATCTTACCACCAGTATCTATGAAACCCCATTTACCATCTTTTTTAACTGCAGCCAGCCCTTCACTAAAACTCAATGCACCATCGTATTCCAATGGAATTGCGATCTTACCGGTTACGTCAATATAACCATACTTGCCCTCTTCAAAACTTCCGCTTCTAACCGTAGCCAGCCCTTCACAGAAACGATCCGCAAAATCATATTCCAAGGGTACCGCAGTCTTGCCGTGGGCATCAATGTACCCCCATTTACCATCTTTTTGCACATTTGCCAGCCCTTCATTAAAAAGCAAAGCAGAATCATAGTCTAATGGGATCACAATCTTGCCGTTAGCATCAATGCAACCCCACTTGCCATCTTTTTTCACTGCAGCCAGTCCTTCATTGAATCCCTGCGCTTCATCATAGTTCAATGGTATCACAATCTTGCCGTTAGTATCAATGAAACCCCACTTGCTATCTTTTTTCACTGCAGCCAGTCCTTCATGGAACCACCGCGCTTCATCATAGTCCAATGTAATCACAATCTTGCCGGTAGTATCAATGAACTCCCACTTACCATCTTTTTTAACTGCAGCCAGCCCTTCACGGAATCGCCACGCTCCATCATAGTCCAATGGGATCACAACCTCGCCGGCAGTATCAATAAAACCCATTTTTCCGTTTTTTGCCACACTTGCCAGCCCTTCACAGAAATGATCCACATAAACATATTCCAACGGGATCACGATCTTACCACCAGTATCAATAAAACCCCATTTACCATCTTTTTGCACATCTGCCAGCCCTTCACGGAAAAAACCTGTTTGAACAAACTCCAAGCTCGGCTCTACCACCACCACAATATCCTCCGGCTGTAGCGCCGATGCCCCGGCCGGGCAGAGCAATACCAGACACAGTATAACCGACATTGCAAAAAATGCTCTTTTCACTTTTCTTCCTCCTGTCGTAAAGCGCAATGACTTGTACTCGCCGTCAATGCTTTTAATTATTACTTGCTCTTATTGCTCTTATTACCCCCCGAACTTTATTTCCTCGAACACGCAGACTTCGCGGTAGCCTATTTTATAATAGATGCGGTTGGAGATGGGGTTGGCCGCGTCGGCCAAAAGAGCGCAGAATTTATGCCCCTTGCTTAAGAGCTGGCGGGAAAGATGGGTAACACAGGCGCTGGCATAACCGCGGCCGCGATAAGGGGGCGGTGTGTAAACGCTGGTCACCACCGCGCCGTTGGGTGTGCTGCGTCCGTGTACAGCCTGGGCTACCGGCACGCCGTGCTCCCAGATATAATGGCAATCCTTTTCCAGGCGCTCCCGCACATTGGCGATATTGGTGGGCATATCGAAAACCTCCACCCCACATTCCACGGCGAACTCCCGCTCCCAAAAGGGCGCGAAATAAAGGTCGTCCACGGTAAGGGGGCGGGCCAGCCCGGGTACGGCTGGCATGGAGGGCATATCTGTCAGCATCATAACATTCATTGCCATGTGTACGCGGTAAGGGGCGCCGCCCTGATAGGATTCGGCAAAACGCCAGGCCAGCTGCCGTTCGGCGGTAACGCCGGAGATGTAGAAGCGCAGGTCTTTAAGCTCCCTGGCCAGTGTAAGCACCGCTTCGTCGCGGCATTTGTTGCCGGTGGCATATAGCATAAGATTAAAAGGCAGGGTACAGACGGCGGTAAGCAGCACGGCCCCTTCATCGTCCTGCACGGTTGCTAAAAGCCAGCGGGAAATATCCGCTTCCCGCCCCTGTAGGGCTATGGACATGATGAGATTGTTCTGCACCTCGTGTTCCAGGAGCAAGGAGAAGGTATCGCCGATAAAATCCTGAGCCTTATCGTAATGTACGACTTTCATAACAGTCACCTTTATACGCATTTAATACACTATACTTTATACTATGCCGCCATTTTTGTCAAATCTGATGCCCCAAAACCCCATTATTCGTGCAAGATATCAACATATTTTATTCTTTACCCGTTCCGAATAAAATTCTTAGCCACAGATGCAAGTAATTCATAGCCTATGTAATCAAAACATATTTGAATCGTTTCTTGTGCTTCTTTTTCCGCTTTCTTCTACAATTATTTTACACCGGTTGCCTTACAGGCCTGTTTCCTCAAGCGCTTCCAGCAGCGCCCGGCCCATATCCTCCGGGGCGATCTCAACACGCGGGCGCGGGCTAAGCCCAGGCAGCGCGGCCAAAGGTGCCGGTATAGTTGCCTTACTGCGCTTAAAAAGCAGGCGCAGTTGTTCTTCTTCTTTAAGTCCTTCGCAGGAGAACCCCAGCGCGCCAAGTACGGCAGCGGGAAATTTATAGGGGCTGGCCGTGGCTGTAAGAAGCAACGGCAAGCCCTCCGACGGGTCGTAGTAACGGTAAGCCACCGCCCAACCCACCGCGGTATGGGGATCCAGCAGATAGCCGTATTTTGCCATCACACCACCTATAGCTTCGGCCGCCGTATCCCCGTCAGCGCTGCCGCCATATAAAAGGCCCTGCCAGTTTTTCCTTGCATCTTCCCCTATTTTAAGGTCGCCGTTTTCAGCAAATTGCCGCAGATCCTTCGTAAGCAAAGCCCCGTCACGCCCGTACATTTCGAACAAAAAACGCTCGAAATTGCTGGATACCAGTATATCCATGGAGGGGCTGGCCGTTTTATAAAAGGGGCGGTTGCTGTAATAATGCCCTGTGGCAATGGCTTCCTTAAGCACATCGTTATCGTTGGAAGCGCAGATAAGCCTGCGCACCGGCAGCCCCATGCGCCGGGCATAATAGGCAGCCAGGATATTGCCGAAATTGCCGGTAGGCACGGCTATATCTATGCTTTGCCCCGCTTTTAAGCTGCCTTGAGCCAGCATTTGAGAGTAAGCATAGTAATAATATACTATCTGTGGCAGCAAGCGGCCAAAATTAATAGAATTGGCGGAAGAAAAGCTTCTGCCGGTCTCTTTAAGCCGCCTTACTATCGCGGCATCGGCAAATATGCTCTTAACCCCGCGCTGGCAATCATCAAAATTGCCCTTAACGGCCAGGGCCGCCGTTTTTGCCCCGCCGCCGGTAAGCATTTGCTTTTCCTGCATCCCGCTGACCCCGCCCGCGGGATAAAACACTATAACGCGGCAGCCCGCGGCATTGGCAAAGCCTTCCTGGGCCGCCTTGCCTGTATCGCCGGAAGTGGCAACCAAAATAACGGTTTCCCCGGTATGGCCGGTTTTGGCCGCGGAAAGTGTCATAAGATGAGGCAGCGCGGCCAGGGCCATATCCTTAAAGGCGCAGGTCGGCCCATGGAACAGCTCCAGAAGCGCAATGGGGCCTACCTGCGATACAGGCGCTACCGAAGGCGGAAAAGCGCCGCTTTCATAGGCCGCCCGGGCGGCTATGCCCAGTTCTGCGCCGCTGAAATCGTCCAGATAGAGGGCAAAGATATCCTCCGCCAGTTGAGCATAACTTTTATACCGCGCCAGGCAGGGGTCATAGTACGGGAAGCTTTGAGGCACATACAGCCCGCCATCCGGGGCCGGGCCGCTCAATATGGCCACGGCGCCGCTTACCGGAAGGGCTTGGCTGTCGCGGGTACTTATAAATTTCATGGGTATTCCTCCATGTTAAGGCAAAACAAATTCCGCATGATATATAGGCAGCCCTAAATCTCTAAAGCGCCGCTCGTATCCGGTAATAAATTCTCCTTCCTTAAGTGGCAGGCCTTCGCCGACCTTTGCCAAACACCAGCCCGCTTCCTTAAAATTATCACAGGACCAACGATAAAAAGCCGCGCCATCGGTCTTGAAAATCAATCGCCCGGCGGGCTCAAGTATTTGCTGATATTCCCGGATAAAAGCCGGGGCAGTCAGGCGCCTTTTGGCATGACGGCTCTTGGGCCATGGGTCGGGAAAGAAAAGATAAAGCGTGTTTATCTCCCCGGCCGCGAATATATCCGTTAGGCGCGCCGCCTCCGCATGTAAAATGCGCAAATTAGGCGGATATGGCGGGCATAAACGCTTAAGCAGCCACAATAACGGCTCGGCCCGTCTTTCCATACCCAGATAATTATGCTCCGGGTACGCCGTGGAGGCCGCCTGCAAAAAATGCCCCTGCCCCGTGCCTATCTCCAGATGCAGGGGTTTATACGCCTCAAAAACCTGATGCCAGCGGCCCTTAAAACACGGAGCCGTTTGCTCCTTTATTACTAGGGCATGTTCATCAACAAAGGATATGGCTTGAGGGATACGGCGCAGACGCATCAAACCCACGACCCTTCCGGCTTCCGACCTCCGGCCTCCCGCCTCTAATCATCCCACAGCCCTTCCGATTTTTGTGCCAGATCATCCTCGCTAACGCCCTCTTTTTTAAGACGCGCCTTTATGGCCTCCTGCCAAAAAGTGCTTTTTTCCTGCATTTTTTGGAATTTTTTGCGGTTTGCGTCCTTTTTTAGGGCGCGCATTTGGGCGTTAGCGCTGATTATACCGCAAATGGCCTGCATCCGCACCAAATCATCTGCGGTAAGCTGCTGGTAATCGGCTTGCAGACAGTTCATAACATCCTGATAATAAGCGGCAAAGATAGGGAATTCCAGTTCTTCCTCCATCTTTACATATTCCTTCATACGCGCGTAAAGTTCCGTCAGAACAGGTTTTTCCATGTTGGCCCCCTTCTATCCTCTGACTTTTAGCTTGTAAGTTGGCCGAGCAAGCCTGTAAGCCGGGTTCTGTCGTGGATGAACATCAATCTAGGGCTACCGTTACCGATAACCTCCAGCAACCCTTACTCAAGAGCGGAGCGGGCAACTCCTTGGGGCACATGACCCCTGCTCTATCGTTCCATATAGGTCTTGCTCCGGATGGGGTTTGCCTGGCCAGCAGGTCTCCTTGCTGCCGGTGCGCTCTTACCGCACCGTTCCACCCTTACCCGCCACTTTTACAAGCGGCCGGCGGTTTGTTTCTGTGCACTTTCCTTAGGGTCGCCCCCACCGGCCGTTAGCCGGCATCCTGCCCTGCGGAGCCCGGACTTTCCTCAAGCCTTGCGGCTTGCGTTCATCCGGCTTACTCGGCTTATACGCGTATATTATAGCAAAAACCATGTCTTATGGCAAGTGTTTGGCCTCTTTTTATTCTCCCTGCACGCGGCTTTCCAAAGGTATGATGATAGCCGCGATGATGTAAGCCAGTATGCCCACGCCGCAGCAGGCGAAGATCACCCAGGCCAGACGTATCAGCGTAGGATCCACGCCGAAATAACCACCCAGCCCGCCACATACGCCGGCCAGCATTTTATCACGTTCGCTTCTGTATATCCGTTTCATATCGAAACCTCCTTATATTTTGTAAAATCGGCTGCGTTTTTTGTGTTGCCGCTTTTGTTTTACAGTATAGTTTAAATTCTATTTTCGAACTTCTATAACTTGCGGCGGGCTTACATTAACGCTTCCCAAACCGCAGTTTATATTAAGCCTATAGGGTGCGTCCCCGCCGCCGCTTTTTACATCGGCAACGCCGCTGTATCTGTTACCGCCCAGATCCACGCTGCCCAGCCCCACCTCTATATGGCATAGGTACTTATCCAGCGGCCTGGTTAGGGTAAGCTCCATATTGCCCAAGCCTACCTCCAGATAAGCATCGTCGACGGTAAAATGCCGCGAACCCAAGTTGCCCACGCCCACGTTAAAGTTGGCGTAACCGGCGTTTATAATTTCCGCCTGGCAATTTCCAAGCCCCACATCCAGCACCATTTCTTTGGCGCTTAAATACTCTGCCTGCAAATTTCCGGCGCCCAGCCTTATATCCATTTTTTCGGCCACAAAATCGTATGGCAGCACCACCGTAAGGCGTATATCATTTCTGCGGTAGCGCCAGGGTATGGCCCAGCGCCACCCTACCCTGTTGCTGCTGATAGTCCACTTATCCCCGCTCTTTTTTTCGGAATACAGCAGGCGCGTATTATTGTTTCCATAGATAATATCGAAATCTTCGCCCAGCTTGATATATATATCCCCCAAACTAAAATCAAAATCCAGATTCTTTATCTCGTATTCGCCCGCTGCCGCTTTCTCCGTAAGATCCAAAAAATCCGTGGTTTCTTGCGAATAGGGTAAGTCCGGCGTAAGGTCGCGCCAGGAACCGTAATTGTAATAGGGCGCTTCTAATTTCCAATAGCTGCCGCCAAGTTGTATAACGCCTGTTTGTTCCAGCCGCTGCCGCAAAATATATCCGTCGGCACCCAAAGCCAGACTAATAAGGGTCAGCAGCAATCCGCCGAAGAAAAGGCCGCAGGCAAAAATCAAAACAACTTTGCTGAACTTTTTCATGCTCGCGCCACCCGCCTTTCAAATGGCCAACGCAGTACGCGCAACAAAACGCGGAACAGCGCCGGCACTACCTTTACCAGCATAAACCCGCACAACAGCATCATTATGCCGCCGGCTCCCAACAGTGCCAACCCCAAGCCGCAGGCTAACAAGGCCTCCAGGGTATGCACGGCCAGCAGGCTTATGCCAACGGCCAGCAGCACTGCCCCGCTTACCAAAACCGCCAACATAGCGGCGCCCAAGCCCACGCCCAGGCCGAATACCAAGGCGGCCAGGCCCACAATCAGGCCAAATATCAGCGCGGCCAGGGGCAGCAGCAGGGGCAGCGCCAATATAGCCAGTATAACTATCAGCAGTACCGAAGCGCCGCTGCGCCGTGGTGGCGCTGCCGGTTCTTTGGCTTTGTTTTTTGCGGATAGCTCTTTGTCTGCCTCGGCCCGGGCCTCCTCCTCGCGGCGGCGCGCGTTTTGGGCGTCTTCCGGGCGGGCCGGTACACGCGGGTGAGAGCTATCCGGCCTGGCGTCCAGATAATCCCGGCTGTAGCCGGAAAGTATCTGCTCGGCCAAAGCCCGCGCCGGGCCCAGCTCGTTTATCACCCTCTCCGTTTCGTCCATACCGGCGTCGTCAAAGTATTCCCCGTAGTAAGTAAGCGCCGTTTCTCTTTCCTCCTGGGGCAAAGCGGCCAGCAAGCGCCGCAATTCCACCAGATAAGCGTTTTTTTCCTCCGTACTCAAATCATGCCACCTCCATCCAGAAGCTTTTCTATGCTGCTTTGATATTCCGCCCATTCCTGCCGGTACAGCATAAGCTGCGCCCGGCCACGGCTGGTAATGCGATAATAGCGGCGGTTGCGCCCGGAATAGGCCACGTCATAGATTTCCAGGCATTGATCCTTTTCCAGGCGGCGCAGCACAGGATAAAGCGTGGATTCGGAAATATCCAGCGCCGCGCGCACTGTTTGCGTGATCTTATAGCCGTATATGTCGTCCCGCTCTACCACCGCCAGCACCAAGGCGTCCAGCAAAGCCGCACCGGGATTGAACGTCATATCCTCACCCCACTATATCTGATGCTGTTTAATATTATACGCCATATAATATTAGATGTCAAGCGATATTTTAAATTTTTATAAAATATTTTTTGAAAGGCATATAAGCGGGGCTGTTTTGCGGAATAAATGTTGGGTTTAGGATGATAAAGGTGGCTTTTAAAAACCGGTAAAATATTCGCGTTCCTAAACATTTTATTTAACTTCCTAAACAAAATATTTAACTTCGCGAATATTTTTATCTTATCAAAACAAAAAACCGCCTGCCCCGAATACGCCGCTTTGTAACAAAATAAAAAAGCCGCCGTATCGTTTTTCAACTAAACCGGCCTGGGGTATATAAACCCTGGCAAAGGCATACTGCCGGCGGCGCAAACGGTGGCATATTGCCGGGCATCTACAATAAAAGTTTACCGTGGTGCATAAAGATCACACTATAGAATACACAAGCCCGCTGCAAAATATTACTCCAACCTCAACTCCGCTACGGCGCTCGCATATTGCTCCATCAATCTTTCATTGCCCTGAGCGATAGATTTTGCGCGGGCGATGTCTCGGGAAGCCGGTACCTGGCGCTCCATTTGCCTAAAAAGGGAAGCCCTGGCTAACAGGCAAAGCAGTATATCTTCCCGACGGTTAAGGCGCTCCATTTCCATAAGAGCGCGGCTATAGGCATCTTGGGCTTTATAGTTGTTATTTGTCTTCTGATGCAGGCAGGCGATGCGGAAAAGCACCGAGCCTCTTTGTTCCCCGGTGCGGGCCATTCGCAAGGCGGTATCTAACTGTTTTTGTGAACCGGCGTTATCTCCGTTTTCTTCCATTATAGCAGCTATAGAAAGAGAGGTGGAAATAACATTTTCCATTTTTGATGCTTTTTTAAAAATATGCTGCGCCTTTGTCAGGTGGTCGAGCGCCTTCTCCAATTCTCCTGCGGATAAATAGACATTTCCTATATTAGCGTGAGATTCCGCCATGGGAACGACTAAGCCCAGTTTTTCTTCTAGTGCCAGGCCTTCCATAAAAATTGCGATGGCTTCTTGATACTCCCCTGCTCCCATCGCTTTCATGGCCATCTCGTTTATTCGCTTAAAGCCCGCAGCTATTTCCTTAGCATCCATTTACATTCTCCTTAATATTGCTATTTGCTTTTCCAGCCAGGTTCTTTTCTCCTGTGGCGCATAGGGGAGACTCGCTTCAAAAGAGTGAAGCGCCTGGGGATAATTCTTGTTTTTAATATGATCAACACCCTCTTTTTGCACGATAAGATAGAGGGAATGCATTAGCTTTTGGTAGGGCGGTTCATCCAGAGGGGAAATTTGCGCTTTTTCCAAAGCCAGGGCGGCGGTTTTAAGGGCTTCTATATTATCGCCCTTAATAGCATATAGGTTGGCCAGATTATGCAGCACCATGGCGGAACCCGCATGATATTCGATCAGTTCCGTAAGTGAGAGCGCCTGATTTAAGTATTCGTGAGCCGTGAGAAAATTGCCCTCGCGAATGCAGTTAACAGACGCTGCAATAATTCCTTTAAGATCGTCGGCAACCTGTTTAGCAAGGGCATTTTCTTCCATGCTTTTACTTAAACCTTTCTATTACAGGCTAAACTTAAACGCGTCGTTCTGTTTTTCTTTACCGCTATCCATTTCCATAAAGTTAGGGGATTTTCCTTTATTATCGTACTCCATATTTAACGCAAGGGCGCTCTTTTCTATTATTGTTGCCTGCCGCGGTTTTTTTTCGGCAAAATTATCCCATCCCGCTTTCTGCCGGGGTTTTTCATCGATGATACTACCTCGCTCCCTAATCTTTTGCTGTCGATCTTCAGCAAATTTGCCACGTTCCACCGTCATTTTTATAAAGCCCGACTCTATGCCGTACGGCTCTTTATTTTTTGCGGGAGCCGTGTATAAGGTGGGTCCTTCTTGCGGGGAAAAAGCCGTCTTAGAGAT
>Ga0082212_10012838_pt1 | contig 10527 bp, 5 predicted proteins | sample TergutNt197P3_FD_71548 | JGI IMG/M metagenome (GOLD analysis project Ga0082212, IMG submission 71548) | Neocapritermes taracua P3 segment gut microbial communities from Petit-Saut dam, French Guiana - Nt197 P3 | ecosystem: Host-associated > Arthropoda: Insects > Digestive system > Gut ...
CCTTTGGCATCATGAACACGAACCCCGACGACACGGTATACGAGTTCGAGGAAAAGCCCAAAAATCCGAAAAGCACGCTGGCCTCGATGGGCATCTACATTTTCAATTGGGGCAAGCTGCGCAAATACCTGACCGAGGACGAGGCCGACCCGAAGTCCAGCAACGATTTCGGCAAGAACATCATCCCGGCGATGCTGAAAGCCGGGGAGAAGCTGTCCGTTTACCGCTTCGAGGGCTATTGGAAGGACGTCGGGACCGTCGAAAGCCTTTGGGACGCGAACATGGACATGCTCAGCTCCTCGAACCCGATGAACCTGCATGACCCGGCGTGGCGCATCTACGCGCGCAACCCCGTCGCGCCGCCGCATTACATGGGCGTAAACTCCGTGATCTCCCACAGCCTTGTGACTGAGGGCTGCGAGGTACACGGCGAGGTGCTGAACTCCGTGCTGTTCAACGACGTGACGGTCGCCGAGGGCGCCAGCGTGAAATATTCCATCCTGATGCCCGGCGCGGTCGTGGAAAAAGACGCGGTCGTGGAGTACGCCATACTGGCCGAGAACTCGCACGTCGGCGCGGGCGCGCATGTCGGCGCCGACCCCAAGGACGTGCCAAACCCCGCCGACTGGGGCATCGCGGTGATCGCTTCGGACGTGGTGATCGACGCAAAGCGCGTGATCGACGCCAATACCATGGTCGCGGACTGACAAACGATCCATAGCGGACAATTGACGGGGGGCTGGGTTTCCAAATGAAAGACATGCACGGTATCATTTTCGCGTATCTGTCGCATCCCAAGCTGAAGGAGCTGGCGGAACACCGCACGGCGGCGTCGCTCCCGTTCGGGGGGCGGTATCGCTGCATCGACTTTATGCTCGGCAACATGGTCAACGCGGGCATCAACGACGTCGGGGTCGTGATGCGCGACAGCTACCAGTCGCTGCTGGACCACCTCGGCTCGGGCAAGGACTGGGACCTCTCGCGCAAGCGCGGCGGGCTGAAACTGCTGCCGCCGTTCGGGTATGCCGGGCCGCGCCGCAACGTCGAGTTCCGAGGCCGCATGGAAGCCCTGTACGGCGTGGCGTCGTACATCTCGCGCATCCGGCAGGAATACGTCGTGCTGGCTGACGGCGAGATCGTGGCCAACATCTCGCTGGAAGACGTGCTGGACGCGCATATAAAAAGCGGGGCGGACATCACCTGCGTCTGTACGCCGGGCGGCGAGGGCGGCGCGGTCAGCGACGAGGCGTTCTACTCGCTGGACGGCACGGGCCGCATCGTGGACATCACCATGGGCCTGAAAGACGGCTATGAGTCGATGAACGTGTTCATCCTCTCAAAGACGCTGCTGGAGCATCTGCTCAGCTACTGCGCCGCGCGGAGCTTGTACCACTTCAACCGCGACGTCTTGCAGGCGATGAAGGAGAAGCTGAAACTGACGGCGTACGTGTTCAAAGACTATTGCGCGCGCCTGATCAGCGTTTCGAACTATTTTCAGCACAGCATGGACTTGCTGAAACCCGAGGTCCGCCATGACCTGTTCCTGCGCAGCCGCAGCATCCGCACCAAAGTCCGCGACGAGGCCCCGACGTATTACAGCCCGGACAGCAGCCCCAAAAATTCGGTGGTGGCCGACGGCTGTTACATCGAGGGCGCGGTGGAGAACAGCATCCTGTTCCGCGGCGTGCAGGTCGGCAAGGGCGCGGTCGTGCAGAACTGCATCCTGATGCAGGATACCCATGTCAAGGCCGGGGCGCGCATCAGCCACGTGATCGCCGACAAGGAAGTGACCGTTTCCGAAAACCACATCCTCGTCGGGCACAGCACGTATCCGATCGCTGTGTCTAAAGGGGCAGAAGTATGATCGAAGAGCGCATTGAGGCGCAATTCATTTGCGCCGGTTGCGCTTGACATTGAGAATAGAAGGAGGAACACATCATGAAAGTCCTGTTTATCAGCAGCGAGGCGGCGCCGTTTGCCATGACGGGCGGACTGGGGGACGTCACGGGCGCGCTGCCCGCGGCGCTGGCGGCCAAGCGCGCGGGGGTGCGCGTGATGCTGCCCTTGTACGATTGCATAGCCGAAGAGTACCGGACCCGGATGAAGTTCATCGGGGCGCAGTATATCCCGCTGGGATGGCGCAATGTCTACTGCGGGCTGTTTGAGCTGAAAATGAACGGCGTGATCTGGTACTTTCTTGACAACGATTATTACTTCCGGCGCGGGGAGCTGTACGGGCACTTCGACGACGGGGAGCGGTACGCGTTCTTTTCGCGCGCGGCGGCGGAGCTGGCGCTGAGCATTCCAGACTGGCGGCCGGACGTGATCCACTGCCACGACTGGCAGACCGCGCTGGTCCCGGTGTATCTGCGCACCCATTTGCAGGACCGCGCCGAGGACATCCGCTGTGTGTTCACCATCCACAACATCGCCTATCAGGGCCGCTACGCGCGCTCCCTGCTGGGGGATGTGTTCGGGCTGCCCGACCATGTGTTCAACGGCGGCACGATGGAATTCAACGGCGGGCTGAATTTGATGAAAGCCGCCATTGAAATGTCCGACGCGGTGACGACGGTATCGCCGACGTATCTGGAAGAGCTGCAATACGAGTTCTACGCGCACGGGCTGGAGGGCGTGATCGCCGCCGCCGCGCACAAGACGCACGGCATCCTGAACGGGATCGACACCGTTATGTACGACCCGGCCGCGGACCCGAACCTGTTTGACAATTACAGCGCCGACACCTTTGAGAAAAAAGCGGCCAACAAGACCAAGCTCAGGAAAATGCTCGGACTCGCGCCGCGCAAGAACACGCCGCTGGTCGCCATCATCGCGCGTCTGGCCACGCACAAGGGGCTGGACCTCGTGGCGGCATCGCTGGACGCCATCATGGACTTAGACGTCCAGGTCGTTGTGATTGGGCGCGGGGAATGGAACTATGAGCAGGTGTTCCAACACGCGGGCGACGTCTACAACGGCCGTTTCTCGACGCAGATCACGTATAACCCGGGCCTGGCCATGAAGCTGTACGCCGCGGCGGACATCTTCCTGATGCCCAGTCTGTGGGAGCCGTGCGGGCTGTCGCAGATGATCGCCATGCGCTACGGCACGGTCCCGGTCACGCGCGAGACGGGCGGCCTGAAAGACACGGTAACGCCGTACATCGCGGAAGCCGGCGCGGGGCGGGGCTTCACGTTCGCCAACTACAACGCCGACGATATGATGTACGTCTTACGGCAGGCCGTGGAGCTGTACCGCAGCGACGCCGCGGCGTGGCGGGCCCTCGCGGAAGCGGATATGCGCCTTGACTTATCCTGGACGCACTCCGCCGGGCAATATCTGAACATCTACCGGCAGGTCACCGGGAAAAAGTAAAGACAGCTGATTTGTAAGGAGTTTATAGATCGTGAGCCAAAACACAGTCATTGACATATCGGAATTCAAAGAACTATTTTTAGGCAAACTCAAACGCCACTTCGGGCGCGACCTGGAAGACTGCACACGCACGCAGGCGTTCCGCGCGACATGCCTTGTCCTGAGGGATATCCTGGCCCAGCGGCTTTCGGACAGCAATGACGAGGTGCGCGCCGACGGACGGAAACTGCACTACCTCTCGCTGGAGTTTTTGCTGGGCCGTTCGTTGTCTAAGAACGCCTTCAACCTCGGGCTGACCGAAACGGTCCGCCGGGGGCTGGAGGAGCTGATGGCCGAGCGCCGTACCGCCAACGGCGGGGACGACAAGCTGACCAAGCTCTCCTTTGAGGACTTTTTGGAGACGGAGCCGGACGCGGGCCTGGGCAACGGGGGCCTCGGGCGTCTGGCGGCGTGTTATTTGGACTCGATGACCACGCTGGGGCTGAGCGCGACGGGCTACTCCATCTGCTACGAGTACGGCATCTTCAAACAGAAGATCATCGAGGGCGGCCAGGTCGAGCTGCCCGACCCGTGGCTGGATATCGGAGACGTCTGGCTGATCCCGCGCGTGGAGGAGGCCGTCACGGTACGCTTCGGGGGCCGCGTCGAGGAACACTGGGACGGCCGGAAGAACCGGATGGAGCCTAAGCACGTCGACTATACGGAGGTCCTGGCGGTCCCTAAGGATATGCTGATCTCGGGCTACGGCACGGACAAGGTCAACAAACTGCGCCTGTGGGACGCGCAAAGCCCCACGGCCATCGACATGTCGCTGTTTTCCTCGGGGCAGTACATGAAGGCCATGGAGCAGAACGCCATGGCCCAGGTGATCGCCAAGGTCCTCTACCCGGACGACAACCACTTTGAAGGCAAGCTCCTGCGGCTTCGCCAGCAGTATTTCTTCGTGTCCGCGACCGTGCAGAGCATCGTGCGCGACCACCGGGCGAAGAACGGCTCGCTGCGCAATTTCCACCTGCGCCACGCCCTGCACATCAACGACACCCACCCCACGCTGGTGATCCCGGAGCTGATGCGCATTTTGCTGGACGAGGAAGGGATGGACTGGGACGACGCGTGGGTCATTGTCAAGCACGCCGTCGCGTATACCAACCACACGGTACTGAGCGAGGCGCTGGAGTGCTGGCCGCAGAACATCGTGGAGATCCTGCTGCCGCGCATCTGGCAGATTTTGTGCGGCATCAACGACCGCTACATCACGATGCTGCGCGCCGAGGGCCGGAACGACTACGTGATCAGCCGGATGGCCGTCATTTGGGACGGCGAGGTGCGCATGGCCAATCTGTGCGCCTACGCGTGCTTTGCGGTCAACGGTGTATCCGCCCTGCATTCGGGCATACTGATCCGGGATATCTTCGATCTGCAATACCAGCGCGAGCCGTTCAAGTTTTTGAACGTCACCAACGGCGTGGACCACCGCCGCTGGCTGGCGCAGGTCAACCCCGGCCTGCACGCGCTGATTTGCGACGCCATCGGGGACGGCTATCTAAAGAAGCCGACGGAACTGAAACGCCTGAGTAAATTTTCAAGCGACGCGTCTTTTCTGGAGCGTCTGGCCAAGGTCAAGCGCGAAAACAAGGAGCGTCTGGCCCAATACGTCCTGCGCGAGCAGGGCCTTGTGATCGACCCCGGCTCGATCTTCGACACGCAGGTCAAGCGCCTCCACGAGTACAAGCGCCAATTGCTGAACGTCCTGCGGATTTTGCGGATGTATGACGATATCCACGCCGACCCGAAGAAGAAATACCCGCCGCGCACGTATTTCTTCGGCGCGAAAGCGGCCAGCGGCTACCACATGGCCAAGCGGATCATCCATCTGATCCACAGCGTGGCCCAGCTCATCAACAGCGACCCCGTGGTGTCGGAGATCATAAAAGTCGTGTTTTTGGAAAACTACCGCGTGTCGGTGGCGGAAATCCTGATCCCGGCCTCGGAGATCAGCGAACAGATTTCGATCGCCGGCAAGGAGGCCAGCGGCACGGGCAACATGAAGTTCATGCTGAACGGCGCGCTGACCGTCGGCACGCTGGACGGCGCGAACGTGGAGATCAACGACTTTGTGGGCCGGGAGAACATCTTCATCTTCGGCCTGACCGCCGACGAGGCCGCCAAGCTGGAGCGCGAGGGCTACTCGTCGTCGTCGATCTACAACCAGAGCGAGCCTCTGCGCCGCGTGCTTGACCGCCTGACGGCGGGCATCGGCCCGGACGGCGCGGAATACGGCGACATCGCCAGTAATTTGCTGATCCACGACACCTATATGCTGCTGGCGGACTTTGAAGCCTACTCGGCCATCAAGGAAGAGGCTTGCGAAAAATACCTCGACGCCCAGGCCTGGAACCGTTCCTCGCTGGCCAACATCGCCGCCGCCGGGGCCTTTGCCGCCGACCGCAGCGTCTCGCAGTACGCCGAACACGTCTGGGGAATGAGGACGATGAACAGTTGACAATTGACAATTGACAATTGCGGGCACATGGGTACAAGGTATTGATTTGTACCCGCTGAACTACCTTGTTAAAACCATCCGCGAAGCGGATTCCATCATTGTCAATTGTCAATTATCAATTATCAATTGACCAAAGTGGGAGTTAGTTATGGCGGGAAAGTATTATATTACCACCGCGCTTCCGTATGCTTCTAAGCTGCCGCATGTGGGCAATACCTATGAGGCTATTTTTACGGACGCCATCGCGCGGTATCACCGGTTGATTGGGGACGAGGTTTTTTTCCTGACCGGGACCGACGAGCATGGGCAGAAGATACAGCGCGAGGCGGAGAAGGAGGGCATTGCCCCGAAAACCCTCGCCGACCGCGTGACGGGCGGTCTGCGGGAGATTTGGGACCGCTGTCAGATCAGCTATGACAAGTTTATCCGCACGACCGATGATGACCATCAGGCCATCGTGTCGGCCATTTTCAAAAAACTCTACGCGCAGGGCGATATCTACAAGTCCAGCTACGAGGGCTGGTACTGCACGCCCGATGAGAGCTTCTTCACCGAATCGCAGGCCGTCAAAGAGAACGCGCCGCCGGAGGGGGAGGCCGCCTCCCGCGGGCGTCTGTGCCCCGAGTGCGGGCGTCCTTTGGAGCATATGACGGAGGAAGCGTATTTCTTTCGCTTGAGCAAGTACGGGCCGATTTTGATGGAGCATATTGAAAAGAACCCTGATTTTCTCGTACCGGAGTCGCGCAAGCACGAAATGATCAACAATTTTCTGAAACCCGGCTTGCAGGATTTGTGTGTGACGCGCTCGACGTTTACCTGGGGCGTCCCGGTGGAAATGGACCCGGGGCATGTGATCTATGTCTGGATCGACGCTTTGAGCAACTATATCACCGCGCTCGGCTACGACCCTGACGGGCCGTCCGGGCCGCTGTTTGTCCAGAACTGGCCGGCCGATCTGCATGTCGTGGGCAAGGACATCGTGCGCTTCCACTTCCTGTACTGGCCCTGCATCCTGCTGGCGCTGGGGGTTCCGCTGTATAAACAGCTCTACGGGCACGGCTGGCTTAACATGGGTACGGACAAAATGAGCAAATCGAGCGGCAATGTGCTGTACGCGCCGGAGCTGGCCGACGTATACGGCGTGGACGGGTTGCGGTATTATCTGCTGCGGGAGATGCCGTTTTCCGCCGACGGCAGCGTTACGCACAGTTTGCTGACGGCCCGCTACAACACCGATCTGGCCAATGACCTGGGCAACCTGCTTTCGCGCACGGTCGCCATGGTGGAAAAATACTGCGGCGCACCGCTGGAAACAGCGCAGGCGCACCCGTCGGTGGAAACCGTGCGCACGGAGATCGTCAAAGCCTACGCCGCCGCGATGGATACCCTGCATATGCAGCAGGCGCTGACCGAGGCTTGGAAGCTGGTCGACCGCTGCAATAAGTTCATCGACGAGACGATGCCGTGGGCGCTGGCCAAAGACCCGGACAAAGCCGCGGAGCTTCGCGCCGTGATGGCAACGCTCTGCCGCGCCCTGCACACGCTGACGGTCCTGCTGACGCCCATAATCCCGGAAACGGCGGACAAAATGGCCGCCCAGCTGGGCCTGACGCCGGAATTTCGGACATGGGAAAGCCTGAACGCGCGGGAAATCGCGTTTCAAGTCAAAAAAGGCGACGCGCTGTTCCCAAGATTGGAAAAACAGTGATTCCGTAGGGGCGCACACCGCGCCCCTATAAATAGTAAGGAGGCGCCGTTATGTTTTACGATTCCCGTTCCCTCCAGTATAAAACGCCGTTCGGGGCTGTGACCGCCGGGACTGAGGTGACGTTCCACATGCGCCCGCCGCGCGCGTGGGGATGCAGCCGCATGTATGTCTATGTGGATCACGAGTTCGGCGGCGAGAGCTTTACATACACCGCCGAATGGATCGGCTATGAGGACGACTGCGACGTGTTCCGCTATGTGCTGGATACGGCCAACCTCCTCGGGCCGGTGTGGTATCATTTCTCTTGGGACGCCGGCGGCGAGTACGCGGGCTCCGTCGGCCCCGCCCCCGGGTGCAAGAGCGGCGTCGGCGCGCGCTATGACGGCAAGCCGCCCCTCTATCAGCTGACCGTCTACGAAAAAAACGATACGCCCGATTGGTACGGGCGCGGCGTGACGTATCATATTTTCCCCGACCGCTTCCGGCGCAGCCGCGTGCCGGACCCGCGCGGCATGGTCGGCAGCCGCTCGGTGCATAAGAACTGGGACGACTGCCCCGACTATGCCCCCGACGCCAGGGGCGAGGTCAGGAACAACGACTTCTTCGGCGGCGACCTGAAAGGCGTGATGGAGAAACTGCCGTATTTGCGGCTGCTGGGGGTCAAAACGCTGTATTTCAGCCCGATCCTCGAAGCCGCCAGCAATCACCGCTACGACACCGCCGACTATCTGTCCGTCGACCCGATGGTCGGCACGGAGGCGGATTTCGCCGAACTGTGTCAAAAGGCCGGGGAACTGGGCATCCGCGTGGTGCTGGACGGCGTGTTCAATCACACCGGCTTTGACAGCGTTTACTTCAACGGGCGCGGGACCTACCGGGAGCCGGGCGCGTTCCAGTCCCAGAACTCCAAATACTACGAGTGGTATGATTTTCAGGAGTGGCCGGTCCGGTATTCCGCCTGGTGGGGGGTCTACACCCTGCCGCAGGTCAACGAGTCGTGCCCGTCCTACCGGGAGTATATCATCAGCGGCGACAAGTCGGTGATCCGCAAGTGGCTCCGCCTGGGGGCGTCGGGCTGGCGTCTGGACGTGGCCGACGAGCTGCCCGGCCCGTTCATTGAGGCCCTGCGCGCCGTGGTGCGCGAGGAATGTAAGGACGGCGTCGTGATCGGCGAGGTTTGGGAGGACGCGACCAACAAGGTGGCCTATGACGTCCGGCGGCGGTATCTGCTGGGGCGCGAGCTGGACGGCGTGATGAACTACCCGTTCCGCGACGCGGCCATCGCGTTTGTGCTGGGCGGCAGCTCGGTGGAGTTTGCCGAGCGCATGGAGACGATCCGGGAGAATTACCCGAAACCGTGCTTCTACTCGCTGATGAACGCGCTGGGGACCCATGACACACCGCGCATCCTGACCGTCCTAGGCGCGACGCCGGAGGACTGGGACCAGTCCAAAGAGGAAAAGAGCAAGTCCAAGTTCACGCCGGAGCGCTACGCGCTGGCGGTCAAGCGTCTGCGCGTGGCGGCGGGCATCCTGTTCGCGTTCCCCGGCTCCCCGACGGTCTACTACGGCGACGAGGTGGGCTTGGAGGGCTATGAAGACCCCTTCAACCGCCGCGGCTACCCGTGGGGCCGCGAGGACAAGGACCTGCTGAAATGGTACACCCTTCTGGCCCACTGCCGCAACACGCAGGAAGCCCTTCAATCCGGCGATATCCACTACATTTCCGCCGAGCCGCAGGTTTTGGCGTTCAAACGCTCGGCCCACAAGCACGGCGAAGTGTTTTGCCTCTTCAACCGCGGCGAGGATCAGCGGACTGTGCCGCTGCCGTCGCGCACCCCGCTGCGCGACCTGCTCGGCGGCGATGTATTCGCGCCGGAACACGGCCGGGCGGAAGTCGCGCTCCCGGGGTATGGGGTGCGGTATTTGGTGAAGGCGGAGCATTGAAAATGAAAAAACTAATCATACTCCTTTTTACATGTATGTTACTCACCTTGGTTGCTTGTGATAGCGATTTAGAGATAATTGGAATTGAAATCGCAAATTATCCAGATAAGTTGATATACATTATTGGAATTGATGATTCTGTAGTGTTAGATGGCGGGGAGGTATATCTTATAACAAAAGCCATAGCTAAAGGATACAGCACTAGGGGAAGCGCTAAATATGACATGAGTGATGACCGTCAGGTTAATATTACACACAATATTGATTTTGGTAAGGAAGGAATATATAAGGTAACGAGCGAAAGAAATAAGCATCGCGTTTCATATCCAGTTCAGGTCATCAGTATAGAGACATTAGAGGAAATGATCTATCCATGATACACCCCGCCGTCCGTACCAAACCCAAACAGCCGCAGAAAGTCCGCGCGGTAGCCTTCCAGATCGGCCAGCTCCGCCATCGAACCGCTGTCGGCCAGCGCCCAGCGGCGGCTGACCTCGGCTTGGATGCCGGGGCGCATTTCCCAATCGTCCAGACGCAGGCGGTTTGCTTCGTCTGTTTCCGTCGCGGGGTCGTATAGCCGCTGAAACAGCCGCTGGGACTGTTCCTGACAGCCCTCGTGCAGGCCCGCGTCTTTCATCACGCGGTAGAGCAGCGAGATATACAGCGGGACCACCGGGATCGCCGACGACGCCTGCGTGACCAGCGCTTTGTTGACCGATACGAACGCGCGCCCGCCCAGCATAGCCAGCAGGTTGTTGATTTCCGCGCAGCGGAGTTCCAGGTCCTCCTTGGCTTTGCCGATCGTGCCGTTTTTGTAGATCGCGTGGGTCTGCTCCGGGCCGATGTAGGAAAACGCGACGGTTGTCGCACCGGGAGCGAGGGCGCCGGCGGCGAGCAGCGCGTCGAGCCACATTTCCCAGTCCTCGCCGCCCATGACGGCGGTCGTGTCGGCGATGTCGGCGGGGGTGGCGGGTTCGAGGGTGATGTCGGAGACG
>Ga0082212_10012839_pt1 | contig 10527 bp, 6 predicted proteins | sample TergutNt197P3_FD_71548 | JGI IMG/M metagenome (GOLD analysis project Ga0082212, IMG submission 71548) | Neocapritermes taracua P3 segment gut microbial communities from Petit-Saut dam, French Guiana - Nt197 P3 | ecosystem: Host-associated > Arthropoda: Insects > Digestive system > Gut ...
AGAAGGCAGTGTCCAAACAAGGTTAGAGGTATTGTTGAGTCTTTTCGAGCAGAAGCATTTCCTTACTGACAGGCAAGTTCTCAAATCGTATAACCATCCGATAGATAACGAGTATATCCGTGAAATGGTGTCCATACTGGAATATATAGGCGCCGATGAAAAACAGCGAAAAAACATTGAAGACGAGCAGGATGCCTACCGGTTGCTTGAAGTGATGTCGGAAAACAGGAGAAAGGAACTGGAAGCGGTGATCAAAGAGAAGGATGAAGCATTGAAGGAGAAAGAAGAAGCATTGAAGGAGAAGGATGAAGCGCTGAAAGAACAGGAACGTATCATCGCATATTTACAATCGCAACTTAGAAGGTGATTGGCTTCAATGCTTTTCAATTGGATGAATATCTGTTGAAGTAGAAATGAAAATGTTTTATGTTTTTTTGAAACAAAAAAAATATTATTATTTTTGCAGTTAATTATTATGGAAAAACCGGAAAAAGTATGACATTTTTTTTAGAAAAAATAACTCATTTCTTGATTAACAAACCGTTACTATTGAACAGTACGGTTTGGCATGATATTTGCGGAGAGAGAGAGAGAGAGAGTTGCAACCGTAATTTCCTTAATTTTTTTGTTATATCCAGGCCGGATACTGCTGTAAAGCAGTATCCGGCTTTTCGCGTTATATAAACAATAACCATATATGAATTAACCGTTTAAAATAAAAGCCTATGAAATAAAGAAGGAAAATAGAAAAAGTCCGGTTAAGGTAAGTCTTCCGGCATCTTCGATGCGGAATCAAAAATTCCGCACAATGTGAATTTTTTAAAAGCAAACATAAATTTATATATGTTATGCGTACAATTATTAATCTATACTTGATACTTGATATGAAAATTAAAATTAAACATTTTTATAAAAGCAGTTTTATGAAGGATAAAACCTTATTTTCTACTATGAAGTTTACCTTCATACTATTATTGGTTGCAACAATGAACGTATATGCCCAGCAGGGTATTACGATTACAGGTACGGTTACGGAAAATGGTGATCCGTTACCGGGTGTGAGTGTTATTGTGAAAGGAACCACTATTGGCGATGCAACTGACGCTAATGGTAAATACCGGTTAACCGTACCCAACACGGACGCTGTGCTGGTTTATTCATATATTGGATATATCACTGTCGAACGCACAGTGGGAAACCAGCGCGAAATCAATGTTAGTCTTGTGGAAGACACCCAGCAAATTGATGAAGTGGTAGTCATTGGTTTTGGTACTCAGAAAAAAGTGAACCTGACGGGTTCGGTTGAAGCCATTAAGGGAGAAGAACTGACCAAACGACCGATTATGAGTACTGTACAAGCTTTGCAAGGGTTGGCGTCGGGCGTAACCATAACTTCAAATGGAGGCAGACCGGGCAATGAAGGCGAAACGGTCAGGGTAAGGGGTATCGGCACCTGGAACAGCAATGATCCTTTGGTATTGGTTGATGGCGTGGCCAGTTCGCTCAATGCGGTAAATACAAACGATATCGAAAGTATTTCCATACTGAAAGATGCAGCCTCATCGTCCATATACGGGTCACGCGCCGCAAACGGGGTTATTTTGATCACGACTAAAAGAGCCAAAACAAATCGTTTTTCCGTCAACCTGAGCGGTAATGTAGGATTCCAGACGCCGGTTGATTTACCTAAATTCTTAGGCGCTATCGATTACCTGGAACTGTATGACATGGCTTTGTCGAATGATAACAGGAGAGACGACGGCTCGCCGGGCGGCGTCCTGTATGGAAAAGAATACATTGATAATTACAGGGCAAACATGGCGACAGACCCATACCGTTATCCTAATACGAATTGGGCGGATCTCGTTTATATAACACCGGCCATGCAGCAGTATTATAACTTGAGTTTCAGTGGAGGAACCGACAAGTTGAGCGCTTTGGTATCGCTGAATATACAGGATCAGAATGGAAATTTTCCTGATACCAATTTACAGCGCTACAGTATTCGGGTAAATACGGATTACCGGTTTTCCGACAAATTTTCTGCCGGCATTGATATATCGGGACGACATTCAATCATTTCGGGACCATACAATACCGGTTTTGCCATGGGAGAAATACGGCGAACACCTCCTGTTCGTCCGTATATCAATCAATTCGGACAACTTGCCAATCTCGCCGCGGGCTACAATGTATATGCGGTAGGGCAGGAAAAATATGCCGGTTATGACCGTACCTGGTACCAGGAGGGATTGGTGAATCTTAAATTATCGTACGCGCCCTTTAAAAGTTTAAGATTTGATTTAGCCTATTCTCCCAAAATGAATTTTGAGACCAACAAACAGAATCGCAAGGTGATAGAGTATTACGATCCGGACGGTAACAATGTGAGAAACGAACCTACCATTCAGACATTGGACATGCGTAAGGATTACAGTCTGAACAACGATGTTAAATTCCTGATCAATTTCAATAAAAGTTTTGCCGGTCATAATGTTACAGCTTTGGGTGGATTCCAGCAAATAACCTCCTACTGGGAACGGTTGAGCGCTTATAGGGAAGGGAGTATGTTTACATACGACCAGCTAAATTCATATCCGGTTGCCAATCAGCGCGGTACAGGTGAAGCAAATGAATGGGCGTTGCAGTCCTGGTTCGGTAGGATTAACTACGACTTTTTGGGGAAATACCTTGTGGAAGCCAATGTGCGATACGACGGTTCATCGCGTTTCGCCACAGGATATAAATGGGGTTTATTTCCTTCATTTTCAGCAGGATGGCGTTTTTCAGCCGAAAGTTTTATGGAAGATGTCAACTGGCTGAGTAATGGTAAATTGCGCGCATCGTGGGGAAAGCTTGGTAATCAGGAAGGGTTAGGAAGCAACTATCCTTTTTCAATGGATATCAATTTAAATCAACCTGTGATTTTTAACCAGCGCGTAGCCGACGGTTATGCAGCTACCGATTATGCCATGATCGATATTTCGTGGGAAGCGACGGAAATGACGAATGTTGGACTTGACCTGGCGTTCCTCAATAACAAACTGGAAGCTGTTTTTGACTACTATATTAAAACAACGAAAGACATATTGTTGCCAATGAATATTCCACATGTCATGGGATACAGCAATTCGCCCAGACAAAATGCCGGAACCGTAGAAAATAAAGGCTGGGATTTAAGTCTTACCTATAATGACCGTGCCGGTGATTTTTCATACCGCGTTGCAGCCATATTGTCGGATGTAAAGAACAAGGTAGTAGAAATGAAGGGACAGTTGCGTAACCATGATGCTATTTTAACCGACCGCGAGGGTTTTCCGATCAATTCATTATGGGGCCTTCAGGCAGACGGTTTGTTTCCGTCGTTTGAAACTGCGCGCGCACATCCTGTCACGCAATGGGGAAATCTTCAGGGAGGTGACATCAAATATGTAAACCAAAACGACGATAACCTCATAAACAGCGAAGACTATGTCGTGATAGGCAATACGATCCCCCGTTATACGTATGCACTTGACCTTTCAGCACAATACAAAGGCTTCGATCTTGGATTATTCTTTCAGGGCGTTGGCAAACGCGACGGATACCTGCGCGACGACCTGGCATGGGCTTTCAACAATTCAGGCAATATACAGCAATGGCAAAAAGACGCCATGTGGAAAGAAGGACAAACCGATGCAAAATATCCGCGTCTGTTTATTCAAAGTACAAACAATGTCCAGCCTTCATCCTTCTGGGTACAGAATGCCGCCTACCTGCGATTGAAGAATCTTCAATTTGGATATACCATTCCGCAAAAAGTATTGGAGGGTATTTTTATCGAAAGCGCACGTTTTTATATTTCCTGCCAGAATTTGCTTACTTTCAAGCATATGACTGAGGGTTATGATCCGGAACAAAGCGACCATTCCGCGCGTAATAACGTACCTTTAGTGACGACATACTCATTGGGTTTTAACTTAAATTTTTAAATAACTAAAATGAATATTCTTATGAAAAATTATATCATCATATGTATTATTGTATTTTCCTTTATCGGATGTTCTGATGTTTTGGATAAATTCCCGTTGGACAAGCCGGCTCAGGAAACATTTTATACCAATGCAAGAGAAATCAGGAATGGCATTAACGCCTGTTACCGTTTTTTAATGACGGAAAATGACGACCGCAGTTATATTTTCCCGATTGTTCTCGATTGTATGGCGGATGTAGGCTTTCCACGCCAGGATGTTGAACAGAAATTCATTGCGAAAGGCGAACATTCCTCCAGAACCGGAATTATCAATTCATGCTATAACCGCGCATATATGGGAATAGGACGGTGTAACAATATGCTGCAAACCATTGATGAAAAATCATCCTTGCTCACGGATGTGCAGATCAGACAGTACAGAGGCGAAGCGCTCTTTCTTCGCGCTTATTACTATACCAAACTTGTCGTTTATTATGGCGATGTTCCGTTAGTAGTGGAACCTGTGAAGACGGTAACTGAAGCGTCTGTTATGTTGCGTACGCCCAAGGAACAGGTGATAGATCAGATTTTAGCCGACTATACCGAAGCCGCCGGCTTACTGGAACTTTCATACAGCGCAGATGCCGACAAAGGCAGGGCTACGAGGGGAGCTGCCAACGCGCTCAAAGCACGCGCTGCTTTGTATTTCGGAAAATTTGACGTTGCTGCTGCAGCAGCGAGGGCAGTTATCGAATCGGGTGTTTACGAACTGTATCCGACTTATAGAAACTTGTTTGTACCTGCCGGATTGTGGGACGCCAACAACAAGGAATTGATTTTGCTGCGCGAGTTTGGCGCCGCCATTTCCGATTATCATAACTTGCCACAGTATCTGCTTACCCGTAACACGGCAGGGTGGGCTTGTTTGGTGCCTTCTCAAAGCATGATAGACTCATACGAGTGTCTTGATGGAAAAAACATTGCGGAATCACCCTTGTTTAATAAGGCAAGACCTTTCGAAAACAGGGATCCCCGTCTGAAACTTAGCTTTCTTGTTCCCGGCGAACGGTTTGGTAATTTTCAATATGAATGTCATTATGACAGTACTACCTGCTACAATTATGCAACGGAGGCAAGAGTTACCAATAACGACTGCTATCAGATTAACCAGTACACGTCGTACACCGGATATTATCTGTTGAAATACAATGATATCAATTATAGCACGAGGCTTAACCAGGGCGACTATCCCCTCGTTATTTGCCGTTATGGCGAAGTGTTATTGACATATGCCGAAGCGAAGATCGAACTAAATCAGATTGACCAGTCGGTTGTCGATGCGATCAATTCCATACGGAGGGATCGCGATGACGTGAAGATGCCGGAATATACGCTGGCTGATTTCAATGATCAGCAAACAGCCCGTCTTAAAGTACGCCATGAGCGTAAAATCGAATTGGCTTTCGAAGGATTCCGCTATACCGATATCCGTCGATGGGGTTGGGCTGCCAAGTATGGCAATCAACCCATTCTTGGCCTTCCGTTCCTGGGGACATATACGGACTGGCCAACGGTTGTTTTTGATGAAAATGGCGAACCACAGTATCCTGGTAATGAGAGTTATGCTCCACATCCGTCTACTGATTACAGGGTCGTTGAAAACCGTTTGTTCAGGGTAGGTACACACGAGTTGTGGCCCATTCCGGAACGCGAAAGAGAGTTGAATCCTGATTTAACGCAAAATCCGGGATATTAACCGTATATTTGCAGGTCATACAGAAAATATTCATTCTGTATGACCTGTTTTTTCTAAATCATACGATTGACAACATCTAAAAAAATATCTATGGATAAATCAGAAAAATCTCAAATAGACCGGCGTTCATTTATTAAAACAACCGGTATGGCTGTCGCCGGATTGGGCTTGCCGGTCATTGGAATGTCGAACAATGTAGCTGCCATGGATAATTCCGGCATTTCACGGGCATTACCTGAAACCGGTCGTCAAACCGGAACGACTCAAACGCTACCCAATATCTCTTACAAGGTTGATTATGCGGTTATAGGCGGTGGAATAGCAGGGGTTTGCTCTGCCATTACCGCCGCCCGTGCGGGACTCAAGGTAGTGCTGGTGCAGGACCGTCCGGTGCTGGGCGGCAATGCTTCGAGCGAAGTGCGTCTGTGGGTGCTGGGCGCTACGTGTCACATGGGTAATAACAACCGTTGGGCGCGCGAGGGAGGCGTGCATGAAGAAATCATCGTTGAAAACATGTACCGCAACAAGGAAGGCAATCCGGTATTTTTCGACGCACTACTCACCGAAAAAGTGTGGGCGGAACCTAATATCACCCTTTTACTCAATACCGCAGCATACAATATCGAAATGGCGGCCCCCGACAAGATTGGTAAAGTGATGGCTTTCTGCAGTCAGAATTCGACCTGTTATGAAATCAGCGCCCCCTTGTTTTGCGACGCATCGGGAGATGGAATTGTGGGATTCCTTGCCGGCGCTGCTTTCCGTGTGGGAGCTGAAAGCGCCGATGCGTTTGGAGAGAAGTTCATCATGCCCGACGATTACGGTAACCTGCTCGGACATTCGATGTACTTTTACAGCAAGGATGTTGGCCATCCCGTGAAATATGTCGCGCCTGCATTCGCCCTAAAGGATATTCCCAATAAGATACCCCGTTTTAAGGATATACACCGTGATTCGAGCGGATGCCGCCTTTGGTGGCTTGAGTGGGGTGATGATCTTGACAGAGTGTTCGATTCAGAAAAAATTAAAGACGAACTCTGGCGTGTAGTCTATGGCGTCTGGGATTATATCAAAAATTCGGGCACGTTCAAAGAGGTGGAGAACCTGACACTCGAATGGGTAAGTACGATACCCGGTAAACGTGAAAGCCGCCGTTTCGAAGGCGATTACATGCTGAAACAGCAGGATGTAATCGACCAGACACAATTTGACGACGCCATTGCATACGGTGGATGGGCTATCGACCTTCATCCTGCCGCTGGCGTATACAGTAATTATCCGGGCTGCACGCAATACCACACAAAAGGGATTTACCCCATTCCTTACAGATGTATTTACAGCCGTAACATATCTAATTTATTCCTCGGCGGTCGGCTGATCAGTGTATCGCATGTTGCTTTTGGCTCCACAAGGGTGATTTCCACAGGTACATTATGTGCGCAAGCCGCAGCATTGTCGGCCGTGATATGCCTGAAAAACAACATCATGCCACGCGAAGTGTATACCCGCAACCATATGGTTGAATTACAACGCATGTTGATGCAGACAGGACAGTATATTCCCGGTTTCAAGTTGGATCAGCCTTCGGATCTGGTACAATCGGCCAAACTTACGCCATCCGGAACTTTCGAATTATCCGAACTCCCAAGCGATGGTACCTGGCGAAAACTGAATATAAACACAGCCATGCTGCTTCCGTTTCCAAAAGGAAAGACACCGCAATGTATATTTACTGTGAAAAGCGATTCGGCGACTACGCTTACGGTTTCGTTTTATACGGGTCAACGCTATAGGAATTTTACGCCCGATTCGTGTTTAGCTACAAAGGAATTTCAAATTCCTGTCGGCGAAACGGCATTGAATATTGATTTCAAATTGACTTTAAAAGAGGCGTTATACGGAATCGTTGTATTACAGAAAAACGAAAATGTGTCTGTCGCTTTGTCTGCTCAACGGCTAACAGGCGTATTATCGCTATTTAACCGCTATACACAAAAGCAGAGCGACAAGGACGGAGTAGATGAAATACCGATTTATGCACCGGAACGTCGACCCGGTGGTAAAAACCTGGCAGTGAAGTTCAAACCCGCCCTTCATCCCTTTGAAGTGGAACAGTTGCGCACCGGACTGTTCCGTCCTGCCGCAGGCGCTTCAAATGCCTGGGTTGCTCCGTTGAACGATAGCAATCCATCTCTGAAATGCGAGTGGAAACAGCCACAGACGCTCCGGTCCATTGTTATTTGGTTCGATACGGATTTTGATCATCCCATGGAATCGTGCCTGATGGGACATCCCGAAGATGTGATGCCCTTCTGCGTGCAACAATATAAAATCGTGGATGACAAAGGTAGCATCGTTTTTGAGACCTCGGACAATCGTAAGTCGCGTAACGAAATCACATTGGATACCCCTCTGAAAACCACATCATTAACTGTGCAATTGGCCCGTTCATACGAAAATGTACCGGTGTCGTTGTTTGGGATACAGGCTTTCGCGTAAATGGCGTGCACCGGCATTAGCTGGAGTATGGAGTATGTGAAATTTTATAATAACTTAATAAGTAAATGAAATCATGAGAAAAATTTTAGTTATGTGTATCATTAAATGGGCTGGAGATGTTTTAGATGAAATTGACGGAACCTTTATGGAAATCGATTATGTAAGGGTTTATAATAGAAAATAAGATTTATCATACATATTAAAATTACCATGAACATCAAACACTTGTTTTTTGTATTCTTTGTATGTATCTGTTTCGCCTGCCATCAGCAACCGGCTGAACTTTTTGTTGAAGCAGAGCGTTTTACGGACAAGGGCGGCTGGGTTGTCGACCAGCAATTTACAGATCAGATGGGATCGTCTTACCTGTTGGCTCATGGCATGGGGAAACCTGTGAAGGATGCTGCCACTACCGTGACTTTTTCCCGCAAGGGTACTTACCGTATGTTTGTCCGCACTTTTAACTGGACTTCAGTTTGGTTTGACGGCAAGGGTCCGGGCAAATTTCAGGTAATGATTGATGGCAAACCTGCCGGTACTGTCTTTGGCGATACCGGCAATGCCTGGCTTTGGCAGGATGGCGGTGAAGTTGATATCAACAATATGAAAGTGGAGATCAGCCTGCACGACCTTACCGGCTTCAACGGGCGGTGTGATGCTATCTATTTCACGCAGGACAAAACATTTGTTCCCCCTGCTGCGTTAGACGAACTGACGGTTTTTCGATACCGACAAACCGGAATCAAGCCAAAAAATGGCGGCAATTACGATCTGGTAGTGGTAGGTGGCGGCGTAGCAGGTATCTGTGCAGCCGTATCAGCTGCCCGACTGGGGTTGAAAGTGGCTTTGGTACATGATCGTCCCGTATGGGGTGGAAACAACAGTTCGGAAGTACGCGTACATCTTTCGGGACGTATTGCGCTGGAACCTTATCCTGAACTGGGAGGCATTGTAAAGGAATTAAGCCCCGCAAAAGGCGGCAATGCACAGCCTGCCGACCGATATGAGGACGAAAAGAAAACAGCGCTGATCGACGGCGAACCGAATATAACCCAGTTCATGAATTATCGGGCTTTTGCTGTTGAAATGAATGGTAACACCATTCAATCGGTTACCGCCAAACATATCGAAACGGGCGAGGAGCTGGTATTTACTGCGCCTCTGTTTGCCGACTGTACCGGCGACGGGACTATCGGAGCATTGGCCGGCGCCGACTATGCCATGGGACGTGAATCGAAATCCGAATATGGCGAAGAAACCGCTCCTGATGTAGCCGACAAAATGACCATGGGAAGCTCCGTTCAATGGTATTCAGAGGAAAAAGATACCCCTATCGCCTTTCCTGTCTTTCAATATGGTATTGATTTCAATGAAGAAAATGCCGAGAAAGTGATGATGGGTGAATGGGAATGGGAAATCGGACTAAACTTAAACCAAATCACCGATTTTGAACGCATCCGCGATTACGGTTTGCTGGTTGTGTATTCCAACTGGTCGTTTCTGAAAAACGAATACAGCGAAAAAGACCGGTATGCAAACCGCGAACTTGGGTGGGTCGCTTATGTGGCTGGTAAACGCGAATCACGCCGTTTGTTGGGCGATGTTATTCTCAAGGAACAGGACATTGCCTATTCTGAATTTTATCCAGACGGTACTGCCACCACAGCAAGGAGCATCGACCTGCATTACCCCGACCCGAAAAATACTGCACATTTCCCCGGTAACGAGTTCAAAGCCATTGCTGTGTTTCAACCCATCTTCCCTTACCCGATTCCTTATCGCTGTCTTTATTCACGCAATGTGGACAATCTGTTCATGGCAGGCCGTAACATCAGCGTGACGCATGTAGTACTGGGTACTGTCCGTGTGATGCGTGCAACCGGTATGATGGGTGAAGTAGTGGGAATGGCTGCTGCTGTATGTAAGCAAAACAATGTAAAACCGCGCGGCTTATACGAAAAACATTTTGAAGACCTGAAAACCCTGATGATAAAAGGCGTTGGCAGGGAAGGAATTCCAAATCCTCAATATAATGTCAGTAATCATCTGAACGAGAAAAGGGTAAGACCTGAATAAATAAATAAATAAGTTGATTTTTATAAATTAATATATACTAATGAAAAAATTCTATTTAATTATTACATTGATTGCTTGTGTGGTACCTGTATTCAGCCAGGCTGCCGAACTTTTTGTCGAAGCGGAAAGTTTTTCCGATAAAGGCGGCTGGGTAGTCGACCAGCAGTTTATTGACCAGATGGGATCGCCATACCTGATGGCGCACGGGATAGGCGTACCGGTGGCAGACGCCCGTACTTCGGTT
>Ga0082212_10012840_pt1 | contig 10525 bp, 9 predicted proteins | sample TergutNt197P3_FD_71548 | JGI IMG/M metagenome (GOLD analysis project Ga0082212, IMG submission 71548) | Neocapritermes taracua P3 segment gut microbial communities from Petit-Saut dam, French Guiana - Nt197 P3 | ecosystem: Host-associated > Arthropoda: Insects > Digestive system > Gut ...
AGTTACCACCGGTCCAGCCCGGCAGCAGCGCCGGACGCGAGTAGATGACGTCCTTGAGCAGCTGGGTGGTGAGGTTGGCCCCGCCCATCATCACCACCACCTGCCCGGCCAGCATCCACCGGCGGCGCCCCAGGGCGATAAACGCCACCGCCAACACGGACAACACCACAAAGGCCACCGAGACCACGTCGAGGGCCGGGCCGAGCAGGTCCCACGCCGCCTGCGGGTCGTGCGCGGCGCCGTCGAAGGCGAGACGGTCAAGGCGCTGCCCGATGGTGGAGTTCACAAAGAACAGCCAGGTGGCGTGGACACCGATGGCCGCGAGGGCGGCCAGGACGGCGGCGACGGCACGCGGGCCGCCACGGGGCGGCGGCGGGTGGGGCGGGCCGGGCGGCCGGGGGGAACGCCCGGCCGTGGCCCCCGGGGCAGGAGGCGGGGTTGGGCGCGACGGCCTCGCCCTTGACGACGCCGGCCGCGCGGAGGCGCTCGGCGGCGCTGCAGGGGGGCGCACCGAGGGGGGCCGTACTGCGGGAGGCGACGCTGGGGAAGGTCGCACCGGGGGTGGCGGCCCCGGCGGCCGGCCGGCCGCCGAAGGATTGAACGCAGGCGGCTCGAAGGCAGGAGGCGGCCCCGGGGGGGCCGCGGCGTCTGGGGGCGGCGGGGGCGGAAGACGGGACGACATTACGGGGGGCAGCCGTCCGCGATGAACTGCGAGATCAGGGCGGCCTGTTGGGCGGCGTCCGCCGTGTCGGCAGCGGTGACGGCCGCCTCGAGGGCCTCCGTCACGGCCAACAGGTCGTCGCGGTTGACCTCTTCAAAGCCGGCGTTGACCCGCTGCAGGTAGTCGCGGAACCCCTCCCAGGCGGCGGCGATGGCCGGCGGGGGAGCGTCGGTGGCCATCGCCGAACCGGCCCGGAAAAAGTCATTAACCAGCGCGCGCGGGTGGGTGAAGGTCATGCCGGAGAGCGCCTGGTTCGTCTGGTTCCAGGTGGCGGCCAGGGATTCGCAGGTCATAACCGGCTGGTCGTGGCCCGTCGTCCCTCCGTCGGCTCCTTCCCCAGCGGGGCCCGCCGTCTGGCCCGTCTCCCCTGCCTCATTCCCCGCCGCGGCGGCGGGAAGGGGATAGTCGTCGATCGGGATCCACGTGTCGGGGTCAATCAGCAGGCCGTCGGCCGTCTGGGGGGCGTCCTCCTCGGGGCCGCTCCCCCGCTCTGCCTCGCCCGTCCCGCAGGCGCCCAGCAGGCCGACCGCCAGCAGAGCGGCGGCGCAGGCGACAAGCGGGCGGATCCTCATGCCCCCATGCTCCCGCACAAACCACCAACAGCGTTAGTCGCGCGGCGCGCTCAGATAGTCCGCCCGGCTGGCATCCCCCCTGAGGCGGATGGCGGGAGCGGCGATCATTCCGCGCCACCGGCCCCTCGTTTTGGGACGGTCGAACGTTGTTATCTGTGCAGGCAAGTTGGACTGTATCGACCTTGGAGGTGAACGTGGCCCGCTGGGACGCCGAGCTATCGGCACTGCTCGCCAAGCGCGGACGCGCCCTCAAGGGGTACGCCTTCACCCTGTGCGGCGATCACGACCAGGCCGAAGACCTGGTGCAGGACGCCCTCGTCAAGACGTTCAGCAAGCCGCGCCGCATTCGCGCGCAAGATCCGTCCGTGATCCTGCTGCCGCTGGACGGCAGCGACGCCGCAGAGGCGGCCCTCGGCACGGAGGCCTACGTGCGTCGGGCCATCCTGACGATCTTCCTGGACCAGTGCCGCCGTCGAACCCGCTGGAATGACCGCCAGCACCTCCTCGCCGCAGACCCTGCCACGCGCGGCCCCGAATCCCGCACGGCCGCCGTCGTCGACGTCGCCTCGGCCCTTGATCGCCTCCGCCCCCAGGAGCGTGCCGTCATCGTGCTGCGTCACTACGAAGACCTGACCATCCCCGCCATCGCCCGGGCCATGAACCTCGCCGAAGGCACCGTCAAGAAGTACCTCGCCAGCGCCACCGCCGAGCTGCGCGACGTCCTCTCGGACCATCGAGTGCGGCTGGCGCCCGCACCCCCCACCACCCCTGAGCATCGAATGGAGGCCGTGATATGACCGACGACACCCACCGTGACCCCCTCCTCTCGGAGACGATTGCTCGCCTGGCGGAATCGGGCGGCCAGTCCCTTGACCTCGACTTCACCTTTGAGCAGGTTCGCTCCCGGGTCAGGCGGCGCCGGCTGGCCCGCCATCTCGGAGCGGGCGGCGGCGCCTTCGCGGCAATCGGTGCGGTGGCCGCCGGCGCCATCTTTCTCGGCGGCGCCCTCTCCGGCCAACCGGCTCACCCCCAGACCCCCCTGCCCCTGGCGGTGGGAGGGCCCGAGCTCTGGGCCGAGGAGGAGCCGACGCTCGAAGCACTGGTCACGGAGGCGGATCTCGTCTTCGTCGGCACCGTGCTGAACAGCCCGGGCACCACGGAGTGGAACCTGACCATCGACCTCCCGGATGCGGCGTCGCTCGACCCCGTGGACGGGTCCCTCCACCAGCAACTCGAACTGGCCCGTCCGCGGTCGCTCGGCGAGCTGATCTGGCGGCCGGCCGGTTCCCTAGAGCCTCCCACGGACGCAGGCGACCACGCGGAGGCGTTTGCGCCGCTAGAGTCGGGAGAGTTCTGGTGGTACTGCACCGCGGGGCCCGTCGGCGGTTCCGACTTCATGGCATCTTCTGGCCTATTCGCAGAGGAAGGGACGGCCCCTTGGGAACTTGCCGTCGGGCTCGGCAACCTTTGCAGTAGTGGCGGGCTGCTCCCCAGCATTCACCTCTCGGACGATGCCCCCCTGACCGTCGTTGGCCTCGCGGTGGTAGACGAGCACGGAAACCTCAACCTGTCCCGCTTCACCTATCTGCCCGCCTGGGTGGGGCCACTCGACTTCTGCCTCTACGCCGACCGAACCTTCGACGGCTGCTCGCTGGACACCCTGCGCAACGCGCTGGAGCGCTACTTCCCGACCGAGGGAGACTCCCGCTGGGCGGCCTTCTTCGAGTCCACGGCCGACACCTGGCCCGGACCGCTGCACGACGACGGCACCCCCTTCGGCCCCGAAGACATCGACAACTGCCCACACCGCGTGGGGCTTGAACTCAGCGACGGGACCGCATCGTTCTCCTGCCTCCGCTTTACCCCTACGGACCGAGACGGCGCAGTGGTCTTCCGCCAGACCGAGGACACCAGCGCGATGATCCAGGAGGGCAGAATCTCCGACGAAGTCACGGGAGCCTGGCCCGAAGGGATCACCGTCCGCCAGGACACCATCGTCCACCTAGAGGTCGCCTACCTGGGAAGTGACTTCCTGTGGCGAGGCGCCACCACCCGAGAGAACCCTCGCCTGGCCCTGGTCGACGCCCCGGCCCTAGAGGAGGGCGGCCAATACCTGTTCTTCGCCCGGCTGAACCATGACGGCACGCTCTCCGTGCTGGGCGGCGCCTCGTCGGTGTTTGCGGTGGAACCACCCGCGGACGCCACGGAGTTGGGCGCCGATCCGTACTCACTCACCTTCCGGGCGCTGGGACTCGGCCCGCTGGCAGGGCCACAGGCAGAACGAGTCAACGAACTCAGCGCCGAACTGCTGTCCTGGCTGCTAGAGGTCAGGGAAGACCCAGCAGAGTTGCACCGCGCGCTCGTAGACATGGAGGCTCCGCTGCGCTGGCGGCAGGCATTGGGATTCGTCCCGGCCGATGTCGAGCCGGAGGGACCCGTCGAACCGGAGGAACCCGCCGAGCCGGGCGAGACCTCCGACTGACTTCCCTGGTGGTTATCTTCCCGGGGCCTGTCTTCCCGGCGCCGTCAGTCGGTCGTGGCAAACTGGGACCCATGAACGCCGAGGCCCGCAAGCACCTTGAAGACCTGGCCGCCTTTGTCGAGGCATCGCCCTCCTCGTTCCATGCGGCGGCGGAAATCCGGCGTCGCTGCGAAGTCGCCGGCTACACGGCGCTCGACGAGGAGGCCGCCTGGGAGATCAGGCCGGGTGGACGCTACGTCGTGGCCCGCGACGGAGCCGCTGTGGCATTCGCGGTGCCGTCGTCGGCAACCGGGCTGACCCCCTTCACCCTGCTCGGCACCCACACGGACTCCCCCGGCTTCAAGCTCAAGCCGCGGCCCACCATCGGCGCGGCGGGCTGGCTACAGGCCGGGGTCGAGGTCTACGGCGGCCCCCTGCTGGTCTCCTGGCTGGATCGCGAGCTGGAACTCGCTGGGCGCGCGGTGGCGTTCGACGGCACCGAGTACCTGGTGCGCACCGGGCCGCTGCTGCGCATCCCCTCGCTGGCCATCCACCTGGACCGCACCGCCAACGAGGAGTTCCGCCTTGACAAGCAGCGGCACCTGCAGCCCGTCTGGGGCCTGGGCGCGAACCCCCAGGAGGCCGACCTGCTGGCCGTCGTCGCCGCCTCCGCCGTCCCGCTGCCATCGCCTGGGGCGCCGGGCGCCGCACCCGAGGCGCCCGCCCTCGACCCGGCCGACATTGCGGGCTATGACCTGATCACCGTGGACTCGCAGGCGCCCCGGGTGTTTGGCGCGGACGACACCCTCTTCGCCTCCCCCCGCCTGGACAACCTCCTTTCGACCCACGCGGCGCTGACCGCCCTGCTGGCCGCGCCAGAGCCGACCACCATCTCGGTGCTGGCGGCCTTCGACCACGAGGAGGTCGGCTCGGACACCTACAGCGGGGCGGGAGGGCCGCTGCTGGAGACGGTGATGGGCCGCGTGTCGTCGGGCCTGGGCGCCACGCCCGATGAGGCCGCCCGCGCGCGTGCCGGCTCGTTCCTGGTGAGCAGCGACGTCGGCCACGCCACCCACCCCAACTACGCCGAACGCCACGACCCGGCCAACCAGCCGCTGGCCGGCAGGGGGCCCATCCTGAAGATCAACGCCAACCAGCGGTACGCCACCGACGCGCCGGGGGCCGCCCGCTGGCAGGAGGCCTGCCGTCGGGCGGGGGTACCCTCGCAGGAGTTTGTGTCCAACAATGCCTCGCCCTGCGGCTCGACCATCGGCCCGATCTCGGCCGCCCGCCTGGGCATCAGGACCGTGGATGTGGGCGCCCCTATCCTGTCGATGCACTCCGCCCGCGAGCTGTGCGCCGCGCTCGACCCGTGGTACCTCTCGCGGGCCATGGGCGCCATCCTGGCCGGGTGACCGACGCGACCTCCACCATCGCGGGCGGACGAAGATCGCTCAAGCGACAACCGGGGACAGTCGCCGTGCAATTTCAGACAGACCAGGCCTCGACCTGCTGAAATCTGCCCCCCTCCGAGCGGCGGCCCTATGGTGGACAAATGAGCCTGCTATTCGAGCCACTGCAGCTGCGTGAACTTCGGATTCCCAACCGGCTGTGGCTGGCGCCCATGTGTCAATACTCTGCCGCCTCCGACGGCCTGCCGGGCGACTGGCACCTGGCCCACTACGGCGCCCGCGCCACCGGTGGCTTCGGCCTGCTGATCGCCGAGGCCACCGCGATCACCCCGATCGGGAGAATCTCCCGGCATGACGTGGGCCTCTGGGACGACGGCCACATCGACGCCTGGCGGCGGGTGACCGACTTCTGCGGCCAACAGGGAGCCCGCATGGGGGTGCAACTGGCCCACGCCGGCCGCAAGGCCGGCATCCACCGCGGGTGGAGCGGCAAGGAAGGCACCCTGTCCAAGCGCGACGGAGGCTGGGAGACGGTGGGCCCCTCCGACGCCCCCTTCCCCGGCTACGCCGCCCCGCGCGGGCTGACCACGGCGGAGGTCGCAGACATTCCCAGGCAGTTCGCCGAGGCCGCGCGCCGCGCCGACGCCGCCGGCTTCGACGTCGTCGAGATTCACGCCGCCCACGGCTACCTGCTCCACCAGTTCCTCTCCCCCCTGTCGAACAACCGCTCCGACGAGTATGGCGGCTCCCCCCGCAACCGCGCCCGCCTGCTGCTAGAGGTGGCCGAGGCCGTCCGCGGCTGCTGGCCCGAACACAAGCCCCTGTTTGTGCGCATCTCCGCCACCGACTGGCTGGAGGGAGGCCTCAACCCCGACGACCTCGCCCCCGTGATGGCCCAACTTGGCTCGCGCGGCGTCGACCTGGTGAACGTCTCCACCGGCGGCCTGCTGCCCGCCCCCATCGAGGTCGGCCCCGGCTACCAGGTGCCGCACTCCGAACGCATTCGCAGGAAGTCCGGACTGCCGACGGCCGCCGCCGGCCTGATCACCTCACCGCAGCAGGCCGAGCAGATCCTGGTGGACAGGGCCGCCGACGCCATCGCGCTCGGCCGCCCCGCCCTGCGCGACCCCCACTGGCCGCTACACGCCGCCGCCAAACTCCGCGCAGACATCCACTGGGCCCCGCAATACCTCCGCGGGAGGTAGCGTCCCTCGAACTGCGGCACGCCCGCACACGAGTGCGCCACCCAGGAGTCAACAAGTCGACTGGGTGGCGCTCTCGCCGGTGATCGCAGGTATCAAGCGCCGTGTCTCTCCAGTCAACGTCAATTCAACAACGGGTGCTGTTTCGACCTTGCCGGAGTATGCCCGCAAGGGGGGCCTCCTTTGGCGTGGGTTCCGTGTCACCGAAGTATTTGGTTGTGTGACCATCACACTCCCTGGGGGGCCTGCGCGCAAGCCGGGGCGAACATCTGTCGCCACTAAACGTTTTCGGGCGGTTCGTGGCGCTGGATGACCGGTGGCCCTCCGGGCGTCTTCCCGAACGTCTACCAGGACGCCACTGGTCCGAGGACGGCACCGCCTGAGAGCCATCTTCGCAGTCGCCGCAGCCGCAGCCGCGCAGCCGTCGTCGTCGTCATCGTCGTCTTCGAACTGAAGGCTAGGCGCCCGACTTCCGCAACGCCCGCCACGCAAACGCCCCGATGACCGCCGCCATAACTCCTCCGGCCAGCGCCAACACCGGCTTCGGCGGCGCGGACAGGGCGCGCAGGGGCATCGGATGGGCGAAGTGCAGCACCCCCCAGCCGCGTTCGGCCGCCAGGCGTCGTAGCTTGCCATTCGGGTTGATCACAAAGCCGGAGCCGACAGCGCCCAGCATCGGGGCGTCGGTGATGGAGTCGGAGTAGGCGTAGGAGCGTTCAAGGTCGTAGCCCTCGGCCGCCGCCAGCTCTCTGATGGCGGTCGCCTTGTTCTCTCCGTAGCAGTAGAAGTCGATCTGTGAGGTGTACCGACCGTCCTCGATCCGCATCTCGGTGGCGATCACGCGCTCCACCCCGAGCATCTGGGCGATTGGCTCCACCAGTTCGCGGCCGGAGGCGGAGACCACCACCACGTCGTGGCCGAGCTCCTTGTGCTCCTCGATCAGTTCGACCGCCTCGGAGTAGACGAAGGGGTCGACAACCTCGCGGATCGTTTCGGAGACTATTCCCCTGACCCGCTCTACCTCCCAGCCGTCCACCAGTTCGGAGAGGTGCTTGCGCATGCGTTCGGTCTGATCGGCGTCGGCGCTGCCCAGCACGTACAGGAAGTGGGCGTACGCGCTGCGAACAATGTCGGCGCGCGAGACGAGGCCCCCCTGATAGAAGGGGCGCGAGAGGGCGGCGGTCGCGCTGGTGGCGATGATCGTCTTGTCGAGGTCGAAGAAAGCGGCGGCCTTGCCCATGTTGTCTAGCCTATCGCCCGGTGCCCCGCTTATCCACAGCCTCACGGCGCGGGCACGCCCGCAGGCCTGTCGACTGCTGCTGGCGCCGCCCGGGGTGACGGTGTTTGGTGAAAGACATGAGCGAACTGGTGGCGGTGATCGGAGCGGTGGGAGGCGCGGGCGCCAGCTGCGTGGCGGCCGGGGTGGCGGCACACCTAGGCAGGACGACGCCGGGGGGAGCCGTGCTGGTCGACCTAGACCTGTGCGGGGGCGGGATCGAGGTGCTGCTGGGCATCGAACAGGTACCCGGCGCGCGCTGGCCCGACCTGTCTGGGGCCCGCGGCGAGGTCGAAGGTCAGGCCGTGGTCGCCTCCCTGCCGCGTTGGGGCGACACGCCGGTGCTCTCGGCCTCTCGGCTGGCGGCAGACCCCCTCAGAGACGACGTCATCCTTGACGTCTGCTCCTGCCTGCTGCGGGCCGAACAGCAGGTGGTCCTCGATCTGCCTCGCCCCGGGGCCTGGACGCCGGCGATCCGCGCCCTGCTCTCCGACGCCGACGCGACAATTGCCGTGTCACCCTGTGAGATCACCGCGGCGGCAGGCCTCCAAGCCCTCACCGCCTGCCTGCGCGAGGTGCGGCAGGCCGGAGACAAGGTGCGGCTGGTGGCCCGAACCCCGTCGGTGGGGCGAGTCGACCCTGAAGACCTCGGGGCACTCAGTGGACTGCAATGGGTGGAGCTGCGGGACGAAAAGGGGATGCGTGGGGCCATCGAGCGCGGCGAGGGGCCGCCGCTCGGGGCGCGGAGCCGGCTGGCCCGCCTGGGGGACGCGCTGGCCGTCACCTTCCACTGGGACCTGGACCAGCCATGAGCACCGTCGACCTGCTTGACCAGAAGGCACTGCGGGGACTGCGGCAACACCTCGGTGCGGAGGCCGCCAATGCCGAGGCCGTGGGCGCGGCCCTGCGCGCCTCGGGGCGGCTGCTTGGTTCGGCGTCCCTGCAGGAGTTGACCCGCTCTGCCCGGGCGGAACTGGCCGGGGCTGGGCCGCTCCAACCGCTTCTCGACCTGCCCGGGGCCTGCGATGTGGTGTTGAACGGCCCCTCCTCGGTGTGGGTGGACCGGGGGCGGGGGCTCGAACGGGCGGCCCTCGACCTGGGAACCCCCGCCGCCGTCCGCGCCCTTGCGGCCCGCCTGGCCGCCCTGGCCGGCCAGCGCCTCGATGACGCCCAGCCAATCTGCGACGGCGCCCTGCCCGACGGGACCCGCCTGCATGCCGTGATTGCGCCCCTGGTTTCGACAAGCGCCGGGGCGGCCATCTCCCTGCGATTGTTGCGCCAGTCCACCCTGGACCTGCCCGCCCTGCTGGCCGGGGGGACGATCCCGCCCGCCTGGGAGTCCTTGCTTCGCGGAATCGTCTCCCGGCGGGCCAACACGCTAATCTCCGGCGGCACCGGCTCCGGGAAGACCACCCTGCTGTCTGCCCTCCTGGCCCTAGTGCCTCCTACGGAGCGCGTGATCACGGTCGAGGAATCGCCGGAGTTGGCGCCACCTCACCCGCACATCGTCTCCCTGGTGGCGCGGCAGGCGAACGTTGAGGGGGCGGGCAGGGTGCCCCTCGCCGACCTGGTTCGAGCCACCCTGCGGATGCGGCCAGACCGCATCGTGGTCGGGGAGTGTCGCGGCGGGGAGGTTCGCGAGATGTTGCTGGCGATGAACACGGGCCACGACGGCTGCCTGGCGACGGTACATGCCAACGCGGTGGGACGAGTGCCTGCCCGCCTGGAGGCGCTGGCGGCGTTGGCGGGCATGACGCGCGCGGCCGTCGCCGCCCAGGCGGTGGCCGCCCTCGACCTGGTGATTCACCTGCGTCGCAGCGGTGGCCGCCACTTCATCGAGGCAGTGGGACCAATCGAGCGTTCCCCCGATGGCTTCGCCGCCCCCGTGGCCGCCTGCTGGGCGGGGCAGGGCCAGGTTGAGGTGATCGACCAGGGGACGATGAACGAGATCAATCGGCGGTGGTTATCGTGACCGGTGAGGGTTGGTGTTGTTCGGCCGGTGGGTCATTTCGCCGCGATGTTCTTGTGTGCCGGGAGGCATGGCGATGAACGCCGCAATTGTCACCTCTGCCCTGGCGGCGTTGGCCGCCTGGCAGGCGCTGCGGCCCCGGGGTCGGATCGCCCGCTCCCTGGCGCCCCCGCCTGCCCCCGGTAACCCGCAGGGCCAGGTCCGCCCCTGGCCCTGGCTCTGGCCCCGGCTCGGTTCTCGGCACGCGCGGCGGGATCACGACACCGCCGGCCAGGTGGTCTGCCAACTGAAGGCCCTCCTCGCGGCGGGGGCAACCCCCGCCGCCGCCTGGTCGCGGGCGGCGGGCATCGCGGTCGACTCGCTGGGGGTGCCCGACCCCGGCCAGCTGGCCGCCAAGGTCGGCGAACAGGCGGCCGTCGGGCTGACCGCCGCCACCCGGCTCGCCCTCGGCAGCGGCGTCCCGTTGGGGAGGGTGCTGCAGGCGGTGCTCGACTCCCTGACCGCCGGGTGGGAGGCGCAATCGGAGCGGGAGGCGGCCCTGGCCGGCCCGCAGACCACCGCGCGGGTGCTCATGTGGCTGCCGGCGGCGGGGGTCGGGCTGGGTTGGGCCCTCGGCGCCGATCCCGTGGGCACCGTCCTGGGCGGCGGGATCGGCACCGTCGCGATGGGTGGCGGGGTGGCCTGCCTGCTGGCGGGGCGCGCCTGGACAAGGCGCCTGATCGGGGCGGCTCGGCGGGCAGGGGAGGCCTCATGAACGCCCAGGTTCGCCGGAAATGGGCCGTCGGCCGGAGATGGGTCGTCGGGATAGGCGGCGGCCTTGCCCTGCTGGGCCTTCTCTCCCCGGGCGCCCGCCTGGCCGGGCTGGGCCTGCTAGCGCTGAGTCCCTGGCTGCTGACCCGGCGGCAGGCGCGG
>Ga0082212_10012841_pt1 | contig 10525 bp, 6 predicted proteins | sample TergutNt197P3_FD_71548 | JGI IMG/M metagenome (GOLD analysis project Ga0082212, IMG submission 71548) | Neocapritermes taracua P3 segment gut microbial communities from Petit-Saut dam, French Guiana - Nt197 P3 | ecosystem: Host-associated > Arthropoda: Insects > Digestive system > Gut ...
GAAAAAAGTTTTGCAAGTCGTTGCTTTATTGAATTATTCCCCCAATAATAATGCGCAGGTAATGCGCTCAGCTTTGACCGGAAATATTGCCGTCATTTCCGTTAGTCCGAATTCACTATATCAGGCGGAAACCATTAACTTTCTGGATGCTCTATCGATAAAATCGGAAGAGCGGGGGCGGCGGCTCATCTACAACTATTATAAAGGCGCGGAAACAATTGTAAATGCTGATGCCGCGATTTGCCTTAATTTTTCCTTGGAAAACTTCAAGGCTCTTGGGGCCGAAAATTCGATTCCGCTTATTCTGGCGGACGGATATACCGACGAACCATGGTGCTTCCAAGTAAACCGCGATTACAAGGATATAAAAGGCCGGTTAGCCGTCCTGAAACCGGAAAATGTTGCCCTCAAAGAACGTATTTTAGTATCACATCCTGACGCAGTCTTTATCTCCGCGATAGCGGAGCTAATTACTGCGCCGGATGATCTTATCACTCCCCAAAAGACCTTATTCGAGCTGCTTTCATCTTTCGGTAAAAAGGCTACATATTCTGATGAACAGTTCATTGCGCGGATAGCTGCCTTGTTTGACTGTATCGACAAAGCCCTGTCCCATGCTGAATATGCGCAACATTCTTTTGAGGTTTAGGAGCGGGCGTCTGATTGAATCAGCACCCGCTTATTTTAGTCTACCTTAGTTACGGACAAAGTCGCCGTACTTGGGTCATAAACAAAGAGGTATTCTCCTTCCTCCAACGCAACCAGATTAGCATCGGCAGGATTATCGGGGTTCTGCGCTGAGAATAAGGCCTGCCCTGCTTCATCCAAATGCCCGAACTTCAAATACTCGGAGCCGATTGCTTCCGAACCGTTGGCAGTAACCATGGAAGTAAAGAGAAACGGTTCACTTTCCAGTAACATAACGCTCAGACTGTGCTTACCGGAGCCGTCATTCACCATTCTTGTTGAATTATCATATACATCACCCCAGCCGGTTATGGTTTCGCCTTTGATATAATAAGTCGTTTCGGTTTCAATCGTATTTTGGGGATCACCGTTGCGAACCCAGGTTATCTTGTCATATGTGCCTTGGTTATAATTTTCTTTTGTTTCCTCGCTGAATCCATCGCGCTTTTCATCATAAGTATCATCGGCGGGAAAAGTCTCTAAAATGAGGGTATAATTTCCGTCAACTTCAACAATGATATTCTTATTTTTAGCGGAAGCGTCCAAATAACCACCGTCACCGCTGAAAACTACTGTCCCGTCGGGTAGGCTGTATTCGAGAATATAACCGAAGCCGCGCTGGTGTTGCCAACTTCCATTAATAGCGATCTGGAATTGATCGCCTTTTAGTAAATCAGTTGTTAATGTATACTCATTTTTTCCCGGCGTTTTCGTAAACTTCATTTCATCAGTAACCGTGGCTCCCCAGCCGCTTTGAACCAATAACTTACTTTTACCGCTACCGACAAGGAAAAAGTCACGAGTATCTTCTTGATAAAAGGAAAATCCTGCAAAAATGGGCGTATCATCGACAATCGGTACCGAGAAATCGAAAACATGATTTTTCGATGGAGTGGAAAACCAGCCGACAAAATCATGACCCGCTTTTTCCGGTGTAAACTCAGCAACGGTTTTCCCACTTTCAACCGTTTCGGTTTTCAAAACAGAATCACCATCATAAAAGGTGACTTTGAAACTGCTTTCAGACTGGCTTTCAGACTGGCTTTCGGTAGGTGTTTCAGTAGTGTCATTAACGCCGCTGCTTGATTCCGAAGCGGAACTTTTGCCGCAAGCGGCAAGAAGGCCGGCTAATAATAAAAGGCAAAGCGATAAAGAAATTGTACGTTTCATATGTTATCCTCCCTTGACTTAAATGTTTAAGTAAAGGGTATCATAGGTTTAATTCATTGTCAATAGTGGATTAAAAAAAAATAGAGCCAAAATTTTTCCAATTGAAATGTGCGTCTTAGATTCGAAATCTAAGGCGCACATTATGGGGTGTTCTTTTGTGTCATGTCTGCTCCTATTCTTGGAAAAGAAGAATCATGTTGGAACGGAAATCTTTGCTTCCGTCTGTTACTATATATATCGGCTTTCTACCACAATCCTTAAGCCCTTATCCAGAATCAAAATCAATCTGAAAGAATCAATCATTACTATTCACAGCCACTGTCCCGCGAGAGTATTTTGTGCGTTTTTGCACAAAATACCGAGTTGCGTATGCGCCAAAATGCGCTTTTCAGCATTTTGTGTGCAATTGTTGCTGTTCGCAGCGTAGCTGTGAATAGTAACAATCAATCCGCGAAATATACTCTTTCTCCCTGATTCTTTTTCATCGCCGTTTCCTCATCGCAAGTGTAACGCAAGACAATCGCCGATAATGGCGGCATCACGATCGTTACCTTTCCGGACATAACATGATAATCAACCGCTTCAACACTGAATCCGGCTTCATCAGTTATAATCAAGCGTTTCATGGTTGCCTGACGCGGAATCCCTAAATGCCAAACCGTTATTTCTTTGCCTATCTCATTATTATTATTATTGATGATAATGATTGCCACATCTTTCAAATTAAAACGAGCATAGACAATCATATTATGATTCCCTTCCAGCGGTTTCATCGAGCCGGTTAGAAACTCTTTATTTTCTTTGCGGATACGAATCATTTCCCGATGAAACGCAATCATAACATGGTCTTCCCGCCCCCAAGGGTATGTTCGGCGGTTATCAGGATCAGTGAATCCGCATACTCCGGCCTCATCCCCATAATAAATCGTTGGGGCGCCGGGCCAAGTCATCTGCATCACAACGGCTTCACGCATAACCGCCTTATTGATGTCCTGATTGGCAGCTTCCGGACCTAAATTATTCGTCCGGCCGACCTTTTTATTGGTACGGGTCAAAAAGCGCGAATGGTCGTGGTTCGATAGCTCGTTCATCGCCACTAATAAAGACGGCATGGTAAAAACCGCCATATGGGTATGCATCGCCGCCCAAAAACTATCGGCATTTCCCAAAAGGTCCGCCCGGTAGTCGTCACTATGTTTTTGCATTCCCGTTAAAAACCAAGTAATCGGCTCCATAAAAGCATCATAGTTCATTACCGTATCCCATTGATCGCCATTCAGCCATTCAGCGGCACTTCCATAATGCTCCGCGAGAATAATTGCCTCCGGATTAGCACGTTTTACCGTATTTCTGAATTCCCGCCAAAAATAATGATTAAACTCCGGAGAGTGGCCGAGATCGGCAGCAACATCCAGCCGCCATCCATCGGCATTATAGGGAGGGGACACCCATTTCGCGCCAACATTCATAATATAATGAAAAAGATCGCGTGAACCTTCATAGTTTAATTTAGGCAATGTATCAAATCCCCACCATCCATCGTATTTTCCATTATAAGGCCAGTTATTACTGCCCATAAAATCGAAATAATTTCGGTAAGGGCTATTTGCATCAACATGCGCACCTTTTTCATAACCCACCGCGTGTTCATAAATCCGCTCGCGGTCCATCCATTTATTAAATGAGCCACAGTGATTGAAAACACCATCGAGAATCACCTTCATTCCTCTTTTATGCGCGGCATCCACTACTTTAGCAAAGAGCATATTGCTGGCTTCCAGATTCGCTTGGTTGGTGACCCGATTAATATAACGGGATGCAAAACGGTTTTCTTTTTGGCCTCCCGATAAAAGCTCACCTTCATCAAAGATAATTTTTCCAAAATGAGGGTCGATACTATCATAATCCTGAATATCATATTTATGATTGGAAGGGGAAACAAAGAGAGGGTTAAAATAGATAACGTCGATGCCTAAATCCTCTAAATAGTCAAGCTTATCAAGAACGCCTTGTAAATCCCCACCATAGAACTCACGGACACCCATCGTAGCAGGGTACTTGTTCCAGTCCGTAACGCGCTCGGTGCGGTCGCCGATATATTCATACTCGCCGGTTAAAACATCATTCGCTGGGTCACCATTAAAAAAACGATCCACATAAATCTGATACATAACCGCCCCTTTAGCCCAATCAGGCGTTTTGTATCCGGGGATGATCCGCATCATAAAATAGGGCTGCAGTTCCCGGGTTACACCGCGGCGGTCATAGAAGCAATCGATTTTTCCTGCTTGGATTTCAAAATAGTAACAGAATGGAACGTCTTCCAACTGAACCTTTATTTCGTAATAGTCAAACAGATCGTCTGTTATGGACTTAATCATTAACAGCTTGTCTGAATCGGAGCATAGGTAGACGTTATCAACATTATTTTTTTCGGTGCGAAACTTGATGGTGACTTGGCCGAACTTGTTTGGCTCCATTGGAGAAACGAAATCTTCGGTCATGTCACTAAAGAGCGCACGGCGATTAAATAACGGGCGCATGGTTGATATATAATGATTGCTTTGTTCAGCACGAAAGTTTTTATTGAAGTCCATAACTGTTCCTTAGAATTGATATATCATTCACCTTAAGCGGGTTCATAAAGGGATTCGAATTCTTCGCGGGTTATGCGCTCTTTTTCCATCAGCAAAGTAACGCAGCTGTCCAGGATGTCACGGCGATTTTTAATGATTTCATGGGCTTTTTCGTAGCAGGCGGTGATAATGCTTTTGACTTCCTGATCGATTTCATAGGCCATGTCATCGGAATGGCCTTTGGAATGGGCAAGGTCGCGGCCAATAAACACCTCATTATCTTCATCGGCATAGTTAATCATGCCGATTTTATCTGACATGCCGAACTTCGTGACCATCGCTCTAGCCGTTGCGGTGGCTTTTTTGATATCACTGACAGCACCGGCGGTCACTTCTTCGAACACCAGTTCTTCGGCGATTCGTCCGCCTAGACTGACCATGATTTCTTGTTCCAAACGGCCTTTCGTGATATGAACATCATCGCGTTCAGGTAGGGGCATCGTATAACCGGCGGCACTTGGGCCGGTTGGAATGACGGAAACGATATGGACCGGGCCAACATCAGGGAGTTCATGGAAGAGTATCGCATGGCCGGCTTCATGGTAAGCAGTGATGCGTTTTTCTTTTTCACTAATGACGCGGCTTTTCTTTTCACTGCCGACACCAACTTTGATAAATGATTGTTTGATATCTTCTTGGATAACAAAAGCGCGATTTTGCTTAGCGGCTTTGATGGCAGCTTCGTTTAATAGGTTTTCAAGATCAGCGCCGGTAAAACCGGCAGTGGTTTGTGCCACCTGCTTTAAGTCAACATCTTCTGCCAGAGGTTTATTTCGCGCATGGATTTTCAAAATATCTTCACGGCCGCCGATATCGGGGCGGTTAACGCTAATTTTACGGTCGAAGCGGCCGGGCCGTAAAATAGCCGGGTCGAGAATATCAACACGGTTGGTTGCGGCTAAGACAATAATTCCCTCATTCACTCCGAATCCATCCATCTCAACCAGTAATTGGTTAAGGGTCTGCTCTCTTTCATCATGGCCGCCGCCAAGACCGGTACCACGGCGTCTGGCGACAGCGTCGATTTCATCGATAAATATAATGCAAGGGGCATTTTTTTTGGCTTCTTCGAATAAATCGCGGACACGGGAAGCACCGACACCAACGAACATTTCAACGAAATCCGAACCGGAAATCGTGAAAAACGGTACCCCGGCCTCTCCGGCAATAGCCTTAGCGAGAAGCGTTTTACCGGTTCCGGGCGCCCCTTCCAATAAAATTCCTTTCGGGATCCGCGCCCCAAGCGCAGCGAACTTCGCCGGTTCCTTAAGAAATTCAACGATTTCTTCCAAATCTTCTTTTTCTTCTTTGAGTCCGGCGACATCTTTTAAAGTGATTTTTCCATCACCGTCCGCCAGCCGGGCCCGGCTTTTACCGAAATTCATCATTCGGTTACCGCTATTACCGGCATTTTGGTTATTCATCATTACAAAGAAAAAAGCGATAATAATGACCGCGAGCAAGATCGGTAAAATACTATTCAAAAACCAGTTGTCAGACGGGACTTTCAACACTTCCGGGTCAATACCGCTTTCAATGAGCGTCCGCTCGATTTCATTCACATCGGTAACATACAATGTTCTCCGCTGCCCGGTTCGCAATTGAACGCGCACTTCACCGGTCGGAGTTTGCTGATACGGCTGAATCGTGACATTGATAACATCGTTTCGCCAAACAGCCTGCATAAGTTCACCGCGCGTATAATCACCCTCGCCGTTATTCTGGCTGCCAATCCAAGTAGCAAGAATAACCAGCCCGATAATAATAAAGAAATAAATACTATAATTCCGATTGCTTTTCAAAATTAGCTCCTTTTCGACATCATTTCACAACCCCAATATAAGGCAAGTTGCGATATCTCTGGTCAAAATCAAGGCCATACCCGACTACGAACTCATCTGGAATCTGAAATCCGGTATAGTCAACGAATACATCTTCAACACGGCGCTCCGGTTTATCCAATAATGTGCATAATTTAAGGCTTGCCGGTTTCCGCTCCCTTAATAAAGTAAGCAAATAATTTAACGTGCGGCCCGAGTCAACGATATCCTCAACCACGATCACATCTTTTCCATCCAATGATTCATCAAGGTCTTTGACAATCCGCACGATTCCGCTAGAGGCAGTGGCGCCGCCATAACTGGAAACCGACATAAAGTCGAGCGAAACCGGAATCGTAATCCGTTTAGCCAATTCGCACATAAAAAACGCGCCGCCCTTTAGAACGCAAACCAAATGCACTTGTTTTCCGGCATAATCGCGGCTGATTTGTTCACCAATCTCGTGAATCCGCTGATCAACTTCCGCCTCCGATAACAAAACTTTAATTTTATCTGACATCGTAAACCTTTCATCTGCTGTAGCTCTAAACAACTAACTAATCATCATTGCCGCCTTCGGCCGCGAGTGTAGCTTCTAAAATCATCTTCGTTTCATTGGTAATTTTATAATACTCGCTAATACGAAAGCCCGGTATCCAAATTACGTGGCTTCCATCCGCAAAAACGTACATCTCATCACGCCTTGCTTTTGGTATCTTTTCATTAATCAGATAATCCTTTAGCTTTTTATGCTGCCCTTTCTGATTAATGACCAAAAAATCACCCGGCTGCCGCCGCCGGAAATTAGCACACGATGTTATTTTATCATAATCGAACCATTTCGTATACGTTTTTTTCGGAATATTTTCATTTTTATTCCCATCTCCGCCATCGGCGGACTCAAAATCAATAGTTGAAAGTGCTTTTCTTTCAACCTTATACTTGTTTTCGCTTTCAACAGACGCAAAATCAAGCGCTGAAAGTGTTTTTCTTTCATACTTCTGATAGGGAAATATTCGAATCGATATCATACCCAAACTTGGAATACTTAAGTTCTGGTTCTTTAAGTCAAGGAAATAAGAATGGTCGGCATCACTTTTCGTAAAGGCAATCGGTTCTTTTTCGACGAATTTTATGACAAGGCTGTCATATTCTTTCCATGCAACCAGGCCATAAGGAAGGCTCCGTTTCTGACTGCCCCCGGTAATCGTCATTCCAATCAGGCTCTCGATATGTCTCGCACTAATATTTTTCCTCCCGGAAAGCAATTCTTCAACCGCCATAATCATAATCCGTTTTTTGATAATGATATCTTGTTCATTCATTTTTATAAGGTCGATTGAAATCTGCGCCGGTGAGCTTATGACACATTCATCAAATGCTTTTTCCGTATGCTTATGAAGATAGCTTTCCGCCTCCCACACTAAATCCGCCGTTTTCGCCATATGCCTGACCGCCTCTGAATTAACCTCAGCGGCAAAAGGAATGATATGCCGCCGAATTCGGTTACGGGTATAAATATCTTCCTGATTCGTATTATCAATGCGATATGAAATGCTTTTAATTTTCAGATATTCTTCGATTTCCTGCCTCGTTAAGCAAAGCAAAGGACGGATAATATTGTCGCGAATCGGACGAATTCCGGTCAGACCTCGTAAGCCACTACCCCGAAACAGATGAAAAAGTATCGTTTCCGCGCGGTCATCCTGATGATGGGCAACGGCTATTTTCCCAGTTGGTGAATTAAGCGCTTCCCGAAAACACGCATATCGGTATTCCCGCCCCGCCTCTTCGATAGAAATACCCTGCTGCCTAGCTAGTAAAGCGACATCTTTTGTGAAAATCTTGCATATAATCTGATTTCTTCGGCATAAATCAGCAACAAAATCCGCATCATCTTCCGCTTCGGGACGTAACTTATGGTTGACATGCACCACTTGCATGGTAAACGGAATTTCTTTCTGCAAATCAAGCAGGATAAAAAAAAGGCAGACCGAATCCGCCCCCCCCGATACCCCGGCAACGATATGGTCCCCGCCCGTAATCATCTGATTCTGTGCGATATATGCCTTTACCCGATTATACATATCTATAATATAGCGGATGTTATCGGGCAGGTAAAGCCTGAATTGCATTAGGGTGCATTTTTAAAGTGACAATACTATGGCCGCGTGGGGCGAGAGTTGCTGATTCAACGACCGGCCCGCTCTCGCTCTGTGACAGACTACAGCGGTACTAGACTCGCACAATACGCGAGTCAAGGACCGGTGTCTGTCAAAGGCCGGTCTTATGAATCACACTCTCGCTCCCTCACGAGTTTATGTAATTTATTACTCATAAAAAATACATCTATTGCATAAATCTCTTCCAGTTTTCATACTCGCCATATCCCTAAAACCACAATCGTCATATCGTCTCGTACTTTGCCCTTACTTTGCCGGATACAAAACTTAAGCATCGCATTCGCGATCTCTTTCGGATTTTTAAGATCCGTCCCCCCGATCAACTCGGACATCATATCCTCCCCAATCCCTTGCGATAACGCATCCAGTACCCCATCGGAAATCATAATCACATAATCCCCATCCTGCAAACGCCGCTTATTCACCTCCATGTCCGGCCGGTTAAAAATACCAAGCGGAAGATTACCCGCCGAAATCCGCTCAACCAAATGGTCTCGCTTAATATAAGAAGGGGCTGACCCAATTTTCAGCAACTCGCAAAAACCAGTATAAAGATCAACCGTACAAAAATCAAGCGTAGACATATTGCCCGCTTCCGGCCCGGCTAAAAGGACCGTATTGATCATTTGAATCGCCATTTCTTTCTGGTAACCGGCCTCCATGAATTTTTGCATCAGCTCAACAATCATCTGACTGTCCCGGCAAGCCTTCTTCCCTGACCCCATTCCATCAGAAATAACAATCGAATGCGAACCCGGTTCAGTTTCAAAAATAGCGTAATTATCACCGGAAATTTTTTCGTTTTCCTTCACCGCGATAGCAGTTCCGGTCAAAACATGAAAACCAGGCGTTTCAACATAGTAAAAAGTCTTCCACTCCTGGTCAATAAAAAACGGATTATTAACCGATGCATTTAATTTTTTACAAAGCACAACCGAGATGACATCGCCTATTTCTTCGGCATTAACCGCGCAACCCGCTTTTATGCTCCGAATCTGTAAAGACATTTCGGTAAAGCCGATTTCGTTTTCCATCGTATAAACATCCTTAAGTTGTAGCCCAACACCCTTTAACGCTTGCGCAATCTTTTTATAATTTTTCTCATTCAGCGGTGAAAAGCGGCGGGACTCCTCCGCCACATGCGACATAATCCCGGCTATTTCCTGTAAATGATTCGTCATTAGTAACTTGCTTTCCTGCATCCGCCTTTGCCATAAAATATCGCCGCGATTTTCTTCTCCATTCACGCTTTCCAGCGGCTTGTCCAACTCACTAAACGATGTCGCAAGCTCCCTGATCGAATCGGCGAACATTAATAACCGCCGCCGCCCATATTCCGGTAAAATATTAATAAATGACTCTTTTTCCCGCATAAGAATTACTCCCTCAGTTTTATTTTGGCAAAATGCGCCGCATGAACATTATAACGAAAACATTACGAAACATATGTCAAAATAAGGAGGCATTCACGAAAATTTTTACGACAAATATTGCATCGGTCATAAATTATATCCTGTTGCTCACATAAACCCCGCCAAAACAACACTGGCAAAAACCCCTGCTAAAGTCGCAATCAAAGCCCCCGCTAAAGTATAACGAGTCTTCGTCACCTTCGCCGCGATAAAATACACGGACATCGTATAAAAAATAGTCTCGGTACAACTCATCATAATCGATGTAATCAACCCAATCTGAGAATCCGGCCCGAAATTTTTAAATATATCCAAAACCAGCCCGGTCGCTGCCGATGATGAAAACATTTTAACCAACACCACCGGCACCAGCGGAGCCGGAAAACCAATCCTATCTGTCAACTGTCCGATCAATTCACCCACAAAAGTAAGAAATCCCGATGACCTTAATACACCAACCGCAACCATCAAGGCAACTAAAGTCGGCATAATACCAAAAACCGTTTTTAATCCATCCTTTGCACCGACAATAAACACCTCATAAACATTACATTTATTTATTAACCCATGCGCAACGATATAAAAAATAATCGCCGGAATAATAATACTCGAAATAT
>Ga0082212_10012842_pt1 | contig 10525 bp, 13 predicted proteins | sample TergutNt197P3_FD_71548 | JGI IMG/M metagenome (GOLD analysis project Ga0082212, IMG submission 71548) | Neocapritermes taracua P3 segment gut microbial communities from Petit-Saut dam, French Guiana - Nt197 P3 | ecosystem: Host-associated > Arthropoda: Insects > Digestive system > Gut ...
TGCCAGCCATCATTTCAGACGCGCTGCACGAATTTTCGTCAACCAAGATGATCATTTCGTTGGGTTCCCAGATGCCGATGCCGTCGGTCAGATAATGCTCATGCCGGGTTCCGGTGGTCAGCGAGAACAGGAGAACCCTGTCCATCAAGGCGTAGTTGAGCATGTTGTACAGCACCGCGACGTCGCCGCCCGGGTTGCCGCGCAGGTCGATGATGACCGACTTTACGCCGTCGTCATAGGGGATGCTCTCGTATATCCGTATGAACTCTATCACGTCGTCTATGTACTCAAAACGCTCGATGGTAATCAGCCCCACGCCGTCCCCCAAATACTTGTACGTCACGCTGGACACCGGGAGCGGCCTGCGCTCCAGCTTGAAACGCAGCAGTTCGCCGTCGCCGTCGCCGGGGTTTGGGCGGCGTATCTCGATCGTCACCGACGTGTCCTGTTTGCCGCGTATGAGCGGCACGGTCTCAAAAAACGGCAGGAGTTCCACATTCAAGCCGTCCACCGAGACGATCACGTCGCCGGGCAGTATGCCCGCCTCACCCGCCGTGCCGCCGTATATCAGGCTCTCAACCACCGTCCCGAAAGGGTAGGCCGGGTCAACCGAGACCCCGACGCCCACATACGGTTCGCCGTCCGAACCGGGGTCGCCGCCCGGGTAGCTGTCAGAGTAATCCTCATACGGGTAAAAATGCGAGTACCGGTCAGTCTTGCTGAACATGTAGTCGATCATTTCAAGGTACAGGTCGGGGTCGCGCCGGAGCAGTTCGGCCAGCATGTCCTCCAGCATATGTATCTCGCTGTCTTGGTAATCGACGCTGAAAGAGGTGAGGACGTCGCTTATATCCAGCAGCGTGTTTGCCTTGTCTATGTTGCTGGGTTTATACGCCGCCGCCAGAGACTGTACGCACGGCGACAGAAAAAGAACCAGCGCCGCCGCCAGCGCCGTTAGTTTTACCCGGTTCATAAGAGTGTCCCCCATCTTCTGTTAATTAAGAATATTTTAACACGGATTAGCTAAAATTGCAATTAAGTAATAAATGGGAGTACAGGCACATATTGTCCAACGGGTGAGTAGTGTATGAAACGGTTCCTGATCCTGCTTGCAATACCGTGGTTGCTGGGCATGGCGTCGCGGTTGGTGTGCGTACATATCGACATGGGGATGGCCGCCTTGAGCGCGCCGCCGGGCATCCCGCCGCTGCGGGTGTTCTGGATGGCGTGGGCGGCGGCGTTCCTCGCGCCGGGGCTGGCGGCGGCGTTCACGCTGCCCAGCGGCGACGCGCGCCGTTACACGGCCATAAGGACGCTGGCCTATGCGTTCGGCCTGTGCAACCTGTGGCCGCTGCTGGCCGCCGGGCGGCTGTGGCTCAACATGTCGTCGCTGCTGTGCGCGGCGGCGGCTGTGCTGTCGGTGATGTGCGCCGTCCGGTTCTGGAAGATAGACCGCCGAGCCGGATGTTGCATGGCCGCGTTCTCGGCGTGGACGGCCTACGAGCTGTATGTGATCGCGGGGTTCGCGGTTTTGAATTAGCTACATCACATGGAGGTCATCTAAAGACACTTCAATGTCATCACCCTTATAAGTGAATGTAAGCATCAAAGTTAAGTCGTTCAAATCGCCGTTTGACGTAAAATCATACTCATATCCAAATCCGCGGTCATAAGCGTAAAAGCGTTCTTGTTCGTAAACGCTCCCATCTTTATATACAGGATTAAAATTACAGGCCGCGCCATAATAGTCAAAAATCACGTCGTTATCCGACTGATATGTTTCAATTAACTCTTGTATTAACTTTGCCGTCCAATTTTTCATAGTATCGGCGGTGTTCACAATTTCCGCGAAGTCGGAATCCGCTATGGAATTTACAATTTTGCAGGCGATTTCCCGTGCTTTGTCAACTTGCCGTTTGTGGATAACGGTTTCCTGTGCTGCCAGTGGTTTTTTCTTGAATCTGTCAAACAGCCCCATTATGATACCCCTCTCTACAGTTCTATTTCCTTCCGCTTCAAAACCAATGCCGCTTCATTTTTTCCAAAAACTCTTTCGTAATGGGGTATCCGCTGCTTTGCCCGATGATCGAGTCAACGCCGCAAAATGGGCAAACCGCGGTTCCGCTTGTGTCGTTGACCCATTCGGTGATCAGCTTCGGGTCAAATATTTCCGCGCAGTAAAAGCAGCCGCACAGGCCGTCTTTCAGGAGGGCTTCTTCATGGTTGCTTGAAAAAGCGTGCGCGTCAATATGGTCAGATGACATGAGATAGCCCCCCCTCACAACTCCACGACCCTGTGCCCGGTGGCGTTGAACAACCGCGTCGCGCCGACTTGTTCGGGCGGTTTTTCGTGCGAGTAGTTCTTGTGCTGGTGGCCGAAGATGTGGTAACGCGGCTCAAAGCGTTCGATCAGTTCGCGGAAACACTCGAAACCCTGATGGAACAAGTCCTTCCCGTCGCCCAAACCGAACGCGGGCGCGTGGGTCAGCAGGATGTCGAAACCGCCGCGCTTGATTTTGGGCATTAGTCGGTTCACCCGCCGCGCCATGTCCTTCTCGGGGTACTGATGTATGTCGCGGCGCGGCGAGCGGCACCCGCCGAACCCGAGTACGCGGACGCCGCACACCGTCATAAGCCGCCCGTCCATGTCCTCACAGCCCTCGGGCGGCGACGCCGCGAACCGCTTGTCGTGGTTGCCCGGCACATACAGCAGCGGCACGTTCAGCATGGTCACGATGAACTCAAGGTACTCCTTGGGCAAGTCCCCGCACGACAGCACACATTCGACGCCCGCGAAGTTGGCGCGGTCGAAGTAGTCCCAGATATACGGGCTGGGAATGTCGGAAACCAAGAGCGCGCGCATACAATTGCGCCCCCTTCACCATTCTGCGCGTGTGGCATATATTGTTATTACGGAGGGATACATATGGACGATGTGATCCGGCTTCTGCGCCGCCTGTCGCGTCAGGGCGCGCGTGTTGACAGGGTGGAGATATACCTCAGCAACCGCGGCGGCGGCTGTTTCTTCGCGCACCCGGACACGGGCCGCGCCCGCGTCGAACCGGTCACCCGCGTTCATAAACAGGTGAAGTATTGTATCAGGCCCTCGCGCGATTGATGGCGGCGCGCGCGCGCCGCGCCTGCTCCTCGCTGAACGCGCCCTTTTCAATCAGTTTTTGCAGCAGCGTCACGCTGTTTTTGCACATGCCGTCCAAGGCGTAGTAAGACATATACGCCAGCTGGTCGCGCCTGCACTCGTTTTGCAGCATGGCGCGTTCGCCCGGCGTGATGACCCCCGCGCATTCCGCGAAACTGAGCGACTGATCCCACGAGAAATCGCCGTCGTCATAGCCCATGGCGCGCAGCAGCAGCGTCATAAACTGGCCCGAGTCAATGGGTTCGTCGGGCGCGAAACGGTTGCCGCCCACGCCCTGCGCCCAGCCCATGCTGTAGGCGTAGGCCATGTAGCGGTCGGCCCAGTCCGGCACGTCGGTCAGCGGATGGGTCCCGGTGTGCGCCAGCGCGGCCGAGTCGTCGCCCACCATGCGGATCATCAGGACAAGCCCCTCGATGCGCGTCGCGCCGCGCTCTAAGGCGTAATAGCCCTTGCCGTCGCCGATCATCAGCCCCATGCCGTTCAGGGCGGCGGCCAGGTCGCCGTATTTCGGCGAATACAGCGGTCGCAGGGTGTACGGGCCGCACACCGTCACAGAGGAGTCCATGGTAAACTCCAGCATACCGCCGGACGTCCCGGTGAACACCACCTTGTGGCGGCCCGGTATGCCGTTCCCGCCGCCGCCGGGCAGTTCAACGCCGGAGGTCAGATCGACCGCGCCGTCGCCGTGCAGATAGGCCGCGCCCTTGTGCAACACCACGCTCACGCCGGTTGGCACGGTCAGTTTCTCGCCCTTTTTGCCGTTCACCTGCCCGCCCGAGCCGCTCCGCAGCGCGGCCACCCGCGCCGCCACGGCGTCGGCTAAAGGCTTGGACACTATCTTTTGGGCCAGCAGAGCGTTGAGCCTGCCGCGGTCGGCGTCGTACCGCGCGCCGTACATCCCGTCGAAGGCTTTCGACGCGCGCGCCCCGGCCTCGGACAGCATACGCGGCTGAAACACCCCGGTCAGCCACCCGAGCGTCACAACCGGGTCGTCAAACGAGCCGGGCGTAACCGCCGCGGCCAGAACGAGAAGGTTGATCATGAGCGCGAGCGTCACCGCAAATGCCGCGCCGCGCCGCAGTTTTCTCATAAGTGATACCTCCCGCGACGGTCACTCCAAGTTCGACAAGACGTAATCACAGTAGTCGCGCCCGGCCGCGCCGTCCGGGCGCCCGGTGACGGTCAAGCGTTTGTCGGTGAACATGCAGAAATCCAGCGCTTTGGACAGTGCGGCGGCTTTTTCGACAAACCCGATATGTTCAAGCAGCAGAACCGACGCGCGCAGCATGGAGCAGGGGTCGGCGTACTGGGCGCGGCCCTCGGACACCATGCGCGGCGCGGAACCGTGTATGGCCTCGAACATGGCGTATTGATTGCCGATGTTGGCGCTGCCCGCCGTGCCCACGCCGCCTTGCAGTTCGGCGGCCTCGTCGGTCAGGATGTCGCCGTACAGGTTGGGCAGCACGATGACCTGGAAGGCCGTGCGGCGCTTGACGTCTAAGAGTTTGGCCGCCATTATGTCTATGTACCAGTCGTCAAATTCGATCTCGGGGTACTGGGACGAGACGTTTTTACAGACATTCAGGAATTTGCCGTCGGTGGTCTTGATCACGTTGGCCTTGGTTACGGCGGTAACACGCTTCTTGCCGGTCTTGCGCGCGTATTCAAACGCCAAGCGCGCGATGCGTTCGGAGCCTTGGGTGGTGGTGACGGTGAAGTCCATGGCGATGTCGCCGTTGATGTTCACGCCCCTGCTGCCCAGCGTGTAAGCGCCCTCGGTGTTCTCGCGGAAGAACATCCAGTCGATGCCCTGATCCGGGACTTTGACGGGCCGCACGTTGGCGTAGAGGTCGAGTTCCTTCCGCATGGCCACGTTGGCCGACTCGACGTTGGGCCACGGGTCGCCCGCGCGCGGCGTGGTGGTGGGGCCTTTGAGGATCACGTCGCAGGCTTTCAGTTCCTCGAGGACGTCCTCCGGTATGGCCTTGGACTGCGCGGCGCGGTTCTCGATGGTCAGACCGCCGATCTCCTTGAAAACCACCTTGCCCGCCGACGCCTCGGCGGCCAGCATTTGCTTCAGAACGCGCGCCGCCTGCTCGGTGATATACGGCCCGATGCCGTCGCCGCCGCACACGCCCACGGTTATTTTGTCTAATTTCGAGTAATCGGCCGCGCCGCCCTGCGCCTTCATGGCGTTCACGCGCGCGCACTGATCGGCGATCAGCCAATGGATACTCTGCAAAACATCCTGCATAGTTGTACCCGCCTTTCTATTGTAAATTATTCCGTAAACACATCCGTCAAATTGATCTCGCACCCGTCCAATACCGTGACCGGCACGGTGTCGGATTCGCCGTACGCGCGGGCCACATACTCGCCGTCTTTCAGGATGTTGACCGAAAGCGTCTTGCTATCAGGGTCCACCATCCAATACTCACGGATACCGGCGTGTTGATACGTGTTGAATTTTAACAGTTTGTCGTGCTTCGAGGTGGACGGCGACAGGATCTCCACAACCAGATCGGGGACGCCCGCGCAGCCCGTGCCGCCTATTTTCGAGCGGTCGCAGATCACCACCAGATCGGGCTGTACCACCGTGTCGTCGGCGGCGTCGAAGTTCAGCCGCACGTCGAACGGCGCGGCAAACACCCTACAGGGCTTGCCCTTCAAGAAATTGCCAAATTGCAGGAATAATTCGCCGCTGATTCCCTGGTGCTGCCACGTGGGCGCGGACATGGCGTATGGGACGCCGTCGATCAGTTCCCAGCGCCGGTCGTCGTCCCACGCGAGGTAGTCCGAGTAGGTGTAGCGTTTGTCTTCTTGCAGTACGTTCATGGACGGTGGACCTCCTTTGCCTGCCACAATCATACCACACCCGAAGCCGCTTTTCAAGTAAGACCTCGCTGGAAAGACGATGGCGGACATGATCCGTTAAAATAGAAATCCCCTTAGATGAACCGCCCGGTTCGTCTAAGGGAACTTTGGTGACCCGCCGCGGATTCGAACCGCGGACACCCTGCTTAAAAGGCAGGTGCTCTGCCGACTGAGCTAGCGGGTCATGGTAAAGTACGTAACGCACAAAATAATAACACAAGAAGACCGCGTTGTCAACCGCCAAGCGCCGCGAAAAAAGGATATGTCAGCCCACGCGCCGACATATCCGGCCAAACCCCAACTGTATTTGCTCAACGAATATCCGCGTATGCGAATAAATGCTCTGGAATATCGGCGTTATCCGAGAGAATATGCCCTATTTCGACATCCATCGCGCGCGCGATTTTTCTGAGTACCCAAATGGATATACATTTTTTGCCCCGTTCAATATCGTGAATATATTTACAGCTTATATGGGCCTGCTCGGCTAATTTGTCCTGCGTCCAGTATCTCCGCTCCCGAAACAGTTTGACGTTGCCGCCCACCATGATCAAAAAATTTTCCCGTGCAATCCTCTCGGCCTCCGCGGCTTCTTTTCGGGCGTTTGGTTTAACAGCCATGCGATTACACCTTTCCGACAGGAATTTTTCCTGTATATCCCCCGCCTTCGGCGGGGGATATACAAAAGTAATATTCCTATATTTAAGTGCAGGAGTAATATAAAAACGCTTGTAAATTGCCGGAATATCTGTTATGATAGGGGTGCGGGGTAAAACAAATTTTACCAAATTCGACAAAAAACGGGCGGAACACCCCGACCGAACAAAACGGAACATCTCAACAGGGGGAAGATAGGATGAACCTTGAAAAGCCGATGCCCTTACTGCTGATAGAGGACGACGTTTTAGAGCGCGCCAAGTTCAAGGAGTGCGCCGGCAACAGAACGGACGTCACTTTCGTCGGCATGACCGGTTCCAGCATCGAGGGGATGAACTGCGTCAAGAGCCGTCTGCCCGAGGGTATCATCTTGGATTTGGAACTGAACAAAGGCACAGGTTCCGGCCTCCAATTCTTAGCCGAACTCGAAACCGCGGAACTGGCGCCGGCCCCCATCGTTGTGGTGACCACCAACAGCCCCGCCGAAGTGGTGTACAACCATGTGCATGACAGCGGCGCGGCGCTGGTGTTCTGGAAGAAAAAACCCGACTACAGCCCCGGCTTGGTTCTCAACGAACTGCTCATCCTGCGCAAATCGCTGTACGCCATGAACGGCGGGCTGCCGGACGACCTCCAGTCGCTGGAGCCGCCCGAGGAGCGCCTGGCGCGGATCATGCAGCGCATCGACACCGAGTTGACGCTGATTGGCATCAGCCCGAAATACAAGGGGCGCAAGTACCTCCAAGAGGCCATCAAACACTTGCTGGACATCGACAAGAACGCCCCCGAGTCGGTGGTCAACCAAGTGGCCGTCTCACGCAAGACCAGCTACAGCGCCGTCATCCGCACCATGCAGACGGCCATCAACAACGCTTGGGAGAGCAGCGCCATCGAGGATTTGACCGTCCATTACACCGCACGCATCGACATCCGCACAGGCGTCCCGTCACCCACCGAGTTCATCCATTTCTACGCCGACAAGATACGCAAGGCCATGTAGTGATCTAAAAGCCAAATACTTCCATTATATACCGTTCCCAACTCACACGGATTTTTTGCCCCGTGTGGTATTTTTTTGTCAGAGGGTTGAAAGACTCCGAAACTGACAAAAAAGGAGGGCGGCGCAAAATGTGGGAATGGCTTATTCGTATGATAGGCGGCGGACCTATTTGGTAAGTATATCAAATATATGAGGGGCGATTGGCGCAGCGCCAATCGTTCTTGCATTTTAGTACACTGTGTGATACGATTGTCGAAAATTGGGAGGGATTGCCATATACTCGTTTCTGGCTAACGTAACCAGCATGTTGGGAGTCCTGCTCTCTGCTTTTTACGTCTTCACGAAAGCCATTAAATATAAACCGGCGGCAATACATAAAATGCTTTTCTCATTTTGGTGTCTGCTGTGGGCGTTTCTCTATGCCGTCAATCCTTCTTGGATGCCGCCTGTCATGGCTAATTCTATCCTCTGTTTGACCTCGATTCTTTTTATCTGGGCAGTGACCAAAGAGGAGTTGGATACGGTCATATCGGCGTTCATGCTGTCTTTTGGAGTCAGCTATGTTCTGTATTTCATCGCGTCGTTTATAATTGGACTCGCTTTTATGCCTTTTGTGAGCGGAGATTATATGCCGGGTACGATGATAAATCATGATACCCTCTTTAATCTGCTGTTTTATTCTTTTGTTGCCGCCGTTCAGTTGTTATTGTCATTCCTGCTATTCCGTATCAGGCGATTCAAAAACGGCTTCCCCTTCTTGCTAAAAAAACACGCGATAATCGCGGTGTTGATTTTTTCGGGCGTTGTATTGATTTTTGCCACATGGATACGTGTTATAACAGCGTCAGAATATGCCTACACGGCTTACCTATATATGGCGGGCATCCTCACCATCGGCGCGGGTATCTACATATGGATCAAACGGGGCATCCGTATGTTCTACAGAAGGGGCCAGGAAGAGCGCGCCATAGAAATCCTCGAACAGCAGCTCTCCGAGGCTAAAGACGAAAACCAACGTCTGGCCGTGCAGAACGACGCCCTCCGGGTGGCAAACCACAAAACGCAGCACCGGCTTGCGACGCTGGAACGCGCCGTTTTCTCAATGGCCCGCGGTTCACCGGACGACGGCGGGGATCTGTACGCCACACTGGAGGACGTCAGGCGCGCGGCGCGGGACTACCGGGCGGATGTGGGCCGGATGGGCGGGAAACCCGGCCTGCCGTCCACCAAAATCAAGATGCTGGATGATTTGTTCGGAGAATTCTGTTCGCGGTTTGCGGACAACAGGATCGACTTCAAACTCAAAGTCAACGGAAGCATCCCATACATGGTGGAAAAAGTGATCGGGCAGGGCGAGCTGGAAACCATGATCGGCGACCATCTGCAAAACGCGCTGATCGCGGTCAACGCGAGCGGCGGCGCCCTCCGCAGCGTTTGGGCGATACTCGGTCTGGCCGGGGCCGGGGACTGTTATGCGTTTACGGTGTACGACAGCGGCATCCCGTTCGAGACGGGCACGTTGGCGCGTCTGGGCGCCGAGCGCGTGACCACCCACGCGGACGACGGCGGCAGCGGGATCGGGTTCATGACCACCTTTGAAGCCATGCGGGAATGTAAAGCCAGCTTGATCATCAACGAAAAGCCGCCGAGCGGTTCCGACTACACCAAGTCCGTCACCGTCCGCTTCGACGGCGAAAGCCGGTACATAATAGAAACCTACCGCCCCGGTGAATTCCCAGAAAGCGATAGGTTTATTGTCGGCGGCTGAGACAGACTCGCGGTTAGCTTTCTGCTTGAACGAACTGCGCCGCTCTCATGATTTTGGGATGTGTTATGGCGCTTTCTAAAAAATCGTTGTCGCCTGTCAATATAATGTCCGCTCCGGCTTTGATCGCGGCCCGGAGAATAGGGCGGTCGTCAATGTCGCGGATTTCATCTTCATCGGGATGCTTGGATAACGGAACGGAAATAACGTCAACAACAGGAAGCGCGGCGGCAATAAACTTTTCAAGCAAATAAATTTTATTGGGAAATTTGCGGCTAAATACACGGCGTAATTCCTCAAAAGTCTGTTCGCAAATCATGCCTTGATACGGCAATTCAACCGCTTTCCTGTAGGCTTGGCTTGGAACGCCGCTGTTGTGCAAAATAGTGGAAACAAGGATATTTGTGTCAAACAGAACCTTGGTCATAGCCCTTCGACCTCTGCGCGTATTTCACGGCACAAGGCGATAATATCCTCCTCTGTTTTCAATCCCGCTTTCTCCCATTCGCCTTCCATTTCCTTTTGAAGCGTCTCCATGGCGTATATGGCGGGGTTCATCATAACAACGCGGTCGTTCTCATAAATCAAGGCCACGCGGTCGCCTGTTGACAGCTTCATGCTATTGCGTATGTCTATAGGCAGCGTGATTTGACCCTTCGACATCACTTTAGCCGTGTTGAAGACCATTGCTTACACCTCCAATAAGTAGGGCATACCCTACCTTGATTATTAGTATATATGATTTTTACTGAATTGTCAACCGTTCGCCCTTAACACAAGACAAAACCCTGTAGCTGTTGCACCTACAGGGTTTTTGGGCCGTGGTGGAGACGAGGGGAATCGAACCCCTGACCTTACGGATGCGAACCGTACGCACTCCCATCTGTGCTACGCCCCCGTGTTCAACCGCGCGTCAACGTCTTTTATAGTCGAGGCGGTCTAAAAGCGTGAGTAAATCTGTGAACTGATTATCCGCCAGGCGAGGCGGACGACGCGGCCTTACTCATGTAAGGCAAGGAGGACAACGAAGCATGGCAGATAATCAGCCGCAGATTTGCCACGCTTTTAGACC
>Ga0082212_10012843_pt1 | contig 10525 bp, 9 predicted proteins | sample TergutNt197P3_FD_71548 | JGI IMG/M metagenome (GOLD analysis project Ga0082212, IMG submission 71548) | Neocapritermes taracua P3 segment gut microbial communities from Petit-Saut dam, French Guiana - Nt197 P3 | ecosystem: Host-associated > Arthropoda: Insects > Digestive system > Gut ...
AGGATATAGGCATTTTCGTCCAAACCCTCATCGTATGCAGCAGTATAGATGTCCACGTCGGGATGGTCTTCCTGTATTTTCCTTACACCTTCGGGCGCTGCAACAAGACACATCAGGCGGATTGTCGAGCAGTGATTATCTTTCAGCATCCGGATGGCATCTGAAGCGCTTCCACCGGTTGCCAGCATCGGGTCGCAGACGATGATTTCGCGCTGTTCGATGTCGAAAGGCAGTTTGCAGTAGTAGAAGACCGGTTTACAGGTCGCATGGTCGCGGTACAGGCCGATATGGCCGACTTTCGCGACAGGCATCAGGTTCAGCAGGCCGTCTACCATGCCCAGCCCGGCGCGCAATATCGGAACAATCGCTAGCTTTTTCCCTGAAATGACTTTCGATTTCATCGATTTCATCGGCGTTTCAATCTCAATCTCCGACAAGGGCAGCTCGCGTGTCAGTTCATAACCCATCAACATGGAAATCTCCTTTAACAGTTCGCGGAAATCTTTTGATCCGGTCTCTTTCATCCGCATAATCGTCAGTTTATGCTGAATCATCGGATGGTCAATAATTTTTAAATTACTCATATCATTCTACTTTAATGACGGCAAAGATATGAATTATTTTTTGACTATGCGCTTTATAACATGATTCAGGCGTATTATGTCACGGGGAGCAATTTTCAGCGTGTGAAACGAATCGCCTGAACCGCCATAGATATAGTCATAATCCAAAAGGCAATCGTCAAAGACACAGGGCAAATGATGCCCGATAAGCGGAATTGAACCGATTTCATATCCTGTCATTCTATGCACAACATCACTACTTGCCATTTTCAATTTTGAAAAGCCTAAATTTTGTTTCATTGACTTAAAGTCAATCTTTCCCCGTCCCGAGCTGACGGTAAAAGCCACAAGTCCCTGTTCGGTATCCATTACAAATGTTGGCGCCGCTTTTTTAATATCAAAATATTTTGCGGCATCATGCGTGGATACAATTGGGGTATCATGCGTCAACAGCTCGAAATCACTGTTATTTGATTTAAGAAAATCATTCAATTCATTCAATGAAAGCATCATTCAACTCTTTACACGTTTCAGATTTGGCGACAAAACTACAAAAAAAGTATAATACAGACAAAACCAGCGCTTTTCACATTCTCATTTTTTATACCGTTCCGCCGTTGCGAACCTATGAAGCAATCCGGGCTACAGCGCGTTTTTCTGTATTGCTTCGTTTACTTCGAATTCGCTCAGTAGTCGCCTACCGATGACGTCCCGCATTTCCGCCTGCCTGATTGTAAATCATCTTCATTCGTAATGATGTAAATATGTTAATAATGTATAAATAATACAAAATAACTGTATATTATAGTTGTTTTGTTTGTTTTTATAGTTATCTTTGTGCGTTCATTGAAAATTCGCTGATTGAAAAAAGTATAAAAATGAAAAAAATGACCCCAAAGGAAGAAGAAGTACTAAGCCGTTTCTGGACGAATGGCCCCCTGTTTATTCGTGAACTGCTTGAGTTGCACGATGATCCCAAACCGCATTACAACACGCTTTCCACGATTGTTCGCATACTCGAAGAAAAAGGATATATCGGGTATAAGGTATACGGTAATACCTATCAGTATTATGCAGTCATTTCGCGGGAAGCGTACCGGAAGAAGAAACTGCAAAAAATCGCGGACGACTATTTCGGCAATTCATACAGGCGCATCGTTTCTTCGCTTATCGAGGAGGACGAACTCTCCATTGAAGAGCTGCAGGACTTAATCGAGGAAATCAAAAACAGAAAAAAGGAATAAAATGGCTTCGTTTCTGCTATACATCATAAAATCAGGCTGTTGTCTGGCGCTTTTTTATGCGGGGTATAAAGCGCTGTTAAGCGCCGAGACTTTTTTTCATTTCAACCGCAACATACTCCTGACAGGTATGCTGGCCTGTATGCTGCTCCCTTTGTTGAATATCAGGACGGAAACAGCCGGGATGATCCAGCAGCCGATGATGCATTTAGAAAAAATAATGGCAGAAGACGACCGTACCTTTATTATTACCGCCAACGATGAAACAGTCATTACATCCATGCCGACCGGCAAGCGCAATCTGCCGGTTAATCTGCCCGCATTAATTTTTATTGCCGGCTTCTTCGTAAATATCTGCCTGCTGGTTCGTTCCCATATTTCACTGTACCTGCTGATCCGGAGCGGGCGAAAAATAACGTCTGGTCACTGCACGGTTATTTTACTCGACAAGCCCGTCATTCCGTTCAATTACGGTCGCTATGTAATTCTTTCGGAAAAGGATTACGGGGAACATCAGGACGCCATTCTTACCCATGAAATGGCGCATTACCGTTTTTTACATTCCCTTGACGTCGTCTTGGTCGAGTTGTTAATCCTTTTGCAGTGGTTTAACCCTTTTGCCCGCTTACTCAAATATGAACTTCGTAAAATACATGAATACCAGGCCGATGCCGAAGTACTCAAAACAGGCGTCGATGCAACAAAATATCAATTATTACTATTAAAAAAAACTGTCGGCTCCGGACCCTACACCTTTGCCAACAGCTTTAATCACAACAAACTTAAAACCAGATTTATTATGATGTCAAAAAAGAAATCAAACAGTTGGGCGCGAATGAAGCTCTTAGCGCTTCTTCCGGTAGCCGCCCTTAGCGTGTACGCATTTGCCCGTCCCGAAGCGACGCAGCAAATAGAACAGGTAATTCGGAGCGAAAGTACGGCAATTCCTCCGAATAATCAAAATTTTACACTGGAATTTTTCGAAGCGGAGCTGAACAGGTTCATCCGCGAGCAGGGAGAAAACGCAGACTTATCGTCGGATGAAAAGCGTAATTTTCTGACTATGAGGACAAATATTGTTACTTTGTATGTTAATATGAAAGATGATATTTTATTCTGTGGCGAACGATGCCGGATGGAACAGCTAACGTCTAATTTAACAAAAAAACTTGTTCACGACTATCCGGATAACAAACCGGTTTCAATTGTCATGCTGGCCGATTTGGCAACATCTACCGGTGCGATAAACAGGATATTGCAAATTGTAGGAGATGTTTTTACAGCAAATGAAGCGTTGTTTATACAGAAAAAGCAGCCTGTTTTACTTTTGTGGGTTACGCCAAAACGCTATAGGGCAGTACGTTCAACAAGTGAAATAAACAAATCATCTATTAGCGGGAATCAGACAGAAGCGAATCCGGTTGTTATCACTTTTATGGATGACACTAACAGGGAACGTCGTTCTTTTAGTTTTGGATATCAAGAAATTAGTAGCGGATCGTACACTCTTGACAATGATGACTTAATCGCCGAAATGAAAAAATGGTTAGAAAGTCAGAAAGAAGGAAAACAATTTCAAACGGTAAGTATCAAAGCGCCTTCCGATACGCCAATGGGCGTTATTATTGATATTAAAGACATATTAAGGCAGGCTTTCGCTTTAAAAGTTAATTATGCTGTTGACTGACAGCTTTCAGCTCGTCAGTGCGCTTCCAACCAGTTATTCCCCACCCCGCAATCGGCAATCAGCGGTACCTGCAGGCGGATGGCGCCTTCCATTTCATCAAGCACAATCCGGCGGACTTTTTCCAGTTCGTCCTTGTATACGTTAAAGTTCAGTTCGTCGTGCACCTGCATGATCATTTTACTTTTCAAGCCTTCCGCTTCGAAACGTTCATAAATACGCACCATGGCAATTTTGATGATATCGGCGGCGCTGCCCTGAATGGGCGCATTGATCGCATTCCGTTCGGCAAATCCCCTGACATTGGCATTATTGGAATGGATGTCGGGGAGGTATCTTCGGCGGTGATACAGTGTCTCGACATACCCGCGTTCGTGAGCAAGCCGGATGCTCTCCGTCATGTATTCGTTGATGCGGGGATATGTTTTAAAATAACCGTCGATCAGTTCTTTTGCCTCCCTGCGCGGGATGTTCAATCGCTCGGCCAGCCCGAACCCCGATATACCGTAAATAATTCCGAAATTGGCCGTTTTGGCTTTTCGGCGCATATCGGAATTGACGTTTTCATCGGGAACGCCGAAAATTTTCGCCGCCGTAGCCGCATGTATATCCGCCCCGTGGTTGAACGCTTCAATCATTTGCCGGTCGCCGCTTAAGTGCGCCATGATGCGCAGTTCAATCTGCGAATAGTCGACCGAAAAAAAGACGCAATCACCGTTGTCGGGGATGAAAGCCTTGCGAATCTCCCGTCCCATTTCATCGCGTACCGGTATGTTTTGCAGGTTTGGACTTGTTGAACTCAAACGTCCCGTAGCGGTAACGGTCTGGTTGTACGACGTGTGTACCTTGCCGGTTTCGGGGTTGATAATCAGCGGAAGCGCATCGATATACGTGCTCAACAGCTTCTTGACGCCACGGTAATCAAGCAGTTTTTCTATGACGGGATGCTTGTTGCGCAGTTTTTCGAGCGTTTCTTCGTTGGTGCTGAATCCGCCTGTTTTCGTTTTTTTTACTTTGTCGTCCGCAATTTTCAGGCGGTTGAACAAGACATCGCCAACCTGTTTGGTGGAATTGATATTGAACGTTACTCCGGCCATTTCATATATTTCGCGCTCCAGTTCCAGCAACTTTTCCGTGAGCGTCGCCGAATATTGCTTCAGGGCGTCGACGTCCAACTTCACACCGGCATTTTCCATTTCGGCCAGCACATGTACCAATGGCATCTCGATGTCAAAAAACAACGATTCCACCGATCTTTCCTTCAACTTCGGCGCAAAAAAGTTCTTCAAACGCATTGTCACGTCGGCATCCTCCGCCGCATATTCCGCCACCTTGCTCACCGCCACCTGGCGCATCGAGCGCTGGTTCTTTCCCTTCGGGCCGATGAGCGCTTCTATCGGTACAGGCCGGTATTTCAGATACGTTTCCGCTAAGTAATCCATGCCGTGCCGCAGTTCGGGATTCATCAGGTAATGGGCAATCATCGTGTCGAACAAACGGCCTTTCACGTTTACGCCATACTTGCGCAACACCAGCATGTCGAATTTAATGTTCTGTCCGATTTTCTCTATCTCCCCGTTTTGCAATACGCCGACGAAACGGGCAACAATTTTCAGCGCATCCGGCATCGATTCGGGAACGGGCACATACCACGCTTCAAATTCCCTGACGGCAAACGACATCCCTACCAATTTTGCCGAAACGGGATCGGCGCTGTCGGTTTCCGTGTCAAAGGCAAACGATGGCTGCTTTTCCAAAAGACATACCAAGTCTGCGATCTTTTCATCGCTATCCGTCAAAAAATAATGATGCGGAGTAGACGATAAATCGTCGAGACCGGAATTGCCCGGCGTTTCCGGCTGCGTGTCGCCATTTGCAGAATTTCCCGATGAAATCGTCCATTCCGCCGCAAACAAATCTCCTGGCGGCACGATTTCATCGAAAAGCGAACGCTGCACAACCTGCTTTTGCACGCTTTCCATTTTTTGACCTGTCGGCTGCTCCCCGACGCCCAGTTTTGTGATAAAAGAGCGAAATTCAAGCGCCGTATATATTTCCTTCAGGCGTGTGATGTCCGGTTTCCTGCGCACGCACGCATCGGCGTCAAACTGCACGGGCACATCGGTAACGATCGTAGCTAAGAATTTTGAAAACCGAATCTTGTCCGCATGTTCCTCCACCTTTAATTTGAGGCTGCCCGTCAGTTGTTCCGTATTCTCAAGCAGGTTTTCAACCGAGCCGAACGTTGCAAGCAATTTCTGCGCCGTCTTCTCGCCCACGCCCGGACACCCAGGTATGTTATCGGACGAATCGCCCATCAACCCCAGCAAGTCAATCATCTGACCGACGGAAGTCAACCCGTACTTTTCCAGCACTTCGGGTATCCCCAGCGTCTCGTAATCGCCTCCAAACTTGGGCCGATACTGGAAAATCCGCTCGGAAACCAGCTGCCCGTAATCCTTGTCGGGCGTCATCATGTACACTTCAAACCCCTCCTTTTCAGCCTGTTTCGAGATCGTCCCGATCACATCGTCGGCCTCGTAGCGAAGTACTTCAAGGATAGGCATTTGATACGCTTCAATAATATCCCTGATGACAGGCACAGACTGGCGGATCACCTCCGGCGTCTCTTCGCGCTGCGCCTTATACGCCTCAAATGCCTCATGGCGGAACGTAGGCCCCGGCGGGTCGAAGCCAACCGCCACGTGCGTTGGGTCAACCCTTTTCAAAACGTCCTCCAGCGTATTCACGAACCCGAAAATGGCCGATGTATTCACCCCTTTCGAGTTGACGCGCGGGTTTTTCAAAAACGCGTAATACGAACGGTAAATCAGCGCGTACGCATCAATCAGTAATAATTTCATATCCTTTATTTTTTTAATTATCACAGTTCCTCGCCTTCGTAGAAAACGCCGCGCACAGAGTCGAAAGGAAGTTGAATCGAATCTTCTCTCATCATATGCAAAGTTTCAATTACAGCGCAGTCCAACTCACGAAGCAAGAGGTCGCCTATTCCACCAACAGATTTATTTTCAGGAAAATCAACATAATCAGATGTTGACAGTAGTGCTTCATAGCCTGTTGATTTTAGCAATTGGAGGTTACCGAAATCAAGTAAATCAAAGCAAAAACCCAGATTAATGATAGCTCCGATTACAGCCGGTTTTGTAATTTTACTCTTTGAACGATACGGAAACTTTTGCAAATGCACGGCAAATTCGATCGCCCGTAACGGGCTGTTTTCCCAAAAGTATATGCCATGCCCTAACCAATCATAATTATTAACACTTTTCTTAAGAAAAGATTCTCCTGTTAAAACTTTCATGGCGATCGACTCGTCGCACCCGTGAAATCCAAGTACTAATCCCGGACGAGTAGAATACATTGTATATTAATTACGAGGTATATACAAATGTTTATATGGCTCAGTTAATTTTCCGTCAATTGTACAAATACCGGCTCTACTAAGAAAATCAAGCGCCAATTCCCTATTCCCTTTCACTTTCTTTATGAACTCTTTCGCGTATGCAAGAAATTCTTCCCGTTCCTTCTCCGACATAACATATCAATTTTAAGACGATGCAAACGTACATGAAAAATTTGGATTTTCCAAGCGCATCTAATGAAAAAACTTTTTTTACAGAGGAAAGATAGCAAAAGTCTGACTACGCCGTGTTAGAATCAAAGCTGTCGCTTTTTGAATATGCAAGTCCGGAGGCTTGCTTTTTACTACGGCGTAGCGAAGGACGCTACGCCGAGCAGAGGGATGCAAATTCTAACGCTAGTGACGGGCTGTTTTCCCAGAAATATACGCCATGCCCTATCCAGTCATAACTGTTATTAATTCTTTTCAACGTTTCTTCGCCTGTCAGAACTTTCATTACAACCGACTCGTCGCATCCATGAAATCCTAACACTAATCCTGCTCGAGTGGAGTACATGCTGTTTCAATCGGTGGAAAATACAAATGCTGGTAAGGTTCTGCCAACTTTCCTTCCTCGGTATAAATACCAACTCTAATAAGAAAATCTCGCGCTAATTGCTTATCGCCGGATACTTTCTTGATGAACTCTTCCATGTATGCAATAAGCACTTCCCTCTCTTTCTCTGTCATAACATTTCAATTTTTTAGGACGATGCAAAGGTAGCCAATATTTATTACATAAACCGAATTTCATTTGAACAAATACCTTGTCATCGGTAGCCTGCGAAGCAACCGAGGCTCGAAGCAGGAGCAGAGACTGCTGGCAGGCTTTGCCCTGCAAGAAGGAGGTCAGCGTAGTCAATCCAGTGAAAAACAAAATATTATATTACTTTCTGGATTGCTTCGTTTATTTCGACTACGCTCAATAACCACCTCGCAATGGCGATCGACTTGCCGCACCCATGAAATCCAAGCGTTATTCCTGTTCGAGTGGAATACATTTTGTTTTTCTTGGAGGTATATACAAATGCTGATATGGTTCAGCCAACTTTCCTTCCTTTGTATAGATACCGACCTCAATAAGAAAATCCCGTGCTGATTTTTTATCCGCGGATACTTTCTTTTTGAATTCTTTCGCGTATGCAAGAAATTCTTCCCGTTTCTTCTCCGACATAACATTTCAACTTTATAAAAAACGATGCAAAGATAGCCATTATTTATTACATAAATCGAAATTCATTTGAACAACAGCCATTCAGATACGTCTTTGCGAATGGGGATGATGAGCCACCAAGCAGCCGGAAATTAAAGCTATTCACGTCATATCTGTCTTTTTGTGGCATTACCCAAAAACATAGTTACCGCAGAAAAATCTGATATATATCTGCGCTAACTATCATTATTAACATAGTTACCGCAGAAAAAATAAAATAAATTTTGCGGTAACTGCATTTATTTATACCTTTGCCGCGAAATAATTCACAAAGATATGACGGATGAACTTATCGGCAGGAAGCTGCAATTCAACAGGATGTCGGAATATATCGATTCCGGTAAAGCCGAATTTTTAGTAATTTTCGGCAGAAGGCGCATCGGGAAAACCTATTTGGCAAAATATTTTTTTCGCAACAAGTTCGATTTTTTTATGTCAGGCGCCGAAAATGCAACCAAAGAAATGCAGTTGCACAATTATTATTTGGCGCTGAACGAATACAGCAATGTACCGTACCCGAAAGTTGAAAACTGGCAGGATGCTTTTGCACAACTGAAACATTTTTGCCAAAACAGGCAAAAAAAAGGCAGAATCGTTCTCTTTCTCGACGAATTACCCTGGTTTGACAACGACAAATCGGGTTTTCTCCCCGCTTTTGAGTATTTTTGGAACACTTACGCTTCGGCCGACAGTCGCATTTTTCTTGTTGCCTGCGGCTCGGCTACTTCGTGGATGCTCGAAAAAATATTGAACAGCCGCGGCGGGTTTCACAATCGCGTAACGAGGCAAATTCATTTACAGCCATTTACGCTTGCCGAAACCGAACAATTTCTGAAGTACAAAAAAATCGTTCTCGACCGCCGCCAAATTGTTGAATGTTATATGATTATGGGTGGCGTTCCGTATTATCTGGAACAAATGGAAAAGCAATACAGCTTGTCTCAAAATGTTGATAACCTGTTTTTTGCAAACGACGGGATTTTGCGGAAAGAATTTGACCGGCTCTATTCCTCGCTCTTCAAAAAGCCGGAAAAATACATCGCAATCATAAAGGCTTTGGCAAAAAAACATAGCGGATTGTTACGCGAAGAAATAGTGAAAGAAGCAAAAATAACGGACGGCGGCGGCTTGTCAATCCTACTTAACGATTTGGAGGCGTGCGGATTTATTGTTGCGGATAAAAATTTTACCACGCCAAAACGCAACCGCATTTACAAACTGGTGGATTTTTACTCGCTGTTTTACCTGAATTTTGTCAATTCGGCGATAAACGATACGCATTTTTGGACCAACTCGCTGAACACGCCGGCACACAACGCCTGGGCGGGGTTTTCATTTGAGCTGCTGTGCAGCGCTCACATAGCACAAATCAAGCAAAAACTCGGCATTTCGGGTGTGATAACCGATATTTCGTCGTGGCGCAGCCGGAAAACGATTGATGGCACCCGAAAAACGATTGACCGCACCCGGGAAAAAGGCGCACAAATTGATTTGTTGATTGACCGCGCCGACAATTTGATTAACATTTGCGAAATCAAATTCACAAAAACAAAATACACAATCACAGGAAGTTACGATAATATTTTAAAAAACAAACTCGCTGTTTTTGCGGAAGAAACGAAAACCCGCAAAGCAATTCACCTCACAATGCTCACAACGTATGGCGTTGAACGTAATGAATATTGGGGCAACATTCAAAGCGAAGTAACGATGGACGATTTATTTCTACCTACCCTTTCTGCCATATAATACTTTGTGGGCAAGTTACCCACAATGGATAATGCGGCGGGTAAGGAGGCGGGCAATATGAAATGCACCTGTTGACGAACAGGCCGTTTTGATTTCTAAAACTATTTTCGTAATTTTGCAGTTCAGAATTTACGCCATTCTGCTTACTGAATTAAAGAACAAGTTATTAATGATTTATAAATGAAATTATCTATGGATAGCGAGTTGACTGTAGGAACACGAATTGACCATCCCAAATACGGGGAAGGCATCATCAGTTGCAATACACAATTAATTTACAAGGTGATATTTGTGCGCGGCGGAGAGATTGAATTTGCAAAATCGACTTTTGAGGTCGATGTAATCGACGAAAACGAGGCCATGCCGCTAAATGAGCCGCGTCTGAATGTAAAAGAATTTGAAAAGACGCTGAAATTTATTCTCGACCGTTACAATGGCCTGGAACATGAGGTGGCATTGGGCGCCAAGTGGACGGGCGGAACGTTGATATTGAAACCGGGCAATCCCGGCCTTCAGGCGAAGGAAATACCTGTCGAAACATTTTTCCACAAAATCGTGATGGTGCGCGACCGCCTGCGGGTGCTGGAGCAAAACATCAACAGCCATGCAGGGCTGAGCGACGCGGATAAAGTCAATCTGCAGCAATACATC
>Ga0082212_10012844_pt1 | contig 10524 bp, 7 predicted proteins | sample TergutNt197P3_FD_71548 | JGI IMG/M metagenome (GOLD analysis project Ga0082212, IMG submission 71548) | Neocapritermes taracua P3 segment gut microbial communities from Petit-Saut dam, French Guiana - Nt197 P3 | ecosystem: Host-associated > Arthropoda: Insects > Digestive system > Gut ...
GCGGTGAGGGGGGGGGAAAAAAAAACCAAAAGAGATGAAAAAAAAAAAAAAAAAAAAAAAGAAAAAAAAATTTTTCCAAAAAATCCCCCCCCCCAAATGGGGGGGGGGGGGGGGGGGGGGCAAGATAGGTAATATCGCCCCTGACCAAATGGTCGAAAAGGCAAAAAAGCAGATGCCATTAAAGGCAATCGCTGTCCTCTTGGTCGGAACTGCCCTCATACTCGGCAGTCCTTTCGTCGCACTCGCACAAATTACAGAAGAGATTGACGATGACAACTACTTCGGTGGAAGTGCCGTTACTCTCACCGATGCCACAACGATGTTGAAAAAGTTGCCAGATACCGAGGGCATGGACATCACGATTGCGAATGACATTGATACCGATGGACATGTCCTCACGTTGAAAAATGATGACATTCTGGGTAAATTGATATTCACTGGCGACATCAACGATTTGTCGGTGACCTCTATTGACATTGTCAAACAGGGTGCGGGAACTGTTGCTTTGGATTTCTTCGGTTCGACATACATGCCAAGTACTTTGGACATTGAAACCGGTACTTTACAGTTATACTGGAGTGGAGGTGTTTCATCACCCTTTCCGATTTTGATGACTGGAGACATAACAATGGGTACAGATGCGATTCTTATGATCGGTCACGAGGATTCGCCTTCTTCCCCTGTCCTACTTGCGGAACAATTCATCTCAACTGGTAGCAATAATAAAATTGTTATTGTACCTGATACAGAAGGGGATTTCTCGAGATTTCTGGTAGAGGCTGTTGATGTTACCGATCCAGTTAAAATCGAATTTGCCGGAAAGAATATAGATCTGATGGCGAAAAAATACTTTGTTGATGGTAATCCTGCCGATTCCAATGGAGCAGGTCTTGACTACATCGTTATTATAGGAGAGTTGATCTTAGGCGGTGGAGCGGATGCAGACGATCTCGCCAAATTCGAGACCCCTGATTTTGCGACTTCACGTTTCAAATTCTACGGGAGATCAGATATCATGACTGAAGATAATGGTATAGACTCCTGGTTGTTCTGGGGCTACGAAGCCGATGCCGCGTTTTCTTTGCCGGACGTTTCGTCCCTGGTGATTGCAAACACGATAGCCTTTGAACTTCCGCGGGCTCAATATACCAATGGTCCTTGGATCATATTCAAAGGGGGGGAACTCAATGACGCGAAATCCGATTTCAGCAACAACACTTATCAAGACCTCCAAGTGGGCTACGATAAAAACATCGGCAAATGGAATGTCGGCGGATTCTTCGAAGCAAGTTGGATGTACGGTAAGGGAACACTCGATCCGATGAAAAATGGAGACATTATCGGTAATCTGAGTTCGTCCAACAAGGGTCTTGCAGGCGGTATGTATCTGTCTCGCACCTTCCGAAAGAACACCTATTTCGATGCCGTCGGTCGGATCACCCGGTTCGAGAATGATGCAAAATTCGCCGGTAATATTGGTCACGCCGATGAAGGTTACTCCGCCGACTGGAAGAACAACATCTTCAGTCTCGGTTTGGAAGTTGGTCGGAACTTCAATAGTAGTGATGGTCGCTGGTCGTTCAATCCTTACAACCGGTTGATCTATAACAGTTCTTCGGCGAAGGCTTTCCAAGTCAATTTTGATGATCCTGGGGCTGAGTCCATTGATGTTGTGATGAACGGTTTTGGTACTTGGACAAACCGGCTGGGTGGTCGCTTGACCTACAACCAGAAAACCAAACGTTCAGGCTACTACGGTCAAGCCCCATGTGAAGAAGTCGGTTGCGATCCCTGTGATCCATGCGGTGGTCGTTCGGTCAATCGAATGTACTTCGTTGGTGCCGATTATTATCAGGGGCTCAGCGGCAAATTCGCTACTTCATACTACGATCCTTACTCAATGCGTGATGGGCAATTCGCATCATACGATGGAATCGCCCGTCCGAAGAACAACATGGCATATGGTACGGCTACAGCAGGTGTAACCTTTATGCCGAGGGATAACGTGGCGATCTCGTTCATGGGACAAACGTTGTTCGGCGATGTGAATGGTTACGGTTTGACCGCTGCCGGCAAAGTGTCGTTCTAACTTTTAGCCGGTACTCCAGGTAATAACACGAAGTACCGGCTAAATAATTTGTTTTTTCACTCTTTGTTTTTTCCGAGGACACGAAGGACCGTGCATGATTGCTCCCCTTCGTGTCCTTTTTTTACAGAAAAAGGAGTAAGGAGATAGGAGAAAGAAGGAATGGACGGGAAACACCCGACATCTTTCTCTAAACTCTTTTCTCCTTACTCCTTACTCCTCCAATGGACACTTGGAACAACGAATCATTTGAAAAACTGCTTGATGCAATGCAAAACGGGGACGACCGGGCGTTTGATACGTTTTTCAAACAGTATTACGACCGGCTCGTTCAATACGCCAAAAAGAAAATCGGCACCTTTCCGCTGCGGACGCTCGACGAAGAGGACGTGGCACTGAGTGCGATGAACAGTCTCTTTAACAGTCTTCGGGAGAACCGAATCGAGGCGCAGAGCAGCGTCGAACTTTGGCAGATTTTGCTCACTATTACGAAACGCAAGTTGATCAATCTTCGTGAGGGGCAGCACACGCAAAAGCGCGGCGGCGGAAATGTTCGCGGCGATTCCATTTGGGTACAAACGGGTGAAGGCAACATCTTTCATGAGCAGCAGGACATGCGGCTGGATATTGCTCCCGATGCTCGTGCCGAGTTGCTCGAAACGACCGAACTGCTCTTTCGGCAGTTGAAAGATGACCGGACCCGCCAAATCGCCCGATTGATGCTCGAAGGCTATCGGATCAATGACATTGCCGAGGAACTCAACTGTGTGCGGCGTACCGTCGAACGAAAAGTCGGGCAAATTCGAAAACTGTGGAGCGAGGTATTGAACAATGATTGATGACAATCGAATCGATGAACTTGCCGATGCATTCGAAGCCGCCTGGAACTCCGGGAAGCGGATCGGAGCGGATATTTTTCTCGCCGACTTCGTGGGGGACGACGAAAGCGTCAGCGATTACCAGGACCTTTTGCAGGAACTCCATGTCATCGAAAAGGAACTGCACCGAAAATATCCGCTCACATCGCTCCATATTCAGGCAACGCCGAGTCAGTTCCTCGGCAATTACGAGGTCTTTGAACAGATCGGACATGGCGGTATGGGGGAACTGTATCGGGCGCGGCATGTGTTGCTCGATAAAATCGTCGCCATCAAAATTTTGCCAGAGAAGATTTCGGGAAACTTGGAGATCATCAAACGTTTTGAGCGGGAATTGAAACTGATTGGCAGTTTGACGCATCCGAACATTGTGCAGGCGCACGGTGCCGAGCGGATTGACGGGAAACTGCTGCTCGTCATGGAATATATTGCGGGACAAAATCTGCGTCAGATGACCGCTTCGGGAAAAAGACTGTCATTGCGTGAGGCACTTTCGATAGTCCGGCAGGTTGCCGCCGGTCTGCAATACGCTTATGAACACAAGATTGTCCATCGGGACATCAAACCGGCGAACATTATGGTCGCGGAAAATGGCATTGCCAAGATTCTCGACTTTGGTCTCGGCAAATTTCATGACGAACTCCTTCTTGCCGAACATGAAGACGAGTCGGGTCCGCTGACGCAACTCGGTTCGCCCATCGGTACGGTCGATTATCTTGCTCCCGAACAGTGGAGCGATCCCGCCAGCGTGGATATTCGAGCGGATATTTACGGACTCGGTTGCACCTTTTATACGATTCTTGCCGGCGACGTTCCCTATCCTTCCGACAAGTTTCGGAGTATCAGCGAAAAGATGGTTGCCCACATGAACAGACCGCTCCCCTCTTTTATGGAGAGCGGCATTGTAGAAGATGCCGGCATCGAAGCGATCCTGCGAAAAATGTGTGCGAAAGACCGCACCCAACGTTTTGCCACACCGCAGGAACTATTGGATGCGCTCGATGAATATCAACGTGCCGATGTGGTTGTCGTGTTGCCTCCGCGTCGTCGTTGGGGGCGGATGGTTGCAGGTACCGTCATCGTTTGTCTGCTCGGCGTAGCATCTCTTGTCGTGCCGCACCTCATCAAGCCGCGGGTGTCGCAGCGGGCAGAACAACAAGAAGAGCAGACCGAATCGGAATCGAACGCCATCGTGTCGGAAGTGCTGGCGAATCGACATCGCGGCGATATTCGCACTGCCCGACGATTGTGCCGCGAATGGCTCGACGATCTCAAAAATGCGACGGAACCTCCTTCTCAATCGGAACTGGCTCTCGTACAAGAATTGTTTGCCGACTGCACGTTGTACGACAGCGATCCACAGGCACGGGGATATGAACATCTTGTTGAAGAAGCCGAGGAACTGTATCTTCAAGCGATGGCATTGACGGAGAGTACCGAGAAGAAGAGCATTTTGAACAGCAAGCGGGCGATTTTGCAGATGATTACCGGCAATCCTTTGCAGGGCTTGCGGACTCTCGAAGCCGATGCGAGTGCAAGCCGGGAGCGTAGTGAAACGGAGCGTTCGGACGTGAATCAAAGTTTTCTATTCTTTGAGACGGCAAAGGGAATCGGCGGCTTTTATTGTGCCGAAACGCATCAGGAGCGGCAGGAATCGCTCCGCCGTGTGTTGGACACGTTCCGCTTGAACATTCGTCCGCTCGTGTTTCCGCTCAAAGATTCTTGGGAACTGGAACGTGTTGATTTACAGTTGCTTTGCATTCGTCAACTTTTGGAGGACGGGCTTTTATCGGATGACCCGACCTCGACGCGGCGAGATGCGGCGGTGTATCTCGACCGAATATTATTCGGTGCGATGGCAGCGCAGCGTGAGTTGCGTCCGCATCTTCGGAAAGATTTTGAATTGGCAATTCGGTGTTTCAAAGAGAATCTGCTGAAACAGGCGGAGTACATTTATTGTCAACGAATGGACAACACGCCGCGTGAGGGAACGGCGCAATTGCTTTTCTACTTTACGCAGCAGGGTGGTTTCGCGATTTTTTTGCCGGGTAATTTGAGCGGCGGAGAAAAGTTCGAATTACCTTGGACGCGTGAGGAACTGCGAGTTCACCGAGCCAACCGCTCGCTGGATTCCTCGAATTTTCTTTTGGACGAACGATTGGTTGCTCTTGTGCAGGCAGAGTGGGATGCAGGTCGCAAGGTCGCTTTGTCATGGAACGACGAAGTTTGTTTTCCGCCGAACGAGGGATTTTCTTACGCCGATTGGCTCTTTGACTCGCAGTTGAAATTGCAATCGTTCATCGGTATCGAAAAGTAATTGTCGTATTTTTTCCTCGAATCCTGATTGTACTTGCGAAAGGGGAAAGCGAACATCACAACAGTTGTTAGTTTTCGTTTTCCTATCAAGATCAACCTCTATTTAAGGAGAACTGTCATGAAAAAGATGTTATGTACTTGTGCGTTAATGCTGTGTGCAATGGTCGTCAATGAAACCGCTATGGGACAAGGTCCGGGTCAATTCCGAGTCGGTCCGCCGCCGCCGATCAGTGGATTGCGGCAACCGGAACACGTTCGACTTGTACAACCGCAAGCAGAGAGAACACGACCTTATGGGCAAATGGGGGGGAGCGGACAAGTCGCCAGAGCAGTCCATATTGATCCCCATAGAATAGTGGTGCCGCCTAGTCACCGACCGCTGGGATTTAGCACTTATGATCCCCACCGGGTTGGACCATCTGGTCATGGAACGATGAGAGTGGTAGTGCAGGATCCCTTCAACAACGGGGGCTGGGGTAATGACTTCGGCTACACCAACACAATGGGAGTGGGACCCGCCGCTTCGTCGCGATTGCGAGCAGAATTCGTTGTCTATCCCCAAGGCGGCAGACGCATTACCCGGTTGCATCCTTCCTCCCCCTTGCGAGCGGCTGGCATAGAAGTTGGGGATGTCATCACCCACTTGGATGGAATACCCGTCGATAATGATTGGGAACTGGACAACCACTACGGCAAAACGTTGGTTTATGGAATCGACTGGCGGACGCATCAAGTTTTTGAGAGAAGAGTCTATATTCCGTAGGTTCCCATGAAATATCCAACAAGTGGCAACTGGAAGGATCGCAGCCGTCAGGTTGCGGTCCTTTTCTGAATTTATATGAAAAAAATGGAAAAAATTGTCGCATTTTTCGCCCGAATCCTGATTGTACTTATGTAAGAGGTCATACGATCCTTCATTTTTAACCCCTTTTTTGAAAGGAACCTAGTCATGAAAAAGAACATTGTAAGTTTATTTGCCGTCCTATTGCTGTGCGTCAGCAACATCGGGCTTTGTCAACAAGATGCCGCCGAAGTCGAACTCGACCGGGATGCCGCCATCAAAGCGTTCAATCAACTACTTGAAAACACCAAGTCCGGTCTCAAAGCACCTGATTCACTTGCCACCGCCAAGTCATCGGGCAAATTTTCCACCATCGCCCCGGTCGGAGTGCCGTATGCAGGCGGCGGTGGCTCGTATTTCACCGGAGGACAGAATGCCATCCGTGTTTGGTTTGAATTGGCTAACGGACGTTATGTCAATCCCAAAACTTACCGCTGGGTACCGGGCGAAGTTTTTTATGTTCACGTACAGTCGGCAGTGCCGGTTCATGTCGTACTTTACCAAAACTTTACCAATGGTCTTCCCTCTCGGCGCGTTTATCCCGACAACCAATACCCCGAAAGTTACAATATCCTTATGCCGGGCGTAAACACCCGTTTGCCTGTCGCATTTCAAATGGATCAAAACTATCGTCCCGAACACATGTCCATTGTTGTAACCCGAGCGGATTGGGACGGCATTCGCAATGAAGTTCCGCAGGGTGCCGCTGCCGCCGTTGCTATTGCCACCGCCAGCAACGGAGAATCCGCATTCGCAGTTGCCACAAATGAGCAGGCGTATGCCGGAATCCTCAAAGGAGCAGGAATCAATCCGGCGCAAGCGGAAATCAAGAGTGAACAAGCACTGGCGAAATTTGCCATTATCAATAATGCCGGTATGAACAATACCGACTACCAGTACGATGGCAGCAAGTGCCGGGTCCGCTACTATGTTGCTCCGCCGCGATTTGTGCGACCGACTTACTATGTCCGCTACGACAACCGGAGAATCACATACATGAACGTGACGAATGTTACGAACATCAACTATGTCAACTATCGCGGCTGCTATAACACGATTGACGATGTTGCCTTCTATCTCTTCTCCGACAATGGCGTAGGGCAGTGGCAAATCACGCTCAACAAAGTCGCCAGCAACTGGCGATGGAACTGGTAGCAACCTGAAAGCCTGGAACGCAGCGAAGCGGGGTGACCGGATCAACCACCACGAAGAATCCAGTCGCTCCACTTCGTTTCGCTCTCGGCTTTCATTTTACAGATCAACATTTTTTACAACGAGGTGTCCCATGTTTAAAATTATCCGATTCATATCCATTATCGTTTTTTTAGGTTGTTTTTTCGCCGCCGGAAAGTTTGAATCGAAGGCTTATTGCCAGACTATTCATGTGATCCTTGCTGCTGACCGGGCGGATAGTAATCTGGGCGGTTATATGAAAACCGACTTGGAAAACATGATTTATCTGTTCCGGTCAAATGTTCCGTCGGCAAACCTGAATCTGGTGATACTGCCGGTCGAAGCCATGACACCGGACGGCATTCTCAAGTCCGTTGAAGACTTGAACGTCGATTCCAATGACACCGTTGTATTCTATTATTCGGGACATGGTGCATTTGATGCAAAAGGCGAAAAACAATTTTTAGCCTTGGCAAGCGGCAACGGTTTGTACCGATCAACGCTTCTGGAGAAAATAGAGGAAAAGGCACCTCGGCTTGCCGTCTTGCTGACCGACTGCTGTAATAACAAGGTCAATGTTATCCGATCAAAAGAGTCTGGCTTAGCAGCGTCCCGAATCCTCAAGACCCCCAATAGTTTTTCACCCCTGTTTGACAATTTATTTGTTTTTTGCAAGGGCACCGCCGACCTGACATCGTCGAAGCCAGGGGAGTATTCCTTTGTCGATGAGAGCAATCCAGAGCGAGGCTCCTGCTTCACCTGGGCATTGGTCGAAGTATTGCAGGGGAGCAAAGCGAATGGCGACTTGTATTGGGGGGACGTGGTTAATCGGCTTGCTCCAAAAGTACAGGAAGCCTTCAGCGATGCGTATCCCGAAAAGGGCTACTACGATGACGGCAAGGGAAACAAACAGACGAAACAAACCGTGCATGTTCTCCGCTTGCCGGGAATGCCAGCCGGCGACCAACAACCAGAAGTTGCGCCGACGACCCAGCCGACCGGACCGAGGCTCGGATTACGGGCAGTCGATCACGATGGAAGCGGTGTGCGAATCACCGAGATCGCTCTCAATGCTCCGGCATCCAAAGTCGGATTCATCGCTGGAGAAATTATTACGGAAATCAACGGTACGGTCATCAGAAACGAAACAAACTACTCGGATGCCGTTGATAATTCTCCAACAATGATGGAAATGAAATTGAAAAGAGCAGACGGCTCTACTCGAACTGTTACCGTCGAGTTGGGATGGTAATTCCACACCACACGACATACCTTTTCATGGCTAAAACGCAAACGAAATATCATCAATTTCGTCGATACCTTTAATTTCAACCCTTAACCCCTTTTAAATCAGATGAAAACGAACATGAAAATTGCAACCCTCGTTTGCTGTCTCGCCCTGTTTGCGAGTACTGCTTTTGCTGAAACGGAAGCCACACCGCAACCGCCTAGCGTCCGTGTGGACGAAAGTAACAGTTGGGCAACGCTCGGACGACTTTACGTGATCCTTGCCACTACGGACAATGACGAAACATTCGGAAAAGTTGCCGAAAACAACGGAAACGTGATCGACCGGTTGTTCCGAACACACACCGCTCAAAAGGCGGTAACGGTACTAAAAATCCCGCCGCAAAACATCAGCCGCCAGACCGTATTGTCATTGATTGCGAATCTACCTCTTCGGGAAGAGGATGCTGTGGTGTTTTATTATTCCGGCAAAGGGGATATTGACCGTCGGCATGGTCAGTACTTCGAATTGCCTGCCGCAAAGGAAGAACTATACCGTTCGGAAGTACGTTCGGCAATCTTGAAAAAGAATGTCCGGCTGTGCGTTCTCCTTGCCGACTGTTGCGATTTATCTGCTGCATCGCCCGCTTCAAATGAGAACAAGGGCAATGTATCTGCGGGTGTTACAGAAACATCTCCGCTCTTCTTTTCATTGTTCTTCTGGAGTCGCGGCGTGATCGACGTGACTTCTGCTTCGACCGGACAATCCTCATGTGCTGGAAAAGAACAAATCGGTTGCTTTACCGAAATGTTCTCCGGGTTATTACATACCAACCGCAACAAGATTCTTTCGTGGCAACGGGTGTTTCCCTACTTGCAGGAAGGGACTTCGTTGGTATTCACGAATAATTTCCCTGATGGTGCTGACATCGGTGAAGATCGGCAACAAAAAAACCAAATACCGGTGCTGTTGCAATTAGGCGGCAACGATATTGATTCGCCGACTCGGTTGCGGGTCTATCCGCCGGAGGCTGATCCCCGCGCGAGCGCAACGGCTAACACGGACGAACAACGCCGTGAAGAAGACCGGCAGATAGTCTTGAAACTCGTACAGCAGGCGGTGGGCGAGTTACGCCCTTTCGATGCGGAGGATCGCGGCACTCATGAAAGTGTCAAGACTCTCGACACGGACAATACGATATTGGGGCTGGACGGCGAGCCGTTCTCCAAAAGGATACCGCTGGTTGTTGTGGCTTCTTCGGCAGACGAAGGAGTGCAAACGTCTCCTGCACAGCAACGTGTACGATTGGGAATTCAAGCGGCGGATCGGCAAGGGGAAGGAGTCGCCATCGTCAGGGTAGTGCCAAATTTGCCAGGACAGCGAGCAGGTCTGGAAGTTGGAGATGTGATTATCGAAATTGACGGTAAAAAGATCAATTCGGAAAGGGAGTATTCGGATGCCATCGATGCGGCAGTGGATAAAATTACTATTGTTACACGCGACCGGCGTTCTGGCAGACCGATTACTGTTACGATCAACATCAAAGAGACTGTTGCCGAATGAAATACACGTCTCCAAGGGAGCATTTGGCGTTTGGGGGCGGAACACTGCTCACCATTTTTTGTGGATTTTCATAACATAACTCGTTAAATATCAATCACTTATACACATGAGTGCCGGGTAAAAATCCTTATCGGGCAATCAAAAACCTGCTATCGTCCGTCCAATTCGGTCGGCTTGAGTGGATTCGAATACCCGTTGGCACTGGTTTTCAGGCATTTTCCCGTGTTTTCCGCCTGTTTTCGGAAAAATCGTTGCCCCTTTTTGGAAAACGCTCCCCGTCGAAGGAGGTCAGAGATGTTTTTATCATTCGTTGCTACTGAGGTTGTTTTGTTCGTGATACTGAAATCGCCATCGCTGAAAGTCAAACCCTACAAAGATTTTGCCGACTCGATAAAAAAGAGACCATCAGTTTTCAACTCATCGATCAAGCCCATCTTGC
>Ga0082212_10012845_pt1 | contig 10524 bp, 12 predicted proteins | sample TergutNt197P3_FD_71548 | JGI IMG/M metagenome (GOLD analysis project Ga0082212, IMG submission 71548) | Neocapritermes taracua P3 segment gut microbial communities from Petit-Saut dam, French Guiana - Nt197 P3 | ecosystem: Host-associated > Arthropoda: Insects > Digestive system > Gut ...
GCCGAGAAAGATTATAATTTCAACGGAATTTGTTATCAACTTGGCACGAGTCAAAAATTATGGCGAAGAGTTGTTTGGAAAAGCCGTGAGTGACAAATTTGTGAAAGAAATTAGACAGAAAATAGCATTTCTAAGAAACACCCCGATGCTAATCCTAAGAATCGCTTTTTGGAAAGTACGGAAAAGAAAACTTACCGAAATATAATTCACAAGAGTTATTGTGTTTTGTATTCTATAACTGTCTCGACCATTGATATTGTTGACATTTATCATTCGGCACGAAATCCTGAATATATTCAATCTGTTGGAAAAGACAAATAAAAAAATGGCCAGCCACTAACGGGCGGTTTGGCGCCAGCGGGGGTGTGTTCTCGGCTGACAGCGGGTGGATAACATCATCGTTCGCTCTCGTCCGAGCTTTACTGATACCCCCCCGCCTGCGTGAAGCCGCAGGTCGTTATCTGCAAGCGGCGAGAGCGCGGTAGAGAACGTCGAAAACTTGAACGTTTAAGACAAAGAGGCAAGACCTGCGAAGCCGTAAGAGCAGGAAAAAAAGTTGCGCCCGACACGTATCAGGGAATTGAAAATGCAAAGAAAAAAATCTGGAAATAGTTTAAGAGACACTGTCAAACACTTCTTTATTATCGCCCTTACAGTGATATTTACGGGAGTAATGTTTACGTGTAATGGACAGGCTTTTATAACACAAAAACCTTACCCTGACATGATGTGCGGGGCGTACAATCTCGCTTTTTACAAATGGCTGACATCAGGAAAAACATTCTCGGAGAATGAAGCGGCAGACCGTGCCGAAGTCGTAACAATTTACAATCAAGTAATGTTTGGTGCTTCCTATTCCAGAATAGATGTAACAGGAATGGGCATTCAAAATTTTTCGGCAATTAATAATCCCGCGAAAATGTTGGATTATGCAGTAGAAGTATTAGGAAAAAGTACTGCAAAATTTTATTATGATAGCAACAACCCTGCACTTGTTTCTATAAAGAAAGCAATCGAAGCAAACGACGCTTCTTTAGTGACGAAACATTCTGACAGAATTCTTGCTATCGGTATTCCTACATTTAACGTCGGACAATACGCAGCAGTGCTATTTCGTGTAGGAAACAGCGCATCTTTACATTGGATTTTGTGTCACAATACTGGAAATGGCTTGGTGGCTTATGACCCGTATTTAGGCAAAGCAATACAAATAACAGATGCTCAAATGCGGGGCACTTCTACTTTGGAGGTACCATATTCTGTACTTCAATCGTTAAATTCTTGTTTGTTATTAGAGTAAGATGCCAGCAGATAACGTGCGGTTTGGCGCAACGGCGGCAGTAACCCCGCAGAAAGTTTTGTGGGTAATTGAACGTTAATCGCCCGCAGGAACGGCAGTGGAAGCCGCCACCTCGCAAAGCCGTAGGTCGTTAGAGGCAAGCGGTGGACAGCACAGCAGGACAATGACAACAAAGCACGAAAAGGCAGAGAATAATAATAAAATTTCATAATTTTGCACAATGAAAAAATTAGTAATCACATTAAGTGTTCTATTTACATTCATCTTACCTGCCACATTGCAGGCACAAGAGTTTGGCTTTGGAGAGGATGATTTCGACCTCAATGATGCGCGGGATTTATATGAACGATTAAACAACAAACAACTGTTACCCAATGACCTTGCAATACTTAAATCGCTGCAAGGGGATGTTAAAGATTCGCTTGTTTTCTACAAAACGTTTACCGATAAGAATGGCAAAAACAATCTCGAAATAAAAATTATCAATCCCTGTCTGGAACTCAAAAGCTTAAATGAAGCCTTAGATGAAAACGGAGACGATTTTTGGAAATATTTCAGAGTTGATGGTTGGATAAATTACATTGTTGTCAGTTTGAACAATAAAAACTATTCCGACACGCTGATTTACTATCACCCTGGCGTTGGTATGACGTTGATGAATCTGCTCGAAAGCGATATTGTGATAAAATCCATTTCCAATAAAGACGCACTCTTTCTCTCCTTTTACTATTGTGGAACGCAATCCCCCGATGAAAGAGAGATTACTTGTATAGTTATGCACGACCATAAAAAACACCTTTTTCACATCACCCAAAGCAATGATTATGTTGAGAAAGGAGACAATTATTTTACTCAATTTAAGGTAGTTGATAATTTAGATGAAAAATTAACCTATTTGCCCAAAAAATTGAGAAAGGAAGTAATCAAACATATCAAATTTCGATACGAAACAACAATATCTCTACCTTATGATTAGAATGAAAATAGAAGTACGATGAAAAACGAATATAAAGAAAAGCCTGCCTCTAACGGGTGGTTTGGCGTTAGAGGCAATGCGTGAGCAGCACAAAGGTTTGACAGAACGAAGAAAAAAGAACTTGACAATTTTTAAAAAATTGAGTATCTTTGCACTTTATTAAAAATCAAAAATAAGTGAACGTTCCAACATATACAATCAGCACAAAAACTATTGATTTGGTTGCACAAATTGCCGAAAAACTTGGCGAAATACGAGGTGCAGGCGAATACAGCCGTAATTTGCGTTTGCGAAAAATAAATCGTTTACGGTCTATTCAATCCTCTTTGGCTATTGAAAATAACACGCTTACACTCGGTCAAGTTACAGATATTATTGAAGGCAAGCGAGTTTTAGGTTTACCGCACGAAATTCAAGAAGTTAAAAATGCGTATCAGGCATACGAGCATTTATTGGAATATGACCCTTTTAAGGTCAAAGATTTTTTGAAAGCCCACCAATTTATGACTACGCAATTAGTGAAAGACGCAGGACATTTTCGTTCACAGGGAGTTGGTGTTTTTGAAGGGACTAAACTTATTCATGCAGGAGCGAATTATCAATTTGTTCCACAGTTAGTTACAGATTTATTCTCATGGGCAAAAAAAACAGATGTACACCCACTTATTAAAAGTTCTATCATTCATTTTGAAATAGAATTTATTCACCCTTTTATAGACGGAAACGGCAGAATTGGACGACTTTGGCAAACACTTATTCTTTCAAAATGGAATGAACTGTTTGCTTGGTTGCCTGTGGAAACCGTAGTATATGAAAATCAGCAAGGTTACTACGACGCTTTGGCAATTTCACAGAAATCAGGCGATTCAGCGTCTTTTATTGAATTTATGCTCAATGCTATTTTACAAGCATTAGAAGAATTGCCTGCTCGCAAAATTACCGATATATTTACCGATATAAATACCGATAAGTTATCAAAAGCCGAATTGGAGTTTTTAGAACAGATAGCAGGTTATCTTGACAAAAACGGCGAAATAACAAATTATCGTGCCCAATTATTAACCAACAAATCAGATATTAGTGTGAAGAAATATTTTGCAAAATTTGTAGAACTCGGACTGTTGGAAGTAGAGGGGAAAAATAAGGGTAGAAAATATAAAATCAACAAGAAATCATGAATTTGCGAGAACAAAACACAAAATGCACTGCCTCTAACGGGTGGTTTGTCGCCAGCGGGGGTGTGTTCTCGGCTGACAGCGGGTAGGTAACATCACCGTTTGCTCTCGTCCGCACCTTACCGATACCCCCGCCAGCGTCAAGCCGCGTGGCGTTAGAGGCAAGACATACAGCGTAGCAGGACAATAGTACGGAAAATAAAATATTAACAATAAAACAATGCAACAATACATTACTTTCATTTTGATGTTATTTGCAGGACTTATGTCAGCCTGCAATGACAATACACAGTGGAAAAATGTCAATTACGACAGTAATGTAGTGTGTGAAGAAATGATAACACATTGTGAACTTGGTTCCGAAATTTTTCAAAAAGCACATATTTACATTGAGCGGGACACTATGTTTATTTGCTTTTATTCGTCGCCACCCCACTGGGGTATGGCGATAAAAGTATATGACGGTAAATTTTTTGCATCTGCCCGCGAAATTCCATTTGCGCCTGTCGAAGTTACCTATACAACGTTAGAGCAACGGTTACAACTTGCTGAAAAGCATTACATACTTGGTGATACGCTTTGTGGGTATTGCAACATTCGTTTCCAATTCGTTGTAACGTCAATGATTGACAGCGACGAAAAATCAGCAAACGGAATAATCTCGTTTAATGGCTCAATTCGTGAAACAGTTCGCATCAAAGATTTTAACCCATTTGACAATGAAAATTTTATGACTTTTGAGTTACCTGTTGCATTACTCGAACTGGGCGAACCTTTGACAAGAGAACAATTTAATACGCTTGCTTTACCCGAATTTCGGATAGAACTTTTAAATTATTTACCTGCAAGAGAAGACATATGGATAGAGGAGTTAACGTGGGATATTAGTTCAACGAGTGGTGTCAGCGACGAAGGAATAGAACGACTGACAATATGGTATGTACAGAAAAATGATAAATGGTTACCCATAGATTATTTACAATGGAGTACAGATTGGGAATTTTAAAACAAACGCCAGCCTCTAACGGGCGGTTTGGCGCCAGCGGGGGTGTGCTCTCGGCTGACAACGGGTGGGTAACATCGTCGTTCGCTCTCGTCCGCGCCTTTGCGATACCCCCGCCAGCGTCAAGCCGCGGGTCGTTATGGGCAAGCGACGGACAGTGCGGTGGGACAATGAAACGGAAAAACGAACAGAAAATTGCTAAATTTGCAGAAATTAAAAAAACATAAATAATTATGGCAAAACTCATTCATAAATTCAAACGCTCGTATTTTTTGAAAATGTCGGGCGATGGTAAAACAATTGCGCAAGTAAATGCCACACAAATTAATTTGTTCAATGCAGAAACATTTGAACAGATTGCACAATTCAAAGAAATGAAGAATTCCAATGTTGTTTTTTCCAACAATAACAGTATGTTGTGTGCTAAAACAACAGACAGAAAATTAGGAATTTACGACCTTGGAACTAAACAATTAATAAAGACTTTCAGCATTAAAAAAAATACACAATCACAAGATGATGGATTTTGTTTTTCGCCTGATGATAAGAAAATCATAAACCTTGTTTATGGTTGCGAAAAGACTTTGTTGAGTTATATTTCTGTTATAGATATTGAAACAATGCAGGAAAAACGCTATTTTGAAGGGGAAAACAATGTTTTTAGAACAGTTCAATATGTTCATCAGAAACAAAAATTTTTAATTTCGGGTTTTCACCGCCCCAAAGACGAAATAACGGAAAATATATCATTTTATATGTGGTTTGATTGGAAAACAGGTGAAAGCGAATTTACAGATACCCTTTATATTGATACAGAGATTTTTGTTTATGCAGAAAAATTAGACAAAATTGTAGTTTGTAAAGAATTCGGGATTAAAAGAATTGAAATAATCAACGAAAATAAAACTCTTGATTTATCAGAAAAACAAGCGCAAAAAATAACCTTATCTAATGATAACCAAACAATAGCGATTATGTGTAAAAATAAAGTTGAATTGTATAATTTCTCTGATTTCAGACAATTAACAGAAATAGAAATAGATGGCTGGGGCGATGTTTCATTTTCTCCTGATGATAAATTATTGCTTGTTGGAACGTGGAATAATGGCTATGTCGTTGATTTACAATCAATATAAAAGAAACCAATGAATATTAAACTAAAAGAACAAAAATTGTAATTAATGATTAGAGATAAAATGCCAGCGCTTAACGGGCGGTTTGGCGCCAGCGGGGGCGTGTTCTCGGCTGACAGCGGGTGGGTAACATCATCATTTGCTCTCGTCCGAGCCTTTACCGATACCCCCGCCAGCGTCAAGCCGCAGGTCGTTGCACGCAAGCGGATTACAGTACGGCGGACTTTGACAGCGGATAAAGAAACGGAACTGCAAAATGGAACAACAGGCAGGTAAAAAATAAACAGTAGAAAAATGGAAGATAAGAAAATGTCCTACGATTTTGTTTGTTTTACGGATTTGGCTAATGAGATTAGTTCAGAATATAAAAAAGAAACAGAAAAGAAAATAAAGAGACGATTAAAATATTATAATTTAGGAGACTATAAACAAGACAAAGTAGATTATATTCGACAGTTAAAAGATGAATTATGCGCTGAAATTCATTTATATAATAAGTCGAAGTATTATCAAGCCAAAGGGCGTGGTTATGCAAACATTGATGATTTTGATACTTCCCGAATGTTTACAGATTATTTAAAAAAGTATGACAGAATAGCCAAAAGTGATATGTATGGAATTTTGAATTTTGCAATTTACTTGTATTGGTTGAGATGACTGTTAATTTCGAGGATATAAAATGCAGGAAAACAAAAACGAAAGAAACGACAGGAAAAAGCCAGCGTGCAACGGGACAATGAAGAAGAAAACAGAAATAAAACTAAATATTGAAACAGAATATGGATAAAAGCCAAAAAATATTACGAATAACAATTATTGCTCAAGCAGCATTGACGTTAATTGTACCTAACTTGCGCTTTCTGATAATCAAGATTGGAGGCTACTGGATGTTTTTTTCAATTTTTTTAGGTTTCTTGTTTTTTATTGGGCTGAGTATTGGATTAGTGTTATTGATAGTTAGGATAAAGAAACACCAACAGTGGCGTTGTCAAGCCAATTATTTCACCGTTGCGATAGCTTTAGTATTTCTTTGTATATATCTATTTCCGTATAAGATAGCAGATGGAAGTACGTTTTTAGGTGCAATCAAAATAAGAGCATACGAGGAGGGCAGGTCAAAGGCAATTTTTAGGGAAAACGGCAAATTTGAAATTGCTACTGTAGCGGGTTGGGGGCGTATCCATTATTCAACGGGTAATTATATACAGAAAAACGACAGTTTGTTTTTAAATTTTACTCAAGAAGATTTTCCTCAAGAGGAAAAATTTCATTTAGGTAACACATTAGTGATAAAGGATAGCATTTTATATAAAATTCAAAATGATATTTTGATTTCAACCCATTATTATCTGACAGATGGTAAGAACCCTAAAAAATAAGTTGTAAATGAGAAGCGAGATAAGAATACAGAAAAACGAAGACTTGACGCATATTTTGAAAACTATTTTGCACGCAAGCAGGTCGACAGTTCAGCAGGACTATGAAGCGTAAAAATTAACATTAAACAAAAAGATTAATCGTTCAGATAGGTACACAAAAAGAGAAAACGATGAAACACCATTTTGGAGATTTTTTAGACAGAACAGGAAACTATTGGACAATAATTCCCAATAGAGAAAGATTTGCGTATATTGCAGACTTTGAAATTGCAAACAAAGACGATGTGAAAATTCTGACTATTAGTAAAAATCAAAAACAAGAACACTGGGAGCAAGTTTTTGATTGTTTAAATCTTGAGGAATTAACTTTGCACGACCCAAGTAGAGAGCAAGTTCAAGCCATACGAAAATTAACAAATCTAAAGCGAATTAGAGTAACATTTTTCCGAGCCAACGATATTGAGTTTCTCGGTGACTTGACAAATTTAGAGGAGGTCATACTTGAATATGTATCAGGATTTTCTGACTTAAAACCCTTACAAAAATTAACAAAATTAAAGTCTTTACACCTCGAAAACCTGCGTAGAGTTTTCAATTTTGAAGGATTAAAAGGGATTAAAAGTTTGCGTTATCTATATATTGACGGAACGCTTGACTGGAAGCAACCTATTGAAAATTTTACATTTTTGGAAGGATTACCAAATTTAGAAATTATTGCCCTCGGTTTTGTTATCAATAAGACAGAATACCCTGCATTTTTGCCTGTTTTGAAACTAAAAAAATTAAAGAGGATAAGAATTGGTTATGGAACATTTCAGACAAAAGAGTACGCCTTTTTGCAGACAGCCTTGCCTAATATGTGTGGTCATTTTGGGGATGAGTCTTGGACAGTCTGCTATCAAATAAATGACGATTATATGGAATTTATTGGCAAAGGTGCAGGCAATGTGAAATTAAATACGCCAAAAGCAGAGGAGAAAATAGAAGCTTTTAAAAGGGAGTATAATGAATATCAAAAAGAAGCGGCACAAATAATCAAAACTGTTGCTAAAGAAAAAGAAAGTAAAAATGAAGAACAACGAAAAGGATATTAAATGCCTGCGTGCAACGGGCGGTTTGGCGCCAGCGGGGGTGTGTTCTCGGCTGACAACGGGCAGGTAACATCATCGTTTGCTCTCGTCCGAGCCTTTGCAATCCCCCCGCCAGCGTCAAGCCGCAGGTCGTTGCAGGCAAGTTCCACCCAATATTTTCGGGGGACTTTGACTCGGCTTGACTTTACAACTTGACAGGATTTACTGACTTTGAGTTGAGAGACAGGTTACAGTGATGTAGTGAGTATTGAATATAAGCCACGCTGACAGTACAGGGTTGAGCGGTCTGTTTAAGATTGTGAAATTCCTTTTTTTACTTCAGTGGCTTTGGACAGACAGTTTTCAGACTGACTGAGGCGAAGCCTTGAAAATACAAACTGCTTTTCTAATCGGTTTTTCACGCTTTTTGCCGAGTTTCGTTTTTTTCGTTCTTTTTCATCGGAGTGGTCGTGTTCATTCCGTAAACTCCATTCACACAACCACGCAATTTTTGTTCAAGCAATCACCCCATTCACTCCACTTCATTCCGCAGGCTCCATTCCGGTCGTTCATTTGGGTCATTGCTTTTATCCGAAAAAAACTTCACGCAAAAATCGCGCCAAACCTGCCCTCTACGGTAACGAAACTAAATTCCGTGCGTGTTTACAAGTTTGCTCAATTCTCGGCAGACAGCGAGCAGGAAAGTTTAGACTTTACTCGGTTTACACAAAAAAGTTTTCCACGTTTTGAGAATTAGCATAAAATCAATACATTTGCATTCGCTTGTATTTTTACAGTTGGCGACATTGAAAGACAAAAAAACAACCTGCCCACAACAGGCGGTTTGGCGCCAGCGGGGGCGTGTGCTCGGCTGACAACGGGTAGGTAACATCATCGTTTGCTCTCGTCCGCGCCTTTGCGATACCCCCGCCAGCGTCAAGCCGCAGGTCGTTAGCCGCAATGCGCGGGCGACAGTGCAACTCGACGAAGTTTAACAGTTAAGAAAATTTGAATAATGACAACGATAGTAAAAAAACTTTCTCACGACTTATCTGCCGAAATTAAGACGGCAGAGGAAATTTATGTAGCAGTTGCGCTACTGAACCATAAAGGGTTACAATTTATTCTTGACAATTTGCTGAAAACTTGTCGCCAGAACTATTTAGTTGGTATTGACTTGCCAACAGACCCGAAAGCATTAGAAAAACTGAATGAATTGCAATTAAAATCAGACATTAATGTTAGGCTTTACCCAGAAGACAAAGAGTATTTTCATCCAAAACTTTATTTGATAAGACAAAAAGACAGTTACTCTGCGTTTATAGGCTCTGCTAACTGCACAAATGGAGGATTGTTCAATAATGTTGAATTGACTATTTTTACAAAAGACCAAAAAATTTGTAGCGACCTTTTGAAATGGTTTAAACAGTATTTTAGATTGGGCAAACCGCTGACAACAACTTTCATTGACCAATATAAACTTGAAGACTTGGAAAGACAAGAAAGAAAAAAACAAGAAGAAAAATTGGTAAAGAAAGTAAAGAAAATTTTGAACGAAGAATTTGAAGCAACACTCTTTGAAAAAAGTAAGTTCATAGAGAAATTAAAACAATACCGAAAAGATAGTGGATATAATGACATTGTTGCGAGCAGGCAGCAAACAATAAAATTTTTACGGACAACTCTTGACTATCCTACATATCATAACATTGACATTGACGCTTATTTTTCTCATTGGGAATTGGGACATCTCATCGCGATAGCAAAACCTGCAATCAACAGAAACATTACTGGATTAAGAAAAATGTTACAATATCTGTGTGATGAGAACATTGATATTGCAGTAAGATATGACAGAGTATTACGTGGGAATATGAAAGTTGAAGGTGTAAGCAAAGCATTTATTTCAAAAGTACTTGCTGCACACAGACCAGACCTTTATTTCGTGAAAAACGACAAATCAGAAAAAGCCTTACGAAAATATGGCATAAAATTCCCGCGAAAATTGACTGAAGGAGAGAAATATAAAATTACCTGCAAGTTTTTAAGACAAGTTTGTGAGGACACAAATATAAAAGACCTTGCGGTACTTGACCATTATTTATACTTGGAGGGTAAAAAATGATGACTGGTTTTGAATGCACTGCTGCTAACGGGCGGTTTGGCGCAAGCGGGGCAGTAACTCCGCAGACAATTTTGTGCGGATTTGCACGTTTATCTCCCGCAGGAACGACAGTGGAAGCCCCGCCTGCCCCAAGCCGCTGGGTCGTTGGAGGCAAGTTTCTCCCAATATTTTCGGGGGACTTTGACTCGGCTTGACTTTACAACTTGACGGGATTTACTGACTTTGAGTTGAGAGACAGGTTACAGTGATGTAGTGAGTGTTGAATATAAGCCACGCTGACAGTGGATACGGCTGACAGTACAAGGTTGAGCGGTCTGTTTAAGATTGTGAAATTGCCTTTTTTACTTTAGTGGCTTCGGACAG
>Ga0082212_10012846_pt1 | contig 10524 bp, 4 predicted proteins | sample TergutNt197P3_FD_71548 | JGI IMG/M metagenome (GOLD analysis project Ga0082212, IMG submission 71548) | Neocapritermes taracua P3 segment gut microbial communities from Petit-Saut dam, French Guiana - Nt197 P3 | ecosystem: Host-associated > Arthropoda: Insects > Digestive system > Gut ...
CGGTCAGGTCGGCATTGGCGCCGGAGACCAATCCCATCATTACGTAACGGAAACCATCCGGAAACGATTTTTCTTTGGGAAATATTTGGTGCACCCAGAAGAAACGCCCGTCAACCCCTGCAGTTGGAGGCTCAAAAAGTCCGTTTATAGCCTTGTCCGCATTGAAATCGTAGTATTCAACAGGTTTACTTTGATCAAATGGAGTGTACTGTACTACTTTTTTATAAGTCCCGTCGGCATTCATATAACGGCGATGTCCCTGATCCTGATTCCGGTAAATACGGAAAGAAATCGGCATCGAAAGACCTTCATATGAAAGGTCGAGCGCTGTAACATTGCGCTTCATTCCCATTACATAATTCACATTAACTTTCTTGTCACCTTTGTTCACGGCAACGGTAGTCACGCCGTTCTTCATCTGCTGAACGGCTTCCGGTTGGGGGGCGTCCTCCAATTCGGCTGCCCTAATAATGATCTGACCTACCGATTTTTGACAGGGAAAAGGATAAACCTCCGACCATATCGCGTAATTGTAACGTCCGCCACGTTCGTCAAGTACGGAAAATTTCGGACGGGTCATGCCGGTCATTGGCATGTCGTTGAAGTCTTTGTTTGCATCAGAATAGGCTCCGCGCATCAGATCGTCGAGAGTGAAGTGTTCCCTGTCGATAAACCGGCGGTCGATAACGTCGGTTTTCAACAGGCTCATGGTTATTTCATGGCCGCCACCCCAAATAGTCGCTTTGGTAGTTGGAGTAGTAATGCGGAGACTACCTCCGGGGTAGGTGCGGGTGATGGCTCTGGACGGTGAAGTTTTGGTCTTTCCCAACTCCTTGATAGTTAGTTCCTGCGCAAATATTTCATCGATTAGCGCTTGCGATTTCGCCTCTTTTTTACATCCGGTGAGGCCTATCGATAAAAGTATTCCGATTACGAAAATCGGGAAAAGTCGTGTTGTCATAATTATTAAATTTAATTATCGAATATTGTTAATTTCATTCTGCTCTTTTATATAATTTAACGTCTTTCTTTCTTGATTCCGGAAAAACGTTAAGTAAAACGATATCATTTCCTTTGCTTTTTACCCGGACCGTTGTATTGTCAAATGCATGTAATTTGAAATCCACATTCCAGTTCGAAGGAAATGCAGGTAATACATATATTTCCCGACCAACATTCTGTATCAACATCTTTTGAAGACCTGTCGACATAGCCCCGCCATTGTCAAGATCGGGGATATAATCACTGCCGGGTTTCCAAAATGCAGGAAAACGGACATTGGGTTCAACCGCACTCACATTTTTAATCAAACATTCTTTTGCCAAATCAGTCAGTCCTAAAAGCGGAGCTTGTATCACATCCTGAGACCAACAGGTTGATTGATTGAATATGCGCGCATTAAATGTATTCAATGCAACTTCAAGATTATCCAGTCCCAATCCGTAAAGTTTGAATGGAAAAATGGTATAACATTCCGGATTTTCAAGATGCCGTCCCTGACCATATTCTTCAGCCGGAAGTATTTTCGTTCGATTCCTGTCCATCGGCAATGGAGGTAGAGACTTTAAGCAATTATCCCACTCACTTATCAAGTCTCGTGGCATTAATCGCTCGGGGAGGGCTTTCATTTGTGCAATTGTGAATTGTAATCCTGCAATATAATCAACCGGATTAACACAATCCCAAAATTGTTCAATTGCATTGGCGGGGACAAAACGTATTCTATTGTCAATACGTGGCCAATGCCGGTCAAAAAAACGAATGACTTGTGTCGCAAAAGGAATAATATTTTGCGACACAAATGCTTCGTCTTTGGTGTAATCATAATATTCGAGCATCATAGCCAACAATTCAAGTGTCCCCGAATAGTGATAACGTATCCAACGGGTCTGAGATGCTTTTCCTTCTATGTTGTTCCATCCCCAATCGTCCTGTATGTACAGACCGAAAAAGTTCAGGGTTTCAGGATAAAATGCTCCGCCATGTCCATAATATTTTTTTGTAATATCAGTCTGGATGGGAAGCATATTCATATACATTTCGAACCACGGTTTCAACAAATCATAGTCACCGGACGCAATCAGAGGCCAGTAGAACAGACGGCAATTCTGAAACCAGTAACCGGGTCCCCAAGTGCGGAAATCACCATTCTTTCCCCTGAAATCGAAAGTGAAATTCCCGCCGTTGAATTTTGCAGGATATTGCCCCCTACTTTGACATGCCATCATGAAACGTTGCAAAAGATAAGCTTGCGTAACTTTTTCCGCATCCTGATCTCCCGAAAGGAAAATCCAACTGCGATTCCAGAATTGATCCCACCACTGATAATGCACTTTACGGGCATTTTCAATAGATTGTGTTTCGGCCTTTGCTACAAGCGATTTGAGTTGTTGATTCCATTCTTCGAAAGTAGCCGTTTGAGCCGTATGGGGAAAAATAGAAATCGCAAACTGCCTCGCAGGCCGGTTTGATGCCAATGTGCTATCGTTTTTGGCAAGCAAACCGACGCCTTTCATAATGGCTCCGAAAGTGCGATACATGTATGGATCGGGATACTTTTCCGCAAGTTCCGGAACATTTTGATAATGTAGGATTGTGTCGTAGAGCGAGGTCTCATTTCTATGATACCATTGGATATAATCCGGATTCGGAACTAAGATATCAGCGCTTTCTCCGGGTCTTACCGGACCATCCGTCACACCTCTGAAACTTGACGCCAAAGGATCATTGCGTGGAGAAAGGGTAAAAGGAGCCGGACGTAATAACTCGGTTGTACAGTTTACGGATATTTGTTTGCCGGAAGCCATTTCTACCCTGATAACAGGCTGATTGGCATCGATCCAAACTTTTATTTTCACCTCATTGCTTCTATCGCCTGCAGTAATGTCAATTTCACCTTTATGCAAATTGAGAACTTTGGCATAACGGGCATTTTCGGCAAACGGGTTTGGAGAAATATTAATGCGTACGCGACCAACTTTGAGCAAGCGAGTACCCTCACTCCAAGTATCCGATTTCCCGATATACATTAACAAGTCGCCATCTTTTTCAACCCAGACATTGGCCGTTATATCACCGTTGCCGAGTGGCATGGATTCCATTGAACCGTTGCCACTCGGCGTATCCCATTTTACATTGTATTTGTTTAATTGAACAAGTACATCGGTTGGCAATTGTTGTTTCTGAGCAATACCTGTACTCGTCGCTACAACAAAGAACAATGGCAGCAAAAATAATATCAATAATCTATACATACGAATTTCGTTTCCTTATAATCAACTGCGATTTTTCAGAATATCCCGCGCCATAGTTCGACTACGCTCGCTAACCAAGCGCGGGATGACAGGTTTTTGACACAAGCTTTAAAGAACCATATTTTTTTGGACACAGGTTTGACTTGCAACAGCAGCATCCGAGGGCTGGCCTCCTCCCATGGAGAAGACAACATTACCTTTCATCGGTGTCAAGCTACCCGAGGGGCTTACAACAGACAAGTCATCTCCCGATAACGTAAATTCAACGGTTTGCGTTTCGCCGGCTTTGAGATGGATGCGCTTGAAACCTTTTAAGGAACGGAGAGGAGTTACAAAATCCCTTTTGTTTGACAAGTATAACTGCACAACTTCATCTCCTGCCCTGCTGCCGGTATTAGTGACAGTCGCCCTCACTCTGAAAGATTTACTTCCCGGTACCGGTGTTATGTCTATACCTGAATATCTGAAAGTTGTATAACTTAGTCCATAACCAAACGGATAGATTGGTGTTCCGGTGAAATAACGGTAAGTACGGTTTCTCATGCTGTAATCTTCGAAATCGGGCAAGTCGTCAACACTCTTGTAGAAAGTAAGAGGAAGACGACCCGCAGGATTGTAGTCGCCAAAAATTACGTCTGCTACCGCTTGACCTGCTGCTTGACCTCCATACCACGCGTTGATGATTGCAGCCAGATTTTGCGACTCCCATTCGAGACCAATGGCGCTGCCGGCCATCAAAACAAATACGACCGGTTTACCTGTGGCTTGCAATTCTCTCAGCATTTCCCGCTGTATGGCAGGCAAGGCGAGGGAAGTACGGTCGCCCCGTTTGAAACCGTCGATTTCAACCCGCATTTCTTCACCTTCAATCTTGGCTGAAATGCCGCCGGCAAAAATTATTACATCGGCATCGGCGACAGAGGCTGCAACTGCTTTGAAGTCGGTCTTTGAAAGCGTTCCTATGTCAAACTTCATTTCTGCATTGTCAGCGCCTTGACGGTAGTCGATATGTATTTCATATTTTTTTCCTTTTTCCGCATTCAAAAGGTAATATGAATCTATTATACCCACGCTGTTTTGTTTTTCTCCGTTAATAAACAGATCCGCAGCATCGTCTGCCCTCAGTTCAAAGCACACTTCCCCTGACTTTTTGGGCGTAAAGGTAGTACTCCAACGTGCTGAAACACGGCGCATGATTATGCCGTTACCTATTGACTCTCCGTCACCCCATTTATAATCAATCTTTTTCTCAACCCTACTTAAGCCGGGTTCACCTTCCTGACGCATATTCTGGAAATATTCTGCCTTAAAACCGGGCTTACCGTTATAGGTAAACAAAGAAGCATCGTATTCCGATTTGAAAATAAGGTTATCGGTCAGGTTGACTCCTTTTTCATATACGACTTGGACTCCCTTGCCAAACTTGTTCTTTATTCCTTCCAGAACGGTGGTAACTTTGGTGGGCTTGCCATAGTAGTTTGCCAGCAAAACAGGTTCTTCATCGGCATTGGGACCTACAACCGCTATTTTTTTGATTTTCGACTTGTCTAACGGTAATAAGGACCTGTCATTTTTCAACAAAACCATGGATTCCTGCGCCATCTTTAATGCATGGGCTTTGTGCGCAGGGGCTTCCAATACGGATATAGGGATTTTGGCATAAGGAACACGATCGTCGGGATCAAACATCCCAAAGCGAAAGCGCATCTTAAACAGCCTTTTTACAGATACATCTATTTGTTCTTCTGTTATCAGTCCATTTTGAACAGCTTCAATAAGCGAGCGGTATACGCCGCTACCACATTCGCAGTCAGTACCGTGAATGACAGCATCCGCGGAGGCTTCTATGGCGTCGGCATGCGTTTTATGATTCCTGAAAAAGTCATTGATTGCACCACAATCGGAAGTCATATAACCGTCGAATTGCCATTGATTGTACAAAATATCCAGCAATAATTCGTCACTACCGCAACAAGGCTGTCCGAAAAATGCATTATAGGCGCACATAACACCTGTGGCTCCGGCATCTACAATCAACTGTTTGAAAGCAGGGAGATAGGTATCCCAAAGATCGTAGCTGCTGACTTGGGCATCGTAAACGTGACGGTTCCATTCCGGGCCGCTGTGGACAGCATAGTGCTTGGCACAAGCTGAGGCTTTCAAATAGGTTGGGTCGGTACCCTGAATACCCGTAACAAAAGCAGCGCCAATGGCTCCGGTCAGGAATGGGTCTTCTCCATAAGTTTCCTGACCGCGACCCCAGCGGGGATCACGAAAGATATTGATATTGGGGCTCCAGTAGGTCAAGCCACGAAAAATACCCGGCTCTCCTTTTCTGGCCGAGTCGTGGAAAATGGCGCGTCCCTCATCGGAGGTATAGTCCCCCATTTGAAGTACGGCTTCTGTGTTCCAAGTTGCTGCCATTCCGATGGCTTGCGGAAACGAGGTGACAGGGTAAGGACTACGCGCTATTCCATGTAACGCTTCGTTCCACCAATTGTACTCAGGAATTCCCAAACGTTCTATCGCAGGTGCGGTATTAATCATTTGGTTGACTTTTTCTTCGAGCGTCAGCCTACCTACCAGGTCATCCACTCGTTGATCGATCGGCAAATTTGGATTTTGAAAAGGATAAGACTGCGCGCTTAATTCTAAAATCCAGAAAAAAGATAATAAAAAAATGAGAATGTGTTTGATTTTCATATACATATAATTTTTGATTTATAATTTATAATTTTTAATATTAAAGTTGTATGAATAAGGGTAAAAAAATAAAATTCCTAAACTTAAGGTAAAATAGTTCCGTCATCAAGTCTATGTTCGCTTGGCCCGGGTCGATTTCTCATCAAACCAATCAACCTGTAATAATTTTCAAGTTGTCGATTCATGATACGTTCGCCTGCGCCAACCTCAATCAGTCCTTCACCCCAGTCTGCTCCGTATCCGCCCAAAGCGGCCGATCGGATATCGGGTACATAACCCGCTCCACGACCTCCGAGATTTACATATCCAAGGAAAAAAGGTACTACATCGTACTGTGACAATGCATTCTTCCAATCCAATTGGAATTTGATGAAAAATTCACCGGAAACGACCGAAAAGACATACCGCCCGTTTACAACAATCAAAGAGAAATGGGGATTGAATTTCCTGTCAGGAAGATAACGCCCGATGAACTGCATGGAATCGGATTTAATTTTCAGGCTATTTTCGTCGTATGGATTAGGATAGAGTTGTTTCGCAAGTTTAACCGTTTCTATTGAAAGCAGTTTTCCCATACGTTCTATCAAATCGTAATTGGCCTTTCGCGGATCGTCGGGGCCCGTACGTCCTCCATCTTTAAAAAGGGGCGCCTGATTACCCGCAGCCCCATTGATGAAGAGGCAGTTCAGTTTATTATCAAACGCTTCTTCCGTGTATTTGGTTGCATATCCGACATAATCACCCGATACCTCGAAATTGTTCCATATTGCATCCGGATGGCAGGCATAGTTCATGATAAGGACGCGCGGATTTCCATTCTTGTCGTCAATACGCACAACTCCTACCGTATTGTCCACAGGGCCATGCGGCAAACGTTCACGGTTGATATAGCGATATTGGTCGTCGGCAAACCAAGACTCGCGGGCATGACCGTCTTCACGAACAATGAGCCTGTTGAATGCTAACGATGGAAAGCTGCGGTGCCCACCGGAGAATGTCGCTTCAAACATATTTTTAGACGCATTGTCAAGAAGCCAATCGAACTGTGTTTCTGTCCATTCTTTGGGACCTTGAGCGCCCGAATGATTATGAGACTGGCACAGGTATAGTTCTTGAAGATTATACTTTTTCTTCATCCTGTCGAGAAAAAGATCATCGCCACTGCCACTGTCGTAGGCAATGAAAGCAATTCTTGTGCTGCCAACTTCCAAGATAAGACTACGGGCATATAAGGAATCGTGTACAGGGTACCTGGTGGTTGGAGGCGTTATGTTAATTTTGGCCGTACCGGCCATTAACTTGTCTGCTGCAAGGCTGTCAGGCGCCGAAGAAAAGGAGAAGACTACTATCCACAGCAAAACAAGAAGGACTCTATTTATTCTCATGATTGGGAAAATTTATTATTACTGATTTATTATATTTGCTATTTTCTCAAAATGTACTTATTTCAATCGTGTATTCCAAATTTCTTTAATGGTCTCTTCCTGTGAGAAACCTACCGGACAGGCTACACTTTTGGTATTCGCAAAATAAGAACGGTAGGTTCTGCTGCTTTCCGGATGGGAAATCATGCGGATAACACACATTTGAAGATGTCCGTTCGGGTCGTTTTCACGAAGCCAGTCGAAAGCATACCATAACCATTTGTTGCGATATGCTTCGTCCTGCAATGCAAACCAGGTAATGTCGTCGTATCCCCAACAGTAAATATCGTTTACGTTGGCTACTCCTGCAGGCGGATCCCGTCGCATTCCGAAGTTGTCAAATTCAACCAAATAAGGCATACTTTCTGCTTCCCATCCGCTTGGAGAAATTGCACCTCTGCTTTTTTGGAAAATACTATTGTTATGACCTACCTCCAATATTCCTTCCGTAGGCCGGTCTTCAACTTCTTTTATTCTGAGAGGAAAAGAATTAAAGTCCAACAAACTCACGCCGTCTTTTATGAAACCTTGAGACGCGTGACCATCTAACAACACGTAATGACGACGGGCATTCTTTTTCGCATAGGCGCGAATCATATCTAAGATTTCTTTGTAACTGTCTTTGTTGGGGTCGTCGCGTCCGATAAGGCCAACCTGTCCCAAATGGAACGCTTCGCAACCGATATCAATGTACGACTTGGCTAAGTAATAGAACCAAAGTCTGGTTTCAAGGTTATTGACCATCGGACAGTTTCCGCTCATTGCGGCAGGTGAATCGGAGTTGACACGCTTCACCATTTCCGCCCTGTTGAAATTGCGTTTTTCGACAGGCAGATTGAACGCCTCGAATACCCAGGCAGGGATGGCGAGATTGTTTATGTCATTACTGACGCTTTCAAATATACAGCCCTGAAAGACGATTTCAGGGTCGAATTCGTGCATCCGGTCTATGAGACGTTTGGCATAGTCGAGAAAAACCGGATCACCCAATTTGCTTTCTTCACTCCAGCGGTAAACGGCGCGTCCAATAAACTTGGCTCCGATGTTTTGAAGCATCCGGATATCATCTTCCCTGAACGGAAAAAGATAATTTTCAGGCGTTCCGGGAACAAGGAAATAACCGGCTGTCACCGAACGGTCAAGATAATTCTCCAATACCTGACGGGAAATGGAGCCGTCGAAATAATACTTCGAGTTCTTGTCGAAGCCTTCTGTTGTCTTCGTACAGGCATTCAGTCCTATGGATAACAGAACCAATGCGATAATTTTTATTATTCTCATTTTACTTCTATTTTGTATGATGAATTTTTGGGTATATTGATATTTTTAAAAGTTTTACCATTATAACGAAGATTACAGATACCACCGTTGGGATTGCTGATTTCAGCAGATATCAAACGCCCTTTCTCCCATTTCATGTCGACGGTATAACCGCCACGGGCGCGTAATCCTTTTACTTCCCCCGTAGAAGCCCATCCCGAAGGCAGGGCGGGGAGCAAACTGATTTCATCGGCATGACTTTGAATCAACGATTCGGCTACACCGGCAGTGAATCCGAACGGACCATCTACCTGAGCGCCTGTTCCTTGCCGGAGGAATTGCCCTGCATTAGAAGCTACTGCCGCTTCCATAAGCATACCGGTACGGTCTCCCCGTTCCATCCTTGCCCACATGCAGATATTCCATGAACCGGGGAAGCCTCCGCCGCGTGTTCCGCGTGATTCTAACCAATAACGGTATGCATTGATTATTTCCCTGTCGCTTTCCCTGTGAAACAGAACGCTTTTGCCGGGGAAAAACGGGAAATAGGGAGATACGTCATGGCCGCCGCGTTGGGGCGCCCAGTCTTCCACCCATTCCTGTACGTAACCGAGTTGGTTTACCTTGTAAGGAGGTAACTTGGGTAGAATGGTTTCCAACTGTTTGCGGAACGGCGCATCAACACCCAGTATCTTGCTTGCTTCAATGACGTGTGGAAACAACTCACGCATGATGCCTACATCCATCGTCGTCCCCGGTGACAGATAGGCAAGCGTGTTGCTGTTGTCGAAGTAGTATCCGTGTTCGGGGGACATGGAAATCGGGGTAACCAAATAACCATACTTGGGATATTCAACCAAAATACTTGACAGAAATTCCGCCGAACCTTTCAGCACGGGATAAATCTCTTTCAATATTTCCTTGTCGCCACCACTGAACGCATAATGCTCCCACAAGTGCTGGCACAGCCATGCGCCGCCTACCGGCCACATGCCGTAACGGGCGGCATCCACAGGAGCCGTTCCACGCCACAAATCTACATTGTGGTGTGTCACCCAGCCTTTGGATCCGGGATAATAGATTCGTGCCGTCTTCACACCGTTTTCTGACAAGTCCTTGACCATGTCTATCATGGGTCTGTGACATTCTGCCAGATTGGTTACTTCCGCAGGCCAGTAGTTCATTTGTATATTGATGTTGATCGTGTATTTGCTTCCCCAAGGAGCTGCTAAGCGCTCATTCCAAATGGCCTGTAGAGTTGCCGTTTGTCCTCCGGCGCGGCTGCTTGAGACGAGCATGTAACGACCGAACTGGAAGCACAGCATCTCCAAGTTAGCATCGGGGGTGCCGGCATTCACATCGGCTATCCGCTGCGTTATCGTTTTCTCGTTTTTCTTGACATCACCTACTTGTATATCAACACGTCCCATCAATCCGCTGAAGTCGGCTACATGGCGGGCACGGAGAGTGGCATAGTCTTTGCCGCTCGCAGCTGCCAATACCTGCTGATTGAGCGCAGCCGGATTTCCGCTGATATCTTTATAGTTCACATGGCTCGTGTTGGCTGCCAGAATAAGGGTAGCCGAATTGGCGTTACGGACAGTCAGACGTTCCCTGTTGGTTCCGGACTGCCCACCGTCTGTTTTTACCTGCAACACCGTTTGAAACGTCATGCCTTTCTCTGCTATTTCGCCGATAAGCCAGTAGGTGGGGATGGTGTTCTCCCAAACACCGTCGAGCGTCAGTTTGCCCGGTGCAACCGTCACTTTATCTTTAAAATAGCTGTCTAAGGAAACGTCGAACGATATTTTCCCCGGAGCATCGGCAGTGACCTGCATCACCAATACGCGGTCGGGATAAGATACAAAAACTTCCCGCTTATA
>Ga0082212_10012847_pt1 | contig 10523 bp, 8 predicted proteins | sample TergutNt197P3_FD_71548 | JGI IMG/M metagenome (GOLD analysis project Ga0082212, IMG submission 71548) | Neocapritermes taracua P3 segment gut microbial communities from Petit-Saut dam, French Guiana - Nt197 P3 | ecosystem: Host-associated > Arthropoda: Insects > Digestive system > Gut ...
CGTACTGGCAGGGAATACCTTATCTGGGACTTGGCGCCGGCGCTCATTCATTTGACAACGGAAAACGGTATTGGAACAAACAAGATATTGATTTGTATAATTCCGAAAATTTTGATTTAGCATGTGAAGAAGAAACATTAAGCAAAACTAATTTATTTAATGAACAAATAATGCTCGAATTACGTACCAATCGGGGTGTAGATTTAAAAAAAACAGAAACAGATTTTCCTGAATATTTTGAAATGTTTAAATCTGTTGCAGATAAGTGGCAGGGTAGGGGAGCTTTATATATTGAAAATGAACATTTAAAGTGTTATGAGGTAAAATGGTTTATTGTAGATAATATAATTGAGGACTTTTTTATAGTTTAAAGCAATGAAGATAAGTATTTTATTAATTTTATTTAGCGCTATTCAGGTTCAAAAGTCAATTCCTTCAGACTTTTATGAGCAAATGAACAATTGTGAAAATGCGATTTTACTTGACGCGCGAGTTTATGCGGAATATTGCGAAAGTCGCATTTCCGGCGCAATATGGGCAGGACAGAAAGTAGTTTTGGACTCTTTGCTTAAACAACTTGATAAAGAAGCAACATTTTTTATTTATTGCGAAATCGGCGAGCGTACTAAAGAGGTTGTCAAAATATTAAAAAAAGCGAAAATTAAGCATATCATTGAGCTTAATGGCGGTTTTATTGCATGGAAAAATGACAATTTTCCCATTTCAGAAGAAAAAATTTGTGAGATTGATTTATAGTTTGTATGCTAATTTTGAAAGTAAAAGCAATATACAAAATCAGTCAAAAATTAGTCTGAATTTTGTATATTATAGCAAATAATGTGGTTCTTCTACTTCATTATGTTTTTTTTAAATTTATATATTGCCTTGTATGCCAACGGAATCACAAACAAACTCACTATCGTACCGATAAACATACCGCTGATGATTACCAATGCAAAAGGTTGTTGTAATTCTGCTCCCATATCGTGAGTAAAAAGCAAAGGAGTTACAGCAAGCATTGTTGTTAAGCTAGTGAGTACTATAGCCTTAAGGCGGCGTTTGCCTGTGGTATGAATTGCATTGTCAAGGCTCATTCCTTTTCTGCGCAAACGATTTATGGTATCTATTTTCAAAATAGAATCGTTTATGATAATGCCGCACATGACGATAATAGCTGTTGCCGATATAAGATTGAGCGTATTACCCGTAATCCACAAAACAAAAAGCGTTGCCCCAATGTCAATTGGAAGTTCCACCAAAAGGATAATCGGTTGCAAAAGTGATTCAAACTGTGCGGCAAGTATGAAATAGAGCAGCAGTATAGAAATGATAAGTACTAACATTAGTTCGCGGAGCATTTGGCGATTTTCGAAAATTCCGCCAAAAAAACGAACTTCGGCTTCGGGATGTTGATTTACCACCTGTTTTACTGTGGCGGCTATGTCAGGATATTCTTTGTCAGTAATATTAAATTTTATGGGTATATATTCGCCGTCTTTACCTGCTGTGATTGTTTTCAGGTCATATTCACGATGCAGCCGTACCAACGCGCGAAGGGGAATATCCTCTCCGTCGCTGTTGCGTATTTTCAGGCGGTCTATCATGTCGCTTACTTTTTGCTGCTCGCCGCCAATCACCATCGGCACAAACTGCTGATACGAGCGCAGCAGCCCGATGTCGTTTTCGTGACAGGCGGTTTTCAGTTCCTGTACCAGCGTGTTGTAGTTGACGCGGTACACCAGCAACTTTTCATGATCGACTTCCACGCGGAGATGTTCGCGGAAAGCCACAGCATGGGCATGAGGCGTACCGAGGCCGTCGTCTATTTCGGCCACAATACGGTTGATTTCGGCGGGCGTGAAGCCAACCGTTTTGCGCATGGGCGACAGGGCTGCCGTCAGCGGGGCATTGCCGCTCTCGAAAATACGGTCGAACAGCGTAGCAGGCGGATACAGGCTGAAAGTGGCCTGCGCATAATGTTGGTTCAGGTATGCGGCGATTTCTTTCCGGGCACGGTACATCTCGTTTTCGTCGTTATAGGCTAAATAGATTTGCGCTTCGGAAAAACCCATGTCGGTATTCTGGTTGACGAGAAACTGCTGTTGCCCCACAAAACGGTTTTCCTGACGGGTTTTGACGGGGATAGCCTGCAACATGCGGCTGATACGCGCATTGTTTTCGTCGGGATGTATTTGCTCGTTCCAGTCGAGGTACAACATGCAGTCGATCTGCGTCAGCTTGGGCAAACGTGAGATGTCGAGCCTTTGGAACATGAAATAGAACGCGATGAAAAACACAAGAGCGATTCCGGCGATGATCAACGGACGCCGCAACGTGAGATGCATTCCGGCGTCGTAGAAACGGTTGATCAGGCGCACCATCACTGTTTCGTGATTAGGTTCCAGTCCGGCTTGTGGTTTTTTTCTAAACAGAGCGCGGTACAGTACCGGAAGCAGCGTAATGGCTACCATCAGCGATGTACTGAGCCCGATAGACACCCCCATGGCCTGATCGAAGAACAACGCGCCTGCAATGCCGCTCAGAAATATCATCGGCACGAAGATACATACAGTAGTGAGCACCGAAGTTATCAGCGGGCGTATCACTTCGTTGGTTCCCGCCACGCAGGAATCGGCTAACGACAAGCCTTGCCTGCGGTATTGGGTGATATTGTCCGACACGATGATGGAGTTGTCCACCATCATCCCCACCGCCATAATCAATCCCGACAGGGAAATGATATTAAACGACATTCCGGCAAGGAAAAAGAAAATGAGACACAGTACCACCGATACCGGCACACTGACAGACACCAGCAAGGGCGTTCGCCATCCATTCTCGAACAGGAACAGGACAATACACATCAGCAGGATACCCCACGTGAGATTTTGTTGCAGGTTGCTGATGGAGAAGTCGAGCAGGGCGGTCTGGTCCTGCGATATTTCGAACTGCATATCGGGATAATCGCTTTCAAAATGGGTGATGAGCGATTTCAGGTTTTCGGTCATTTTGCTCATGCGCGCCTCGCTTTGCTTGATAATAGCCAGTACCACAGCGGGTTGTCCGTTGCTTACGAACATTCCCCGTTTTGGTTGCGGCTCCATGCGCACGCCGGCGATTTCTTTCAACGGGATGACACGGTCGCCGCTACGGATGGTAACATTGCCCACATCCTCGACAGTACGCAGCGACGAGGCTAAACGGATATTGTAGCGAAAAGCGCCTTCGCGCACCCAGAGGCTTCCTATCGACAGGTTCTGGCTATATAAAGCGTTTTCAATATCAGAGGTAGTGAGACCGAGGCTTTGCATCCGGGCGAGGTCGGGTTCTATCATCAGGCGCGGCTCGGTGGTTCCGCTCATGTCGGCCATGGCCACTTCGGGCAGTTGCTCAATGCGGTGGCAGATGACTGTGGATACGAAATTGCTCAGTTCGAGGAAATCAGCCTCACCCCCCGCCCCCCTGTTGCCTTCGGCGAACCCTTCGGGTTTCAAAGGAGAGGGGGAGAGGTGCAACGATACATTCAGATAAAACACGGGAATATCGGTAGCGCTGGCTTTCAGCACCCGCGGGCGTTCCATGTCGCGCGGCAGGTTTTGCATGGCCGCATCAATTTTTTCGTTGACCTCGATAAAGGCGTAATGTGTGTTGACGCCGTACCGGAAGCGCAGACGCAAAGTTCCTGTTCCGTCGCGTGTTTCGCTGCGGATATCGTCCAGATGGCCTACCTGCAACAACTGTCTGCGCAAAGGCGCCGTTACAGCATTTTCCAACTCGCGTGCCGAACTTTGCGGATAGCTATAATGCACCGTAATTTCAGGGATGGCCACATCGGGCATCAGCGATACCGGCAGATAGGTGTACGACACCCAGCCGATGGCCAGCAGAGCCACAAAGGTGGTCAGAACGGCAACAGGACGGTCAATGAGGAATCTTACCATGGTTCTATTTTATTTCCTGTGCTTTACCAGCATAATAACCGGATTGTCTTCTTCCTTCAATCCTGCGGCAACTTCTTTCAATTTGCCTTTTAGTTGTCCTTCTTTGTAGGCGTCATAGAGGTCGTCGGCTTCTAATTTCTGACTAAATGCGATTTCGTTGTTCATGTTAGAATACAAACCCATTGTGAATGTTAACGTTTTGGGGGTCGTATAATCAGCATTGCATACAGTATATTGGTGAATTGTCTTTTCCTGCCTGTCATAAATCAATTTTATTCTAGGGAAAAATCCCGGTATGTGCTCAACTTCTTTTTTTAGTGTTTCCATGAAATAATAACGGTCTGTAAGTATTACAGGAAGAAGAAATAATTCAGGATTTATGGAATGTACGGATGGCGTTCTTGCCATGAAAGGAGTCATGTTGAAATCCGGTAAAAGTCTAAATATCGTATCGGATGAAAGTTCCGTAAGTATCCAATTATCATGAAAAGTGATGACTGATTTTAACATGGAAGACAAAGAAACAACCATCCCTCCACCCTCTGCAATTACTTTTGTGTTTACCCCCTGTTCAAAATGTACTCGAATATCATTTACGATGCTTCCATCTTTTTTGGAAATTATTGCACACGGATGACTTTCCGTTGATTTTTCATCAGCTTTGAAAGTCGACTCGCCGCAAATCAAATGTGCCTTATCATAATTTTGTAAAGATGAATAGGAAATATCCTCACTTAATGGGAAACGTCTTAAAAATTTTCCATATAAATCATAGACGATTATTCCTTTTGCAAAGTCTCTGACAAACATTTCACCATTATCTTCATCCAATGTTATCCCCGATATTGACGTATATTCTTCGGGACCTTGGCCCCGACGATTGATTTTTCTCAAACCTTTACCGTTTCTATCAAAAACAAAAATGTCTCCATCGGTTATTTGATTCCTGACAAGTATTATTTCCTTGCCAACATCAAGAATTATTCCCTGACAAACAAATTCATCAGTCGTTTCCAACGCAACGTATTCCACATCCATAAAGTCCTGAAGGATCAGTTCTTTTTTGGGATAACTCTTCGTAACGTCAACTGTGATAAGATCGTCACCCATTTGTATGTTTCCTCCGCAGCCTGCCGCCAACAGAAGAAGGATTGCTAAAAAAATATTTACTGTTTTCATGTTGAATTGATTGATTTGCATTTATTTCTTGTGTTGTACCAGCATAATGACCGGATTGTCTTCTTCCTTCAATCCTGCGGCAACTTCTTTCAATTTGCCTTTTAGTTGTCCTTTTTCGTAAGCCTCAACAAGCTCGTCGGCTTCTAACCTTTGCCAAAATGCTATTTCGTTGTTGATTGATTTTTGTGTGATTTCTACCATCTTTCTTGTTGAAAAATCAGCATTATATACACTACATTCGTATATTTTCTTCTCTTGCCTGTCGTATAGTAAATGAGTGTCAGGAAATCCTTTGTCAGTTGTAAAATCATATTCTTTTTTCACGGTTTTCATAAAATAGTAACGGTCTGAAAGCATTTCAGGAAAAAGGAATATTTCGGGATTCATGGATTGTACGGATGGTGTTCTTGTCATAAAAGGCGTAAGATTGTAATCTGATGAAAATGTAAATATCGTGTCGGATGAAGGTTCCATAAGTATCCAACTATCACCATAAGGAATGATTGGAAAATTTTGTATTCCTGTAGCGATAGCTCTCTGTCCATTAATTTGCATCACTATCGTTGATTTTTTTTGTTCAAAAGGAATTTGTATTTCTTTGATAATTGTTCCATCCTGTTTGGAAATAATGGCAAATGATTGGATATTATCAGTAATTGCCCTATAAGAGCCATCTTTACAAATTAAATTGTCTTGGTCGAAATTGTATATTTCATCGTACTCCGCATCTTCTTTGTTTTTGAAACTTCTTATAAATTTTCCATACAAATCATACAATATTATTTTGTTTATTTGATGATCACTTACGAACATTTCGCCATTATCTTCATCTAAAACAATTCTTAAAATGAATGAATATTCTTCTGGACCTCTACCCTTACGGTTTATCATTCTCAAACCTTTGCCGTTTCGATCGAAAATAAAAATATCGCCATCATCAACCCGATTTTTTACTATGATGATTCCCTTGCCAACCGCCATCACAACTCCCTGAGTATAAAAGTCGCCGCCGGTTTCCAACGCAATGTATTCCACATCCATAAAGTCCTGAAGGATCAGTTCTTTTTTGGGATAACTCTTCGTAACGTCAACTGTGATAAAATCATCACCCGTTTGTATGTTTCCTCCGCAGCCTGCCGCCAACAGAAGAAGGATTGCTAATAAAATATTTACTGTTTTCATGTTGAATTGATTTTATGTTAAATTACTATGAATCTTTTCATTCTACATTCGTCACTATTTCCACTTCCACATCATGCGCCAGATTAAAATTCCCGCTGATGATCACAACGTCACCGTTATTAAGTTCTTTTTCGATGGTATATTCGCGGCTGTTTTCCAGACCGGTTTCTACGTAATGCCATTGCGAGCGTCCGTTAACATACGTGAACAGCACCTGACGGTCGCTACGCAATACCACAGCCGATTTTGGAACTACTAATTTATCGGGGACGGCTTGTTGCACCAGCACCCGTACGTTCATTCCTTCATAGAGATTCCGTTGTGTGTTGTCCACCACGGCTTTGGCCTGTACCATGCCGTTTCTGTCCACTACGGGGTTCATTCCACTCAAACGGCCTTTTATCCGGGTTCCCGGGTATGCCAGCGGTTCAATCAGCACATCATGCCCGGATTTCAGCAATTCAATCTCGCTTTCAAGCACCGGAAAATCTACTTCAAAACGATCATCGCCGATGATGGTGCAGAAAGGCGCTGAAGTTGCCGCCATGTTGAGTTCCCTGGCGGTGATGTTGGCCACAACGCCCGAAATGGGCGCTTTCAGTACCGCATTTTGCAGATTATTACGTGCCTGCGCCAGATTGACCCGTGCCGTAAGCAGTTGCGCTCTGGCATATCCTGCCTGTAATATGGCCGGCGATACCGACGCCGTATCTTTCAACTCATAACGGAATCCCAGCAAAAAATCCTGCAAAGTTGTCATAGCGGTTTCGACGGCTTCGGTGGCGGTGAGCATCCTGTTGCGCAGTTCAAATTCTTCAATACGGGCTATTTCCTGCCCCGCCGATACACGCTGCCCATTGCTGACCGAAATGGAAGTGATGATTTCGGCAGTGCGAAATTGTACGTCAACTTTATTTGCAGCCGCCAAACGGCCGTTGCTCTGCAGTTCGCGCAGAAACACGCCCCGGCTGACAGTCATTACCGTTACTTGCGGCAGTTCCTGAATACGCTGCTGCGATTCTTCATCATCGGCGGAACGTTCGGACGTATTGCCGCTTCCGCAGGATAATAGCCCGAATACAAGGGCGATAGGTAAAATGGTTTTCCAAATCATTGTCGTGCGTGAATTAAAAAAAGACGCTCCAAAAATAAGTATTTTTGATAGTTATTTGACTTTCGGTGTGAAATTCTATAAATTTAAGGGGACTTCGAATGATCAATTTAACGGCAAATATAAACCAAATATTTTGAGCCTGAATTATTCATTCTTATTTCTTACCACAAAGATCACAAAGGTATACACAAGGTTCACAAAGAACTCTGTTAAGATTTGTGTTCTTTGGAATGGGAAATAAAAAACTTGTAACAGTCTTTTATCAACAGCGAACTGTCCCGCAGGGACAGCACTTTATTAACCGTAGATTTTAATCTACGGACGGGATATGCCTCCTACTCTCTGCAAAGTCCCGCAGGGACGATACTGCTCCCTCCCCCAATGGGGGAGGGTTGGGGTGGGGCTTGTGTCGTCCCTGCGGGACTCGGTTGTTGAGCGCTGTCGAAGTATTTCTCTACTTTGGATAAATCCTGTCCGTTTGAAAACCTTGATATGTTGTTTATTTTTCATTCCTTTGTGAAAAATCTTTGTGTGCCTTGTGGTTAATCATTTTTAACTTTTTTAGAGTTTTATAATAAACGCCACATTTATTTGCGTATAATAAAATCGATTCGTACCTTTGCGGCAAAAGTTATCTTATGCAAAGATTGGTTATTAACGACAGGGAAGTCGTCAAAAAGAATATTCAAGCGTATTTTTCCGGCAACGAAGAAGCCCGTTTCATCCACAGGCTTCATGGTGTATTGTTATTTTTGGAAAAAGAAGATGAGAGTTGCGACAGTATCGGTGCGTTGTTCGGCAATTCGCCACGAACAGTGAGTAACTGGATAAAGAGCGTCAACTCGACCGGTGATATTGAAAGTTTGCGCAGTAAGAAGAATCCCGGTCGCCCGCCGCGTTTATCTGACACACAACGTCAGGAATTGAAAGCTGTCATACAGGAATCACCGGAAAAGCATGGCATGGCGATTAATATTCGGGATGGGAAAAGTTTGTCAGCCTATATTGAAATGCAATATGGCATCATCATGAAAACCAGAACCTGCCAGCGTCTTTTTCATCAATTGGGTTTTTCGCTCAGACGGGCTCGTCCTGTGGTTGCACGAGCGGATGAAGAGAAGAAAACCGGGTCAAAAAAAATTTGAAAGAAAAAATAGCAACCGGTGATTATGAGGTCTTTTACCAGGATGAGTGCCATTTCAAATTGACATTGACCATTATCAGGGCATGGTTTTTGGCAGGCAGCCAACCGGAAATAAAATCTCCGGTTGATAGATTTAAGGTCAGCATTTTCGGCGCAATGGGCAGGAATGGACAGCTTGTTACGTTTGAAAATGAGAACTTTAATGCGGATACATTCCGTCTTTTTTTAGAAAAACTGCTTTTGGATGCAGATGTCGGTCGCAGGAAAGACGGCAGGAAAAAGAAGATTTTATTGGTTTTGGATAATGCGAAATACCACCATGCAAAAGTCTTACAGCCGTGGCTACAGGAAGTTTCAAATGTATTGGAACTGTTTTTCCTGCCCCCATATTCACCCGATTTGAATCCGATAGAGATGCTTTGGAAAAAGACAAGACGAAATGTAACGCACAACCGCTTTTTTGCTTCATTACAAACGCTATGTTATGATTTGAAACTATACTGGGGACAATTTGCAAATCCAAATAACGAATTAATGAAATTATCCGCATTTATTTAAGACGGTTATTATATGTTGCTTTTTGCAACCAGAAAGGCGGAGTTGGTAAATCTGCATTTACCACTTTAGCGGCAAGTTACCTGCATTTTACAGGTAACAGGAATGTAGCAGTGATAGACTTCGGGGACGTGCAAAAGAGGCAAGCGCATTAAACTCCTACCTTGATGACGTGCGGGCGAAAATCCGCAAACATCACCGGGAACTGTGCGACAGGGAAAGTGTAGTAACAGCCGCAATGGTCAGGGACGCTTTTCTGGGTTTTAACACACACAGGGACACTTTGCTTTGTCTGTTTGACCATTTCAACGAAAATCTGAAAACAACCGTCGAAAAACAAATATCAATCGTAACCTATCAAAAGTATGTCATCAGTCGAAACAGTCTGTATGAATTTTTACAAAAAAGAAACAGAGAAGATATTTATTTGAAAGATATATCGCCGGAGTTTATTAGCGACTATGAACGGTTCCTTTTTGTTGATTACGGGTATCGCAGAAATACGGTAATGATGAGTATGCACAGGTTCAAACGGATAATAGCAATGGCGCACGACAATGGCTGGATTTCCATTAACCCGTTTGCGTCGTACAAGTTTCAATTTGAAGCCACCGACAGGGGTTATTTATCCGAAGAAGAACTGATGAATCTGATGAAACATCCCGTTGAATGTTCCAAAATGGAAATGGCTCGTGATGTATTCGTATTCAGTTGCTTTACGGGACTTTCATACGTTGATTTGAAAGGCTTGAGGGATGAACATATACAGCGGTCATTTGACGGTCAGATTTGGATTATGATTAAACGCCAGAAAACCAGTGTTCAGTCCAATATCCCTTTACTGCCCATACCCCGGCAAATCCTTGAAAAATACAATGGTAAGTGTAATAATGGTATGCTTTTACCGGTACCGAAAAACGAAAAAGGTAACGCGAGGCTTAAAAAATTTGGCGAGCAATGCGGTATCGCCACCAAAGTTACGTTTCATCTGGCACGCCATACATTTGCTACGCTCATGCTGGCAAAAGGAGTAACCATTGAAACAGTGTCAAAAATGCTTGGACATACCAACATCAATACCACACAAAAATATGCGCGTATCATCAACAGCAAGGTAAGCAGCGATATGGAAATACTGTCGCATAAATTGGGTAAACTGGAAAATGTGTACAACCTGATGAAAGCAAGTTGATTATCAGCAATGATGTAATTTGTAAAGCCCCGAAATATTTACAATTTCGGGGCTTTTCATTATTTCTAAAACGCATCTACCGTATCTTTCCCCCCGAATCTGCTTTTCAACGCTTTTGCCTTACCGTCTTCGCAATAAACTTCAATATCAACGGCGTGTTGCCAGTTCTTTTCGCCCAGAAAGTTGCCGTCTTTGGTGGTTTGGAACAGCAATACC
>Ga0082212_10012848_pt1 | contig 10523 bp, 6 predicted proteins | sample TergutNt197P3_FD_71548 | JGI IMG/M metagenome (GOLD analysis project Ga0082212, IMG submission 71548) | Neocapritermes taracua P3 segment gut microbial communities from Petit-Saut dam, French Guiana - Nt197 P3 | ecosystem: Host-associated > Arthropoda: Insects > Digestive system > Gut ...
ATAACTCCGCGATATCCGGATTTTTTTTCTGCGGCATAATCGACGAACCTGTTGAGAACGCGTCGTCGAGTTCTATAAAATTATATTCGGATGTACACCATAAAATTATTTCTTCTGAAAATCTGCTGATATGCGTCATGATTATTGACAACGCGCTTGCGAGTTCGATTACAAAATCTCTGTCGGAAACCGCGTCTATACTGTTTTCGGTGACATTAGCAAAGCCGAGTTTTTCCGCGACTAAATGCCTGTTGAGCGGATAAGTAGTTCCCGCGAGCGCGCCTGAGCCGAGTGGCATATAATCCATGCGTTTTTTCGCGTCCGCGATACGCTCTATATCTCTTTTAAACATCTGCGCGTAAGCTAATATATGATGCGCGAAAACAATCGGCTGGCCGTGCTGCAAATGCGTAGTTCCGGGCATGAGAGTGTTTTTGTTTTCTTGTGCTTTTTCGATAATTTCACAAATTAGATTTTTTAATAAATCCGAAACTTCATCGCATTGCTTTTTCAGATACATGCGAATATCGAGCGCGACCTGGTCGTTGCGGCTTCGGGCGGTTTGAAGTTTTTTTCCCGTATCACCGATTCTTTCAGTTAAAACAGCCTCGACAAACATATGAATATCTTCAGCGTTTAAATCAATTTCAAGACTGCCGCTTTCAATATCTTCAAGAATTTGATTAAGTCCGGCGATTATTTTTTCAGCCTCGGACTTTTCGATAATCCCCGTTTCACCGAGCATATAAGCGTGCGCTATACTGCCGGTTATGTCTTCGCGGAACATAACCCAGTCAAATTTTATCGACGAGTTAAAATCGTTGACTTTTGAATCGAGCGATTTTTTGAAACGCCCGTCCCACATTTTTGAACTCATTATTTTCTCCTTACACCTTTATTCCGGAAATTATCAAATATGTAGTCCCTCGCCATTCCCAGTTTCCGTTATCGTCAAGATTATTTAAAAGATATTCTTGCTTTTGTATGTGTAAATCAATTAGTTCGTCAAATTCTTCGTTTGAAAAACCATGTTCTTGAAATTTTTTGGCTTGTTTATTACTTTTGAATACTTCGATATCACGGTTTATCCCTGCTTTTGTCCTGAATATTTTAAATTCGTCCGACCAATAACTGTCACTATATGAAAAACTTGTCGCATACGGGTGAATAGTAATATTTTTAAGACCGCATTCTTTAAATAATTTTGGATATTGGACGCTGTTCCATTTATTATCTTGTTTTAATTCGGTTTTTGTAATTACTTTTCTGTATGCTTCGTTGTATTTTTCAAATAATTCTGAAATGCGTTTGTTTCCCTCGAAAGAACAATCGTATTCAGTACCATATCCCGAACCGTTGGACGAAGTTGAACATGAAATTGTCCCGCCGGGCTTGCATACTCTTATCAATTCTTTCATTCCCGCGACAACATCGGACAAAACGCCGATATACATGTGATTTACAACCGCATCGAAAGTATTGTCGGCAAAAGAAAGATTATATCCGTCATCGACTACAATTTCAGCTTTATCCGATAAATTTTTTTCGGCTATTTTTTCATTGCCGTATTCAACAAAATTTTTACTTATGTCAAAACCCGTGACTTTTCCGGTATTGAGACCTTTCGCGATGAATCTTACTTCAACTCCCGGTCCACACCCGCCGACGAGAACTTTATGTTCCGGTTTTATTCTGAACCATTTGAAAAAAGTTTCGCGCATATCGTCCCTAAACAATACCGGACGAGACGTTTCAAAATCGTCGTAATTATCAGCGTTGACCCATATTTCGTTGCTGCTTGTGTTCATATATACCTCTCTTTGTATTTTTAATAATTATACTTGCGATAAAAATAACATAAAATATCATAGTGTTGTCGCCGGTTTTGGGAATTTCCAAAGGTGTGCCGTTTTTTATAGAATCTAAAACGTCGGAAACGTCAAATTCGGGGAATAGCATAACTTCTTCAGAAAGGCAGTCCCATACCCTAAAAATTTCAGATAAGTCATTACCATGTGAATCTATATATGGACTGCATATTATTTCTTTATTTTTTATTTCTACAAGCCATGCTCCGAACATGGATATATCAACAATTTTACCTTGTGTATTAATATAAAGGCTTCCACACCATTCCCCGCCATAAAGCGCACCAATAAATTCATAAGAAGTCCCATACAATTTATAAATGCCTCTATAGCCTGTCGTACCACCGCAATAAATTATCACTTCCGGGATACCGTCACCATCTAAATCGCAAAATTTATAATCCCATATATCCCATGTATCGCCATAAATTTCTAAAAATCTGTCTTTTAATATTTCATTATTTTTATCACTAAGGTTTGGAATATTTATCAGAAATTCTTTCAAATATTGTTTCCACCGAGTATCTTCCGCGCTTACATTTGATGACAATATAAATATAAACGTAAATACAAGAATAAAACATATAAATTTTTTCATGGCTTACCCCATTTATTTCTTTTTACTCAACGCTTGCACTTTTATCGGAAGTCCGAACAGATTTATAAATCCCTCGGCGTCTTTCTGATTATACACGCCTCCGTCGTCGCCGAACGCCGCAATATCCGCGTCGTAGAGAGAATTGGGTGAAGTTACGCCTGCCGGGATTATATTGCCTTTGTATAATTTTAATTTTACGTCGCCGTTTACGTTCTCCTGCGTTTTATCGACAAACGCTGAGAGAGCTTCTCTTGCGGGAGTGAACCATTGACCGAAATAAACCAAATCAGCGAATTTGCCGGACAATTCTTGTTTTAAATGCAAAGTGTCGCGGTCAAGCGTGAGGCTTTCAAGTATTTCATGAGCTTTGTATAAAATCGTGCCTCCGGGAGTTTCATATACTCCCCTGCTTTTCATGCCGACAAGCCTGTTTTCGACTATATCTTCTATGCCTATGCCGTGTTTGCCGCCGAGTTTGTTCAATTCTTCGACAAGCGATACGCTGTCGGTTTTTTTGCCGTTTAATTTAACAGGAATACCTTTGTCAAACGATATTTCGAGATATTCCGGAGTATCCGGCGCGTTTTCGGGAGTTACGCCAAGCTCTAAAATTTTATTGTAATCAGGCTCGTTCGCGGGGTCTTCCAAATCCAAACCCTCGTGCGATAAATGCCATATATTTTTATCTTTTGAATAATTAGTCTCGCGTGAGATTTTTAACGGGATATTGTGACTTTCGGCGTAATCTATTTCTTCGTCTCTTGATTTTATATCCCATTCACGCCACGGCGCGATAATTTTCATGTTAGGCGCAAACGCTTTTATAGTCAATTCAAATCTGACCTGGTCGTTGCCCTTGCCTGTGCAACCATGGGCGATAGCGTCGGCGTTTTCTTTTAACGCAATTTCGACGATTCTTTTGGCGATAACGGGACGGGCAAAAGACGTTCCGAGAAGATATTTCCCCTCGTATTTCGCGCCGGCTTTGAGCGTAGGGAAAATAAAATCTTCGACAAATTCTTTTTTCATGTCTTCGATATATAATTTTGACGCACCTGTTTTAATGGCTTTTTCTTCAAGACCGTCAAGTTCGCCGCCCTGCCCTACGTCTCCGGCAACGGCGATAACTTCGCAGCCATCGTAATTTTCTTTGAGCCACGGTATGATAATCGACGTGTCAAGCCCTCCGGAATAAGCCAAAACTATTTTTTTAATATTATTCATGCATAAAATCTCCTCTGAAAAACTTAATTTTATTTATATATTGCATTATTATACCACGAATTGCATAATAATGCAATATGTTTTATATTATTTATCTATAAATATTTTTAATAGCCTGTATAAAATATATTTATATTGATTTTTTTATAATTATATGGTATAATTTGTGTGCAGAAATATTATATATCCGTCTTTAGCTCAATTTGGATAGAGTATCAGATTCCGATTCTGACGGCTGCAGGTTCGAGTCCTGTAAGACGGGTTATGGGAAACCCTCGTATTTTCGGCATAGGTAACAAGAAGAACCGCCATAAAGGCGGCTCTTCTTTTATTTTATAACGTTTTGTCAAACATTACGGTTTTTTTATTACGCTGCGGGTGTAATGAAGTTAACGACTACTATAACATGGACGAAGTAAGTTACATCAAGATTGTCGGTGTTTTTGTAAATTACCGCGTAAGCCTTGCTTACTTTTACATCGTCTATCTTAATTTCTGCGAAATTCTGGAAGTCTGCGTCGTCTTTCGCTTCAAATTTATCATATTTGCCGTCTTTAAGCGTTACTACAGAGTATCTGACTTTGCCGTATGATGATAATACGTCTGCGTCATCATCAGCAAGAGATATGATGTTTGCATTGCTGCTTACTATTTCACCGAAGAATACCGTAACATCGCCATCATCTACAGTATAGCTCCATTCTTCGAGATAAACATCCTCTTCTTCGACTTCATCAAATTCAGTAAGACCATTGATAAGCAAATCTTCCGTATCAGCCCAGTTAGTTTTGTTAAATGCGTCAACATTGAAAGTAGTGTCAAGAACGGTTATTTTATACCGGTCTCCTAATGTTGTAGCTGTAGTTTCGCTTGCTAATTTAATAAAGTTGTCTTTAACTAAATTGGTATCAGAAGCAATCAAATGTCTGCCGTCTCTGGCTTCTCCTGCCCACCATGTTCCGGAAGTGTCTGTGAACCATTCATTATCTACTATTCCTTTTACAACTCCGTATTTGCCGATATTAACGTCACTCTTTGGAGCTTCACCGTCATAAACCAAGAATACATTGGTAGCAACGCCTACAGCAGGAGTTTTACTTACAAATACTACATCGCTAACGTCTTCCCAGTCATTATCAAGCAGTTTAGACAATGCCGCCGGTGTAATAGCAGTAACTTTCCCGTCCGTACTATATACTAATATCTTTGTGCTGCTTCTTACGATAGCTCTCTTTTGATTGGCAGCAGTATCCGAAACATATCCCTTAGTAGCAAGGTTTAATATCATTGTACTGGAAAGAGGATTATCCGTTAATTCACCAGCGGTGTAAGCGTAATATTCTCTGGTTTTATCAGTTTCTTCTTTAACGTTTACAAACTGGTTTTCTTTGGTGGTTGCGGGAAGAAGAGTTCCGTCACCTTTGATAGTATAAGCCTGAGTCCAGACGATACTGCCGGGAGAAACTGCGAGTTTTAAAGGAGCTCCTTCATATAAACCTAAATCTTCTAAATCTTCTGCGTCTGCAATATCATACGTGGTTAAATCGTCAACTTTCGTTACGATTATATCATAATCGTCATTAATTGCCGGGTCCCATATTTTAATCATAGCGCCGGAATATGCTTTTCCGCCGTATTCAAAAGCTGAAAGCGAGCGTACATATTCTAATACCATAACATATTTGGAATTTGTGAATTTTACTTCAGGAGCATCAACTTGACGGGCAAGCAACATTCCGCCGTCTAAATCAACGAAATATTTGTATTCGCCTTTTACTGCGAATCCGGGGTTTTCTCCCATCGCGCCCAAAGCTTTTGTGCCGTATCCTTTTGTTCCGAGTTCAGTAAATGTTACGCCGGAATTATTTACACGGGTAACAACTGCTTTCGGGGTTTCGGTAAGTTTTTCATAAATTTCAAAGTTTTTGCCGTAGAGGGTGTACAGATAGGTGTTTCCTATTGTGAGTTTTTCGTCTGCCGCCCATTCTTCGCCAACAAATGTAGCGTCTCCGGCTTTTTTGCCTATAGCGGCACCATCGCCACTAAGCTTTGTTCCGACTTCCATTTGAACTTCTTTAGAATCGTCGTTGTCTTTTGCGTAATAACCAACTTCAAACGGTCTGAATATATAGAAATATACAGGGTTCCCGGTAGCTTTATTATTGTCCGTATCGCCGTTGTAAACGCATTCAAGTATATAGTTGGCTTTATATCCTGCGAATTTAGCCAGATTTTCAAGAGTTGCGTTTTTGCCGAACGGTTTCAAAACAGCGTCTTTGTCAAATCCATAAAGGAAATCTGTTTCTTTGCCGTCGCCATAAACAAAGTCGGCTGCCGTAACTTTTACATCTTCGCCGAACGCCGGGAACGGCAGAGATAAACTTGCAACTTTTTTATCGTCACCATTCCATTTTCCGTCACAGTCGTCTATTTTTATTACATCTTTTCTGCCGTCTACGCGTACGGGAATGTTTATCATGAATTCGGCAGCTCTTTCCCTGTCTTCATAAACCGTGACTTTTACGCCGAGTAAATCAAGCGGTACTTTTTCATTTTCTTTGAGCCAGTCAGCAAGTCCTGTTTTATCAAGTCTCAAGTATCTATTGTATTTATTCCATTCATATTCGCTTGCCGTGGTTCCGAGTCCGGAACGAATAGGTCTTGTCGAGATACATACATCAACAAAATTCGGGCTGAATAAATTTACATCGGTTTTTATTCCATCGCCTTTAACAGCATAGTCAAACTCTGTAACTTCTTTTTCGAGTGTAGCTTCCCAGCCTTCTACTGCCGTAACGTAACCTGTCATAGCGTAAATGCCGAACAGTTCAAGAACCGGTACGAGTACAGGTTCGAGTCTGTCTGTTCCTAAAGTCGGGTTGTAAACCATAGTCGGTATTACTTTGTTGCTCCACAGATAGTTCCAGAGCAGCATCGCCATTTGAGTTCTGGTGAGTTCTGTGTTCGGTGCTACGCCTTTGAACGAATAACGAGCGTATTCACCGAGCAGTCTTACGTCGTATTCGTTTGCTTTCGTCAGATAACCTGCCGGGTATGACAAACCGGTGTAGTTCATCGAACGGATAAGCATTGCGATTGCTTCCTGTAACGTAACAGGGTCTTCGCCGTGGAACTCTCCGTCGTCTCTGCCTTCAACGATTCCTTCTTTTACGCAGTAGTCGATTGCCGGGAAGTACCCCGGGTCTTTAAGTCCTTTTTCGTCGATGAATTTTTCCGGCTTCGGTACCGGCGCATCTTCGTCAATCTTAAAATAGTCCGGGAATGCTGTGCTGATTCTTGCCGTGAACAACGCGAACTGCTGACGGTTTACCAGTTTGTCACCATCGAACACCAGACTTAAGACGTTGCCGTCGTCGTCCAATGTCTCTTCAACGCCTTTCACTACGCCCAGCCTGTTCAGAATGTCGATTGCGTACGCCAGACCTTTGTCCTCTACGTCGGTCGGCTTTGCCGCCGTGACATTCATTGCCATGCCTGTCATTACCATTACGATAACGAGGGCAAGCGCGAGAAATCTTTTGAGATTACTCATGTTGGATTTCCTCCTTGAATTAAATAAATTTATTTTTTTCAAGATGACTTCAGTCAGCATTAACAAATTCCGAAAATCCTCCGCGCTTAATTTCATGAGGAGTATGCCAAAGTTGTGGATAATTTAGTATAAATAATAAAAGAACGGTTTCCCGTTCTTTTTCTACGCATAAATATAAATAATCCACAATTATATAAATACTTTGTAAAATATAAATAAAATCATGCTTTTTTCGACTTTTTTCATATTATTATATAAAATGATATAAATATCAAAAAAATAATAATAAAAAGGAGTTAATTGCTATGAACAAAAATAAGTACCCAAAAACGCAGAAAATCACGGCATTATACGAGCGTTTAAGCCGCGACGACGAATTGCAGGGCGAAAGTAACAGTATTATAAACCAAAAAACAATCCTTGAAGAATACGCAATCAAAAATAAATTAGGCAATATCCGTCATTTTACAGACGACGGGGTTAGCGGGGCAACATTTAACCGCAAAGGGTTCAATGCGATGATAGCGGAAATCGCGGCTGATAACGTCGGAATTGTCATCGTTAAAGATATGAGCCGTTTCGGTCGGGATTATCTTAAAGTCGGGATATATACGGAAGTTATGTTTCCGTCGAAAGAAATAAGATTTATCGCGATAAACGACGGCGTAGACAGCGCAAACGGAAGCGACGAATTTACGGCGATACGAAATATTTTTAACGAAATGTATGCCAAAGACGCAAGCAAAAAAATACGCGCGAGTTTAAAATCCAAAGGAATGAACGGCAGCAGGCTTTCGGCGATTCCGATTTACGGATATATGCTTGATTTGACGGATAAAAATAAATGGGTTATCGACCCTGAAGCCGCAGAAACGGTAAAACGGATTTATCAAATGATTTTAGAAGGCAAAGGCCCGTTTTTAATATCAAAACAACTGCAAAACGACAAAATATTATCTCCCTCGGCATATATGTCGGAAAAAGGATTCGGGAGATTCAAAAATTCTCATATATCCGAACCGTATAAATGGCACGCGCAGTCTGTATCGGATATAATAGAAAAGCCCGAATATATGGGACACACGGTAAATTTTAAGACATACAAGCCTTCGTATAAAACAAATATAAAAAAAAGGATTCCCCGTGAAAACTGGCTGATTATCGAAAATACTCAGGAAGCGATAATAGACAGTGAAACGTGGAATTTAGCGCAAAAATTAAGACAAACCAGCCGCCGTCGGCAATCCGGTACAAAACCCATGTCAAATATACCGGCGGGATTATTATATTGTTCGAATTGCGGCAAAATGATTTCTCATGAAAAATTTATAACTGAAAATCATAATTATTATTTATTTTGAAATGTTACAGTTCGGTTACAAAATAAAAAAAAACTTGAAAAAGATTTTATGATGTTGTATTATTATTTCAAAGATGATGATGTGTTCTTGAATTAACGCGACACAAACCGGCAAAAGACGGATTTACAGTATCTGTTCCGGGAATAGATGCCCCTACTCTATATTTTATATTTGATATGCAAATAAGGCTCTTTTACGAAAGGGTCTTTTTTACGGGTTGATTTTATCAGCCTGAAAACTGTTGCAAAAAGCAAGATTCCCGGAATTCCGACACAGTTACGCCGTATTTTAACGACTGATGTTTTAATATACCGTAAAAATTGCCGTGGGCTAAATCCAGTATTTTCTTGCCCCATGATTTCCGCATTGATTTCATGTCCGGTTCTTTTATATAAACCGCGTCATATTTTCCGCATAATTCGTTTGCCAGCTTAAACTGAAAATCTTTTCGCTGATTAGCTATTTTATACTGCTGTTTATAAAGCTTGCGTTTGACCCGTTCCATCCCGTTTGAATTTTTTTGCTTACGGGAGAAAGAACGGTTTAATTTTTTTACCGCAGACTGGTTTTTTTTGAAAAACGACGGCGATTCTATATCGTTTTCGCGTATATTTATGTCTTTTATATTTATATTGACTGCTTTGAGATACGTTTTGAACCCAAATTCAAACCCGGCAATTTTACCTGTCACGGTTTTGATTTTTGAATCCGCGTTATCTGTTTCACAGACAAAATAAATATATAAATCGCCTAATTTGTTTCTTTTTACCGTCACAGTTTTAATAGTTCCCTTGATTTCCCTCGATTTGAAGAATTTGTATTTTCTTCCCATAATAAAAACAGTATTGTCATATTCGCCGGTATTTGTTTTCAGCAGCTTATACCCTCGCAGTTTTAACGTGAACGATTTATATTTTTTTCGTCTTTTGAACCCCGGCGGTGCAGTCCTGACTTTCCGTGTCAGATTTCTGAAAAACAAAGTGTACGCCCGTTCAATTCTGTCCGTTATTTCTTGTATTGCCTGCGAATTTAATTCATACCAATGTTTATACCTGTCGAGTTTTTTCAATTTGGCAATATGCGCCTGCAGTTTGTTTTTGTTCAAATGCGTTTTATACAGCTTATAATATCTTTTATGCAAGGCTATACAATGATTATATATTTCAGCCGCTAATTCAATCAGAGCAACGAGACGTTTATTCTGTTTTCTGCCGTACATTTTGAAACAGTAAGTTTTTATCATAGTTTGCTCCTTTAAAAATATTATGAAATATAACGTCATTATATATTTTTTAATTCCGTTTGTCAAGTATTTTTTTATTATTTCTGTTTACCTGCAAACCCCATTTTTTATATTATTAATAATTTTCATTTCATAGGATATATCTAAAAAATAAACAAATTTAACAAACAAAATGATTGACTTCTTACAGATTTTATGTTAAAATAAACTTGTAAGGAGTTTTATTATTTATAAAACCAATATTTTTAAGTATATAAACATAAATAGAAGTAGAAAATCCGGGAATTGAAAAATAATTTTATAATCGTCAAATTTCTGTGATATTTTTATATTTTATTTAATACAATTACTATAGCGTTACACAAAAACAAAAAATAAATTGTAGAATAATAAAAAAGTGGAGGAAAAATATGACAGAAACATTGATAACCACGATAACAACATATCAGCCCGAGGGGCAGCTTATTTCAACCGCTGAAAACAGGGAGTATATATCGAGTATTCAGGGCATTGAAAAAGCTATGACCACAGATAAAATACTTGAAGCAAGAGCGATTTTATGCGATAATTTTCAAAATCTTACGGTCGATTTAAACGGTGTGAAAGGCATAATTGAACGCGAGGAAACTTCTTTGGGTTCGTATTCAGACGGCAGAATAAGGGATATTGCCATCAT
>Ga0082212_10012849_pt1 | contig 10522 bp, 12 predicted proteins | sample TergutNt197P3_FD_71548 | JGI IMG/M metagenome (GOLD analysis project Ga0082212, IMG submission 71548) | Neocapritermes taracua P3 segment gut microbial communities from Petit-Saut dam, French Guiana - Nt197 P3 | ecosystem: Host-associated > Arthropoda: Insects > Digestive system > Gut ...
CGGTTTAATAAATAATCGCGGGCAAAGCCCGCTTCAATTGTAGGGCGCGATAAATCGCGCCCGTTTTATTTATTAAGACGCATGCGGGACGCATGCTATCCCATGTCACGCCGGCGGGACGCCCGCGATCCCATGGCAAGGACGCCCGCGATCCCATGTCTAAGACAGAGCAAAATGGGGATAGTCCAATCATGAAGTATCCTTGCTGGAGTTATTTTTCTGGCATAATATAGCGAAAACCGGTATTCTTGATCTTTTGTCTATATTAAAGAGGTTGACAGATGAGAGAAGGAATACATCCCAAGTACAATGCCGTTACGGTCGGCTGCGCCTGCGGCAACAAGTTTGAAACCCGTTCCACAAAGGCCGATATCCGGTTGGAACTCTGTTCCGCCTGCCATCCGTTTTTCACCGGCAAACAGAAACTGGTTGACACCGCCGGCCGTATTGAACGTTTCCAGAAACGCTACGGACTTAACAAAGAAGGCCAAAAAGCCGAATAAAGCGGTCGCGATCTGTAATTGCATACCCACAGGAAAAACAGATTTAAGCCTGTTTTTCCTGTGGTATGAAGGCGATTTCCCAAAAACATGGCGGATACAAAATCCACGGCATCTCCGGAAGATATTCTTGTAGGCGGGCAGGCGGTCATTGAAGGCGTCATGATGCGTACGCCGCACGCTTACGCGGTGGCGGTGCGCCGTCTTGACGGAACCATCGAGATTAAAAGCGAGCAGGTCAAGCGTCTTTCCGAACGCTGCAAGGTTTTTTCATGGCTGGTCGTCCGCGGATTTGCCGTGCTGGTTCAGTCGCTTGCTCTCGGAATCAAAACGCTGAATTACTCCGTCAACGTTTCAATACAGGATTTGGAAGCGCAGGAGGCCGCCGAAGCCGCGAAAAACGGCGCGCCGGAAAAAGCAACATCCGAAAAGAAAAAAAACGGCAATAACACTCTTCCGGTAGTGTCGTCCATGATTCTTGGCATGGCGGCGGCCGTACTGCTTTTTATTCTGCTTCCGCTCGGTCTGACCAACCTGTTGAAGGGCTATTTTTCGGTTATTGAAAACTGGGTTGTTTTCAACCTGGTGGATGGCGTAATCCGCGTTTTAATTTTCTTTGCGTATCTTTTGGCGATCAGCAGGCTTAAAGATATTCAGCGTGTCTTTGAATATCACGGGGCGGAACACAAGGTGGTGCATACCTGGGAAGACGGCGTGGAAATTACCGTTACGAACGCCAGGCAGCGCCCGACGCAGCATCCCCGCTGCGGCACCAGTTTTCTGATGTTCGTTATGGTCGTCAGCATACTGGTTTTTTCGCTTTTCAAATTTCACGCATTCTGGGCGATTTTTCTATCGCGGGTGGTGCTGATCCCCGTGGTTTCAGGGCTGTCATACGAAATTATCCGCCTTTCCGCCCCGCGCTGCAAAAAGGGATTCTTCCGGTTGCTTGTGCTTCCAGGACTTACGCTCCAGCGTATCACGGCCAAGGAACCGTCGGACGATCAACTGGAAGTCGCCATTCGCGCGCTTAACGAATCTCTTGAAATTGAGGCGCGGGAAACGCGGAAATCCGCGTCCGTGGCTTAGCCGCGCAATCCAATCCGTTATTCCGATACAATTACAATTCCAATCGGGTGAATCGCTATGATTGATAAACTTACGGCTATTGAAAAGAAATTCGAGGAACTCAGCGCGCTGCTTGCCGACCCGGACGTTATCGCGGATCAGGCCGCTTATCAGAAGCACGCCAAAAACTACAGCGATCTCGGCGCCGTAGTGGAAAAATTTCGCGAGTACAAAGGCATACTGAAAGGAATCGAAGACGCCCGCGCGCTGCTTGCCGAATCAGAAGCCGATCAGGAAATGCGCGCGCTGGCCGGCGAGGAGATTACCGAACTCGAAGCGAAGGAAAAAGAATGTGAAACGGAGCTTAAACTGCTCCTTATGCCCAAAGACCCCAACGATGAGCGGAACGTGCTGCTGGAGATACGCGCGGGAACCGGCGGCAATGAATCCACGCTGTTTGCGTCCGAACTGTTCAGAATGTACTCCCGCTTCGCCGAGCGGACCGGCTGGCGTGTGGAAATTATGGACGCGCACGAATCGGAAGTTGGCGGCTTCAAGGAAGTTATCGCCATGATCGAAGGCAACTGGGTATACAGCAAACTCAAGTATGAAAGCGGCGTCCATCGCGTGCAACGCGTGCCGGAAACGGAAGCAAACGGCCGCGTGCACACATCCGCCGTGACGGTGGCGGTGCTGCCGGAAGCGGACGATGTTGAAATTGCCATAGACCAGAAAGACATACGCATAGATACATTCTGCTCTTCCGGGCCGGGCGGCCAGTCCGTCAACACGACATATTCAGCCGTGCGCATCACGCATATCCCCACGGGCCTTGTGGTTTCATGCCAGGACGAAAAATCTCAGATCAAAAACCGAGCCAAGGCCATGCGTGTTCTGCGGTCGCGCCTTTACGACATCGCGCTTCAGGATCAGCAGAAATCAATCGCGGAAAACCGCAAAAACCAGGTCGGTTCGGGCGACAGGAGCGAAAAAATCCGGACTTACAACTATCCGCAAAACCGTGTCACCGACCATCGCATCGGTCTGACGCTTTATAATCTTTCCGAGTTTATGGACGGCAGCGTTACGTCGATTATTGACGCGCTTTTCACGCACTACCAGGCGGAACGCCTGAAGGAAAGCTGACCCGTTAATATCCTTCCCCGATTACCACCATCTCCGGAAATAAATTCTTGCCGCTATCCTTGCTCAGGGACACCGTATCCACGCGCCCCTGAATAACAGCGCCGTCTTCCACCGTAATCGTGGAAGCGTTTATATCTCCGAACACCACGGCGTCCGCTTTTAACTCCGCCTTGCCGGCGACATCGATATTGCCTTTGATTTTCCCGTTGATCTCGGCGTATGTAGACACGAGATCGCCGATTAAAAGCGTGTCGCGCTTCATGCTGAGGTTGCCCTTCATGTGGATGCCGCCCTGCACCTGCGACCTGTGCATAAACGCGTTATTGCATATGATATTGCCGACTATCTTGCCGTTTAACTCGATGTTTTTCGTTGTTTCGACGTCGCCCCTGATATCGCCGGTTATGCTCATATCCGCAAAGGATCGGACATTGCCATCAATTATGGTGTTTTTGGAAATAATCGTGATTTCGTTCGTGTCGTCCGCGTCGTTCGTTTGACGGAAGCCGGTAAATGCCGCCGGCGCCGCAATGTTCCCTGCTGGACGGTCGGCGCCTGTATTCGCGCTCGCGGTCTGGAATCCGCCGGCGCTTTCGGACGCCCCGGCGCTTGCTTGGCTCTTTTGAGCAACGGGTTCAGGAGAAAGCTCTCTGGCGGGTTCCGGGGAAGGTTCCCTGACAGGTTCCGCGACCTTCGGCGGAACCTCGGCGCTTTCAAACGTCTCCGCGCTCGCCTGGCTCTTTTGAGCGGCGGGTTCCGGGAGGGGAATCTCCCCGGTGGTTTCCGGTAAAGGTTCCCTGACGGGTTCCGCGACCTTCGGTGAAACGTCGGCGCTTTGGCTGATAACCTGCGCGTCCTTCGCCGGCAACGCGTCTCCTCCCTTGCCGGAACCGTACGCGTCAACGGCTTTTTCCAGTTCCTCGACATTCTGCGCGATTTCCAGCATCCGCTGGTTGCTGTACGCCTCAACGGCTTTTTCAAGCTCTTCTTCAGACAGGCTTTTCTTATCCGCTTCCTTGTCGCCACCGGTAAGCTCTCTAAACGCTTTTGCGAAATTTTCCTTTATTCCCATATCTACGTTCCTTTACTCAGCTACTCAGCATTTTCTTAAAACTGCACCGGTCTTACGGTTCTATCCAATTTGCCGAACCTGTACCCGTTCGGGTCTTTCAAAATTTTCTTAATTATGTCCTCTATGACGAGGACAGTGTTCATTCCGCCGGGCCGGTCATGCATAAGAATAATGGAACGGTGGCCCTTGGCGGCATTCTCGGCCACCTCTTTTGTAACCGTGTTATACATCTGCGTCCACGTTGCGTCTGCGTAATCCTTGCTGTCCACGTTCCAGTCAAAGTGAACGAAACCGCGCCTTGTCATCTCCGCGATAATGGCTCCCCGCACATCGGAGTTATAGCCGTTCTTGCTCCCTCCGGGGAAACGGAAAATCTCCGGCCTTGTCTTGGTTTGCTCATAAATCAAATCGTATGCTTTCTTGAAATCCGCGAGAAACGCCTCTACGCTCGAATATATACCGCTGTAATCGTGAGAGAAAGAGTGTACCCCAATTTCGTGTCCATTCTCAAGAATCATGTTTAAAAGCCGCGCGCTATTTTTATCGGGTATTACGAAAAACGTCGCGGGGACTTTTTGCTTGCCCAGGTAATTTAAAATCATCTGGGTATGCTTGGACGGCCCGTCGTCAAATGTGAGGTAAATATATCCGCTGTCGTCTTTATACTGCGGGCTGGGTTTACCAACGTATAAATCGGGATAAAGGCTTTCGTATCCGGACGACAGTTTCGGATCAGAAGCGGCGGCGACCGGGGACGTTTTATTTTTCGACATGGCGGCGTCGACAGCCGGCGCCGGTTGCGGCGGATCGACCTTGATATTTACAGGGGCTTCGTTCGAGGGTTGTTCGTCCGTGTAATTATTTAGTACGCCTAAAATATCGGGATCCTTTTCATAAAGCAGCGTGAAGAAATCTTCCTTTCCAACTCCCAGACGCTCCATAAGCGCGTAGAAATCATCAGGAGAAAAATCCTTCCCGTCATTTTTGAATTCCTCGTAGGCTGAAACCAACGCGCTCAACTCGTTAATTTCTTTTTCCTTCGCGGCGCCACCGGCGATGTAAACAACGGCGGTGACCGTGGGAATTATTATCATCAGCGCGAGGATTATCAGTATCAAGTGCCTGAAGAATTTAACGCTTCCAAAGTACAACTACACGCCCTCCATAATATAAAGAATAATTTTACTGCGAAATTTCATAATAAGGTATCGTTTTTTTTATTTTGAATGTGATTGAATTATCGATGATGGAAACTATCGCGGCGGCGCGACGCGGAATTATTCAGTTGTTGAGGTGCGCAGGAACGGAATCGCCCGAACTGACGGCGGATCTTCTTATAGGTTTTGTCATTGAGAGGGACAGGGTATTCGTCGTCAGTCATCCCGAATATCCGCTTGACGGTGCTTCACGCGCCCGGCTCAACAACTTCGCGGCACGCCGCGCGCGCGGTGAACCGTTGCAGTACCTGACCGGCGAACGCGAGTTTTACGGCCGCGCGTTTCATGTAACGTCTGATGTTTTAATTCCGCGTCCGGAAACTGAATTCCTTGTTGAAACCGCTGTCGGGCTTGTCCGAAAAAACCGGGAGCGGTTTCCCGCGGTAATACGGCTGGCGGACGTTGGCACAGGCTCAGGCTGTATCGCCGTTTCCATGCTCGGCGAAATTCCGGATGCCGTCTGCCGCGCTATTGATTGTTCTTTTTCCGCGCTGAAAGTGGCCGCAGATAACGCGCGGCGGCACGGCGTCGCCGACCGCATGACGACGCTTTGCGGCGACCTGCTTACGGGCTTTGCGCCGTGTGAATGTTTCGATTTGATTTTAAGCAATCCTCCTTATATTGCCCGGATGGATTATAATAGTCTCCCGGTCGAGGTCAGGGAGTTTGAACCGGGTCTCGCGCTTTTCGGCGGCGACGACGGCTTTGAGATTTATCGACGGCTGATTCCAGCGAGTTTCGGCCGCCTTACGGCCGGAGGATTTCTGTTGCTTGAACTGGGAGCGGGACAGGCCGAAGAGATTGAACGTATAGCGACGGGAGCGGGTTTTTTTACGGAAACGGTTGTGAAAGATTTGCAGGGCATTCCGCGTTGTCTGGCCGCGCGAAAGCCACTTAATCAGGGAGTATAAAATGGATAAAATTCGGATCGTTGGCGGGAAAGAGTTAAAGGGGCGCGTGGAGATCAGCGGCGCGAAAAATGCGGCGCTTCCCGCCATGGCGGCCACGCTTTTGACGCCGGAAACCGTCTTTCTGGAAAACATTCCCTATGTCAGGGATATCATGACAACACGAACGCTTCTTGAAAGCATAGGCGTAGACGCCGAAGTTATGGAAAACGGAACCGGATCGTTCAAGGCCGCAAATATAGGCGCGCTGGAAGCGCCTTACGAACTTGTCAAGACGATGCGGGCATCGGTTCTTGTGCTGGGGCCGATGCTGGCCAGATTTAAAAAAGCGCGGGTTTCATTGCCGGGCGGATGCGCCATCGGCGCGCGCCCGATAAATCTGCACCTGCAGGGCCTTGAAAAAATGGGCGCGAAATGCGACGTATCGCACGGCTACGTGGATGCTTCAACCGCTGGATTGCATGGCGCGTATATTCAGTTTGAGACCGTTACCGTGACCGGAACGGAAAACCTGATGATGGCGGCTGTTTTGGCCAGCGGCGAGACCATACTTGACAATGCCGCGTGCGAGCCGGAAATTGAAAATCTTGCCGGCATGCTGCGCGCCATGGGCGCTAAAATCGACGGGGCTGGAACCCGCACCATTCGTATCCGTGGCGTGAAAAAACTGAAAGGCTGCCGGCACCGCATTATTCCCGACCGCATAGAGGCGGGAACCTTCGCGATTGCCGCGGCGATCACCAGGGGAGAGGTCGAGATAGCAGATTGCAACCCGAAGCATCTGTCGTCCGTACTAAGCCAGCTAAGTCTTGTCGGCGCGGAAATCTCACTAGGCGAGACCGGTTTTCGCGTTCGCGGACATGGCGGCATATCTTCAAAGAACATGACGACATATCCGTACCCCGCGTTTCCAACGGACATGCAGGCTCAATACATGGCGCTTATGACGCAGGGGGACGCGACGGCAATCATAACGGAAACCATCTTTGAAAACAGATTTATGCACGCGCTGGAATTGATAAGAATGGGCGCGGATATCACGGTGGAAGGACGGCAGGCGACTGTCCGCGGCGGATGCCCGCTGACGGGCGCTAATGTACAGGCGTCGGATCTGCGGGCCAGCGCGTCGCTTATCCTGGCGGGATTGGCAGCCAAAGGGGAAACCATAATCGACCGCGTATATCATATTGATCGCGGCTATGCCCGGATTGAAGAAAAATTGGCAAGTCTTGGCGCGGAGATCGAACGGATTTCATGACTGATATAACAGCGAAGGAAAAGACGGAGATAGTGTTTTTACCTTACAAGGCGGCCATGTGGGATTCGCTTGAGAGCGTGTGGCTTGCCGCCGTGGAAGATCCGCGATGTGACGTTTACGTTATCCCGATACCGTATTACGATAAGAATCCAGACAACGGAGCGCTTGGGCAAATGCGTTATGAGGGCGATCAGTATCCCGACTACGTCCCGGTTGTAGACTGGCGGTCATATGACTTTGAAACCCGGCGTCCGGATGTTATCTACGTGCATAACCCTTATGATGAATACAACTATTCTACGAGCGTGCATCCAGACTTTTACTCAAGACGGTTGAAAGAGTTTACCGGTATGCTCGTATATATTTCTTATTTTGTTTGTGTTGAAAACGGCATGGATAAAGATTTATGCGTTTTGCCTGGAGTGCTGTACGCCGACAGGGTCATAGTCCAATCTGAGGAAGTCAGGCAAATATACATCCGTGAGTTTAAAAACGCCGAAGAAGCATTTGATTGTGCCGGACAATTCGGGAACGCCGAGGAAAAATTTATCGCTCTTGGTTCGCCGAAGCTCGACAAGGTAGTCAACACAAAGCTTGAGGATTGTAAAATACCGGACGAGTGGCGCAAGCTGATCGGCCGGACGGACGGCGCCGGAAAAAAAGTCATTCTTTATAACACGACATTGATGTCGATTTTAGCGGAGGATGAGAAATATCTCAAAAAAATCCGCAGCGTACTGGAATATTTTCGCGGCGACGATAGAGTTGTGTTGCTTTGGCGCCCGCATCCGTTAAGTGAATCGACATATCAATCAATGCGGCCGCAGTTTTTGGAAGAATATGAAAATATTGTGTCGGAATACAGGCGGCAGGGGTTCGGAATCTATGACGACACGCCGGATGTACACAGGGCGATAGCGATGTCGGATGCTTATTACGGAGACGGCAGTTCGCTGGTTGCGCTGTTTGGACTGACGGGAAAACCGATAATGATACAATCGGCTCTATCTCTCGGGTAACTTGAATTTTGATACAGGGTGACAATATCGCTGTTCCGGAGGCGGCAGAGACATATAATCCCCGAATTTATACATCAAATATTCGTCCCAATTTCTAACGCAAGGAAATGTTTTGCCTTCAAATTCGATTGTTGATAAATCGGTATACCATTTCCGCAGATAACCGTACGGTCTGCCTTTAGGCGTCGGAAACGTCAATATTCTGGCGTACCTGGTTTCTCTCCCGCGCCCACCATGCCCACCATGCCCACCATGCCCACCATGCCCACCGCGCCCATTGTTGTGTAATCGGTCAAGCCGTTTAAAAACCCATACTAACGGAATATTTCTGAGCAAACGATAGAAGGCGCGTTTGATTTTGTTTTTTTCACTCACGGCGCCCGCCTGCGAATATAATACCTTCCGTAAAAAGAAACAATACGCCGCAAATAGCCCGCGAACCGGCGGAAAGTCAGGAACATTATCTATTGGGAACACATCGAGAAAAATCCCCGTTTTCATCTCTAAATGTTCCTGGCCGACGCGGATAAACTCGCTTTCAAGCCGCCTGAGACGCCCGTAACCCCATGGGTAATGCGGGTCTGTGGTGTTATCCTGAAAGAAAAATTTATCCGTATTAAGTTCCGTCTTGCAAGTCTCGCGAAAACGCTCATACTCGTCACGCGTCATTGCTACGTCAAGGTCATCGTCCCATGGTATAAAGCCTTTGTGACGCACCGCGCCGAGCAGGGTTCCCGCGATTATGCAATAACGGATATTATTCTTTTTGCATATGCGGTCGATTTCGAGGAGCATTTCCAGCAATACAAGCTGTAATTGACGTAATTCAGAATTTGTCAGGCAATATTGCTTATTTGTCATTATAATTTACAGGCTAATTCCATTAAATTCGATTATCAATGCATATTATAGCAATATTTTGAAGATGGCCAAGGCATATTAGGCATATATAGAAATATGTTGAGGTTACGAGCACCGCGCAACGTGTAGGGGCGTAGCGTGCTACGCCCTGGTATGCCCAGGCAATTAATCAGCGTTTCCCTAATTTTTCCTTAAAACAAACAACACTCGATCATGCGTCGATTTTCATAACAATATAAAACGGTGTTTCTCAAATGTCAGTTTTTTATTAAAAATCATTTCCACGCTGAAAAGAAGTTTATTGTGTTTATTTCTATGTAATATCGTTTTCTTTTTTTCTCATTTTTTCACGGCTTGCCGCGAGTTTGAATATCTCGTCAATTGACATACCTTGCCAAAGATTGTCACGTCGCCACTCGGTATAGTCAAAAGAGGCTTGTCTAATCATGGACACAAACACTTCCGCTTCAACTGTGCCAAGCTTATCAATCAGACACTTCATTCCAGCACTCATAATTGCGTCAGTTGTTGCATTGGTTATCATACGATTTCCTCCCAAATATCTACAAATTTTACAGGGTTTAAAATTCGGACACGGGTTGTTTTATATTTTAAAATCCGTTTATCGGTCGTTATAAAACAATCGCAATTCGCTATAATCGCACATGCGATATGTGCGGCGTCAAACGCTTTTACACCTGTTTTTATAATTTCGGTTGCAATATTTAAGGCTCGAGACATGGTTTCGCTACCGAGATATTCTTTTGTGTAGTCGTCAACAAAGCGAAGAATACTATTTCTTTTATATTCCGAAGGGTTCTCAAGTATCTCGGAATATAAAACAAAAGAACTTACCAAAAAAACATCTCCATATTTTATCAGCGCTTGGATGAATAGTTTAGCTTCCGTTTCCATGCGCACATTTTTATCACTTGAATTATCAAACGGCCTGCTTAAACAACAATTGTCGAGGTAAATTTTCAGCATTTCACCTTAATCTTTCAATGTATTTGTTTAAAACGTTATTGTACCACGTTGCTTAAACGCACACTCGATTTTTTCAGATACGCCTGCGTTCCCATTGCCTGATACCCGCTTCCAGGTTCCTCAATTTGCCCGGTGCTAGTTCAATTCGACACATTCATACCATGTCGTTTCCATTACGCGCAGGGAAGACTACGCACTTGTCTCCCCTGTCTTGCGGGCTGTCGCCGCTATTGTATGGTCAGCTTTTCTTTCAGGGTTTCCATAGGCAATTTGGTAATGCGGGCGATCTTTTCAATGCTGTCGCCTTCCATAAACATCGCCCGCGCGTTTTCCAGACGCTCTTCCTCGCGGCCTAGTTCGCGACCTTCCTCGCGGCCTAGTTCACGGCCTTTCACAATGCCGTCCTCGTAGCCTTCCTCGCGCCATACTTCTTTTGCGTCTTCCAGATTAAATTCAGTGAAAAGCATGTTGCGTACCTCCGAACTG